>JGI24728J21555_1001233_pt1 | contig 10922 bp, 12 predicted proteins | sample EPASupsiteSAE305_FD_21555 | JGI IMG/M metagenome (IMG submission 21555) | reverse complement strand
ACATAGGTCGCACCGGCCTTGGCGGCCAGCAGTGCCTGCATCGGGGTAAAGATCAAGGTTACGTTGGTCTTGATCCCTTTGGCTGAAAGCTGCTTGGTGGCTTTCAGGCCTTCCGGCGTCATCGGCAGCTTGATGACGATGTTTTTGTGGATTTTGACCAGATCCTTGGCCTCTTTGACCATCCCTTCTGCATCCAGGGCAATTACCTCGGCGGAGATCGGGCCGTCTACGATGGCGGTGATCTCTTTGATCACGTCCTTGAACTTGCGGCCTGATTTGGCGATCAGGGAAGGGTTGGTGGTAACGCCGTCCACCAGGCCAAGAGTGTGCGCTTCGCGAATCTCATGTACGTCAGCAGTGTCGATAAAGAATTTCATGTCTGAACCTCCGTTTTCAGGGATTAATGGGTATGGTCAAGTTGATCGCGAAATTTATCCAGGCAGTCCATGGAGCAGAAATAGTGCCGCGTGCCGTTCAGGGTTCCGACAATGGCATCCTGTTTTGCCAGGTAGACCTTGCAGACCGGATCCTGTACGGTTTCTTCATCGTTGCGGGCCGGCTTTGGCGCGGAAGATTGCCTGGGGGCAACAAGTGCCTTGAAGACCCGGAACCCGATATAGGCCAGCAGCAACCAGATTACTAGGCGAAACATGGCGTCATTACTCCAGGGGGCTGACCTGCTCGTCGGTTTCAAGGCAGGTCAGCAGCTCTGCTATGGTACGTTTGCTGGCCGGCTCGCATAATTCAGGGGCGATATCAGCCAACGGCAGCAGTACAAAACGGCGTGCCGTCATCCGGGGATGGGGCAGGGTCAGGTCAGGTGTTGCAAGTTGTGTGCTGCCGTACAGGAGCAGATCCAGATCAAGCCGTCGCGATTGCGGCCTGGCGGCAGGAGTCCGGCCAAAGATCTCCCGTTCTATCCGTTGCAGCTCATGCAGCAGCTCATGGGGCGGCAGGGTGGTGGCCAGCCGTGCAACCCCGTTGTAAAAGGAGGGAGTGCCGGACGGCATACCCACCGGTGACGTCTCATAAAACCTGGACAGGGCCGTCACGCGGCAACCGGCTATCTTGCCCAGTTCTGCCACGGCCCGCAACAGGTTCAGTTCCCGATCCCCCAGATTAGAGCCGAGGGCGATGTAAGCATCGGTTTCCACAAGGCGGGATTAAACCATACTTGTGGGGGGGCGTCAACCGCAGGACAAAAAAAGCCCCCGTCACCAGGAGGGGCGGCAACGAGGGCGATGAGACCCCCGAGGGGGCTCGCAAACATATTCTCTACTGATAGTGTACTCAAGCCGGGCAGCCGGCGCAATAAAAGTTTTGTAACTAATTATGTATGAAAGAAAATTACTTTTTAAGAGCATTTTGATTGGTTTTTTGTTGCGTTATAGGAACACTGGGCTGCCAGACAACAGCTGCTACATTGCGGCCTTGGACGGCAGGCCTGCTTCCCCAGCTCGACGAGCAGCGCATGGTACTCGTTAAACAGGGCTGTGTCCAAGGTCAGGCGATCCATGAAGTGGCGTCGTAACCCGTCATAGCTGATCCGCTCATCGACCAGCCCCAGCCGGCTGAAGATGCGTCTGGTATAGGCATCCACCACAAAGCTTGGTTTGTGACCGGCATAGAGCAGGATCGAGTCGGCGGTTTCAGGCCCGATTCCCTTGACCGCAAGCAGCTCTGTTCTGGTCTGCTGCCAGGGGGCGGCAAAAAGCCGGTCAAGGCTGCCCTGGTACTGTTGCTGCAAAAAGGTGGTAAATGCCTGTAGCCTTACTGCCTTGACGTTAAAGTAACCTGCCGGTCTGATCAGTGCTGCCAGTGCAGCCGGCAACAGGTCTGCGATGCCTGTAACGGACAGTCTGTCAGCCGCCTTCAGGTTCGCAATCGCCTTTTCCACATTGCCCCAGTTGGTATTCTGGGTCAGGATAGCACCGACGCAGACCTCAAAGGGGGTTTCACCGGGCCACCAATGCCGGGGGCCATACCGTTCCAGCAGGGTAGTGAAAATCCTGTCAAGCCGCTTATCTGCCAACCAGCACCCGCAGGTTTTGAGGATTGACCTTATAACCGCCGGAAACCGTGACATAGCCTTTATACAGGTCGCTGACATCGGTGATGCGCGCCATGAACCAGCTGCTCTGGCGGGCATTTGACTTGTCTTGAGGGGCCTGATAGGCATCATTCCGGCTGTTTCCCTCAAACATGATCATCAGGGTGCCCAGCCTGATCTCGTCCGGCCTGGCAATTCTGGTGCGCCAGAAGAACTTGGTCCACTGGCTGGCGCCATTTGCAATCTTGAAGAATTCAGCCTCACCCTTGGTTTGAGCGTTGGGTGGCTGGGTCATCTTGGCCAGGGTCACGTAGATCCAGGCGTTCTCACCCATCGGCTGCTCACTGATAAAGAAGTCATCACCCTGGATGTAATGCCGGTCTTCACCGGCCGCCGGTGCCTCATAACGCGGTTGCGGCGCGGGCTCTTCCTGGGCAGGGGGTACCTGTTCACGGATCTGTTGTCCACCGGTCACCAGCTTGTCGACTTCATCCATAAAACCTGCCTGCGCAGTTGCGCAGTTAATCAGCAGCAGTGTCAGCACGAACAGTTTCTTCATGGCACACCTCCATTCATTTTATCAGTTTCATCTCTCCAAAGGAGCAATACTCTGCTCCTATACCAGAGATTTGCGATCTGTAAAGGCTCAGAGTGAGGCGGCAATCCCCTGCTGCAGATCGGGATAGCGCAGGGAAATGTCCAGATCCTCCAGCATCCGCCGGTTGTCAACCGCCCGTGATTCCATGAAATAGTTGAACAAGAGCGGCGGCATCACCCGGCGGGCCTCCTCAAGGTCGATCTGGGGCTGACGGGGTTTCTGCAGGGCATCGGCACAGGCGTTGAAGTAGGCTGTCATGCTGGCCGGATGACCGTCACTGACGTTGTAGATGCCGGTCCCTTTGAGCAGGGCAGACAGGCAGACCCGGGCCAGATCATCAATGTGAATCCGGTTGGACGGCCTGGCCAGCTCCTCCCGCAGCAGCGGCTGGCCCTGGTTGATCTGCATCAACGGCAGGCGCCCCTTGCCGTAGATGGCGGAGACCCGCAGGATTACCACCGGAATACCGTGCTTCAGGCCAAAGTCCTGAAACAGTTGTTCGGCATCCAGCCGTCGTTTGCCCATGGCTGAGGCCGGCTCTGTGGGACTCTGTTCGGTTACCACGGCGCCGCCGGTGTCACCGTAAACGCTGGTGGCGCTGAGGTACACGATTTTGGATGGGAAGGTCTGATCCCGCTCCAGGGCGGCGCAGAAATTGCGGGCACGCAGATCAATGCTGCCGCCTCCCTGAGGAGGGACACTGTACAGCAGCATCCGTCCGTCCAGCGGCAGCCGAGGGATGTCATCACGTTCATCCATGCTGCAGAGACAGACCTCTGCACCGGCCTTGGTCAAGGCTGCAGCCTTTTCCTGATCCCTCAGGTGAACCGCCACGGACCAGCCCTGCGCAAGAGCCAGATTGGCCACCAGACTGCCGGTGTAGCCGCAGCCGGCTATAAACAGTTGCTGCATAATTGTTATCCCTTTCCTTCATCAAGCAGTTCGTCCAGCGGATGTTTTTTCTCGATTGCAACAATCCTGACCTTGATCGCACCCTTGCCCCACAGGCCGATCTGCTGGGCTGCAGCGCGGGAGAGGTCAATCAGGTTGCGGACTGCGTGACGGGGGTGGCAGCGGTCATTGATGACCACCGACACCTTTTGGCCGCTCTTGATATTTTCAACCGTAACAATGGTTCCCAGCGGCAGCAGGGCATGGGCAGCGGTCAGTTTGTCCGGATGATAGCGCTGGCCGGAGGTGGTGCGCCGCCCGATGAAGCGCGAGGCGTAGTAGGTGGCCACGCCGACCTGCGGGTCTTTAAGCGTGTCCCCGTCCTTTGCCAGCACCTCCAGCAACTGGGCATCACTCATATCATCACGTTCTATCGGGTGAGCAGCCTGGACAGCGCCGGGCATGAGCAGGGACAGAATAAGTAGGCGCTTAATCATCGTTGCAGGTACTCCCGGATACCGTCTCTAAAGCGGATCGGTTCAAATTCAAAGGTTTTCCTCCAGCAGCCGTCGCAGATATTTTCCTCAAGCAGCATCTGCAGCTGGTCCATGGTAATCGGAAAGGCCTTGAACCCCTGCAGCGCCTTGATCACCGGCTTCATCAACGATAACGGCAGGGACGGTTTCCAGGGGTGGCCCTTGCCCATCGCCTCGGCAATGGCATCCAGCAGTTCACGATAGGTCAGGCGATCCTCGCCACACAGCTCAAAGGTCTGGCCAGCGGTCTCCGGCTTTTCCAACGCGTCGGCATAACAGCGGGCTACATCGCTGCCGTGGATCGGCTGCAGCCGGTACGTGCCGTCCCCCATGGTGGGCATGACCGGTGCCAGCCGCAGGTTGTCTGCCAGCATGTTGACAAAGGCATCCCTGGGGCCAAAGATCAGTGAAGGCCGGAAGATGGTCCAGGCCAGCCCGCTGCCCCGTACGATCTCCTCTCCCCGCCATTTGGTGCGATGGTAGCCGGAAACCGCATCAAGCCTGGTGCCAAGGGCGGACATCTGCAGGTAGCGCAGCACACCCGCATGTTGTGTCGCCTGAACCATGCCGGCGGTGGCCTCCACATGCAGCCGTTCAAAGGTGACCCCTTTGGCGGGAAATTCGCGAATGATCCCCACCAGATTGATCGCCGCGTCGCAGCCTTTCATGGCAGCACCATAAACGGCCGGGTCAACGACATCGCCTTTGACAAAGGTGACTCCTGCCGCTGTTGAACCGCTACGGGCATGGCTCAGAAGCACCAGTTCGTGACCACGCTTCAGCAGCTCTGCGGTCAGGTGCCCACCCACAAATCCGGTGCCGCCGGCGATAAAGATCTTCATTGGCATTACTCCTTTTCAGAATTTATGCTGCCATTTTTACCGTCAACCAGGCCACTGCAGCATACCGCACCAGCTTGCCCACCCCCACCAGCAGCAGGAAGGTGGTAAAGCGGATCTTCAGCAGTCCCCCCACCAGGCAGAGCGGATCGCCCGCCACCGGCAGCCAGGAAAACAACAGTGACAGGATGCCGTAGCGCTGATACCACGCCTCGGCCCGCTGCCGTTGCTGCTCACTGATCCTGAACAGACGGACCAGCAGCCAGTCGCCGCCGTAACGTCCAACCAGCCAGGTGGTACAGGCTCCCAGGCTGTTACCGGTGGTGGCGGTCAACACGCTGACGGCAGGGTCGTAGCCCCTGACCAGCATCAACACCAGCAGCCATTCCGACCCCAGCGGTACCAGGGTCGATGCCAGAAAGCTGAGAGCGAACAGGGCCGGATAGCCGGGCTGCTGCAACCAGTTCAGCAGAGGGACCAGATATGTCAGAAAGCCGTTGTCAAAGAGATCCACATCACGTACCTTTTATGCCGGTCCCATTTCAAGGCCCTGTCTTTGTTGGCGCGTCTCCGGCTCCTCATATGTACTGTGTGTACATCTAACGTCGCCGAACTCCTTGCCGCCTTGACAGCATCCAATGAACTGAAACTGGAATGAGCCGTCGAGTGATACAGTATAGCCGAAAAATTGCAGTAGCAACAGGGGGGTAGCATGAAAACCCGCGGCAAGCCAACCGGCCACTATACCCAGGCAGCACGTCTGCACAATGTAATCCGCCTGATTGAGACCCGTAACGGCATCACGCTGGATGAGCTGGTGGAGGAGACCGGGGTGGACCGCCGCACAGTTCACCGGGATCTGGTGGCGATCCAGGAGGCCGGCTACCCGTTGACCGCAGATCGCCAGGATGGGCGCAAGATCTACCGTTTTCTGACCAGCACCCGTCAGGTGGCACCGATCACCTTCACCCTGGATGAGCTGGTGTCGCTGCATCTGCTCAAGGCCTGTGCCGGACTGCTGCCGCCCGAGCCGTTCGGTGCCGAGATCGACGCCATCTTTGCCAAAATCCATGCCTCGTTGCCGCCCCGTTCAGTGGCACATCTGGAACGGATTGCCCGGGTCTCGCTGCCCAGCTTCCAGGGGGGCAGAGCCTATGCGGGCTCAGCTGAGCTTTTGTCCGAGCTGCGCCGGGCGCTGTTGTTTCAGTACCGGGTCAAGCTGTCCTACAGCCGCAGCGGCAAGGAAGCTGCACTGTATGAGATCGATCCCTACACCCTGGTGCTGGCCAAGGGGGGACTGTACCTGCTGGCCCATGCCCATAACCGCGATGCGGTGCGGCTGTTTGCGGTGGAGCGGATCGTGGGGCTGACCGTTACCCGTCAGCGTTTTGAGATGCCGGATGACTTTGACCCGGAGCAGCATTTCAGTGATGCCTTTGGTCTGGTGACGGACCAGCCGATGCAGCTCAAGATCCGTTTTGACCGTGAGGTGGCCCATATGGTGCGGGACAGGGTCTGGCGGACCGGACAGACCCTGCTGAGCGAGCCGGACGGCTCCGTCCTGCTCTCGTTTGAGGCGGCCGGCTCCCTGGAGATCCTGGCCTGGGTGCTGTCCTACGGACGCCATGCAGAGCTGCTGGAACCGCCTGAACTGCGCAAGGAGCTGAAGCGCCAGATCAAGGGGCTGCGCGAGATCTATCGCAAGAAGGGATAACTCCAGTTCCAGCTCAAAGGCACTATCTGCGCCGGATCGTCTCTGGCTCCGCCGCGTCCTGATCCGTTCATGCCGTCGTCGCCGGAATCCTTGCCGCCTTGATGTCATCCTTGATTTGAAATTGGAGGATTGAATAGGAACTTGACCCTGCTTTCTTGACCCTGCATAATCCACGACCATGAACGATATGACCTTACATGACCTGATTGCCGACCGTATCCGTGCCGCAGGCCGGATCACCTTTGCCGATTACATGGCTGCCTGCCTCTACGAGCCCGGGCTGGGCTACTACACCTCACCGGGACGCAAGGTGGGGACTGAGGGTGACTTCTATACCAGCATCACGGTGCATGCCACCTTCGGACGGGTCATTGCCCGCGAAATCGCTGCCATGTGGCGCTCCATGGACTGTCCGGCTGATTTTACCCTGGTTGAAGCGGGTGCCGGCCATGGCCGCCTGGCCTGCGACATCATGGACTTTCTGGCAGAGCAGCAGCCGGACTGTTATGCCGCCACAAAACTGGTGCTGGTTGAACAGGAACCGACCCTGGCCGAGGCCCAGGCCACCCTGCTGGCCAACCATGCGGCCAGGTTGTCCTGGCTTTCCCCGGCAGAGCTGCCCGGTTTCCGTTTCAGCGGTGTACTCTACTCCAACGAACTGCTGGATGCCATGCCGGTGCATCGGGTGCTGATGACCCCGCAGGGGTTGAAGGAGATCTACGTTACCCTTGATGGCGACCTGTTTCAGGATCAGGCTGATCTGCCATCCACTCCGGCACTTGCGGCCTATCTTGATCGCTTTGGTATTCCGCTGCACCCCGGTCAGGAGGCTGAGGTCTCCCTGGCCGGCCTGGCCTGGTTTGAAGATGTGGCAGAATGCCTGCAGCAGGGCTTTATCCTGACCATTGACTATGGCTGGGCCAAAGCAGAGCTGTACTCTCCCCAGCGTAACCTGGGCACCCTGCTCTGCTACTACAAGCATACCGTGGAGGACAACCCGTACCAGCGGCTGGGACAACAGGATATCACCACCCATATCAACTTCAGTGCCCTGATCGAGCGTGGCGAAGAGCTTGGCCTCAAGCTGCTCTGGTTTGGCGAGCAGTCCCGTTTTCTGCTCTCTGCCGGGGTGATTGAAGAGCTGGAGCAGATCGAGGCATCCGACCTGCCGGAAAAAGATAAACTGCGTCTGCGGCTGATCATCAAGCGGCTGATCATGCCGGAAGGGGGGATGGGAGATACCTTCCGGGTGCTGGTACAGTCAAAAGGGGTGACAGATCCCAGGCTGGGCTGTCTGCGTGGAATCAGCCTGTGAACCCTGGGACGATCAAGGCGATTGTGTTTGACCTGGATGGCACCCTGTATGTCTCTGAGGCCTTTGAGCATGCGGTCTGGGAATCGGTTTCCCGTTATGCCGGACAACTGCTGGGGCTTTCGGCTGATGCAGGCGGGAAGGCGCTTAAGGGAGCTGCGTGACCGTTTGACTGCGGAGCGGGGTACCGTGCAAACCCTGGCGGTGGCGATTGAAGTCTTGGGCGGCACGGTGCCGGAGATGCACCGCCGCTTTGCTGAAGAGCTTGAACCGCAGCAGTATATTCAGCCGGATCCGCGGGTCAGGCCGCTGGTAAACCGGCTGGGGGAACGCTACACCAGCTGGCTGCTGACCAACAACAATCAGACCCTTACCAACAAGATTCTCGCCTGTCTGGACCTTGAGCAGAGTTTCCAGCGGGTGATCACCATAAATGATACCTGGCGTCCCAAGCCTGATCGGACCGTGCTTGATCAGGTGCTGAAAGAGCTGAGCCTGCCTTCTGAAGCGGTACTGTTTGTGGGTGATCGCTATGACATTGATCTGCGTCTGCCGGAGCAAGAAGGCTGTCCGGTGTTGCTGACCAAAACCATTGATGAGCTGATGCAGCTGCAAACACTCCTGGATCAGCCTTCCCGGTCTGTCTGATCACAGGTACTACCTGTAGACGGCGGCCTTGAATCAGGCCGGTTTTAGAACAGGGTTATCAGAATCCTTGCCTTTTTAATGAAGGTTTGTTCTAATGGCGGCCCGTGTCTTCTCCCATGCCCGGTGCCAATGGAGGTAGCTTTATGTTTCGCGCCCGTCTGACTGCCAAGGTCCTGATCGCCATTGCCGTAACCCTTTCCGTCGGTTTTGCCTGCCTCGGGGTCTTGAGTCTCTACCTCTCCTACACCTCCATGCTTGACCTGCAGCGTAACAACGCCCGCCAGGCGGCAGCCAATGTTATCCATGATCTGATTGAACTGAAGATGAAAGGCGACTTCCAGGCCTTTAACCAGTATGTGGATGAGGTGGTCAAACGGGGCGGTGCCCTGAAGATTCAACTCTTTCATCCCGACGGCAAACAGTACAACGGCACAGAAAACAGTGAGCTGCTGAAAAAGGCGGTTGAGGCCGGGGTACAGAAGGAACAGAACAGTGTTGTTGACGGCAAGTCTGCTCTGATACTGGCTACGCCGTTGGCCAATGAGGCCCGTTGTAATGCCTGCCATGCGGCCGGTCCCAAGTTTCTGGGAGGGCTGCAGCTGGTCACCTCTCTGGAAGAGGGGGCTGCCAAGGCCAAAAAACTGGCCATGGTGCTGAGTGGCGTGGGGATCTTCTTCTTCTTCCTGATCATCGGGGTGCTTTATCTGCTGATTTCACGGTTGGTGGTGCGGCCGATTCGGGAGCTGTCTGCCCAGGTTGAGGATATTGCCAAGGGGGAAGGTGACCTGACCAAGGTCTTGCCGGTCCACTCAGAGGATGAGATCGGTCATCTGGCTGGCGAGGTCAACCATCTGACCCAGACGGTCCGCGAGATCATCGCTTCGCTTTATCAGCAGGCCTGCATGCTGGGCGGCAACACCTGTGAGCTTTCCAATGCCACCGAGCGGATTGCCAAAGAGGTGCAGGAACAGATGGAGCATGCCGATATGGTGGCCACTGCTGCTGAAGAAATGAGCAGCACCATCCAGAACGTATCTGAAAACACCCACCAGGCAGTCGATCTTTCTGCCACGGTGGATTCGGCTGCCAGCACCGGTTTGGCGGTGGTGCAGGAGACCTGGCAGTGTATGAACAGTGTCTCGGAGAGTGTTGAGTCAACCCTGGCCGGTATTGCCGAGCTGGAACGCTCTTCCGCCAGTATCGGCGACATGCTTTCCCTGATTGAAGATATTGCCGATCAGACCAACCTGCTGGCCTTGAATGCCGCCATTGAGGCGGCCCGGGCCGGTGAGGCCGGCCGCGGTTTTGCCGTGGTTGCTGATGAGGTCCGTTCTCTGGCCGAAAAGACCACCAAATCCACCAAGGATATTGAGCGGGTGGTGGGCAAGATCCAGCAGGAAAGCGAACGGGCTGCAGCCAGTATCCGCAAGGAAAGCGCCTTGGTCCGTTCCGGTCTGCAGCAGGCTGAAGAGGCGCGCCGTCAGCTGGAGGATATCAAAAACTGCGCCTCAAGCTCACGGATGATGAGTGAGCTGATTGCGGTTGCCGCTGCCGAGCAGACCACCGTAACCGGCGAGATTTCAAGCAAGATCCACCATATCTCTGATGCGGCCCACGGCACCAACCAGATGATGAAGGCCAACATGGAGACCTTTGCCCGTTTTGCCGACACCGTTGAGAGTATTTACGGCACCGTGGGACGCTTCTCGGTGGGCAACTACCATGATCAGGTCAAGGCCTATGCTGCCGAGCTGTCCAATGGTGTACAAGCTGCCATTGCTGAGGCGATCAAAAACGGTACCCTGTCCGAGGCCGATCTGTTTGACCGCAACTATCAGCCCTATCCCAAGAAGACCGATCCTCCCAAGTTTACTACCCGTTTTGACGGCTTCTTTGACCGGGTCGTCTCGCCCATGCAGGAGGCAATTGTCAACCGTGACAGCCAGCTGGCCTATGCCATCTGTTTTGACAACAACGCTTACGTTCCCTGCCATAACCTGCGTTTCAGCAAGCCGTTGACCGGAAATATAGAACAGGACAGGGTCAATAATCGTACCAAACGGATTTTTGGGGATCATACCGGCATGCGTTGTGCAAAGAATACTGACGGAGTTCTGTTGCAGACCTACCGGCGTGACACCGGTGAAATCCTGAATGACCTTTCCGTGCCGATCTTCATCAACGGCAAGCACTGGGGTGGCATCCGCTTTGGCTATAAAGCCCCCTGCAGTCTGAAATAGTTTTAACCAACCTGCTGGTTACGAAAAGGAGAACCGACATGGCGTTACTGTTGTGGGGACCGATGCTTGAAGTGGGGGTCAAGGAGATTGATAC
>JGI24728J21555_1001229_pt1 | contig 10956 bp, 12 predicted proteins | sample EPASupsiteSAE305_FD_21555 | JGI IMG/M metagenome (IMG submission 21555) | reverse complement strand
GCCGCTCTACAGGGCAACACACTATCAAAACCAACCAAGAAGACCACTGATGGATAACGTGAAACGAGATTTTGATCAGGCCGCCGCTACCTGGGACGAAAAACCGCAGCGGGTCAAACTGGCCGGAGAAGTGGCCGATGCCATCATCCGTGAGGTTCCGCTGACCACGGACATGAACGCCTTGGATTTTGGTTGCGGCACCGGCCTGTTGACCCTGCGGCTGCAACCCTTTGTCCGGACCATTATCGGTGCCGATAGTTCACGGGGCATGCTGGATATCCTCAACGCCAAAATCGTGGCCGCCGGACTGGACAACATCTGTTCCATGCACTGCGACCCGGCACAGGGCGATGTGTTAAAGGGCAAGTATCACCTGATTGTCAGCAGCATGACCCTGCATCACATCCAGGAAATCGAGCCGCTTTTTGCCCTCTTCCATGCAGCCATGATCTCTGGCGGCATCCTTTGTCTGGCCGATCTTGATCTGGACGAAGGGCAATTTCATACGGACAGCACTGGAGTTTTTCATGACGGGTTCGACCGGGCGGCCGTGCGGGCCGCCCTGACCGCGGCTGGATTTGTCGAGGTGCGTGACCTGACGGCGACCGAGATCGTCAAGCCGGCTGCCGACGGCACAATGAGGAGTTTTCCCGTTTTTTTGATGCTAGCAAAAAAATAGCCCGCCGACAGAGGACGATACATTCGCGTCACGGCTTTCTATCGACTGAAAGCAACGGGGCAGGGTGCTCCACTCAGAGCTTTGGTACTGCTATGACGCGCTCCAATTCCGGATGCCAAGCCCCTTGCTGATGGTTGAAGGTGCGGACCACCACTTTGTCCGGATAGAGAAACAGGGAATTGGTCCAGATGGCCGCACGTTTCATGTCGGTATTGTGAATGTTGGTGACCTGTCCGGCGTACACATTGACAGGTGAGGCGTAGCTTTCTTCCGTCGGCGGCGTATGGGTGTGGCCGGAGACCCAGAGGAACACCTGAGGATTGGCGGTGAGGAGGGCATGGATGGCCTCTGCCGGCTGGGCAACGGCATGGGGCCGGTTTATGTATCGCTTGAAGGCATACTGAGTGCCCTGAAGTGGGCCATGGAATACGATAATAGTGGGCGAGTTGGGGTTGCGTTCGAGCTCGGCCCGCAACCAGCTGATCTGTTCGTCGCTCATCCCGGTGGTGAAGCTCTCGTGATCGGTTGAGAGGAAAAGCAGCTGATATCCGCCGACCTTCCGGCTATAATGGTGGACAGGCAAACCAAAGGTCTGACGAAAGAGCTGGAGTTTTGCTTCCTGGATGGCGCGGGTTGCGTGTTTATACCCTCCGCCACCCGGCCAGGATGGTGTTTCGTAGATGTAGTCGTGATTGCCGGTAACAACGGTCAGGGGTTTGTTCAGTCGGGCGAAAAACGCTCTTGCCGCCGCATATTCGGCCTTGGTGCCGTATTCGTCGCAGATGTCACCGACAGCGATGACCATGTCGACATCGTTCCAGGAGTTGATTGTCGCGCGGACCTGCTCCTTCTGGGTAAGATGCTTTCCTGGCAGATGCGGATCACCTAGGATAACAAGATGCTGGTAGGGCTTGATTGCGGCCTCCGGGCATGGTTTCCCAAAGGCATAGAGCGCGACGGCCAAGAGGATGGCGGCAAGAAGCGTTATGTTTCGGATGGTCACCTTCATCAGTTTCCTTGGCTCATGCGTCCTTTTTTAAACGCATTATTTTTTTGACAGCACTCAAAATATCTATACACTCCATCCATAAAGAGAAGAACTTCCTTGACACTCCTCGGTGGATAAATGGCGAATGCACGGGCTTTGGTCAAAGCGAGCGCAAACATAAAAAAAAACAGGCTCCATGTGACCATTTCGGGCAATGTTGACCCCAAGTCACTGGAGAAACTCTATACTGAGGTCCGTTTTTGCGTTGCAGATTTAAAAAAAGGTTTTGAGGTTATAAGTGATATTTCACAGTGCAACATATTGTATATCAGCAGCTTGCCTGTGTATAAAAAAATCATTGATTTTCTGATAGCAAATAATGTCGGCGAGATTGTTCGAGTCATTAAGCAGGATAATGTAAGTTTTAAACAAATTGTCAATTTTTCAGATAAAATTAAAAGCGTTCGGCCTATCTATGCTGAAAGTAAAGAGGATGCTGAAAGACGACTCGATCAATGCATTAAAAGAGATGGCATCAGGCTCGAATTGAACAATATGCAGTTGCAGTATGAAATCAACAACGAGGTCGGCAGCGGCACTGTTGTTGATATCTCGGTGAGCGGATGCGCGGTTGAATCGCCGACTATACCCCTCGCAGCAGGTGATGCCATCATCGTCACCATCAACTTTGACCAACATGCAACCCTCCGCTCACATTTTCAACTGAAGGCCCGAGTTGTCCGCATGGGCGGGCAGATGTTCGCCGCCCAATTTCTAGATCTCGATGAAGAGTGCAAGGATCAATTCAACAAACGGCTCGCCTACGAAGTGAGCCAAATCCCCTTTATCCTGTAAAGCTAATCTGGCAACGTCATCGTCATCACGAACGAACACGATCGCAAGAAGATCATGGGTCTGGACAATGCCGGGCCAGCAGTTCCATTACCTTCTCTCCGCATCGCTTGCCCTTGCAGGTGCCATCGCCGATGCCGGTGACTGCGGCGACTTGGGCATAAGTGGTGGCGCCGTTCTCAATGGCCTCGATCAACCGGATGAGTTTAACGCCCTTGCAGATGCAGCCGGCCTTGAGCCTGGCCATCGTGTGTTCATTCGGTTCCATGCCCTTCCTCTCCATGCAGCTGTCGGAACATCCGCCGGGCCAGCTCCGGGCCAATCCCTGGCACGGCCGCCAGTTGCTCGACCTCTGCCTCAATCACCCGCTTGACGCTGCCAAGAGTCTGCAGCAACTGCTGCTTTCGTTTCGGGCCGACCCCCTCGATGGCATCGAGCTGAGACTGCAACTGCTCTTTACCGCGCAACTTGCGGTGGAAGGTGATGCCGAAACGGTGGGCCTCGTCGCGGATGCGCATCAGATAGAGCAATACCGGTGAGTGGGCAGGCAGGATGATCGGATTTTTTCGTCCCGGCCGGAAAAGTTTTTCTCCTTCCTCGGCCTTTTCTTTGGCTATGGCCACCAAATCGACCTGCTGGAGACAATTGAACCGAGTCAGTACCTCGACCGCAATCTGTAACTGGCCTTTGCCGCCGTCAAGCAGCAGCAGATCAGGAAGGGTTTCTTCCGCGACACCCTTGCTCAGCCGTCGCTCCAGAACCTCGCGCATCATGGCGTAGTCGTCCGGGGTGTCCAGTGATTTAATCCGGTAATGGCGGAAGCGGGCCGGCGATTTCTCGCCCTGAACAAAACACACCAGCGAGCCGACCGCCTGCTTGCCCTGAAGGTTGGAGATGTCGAGGCATTCGATGGTGTCCGGGCGGCTGGCCAGCCGCAGTTTAGCCTGCAGAGCCGTTGCCAAAGTGTCCCAGGATTGTTCCTTTTTCGCCCGCTCGGAAAAAATCTGGGCCGCATTGGCCGTTGCCATCTGCATCAGCTGCATCCGTTTACCGCGCTGCGGCGCCAGCAGCGCTACCGGTCCCTCGCGCAGTTCAGCCAGCCGTTCCTCGATCAGCAGCTGATCTTCAACAACAAAGGGCAGGAGCAGTTCACGCGGCGGCTGGCGTTCGCTGGAATAATATTGCAGGATGACCTGGGCCAGGAGACTGTCGTCCTCACCCAAAGGATCGGCCAGGAAAAAGGATTGGGCCCCGGTGATCATCCCGCCTCGAACAAAGAGCAGGGCCACGCCCACTGAGGCGTCCTGCCGATGAATACCGAACACATCCTGGTCAAGATGGTGTTCGGCGACAATGGCCTGGTGCTCGATAGTTCGGGTCAGTCCCTTGATCTGGTCCCGGTAGAGAGCCGCTTTTTCAAAGGCCAGGTTTTTCGCCGCCTGTTCCATCTTGGCGGTCAACTCCTTGACTACCTCGCTGATTTTTCCCTCCAAAATCAGGAGTACATCGCCCACCATCCGTTTATATTCCACCGCGTTCACCTGGCCGGCACAGGGAGCGAGGCAACGACCCATCTGAAAATTGAGGCAGGGGCGGGTCCGTTCGCGCATAATTTTGCAACGTCGCAGGGGAAATTGGGCATAGAGCAGCTGCAAGGTGGCGCGCATGGCCGTGCCCGAGGAATAGGGGCCGAAGTAGCGATTGCCGTCACGCAGCCGTTTACGGGTGACTACCACCCGTGGCCAGGGATCACGGGTGGTGACCTTGATCAGCGGATAGTTTTTGTCGTCGCGAAGTATAACATTGTAGCGTGGCCGGTGCTGTTTGATCAGCGAGGCCTCAAGAATGAGCGCCTCCTTTTCGGTGGTGGTAAGGATTGTTTCCACCCGCTGTACATGGGAGAGCATGACCGCGGTCTTGGAATGTACCGGCCCGGTGAAGTGGGCATACTGATTGAGCCGCTTGCGCAAGTCACGGGCCTTGCCCACATAGAGAACCTGCTTCTTGCCGAGCATCTGGTAGACACCCGGCCCGTGACTAACGGTGGCGAGGAATTCGGCGGACAGGGGCGATTGTGTAACCGCCACCGTACCTGGTTTGTCAGTGTTTGATGTAGGCGAAACCAAGTGTCCCGCTCCGATCTGTTATACTGTGTTGTTAAGTAGTTAGATGAACATTATGAAACAGCAATACACACTGTTTTACCCCTTGGAACCAGATAAAAGCACATCAAAAGTACCTCAAAGTACATCGATGCAGGTTACTGTATGGACATCTCGTGAAACTGAGCCGCATTTACTCTGATTCTTGAAAAGAACAAGGGTGCCCAAAGGCACCCCACGGAAAGCATACCAATTTTAAAAATTTAATTAAAATTGCTTTCCTTCAATGTTATTCTTTAATTGAGCAATTTCAAGACCAAGAGCAACACATTGCTTTCCTTCCATGCACTTGTCAGCATCTATCATTTCCAAGAAATGATTTAAAGTGTGAGAATCTTTCTTTAGATGAACCAGCCAAGCCTTTTGGGACTCATCATAATCGACTTTAATATCGATTCCACACTCGCCAATGTCTGGGTAAAGCGCTGTGATCCGCTCGCACAATTCATTGTCGCTGTACATGATATAACCTCCAGCTCCAAAGAGCCTTTAGTGGTTATTACTCAACAGTACGGTTCCATAAAGTAATGCTTACCATCCAAGGTTACAAAATGAACTCCGTCCTGCTTTGGCAATCCAGCAATTTTCCATGCTTTTTCCGGGTTTACAAACTGCTCGTTTACACACTCTTTCGGCTGATGTGTAATTCTGCACACATTATTTAATATGGGAAAAACTTTGTACTTGATGAAATACTCTCTCATGAAACGAATAATTTCGAACTGTTCTGCCGAGAGTTCGTCTATTCCTTCCTGAGAGGCCAAAGCCTTCGCAACATCTTCATTCCAGTCGTCTTGGTTTGCAAGATATTCGTTTTCATCGACAAATATCTTGTTGCCTTTGAATTCAAGTGTTTTCATGACACACCTCCAATCAAATCAGCACCAATAATAAATCTGAAATGCCCCGCGGCTGATATCGCGTCAGATCTCCTTCGTTGATTTAACGATAAGCATTATTAGAAATGTGGCTATGTCAATAAGGGCGGGTTCGTGGATGAAGTGCAAAAATGAACACTCTCATTTCATCCTGACGATGCACTCCGGATCGTTGTTGCAGGGTCGGTCACCTGGCTGCTAACCGGGTAGACATCCACTTATTGTCTTGAGCAAGGCTCCAGCTCTGCGAGCAATGCATCTAGCTCTGTGCCGGGATCGAATAAGCAGGGGAGGATTAGTTTCTTATTGTTTCACGGTTGCCAGGTTGATCGCAGCGTTAGGCCGGGGTGGCCAACTTCAACCCAATAATGCCTGCAAGAATAAGCGCAAGGCTTAGTAGCCGCCCAACATTCGCTGGTTCGCTAAACAAGACAATCCCAAGTATTGCAGTGCCGACAGCACCGACACCAACCCAGACGGCATAGGCGGTGCCAACGGGAAGCGACTTCATTGCAATGCCTAGCAATCCAAGGCTAATCACCATGGCGAGTACCGTACCTATCGTTGGCCACAGGCGCGTAAAGCCTTCAGTGTATTTAAGTCCAATTGCCCAGCCTACTTCAAACAATCCGGCAAGGATAAGAATTATCCAATTCATAATGAAGCCTCATCGGCAGTGCGGGTCGTCCCGGATAGGAAATGAAAAACTGAAGCCGTCTTCAGCTTGGGGTAAGGCCTTGCGGTCCAACAACCTGCCGGTTGAGAGACTAGCAGATTTTAGAACAAGAAAATCTGGGTCTAACCCGAATATATAACCTCACCCGCGGTGCGCTGCCTCGATTGCAGCGATGTCGATCTTTTTCATCTGCATCATCGCATCGAACGCGCGCTTGGCGGCAGCGCGATCAGGATCGATTACCGCTTTTGTCAAAGCCAGCGGCGTAATCTGCCAGGACAGGCCTCATTTTCCTTGCACCAGCCGCCCGCACTTTCTTCGCCGCCGTTGCCGATAATCGCGTTCCGGTAACGATCCGTTTCGGCTTGGTCAGAGGTTGTGCGACCTGAAACGAGAATGCTTCGCTGTGCTTGAAATCGGCTCCGCCATTGAGCCCAAGGCACGGAATTCCCATCACGTAAACTCGACCATCAACACATCCCCTTGCTTCCCGGACGGAAAATCTCCCGGTGCGCGGTGTACCGCGCCAACGCATGAATCAGGGAATATCTTGGCGTAAAAACGAGCCGCTTCCTCGGCGTCGCCATCGTACCAAAGGCAAATTGTGTTCTTTGCTTGCTTCGTCATGTCACTTCTCTATTGTGATGAGCCACCCGAAACCGGAGTCACCGATGTCCTCGCAGTTGATGGGCCTTGGCTCATCCAACATTTCCGCGTCAATGTGCGGCAAGATCCTTACCATTTCGGTGCTGCTTCACTGAGAAAATCGAGGTTTGCTTCCTATTGTTCTTAACCTGCCGGATGCGCCAACGCATCACCGCGGCATCAGTGCGAACACACCCCAGCCCAGGTATTCACGCGTGTAAGCGGCGTGGCGTACGGGTTCCGAGGTCAATTGGGCTCGAACTTCATCGGCTAACTCATCGCCGGGATTGGCTTCAAGCCATCGGCGCATGGTGAGCCATTTGGCCGCCTCGTATCTGTCCCAGCCGTCTTGGTCAGCCAGAACCATTTCAACGACGTCGTAGCCAAAGTGGCCAAAAGACGCGAGCAGTTCCGGAAGCATGAGAAAGTCGGAGATCGCGTGGGCAAGACACCCCTTGGCAACATCTTCTGTCGGCGGTAACTGCCGCCAGTAGGGCTCGCCGATGAGAATGATCCCTCCGGTGCGCAGGCTCCGCGCCAGAAGCTCGATAGTGCCGGCGACACCACCGGCGATCCACGTGGCACCGACACAGGCTGCCACATTTACTTTGTCGTCAGAGACATAGCCGGCAGCATCGCCATGGATGAACTTGACTTGATCGGCGACGCCGAGTTCTGCAGCACGAAGTTTCGCTTGCTCGGTGAACAACTGGCTCATGTCGATGCCGGTACCGATGACGCCGTGATCGCGTGCCCAGGTGCACAGCATCTCCCCCGAACCGCTGCCGAGGTCGAGCACTCGAGCCCCCGTTTCCAGACGCAGCGCCGCGCCGAGAGTGGCGAGCTTTTCGGGTGTGATCGGGTTGTGGATACGGTGAGCACTTTCAGTGATGTTGAAAATTCGTGGGATGTCCATTGTGAAAAATTTCCTTACGGGTGTGAATAGATTCGGTCAGGGCCAAATGAGAAATATAGCGAAGATTGTGTAGTAACATCATAATATTGCAATGAAATTTACAGAAGATAACCTGCTCTTTGCTCGAGAATTGTCCGATTTTAATGGGGATATCCTAAAATATCCTGAAAATCGATGTGAAAATTATAGAAAATTGACTTTTCCTACAGGCTTAACGCCCAGCTTAAGCGGCACGAAACCACGCGCCAGGGGACTTCCCGACAACACTGACCAATTTCACCGCGTGGTTTCGTGTCCGCCTTGAAGCTGTGGTTGGACATTGGCCTTCGTTCCTATACCGTCCCATACTTGGGTCCACCGTTCCTTGAGGTACGTCATGTAGCCCATCTGCTCGCTGGGCGCGAAGATTTGCAGTCCGGCGGACGGGGCGCCGGACTTGTCCGCGCCGTATCTGAATAACTGATCTGGAGTTCGATCGATTCCGTGAAGCACCTCGACTCCGAGGACCTCCGCAATATCCCGGGCGGACACGTCCCACGGCGTCGGCCACGCGAATTCGGGCCCCGGGAGGAGCTCGCGGTATTGACGGCGAAGTCCTGAGATGTCGTGATTCATGGCGACTGCTCTGGTTCCAACCCGCAGCAAACATGCCTTGAGAAATAGCTCGGTGGATAGGTGGAGGGAGGAGTAACAGACGCTGGCCTCCGGCCATTGGAGGTCCGCGCCTGATTCGCCAGCTCGCTCGCAAAGATGGATGGCGGCGTCGAGGAAGGCTTGGCTCAGTCGGAAGAGTCGCTCCGAATGCGGGAGTTGTTTGAAGCTGGCGGAATCAACGACAACTCCGTGCCAACGATCATCCGGGAGATACGGGGCATACTCGTAGTGGACTTCGCCGTCCTTGCCGACCCACGCGGCGCTTACGCTTGGAGGTAGCGACTTCAGACGATCATGTTGGGGTGCGTCATTAGCCATGTTTCACCTGCGTCCAACGTGAAGTTCAGCGGGAGTCGGGCTGTTTCGGCTTCCGCTGGAACTTTTTGTTATACATTATTTTCATCATCTGGCATTGATGATATTTCGACCTTTAATTTATGAAAACCCGTTGCAAAATGACCCAAAGATTTAGAGATTTTTTCTAGCTCTTTTGCTGTTTTTGATGCAGCAGATTCTGCTGCCACTGTTCTTGAGAAAGATTCAACATCAAGTGGACAAATTACCGGCTTCATTTCTTTAGTGTTTTTCTTAAAATAACAGGTGGCAGTGATATTTGAACCACCAAGAGCTTTTTTAAGGCCTCCATATTGGCCCCAATCAATTTTCCTGCATTCACCAGGCCCTAAGGCTGGAATTCCATTAATCAAAGGCCCTTCAGTCATTTTTTCTGCTTTTGTTTCGGTTTGTTTTGTAATCCCAAATGCTCTAGCCGGTAATGGATGAGAAAAAGAAAAATGGATATCATGTGCTAAACCTGTACCAACATTTTTTGCTACAAGTTGTAGTATAGAAGGCCTATCTTCATCATGCACAACTGTTAATATAATACATGGGTCTGATTGGGAGGAAAGAATTCTGCTAGTTAGCCACACATATACAAAGGTTAAAATCGCCAGGACTACGGTCGCTATTGAGGTTACCCAGTCACTCCAGTCTAATGCCGTAATAATTGACCTTAAAAACTCAATTAGCTCTTTTTGCATTTATTTTTTCCTTATGGAGAATATTTCAATTGTATAACATATAATTAGGCCAATTTACTCGACAGACAACTGGCCGGATTTCGAATAGAAAAATTTATAAAACCGAAAAGTTACCGCACTATTAAACGGAAATCTCATTAATATGACACAGTCAAAAGACAAACTCGCTTTTTGTGATTCACGAACCCCGTTTTTTCTTCTGGCGGATTCAACTCTGAAGTATTCGATTATTTGCTCGTCAAATATATTTTAGTCAGAGATTCGCCTCGTGCCGCAACGATTTCGGTGTTAAGCGTCAACGATGACCTCATGCAATGGCTAAAGCGTCATAAGAAGGCGACAAAAAGGGGCGCTGGTGAATATCTGTGGAAGTTTGTCAGGTCTGGTAGACGGTTGTCAAAAAGCTGGCGTGAATGCGTTCACCTTCCACTGTTCCGCCTCTGTTCGTTTCAATACTGGCAACGAAGAACGTGCCGCTGGTCGCAATCCAAAAGATGTGCTGCCACACGTCTATTTGTACCACACAACGGTACTTCTACTCTCTCATCACCGACAACAAGAAAGCTGCGCAAGCTCTGCCGTCTTTGGAAGAACGCACCCCAAAAGTACATCAACCAATGCGAGTGCATGGCGGGATGACTATCTAACCTGTTGCAATAAAACGGAAAATAAAAACGTCTTCAGGGTTTGATGTAGGCGTAGCCGTCCTGCTGCAGTTCGATCAATGTAACCACCCCGGCTGGGACGATCTCGCAGCCCTCGATCAAATTGTCCGGGTCGACGTTGAAGCGGTTGAGGGCGTTGCGGCAGACCTTGAAGGCCACTCGTGCTTGCTGCAATTGCCAGATCTCCTCGCGAAAGTCGGCGCACTGCTCGGTCTGCAACAGCGCAACCGCGGGCCCGTTGAACAGGAGCACCACATCATAATGCTTCTCCGGGATGGCGCGGAGCAGGTTGCCGGCATTGGCCAGGGCAATGCTAAAGGGTTTGACTTCGTCCAGGTCGACGTGAAAAACGGCACGGTAAATCATGCGGTGGGTTCTCCGTGGTTGCCGGTTCGATAAAAGGCGGCGTCGAACAGCCGCCGGGTATAGTCCTGCTGCGGATTGGCAAAGAGGGCTGCAGCCGGCCCGCTCTCGACAATGCGGCCCTGGCGCATCACCGCCAATTGATCGGCCAGCGAGCGTACGGTGCGCAGATCGTGGGTGATGAAAATATAGGTGAGTTGATAGCGCTCCTGCAAACTCTGCAATAATGCAAGGATCTGTTTCTGGATGGTCATGTCGAGCGCACTGGTGGGCTCGTCCAGGATCAGCAGTTTCGGGCGGAGGATAATGGCCCGGGCAATGGCGATGCGCTGCCGCTGGCCGCCGGAAAATTCGTGGGGAAACCGGCCGGCGAGTGCCGGATCAAGTTCGACGTCACGCAGGGCTTGGTCCACCAGGGCGCGCCGCTCTTCTTTC
>JGI24728J21555_1001215_pt1 | contig 11038 bp, 10 predicted proteins | sample EPASupsiteSAE305_FD_21555 | JGI IMG/M metagenome (IMG submission 21555) | reverse complement strand
CCCGTTTGCCCCCACCACCAGGATCATGCTGCACCTCCGTACTGCTGCTGGTAGTAGTCACGGTAACTGCCACTGGTGACTTCCTCGACCCATTGCTGGTTAGCCAGATACCAATCGATGGTCTCGGCAATGCCGGTTTCAAAGGTATAGGAGGGAGACCAGCCCAGATCATTTTTGAGTTTTGAAGCATCAATGGCATAGCGCCGGTCATGACCAGGACGGTCCTTGACAAAGGTGATCAGACTCCTGTTTTCTCCCGGCTGCCTGCCCAGCTTGCTATCCAGCAGGTCACAGACCAGATTGACAATGGCGATATTCTGCCATTCATTATTGCCGCCGATGTTGTAGACCGAACCTGGTTTGGCCCCCTTCAGAATGCACTCAATGGCAGCGCCATGGTCCTTCACATGCAGCCAGTCCCGCACATTGGAGCCGTCGCCATAGACCGGCAGCGGCTTTCTGGCAATGATATTGGCAATCAACAGGGGGATCAGCTTTTCAGGAAAGTGGTAGGGGCCATAGTTGTTGGAGCAACGGGAGATAATCGTCGGCATACCAAAGGTCTCATGGTAGGCCCGCACCAGCAGGTCTGCACCAGCCTTGGAGGCAGAATAGGGAGAGTTGGCAGCCAGTGGCGTCTCTTCCGTAAAAAAGCCGGTATCACCAAGCGAGCCGTAGACCTCATCAGTTGAGATCTGATAGTAGCGGAACTCCGGTACCATGCCCGATTGCCAATGTTTGCGACTTTCCTCCAGCAGCACCTGGGTACCCAGTACATTAGTGCGGACAAAGATCTCCGGACCGGTTATGGAACGGTCCACATGGGATTCTGCCGCAAAATGAACCACTGCATCAACTTTCTCACCGGAAAGCAAGGAAGCCACCAGTGCCGCATCCCCAATATCTCCTTTAACAAAACGATAGTTGGGGTTCTGCTCAACTTCCGTCAGGTTTTTCAGATTACCGGCATAGGTCAGGGCATCAAGGTTAATGACCCGGCAAGCGGGATTCAGCGGCATAAAGCGGTTAATGAAATTGGAACCGATAAAACCGGCCCCGCCGGTTACCAGCAGGGCGGTGGGTTGAAACTGTTTTTCAGACATGGACTGTTCCTTAAGTGGAGTAAGCGGTTGTATACCATAGCGTAACGGCAAGGGGAAGTCTGAGATAGCTACTCCCCGTCAGCGGCCAGCCCGAATTTGGACAGTTTATAGCGATAGGAACGGAATGACATCCCCAGTAGATCAGCTGCCTTGGTCTTGCTTCCACCTGATTTTTCCAGTGCCTTGACCAGATACTGTTTTTCCAGATTTTCAAGGGCAGGCTCCAGATCAATCCCTTCATCTGGTATCTCAACCGCAGCATGCAGGTCAAAGCGTTTGATCGCCCCCCTGACCTGAGCGGGCAGACTCTCCAGGGTAATCCGTTCTCGATCAAGCACCAGGCTGCGTTCAATGATATTCTCCAATTCCCGAACATTGCCAGGAAAAGGGTAAGCCATCAGGCATTTAAGTGCTTCCGAAGTGACAATCCCTCCAGTACCGCAATGTTTCCTGACCAGATGCTCTACCAATAGCGGAATATCCTCAACCCGTTCACGCAGGGGTGGCATCACCACCTGGACGACATTGATCCGATAGTAGAGATCCTCGCGAAAGGTCCCTTCCTTTACCTGCAGCGCCAGATCGCGGTTTGAGGCTGCCAGCAGACGCACATCAACCTTTTTGGTGGCGGATCCGCCAACCCGGCGCAGTTCACGTTCCTGGATCACCCGTAGCAGGCGGGTCTGCATTGCCAGCGGCAGTTCACCTATTTCATCAAGAAAAACCGTACCGCCGCTTGCCTGTTCAAACAGCCCGGCCCGTTCTCCCACAGCACCGGTGAAGGCCCCTTTGACATGGCCAAACAGTTCACTTTCAATCAGGTTTTCTGGAATGGCACCACAATTCACCGCCACAAACGGTTTGTTTTTACGACTACTGCCTTCATGGATCGCCTTGGCTGCCAACTCTTTACCGGTACCGCTTTCACCGGAAACAAGTACCGTGGTCTGGGACTCAGCGACCTTACGCAGCAGGTTAAAGACCTCTTTCATCCGCTGCGATGTGCCGACAATACCACCATATCCTTCACAGACGCCGGCCTTTTCACGTAGCTGCCGATTTTCACGTTTCAGATCACGCTTTTCCAAGGCGTTTTTGACCAGGATCTTGATCTCATCCACCTTGAACGGCTTGGCCAGGTAATCATAGGCCCCCAGCTTCATCGCCTCAACCGCCTGCTCGGCCGTTGAAAAGGCGGTAATCAAGAGCACTGCAGTGTCAGGCTTATTTTCCTTGATCCGTGCAAGCAGTTCCAGACCGCTTAAACCAGGCATCTGCACATCAGAAATCACCAGATCGATATCTGAGGCTGCCAGTCGGGTAAGCGCTGTGGTTGCATCAGCTGCCGTCAGCACCTCATACCCTTCCCGCTCAAGCAGGATCGAGATGAACTCCCGCATGCTCAATTCATCATCAACAACCAGAATTCTGGTTCTCACCAGGCCCCTCCTCCATCATCGGCAACAAAAGTGTCATCATGGTTCCCCCTTCATCACGGGGGTCCGCCTGTATCATGCCGCCATGCCCCTCAACAATCCGGTAGACAGTTGCCAGCCCCAATCCGGTTCCTGCCGGTTTCGTGGTCCAGAACGGCTCAAACAGATGCCGGCAGGTATCCTCGTCCATGCCGCAACCCTGATCCAGAATTTTGAGACAGAGCAGGGAAAATGCCCTGCCGGCATCATCAGTTCCTGACTGCAGATCAGCCGAGACCAGAATCTCGCCACCATCCTGCATGGCCTCTGCAGCGTTGTGTAACAAATTCAACAGCACCTGTTGTAACTGCCCACGATCAGCCCAGGCTGTTAGATCTTCAGACAGATCCAGTACAAGCCTGACCTTGTCAAAACGGCTGTCAGCCATCAGCAAAGCCTGTAAATCCCTCACCAGATGACACAGGTTAAAACGTTCAAAACGGGGAGGTGTTGGACGGGCATAGGCCAAAAAATCAGTAATCAGTCCGTTCAAACGGTCCGACTCCCGCATGACAATGGCAAGCAGCCTTGACTCATGATCACGCAGACTACCATGCTCTGCCAACAGCTGTACAGAGCCGCTGATTGCAGCCAGAGGGTTACGGATTTCATGGGCCATACGGGCTGAAAGCTCACCCAGGGCCGCCAGTCGATCCGACCTTTTCAAGGCCAGCTCCATCTGCTTGAAGCCGGTAAGATCTTTAAGCGTTACGATCAGACCGGCAGTTTCCCCCTGCAGGTTCCTGAACGGCATGGTGGCATAGCCGATAGTCAGAGGATTGCCGCTTGTTGGTCGATAATAAAATTCACCCTGCCCATGTTGGTCAAACGCCCCCGTTCCAACCGGTAATGAAGGAAATACGGCACTGATCGGGCGTCCGTAGGCATGGACCTGGGTCATACCGGTCATTTTTTCAACGTAGGGATTAAATACCCTGATAAGACCATCCCGCGTAATCGTCAGGAGGCCACTTTCCAGGTTCTCTACAATGGTACTGTGTAGTTGCTTCAGCTCTTCATAGTTCACCTCTGTCAGCCTGGCCCGCTCAGCCAGATGACTCCCCATGATTGCTGCCAGCACAAATCCCACCAAGTGTAGAAAAAGAGTATAAAAGATAACTACGTTTCCCCCGCTGCTGGGCAGTTTCAGGATTCAGGCCGATACCTTTAAGCATGCCAAAATACTGCAAATCAACCATTGCTCCATATAGAATAATACAGAGAGCAGCGGTATACAGCGCTTGCTGCCGGCTCAGCAGCATACCGGCGCTCATAATCGCCAGCAGATAGAGGAATGAATACGGGCTGGCAATACCATCTGTCAGCATCAGCAGCAGTGTTACAAACAGGATATCCCAGACAATTTGCAGACGGGTAAGCGGGAGCAGCCAGCCCTGGCGGCGCAGAGCCGCCAGGGAGACCAGAGAGACACAGCAGGAAAGGATCATCAGCTCAATGACACCCCGAAACTGGATATCACTGATTGCTTCAGTATCACTCAACTTCAAGATGATGGTTGATGCCAGAAAGAGAACAACAACGACTATTCTGGCAAAGATAAAGAGCCGTAAACGTCGCTCGGTTTTCATCAGTTAACCGCCAACAGCACCTGCCAGCTTAAAGATCGGCAGATACATGGCGACAACCAGTCCGCCAACCGTAGTACCCAGGAAAACCATCAGGAGCGGTTCCATCATGGCAGTCATGGCAGAGACCGCGTCATCAACCTCATCGTCGTAGAAGTCGGCAATTTTGGTCAACATGGCATCCATAGCACCGGTGGCCTCACCAACGGCAATCATCTGCACCACCATGGGAGGGAAAATACCACAGGACTGCAGTGGTTCAGCCATGGTCTTACCTTCTGAAATGGCCTGCCGGACACCATAGATGGCCTCTTCAACAATTTTGTTACCCGCTGTCTTGGCAACAATCTCCAATCCGTCCATGATAGGCACCCCGGAGCTGACCATGGTACCCAGGGTACGGGTAAACTTGGCAACAGCGACCTTCCTGATCAACGGTCCGGCAATGGGAGCCTTCAGAAACATGGCATCCATCTTTTTACGTCCGCCGGGAGTAGCATAATATTTTTTGATCGCCGCAGCGATGGCGAAGCAGCCGATAATAATAACAATGATATACTTCAGCAGGAAGTTTGAAAGACCAATCACGAATTTGGTAGGACCGGGCAGTTCTCCGCCAAAATCAGCAAACATCTTGGCAAAGGTGGGGATAACAAATACCAGAATTACACCGACAACAATAACTGCAATCGACATGATCGTGGTCGGATAAACCATGGCCCCTTTGATCTGTTTCTTCAACTTCATGGCCTTTTCAATATAGGCAGCCAACCGGTTGAGAATAGTATCCAGAATACCGCCGATTTCACCGGCAGCCACCAGGTTGACAAACAACTGATCAAAGGCTTTGGGGTGCTTGGCCAAGGCATCGGCAAAGGTAGAGCCGCTTTCAACACTCTCCTTGACCCGTAACAGGATTTCCTTGAATGCGGGTTTTTCCTGCTGTGAAGAGAGAATATCCAGACACTGCACCAGCGGAAGGCCAGAGTCAATCATGGTGGCAAACTGGCGGGTAAAGATAACCAGATCCTTGGTATCAATGCTCCCCCCCCCGAACTTGGGCAGCTTGAACTGCATCCCCTTGGATTGATCCTTAACCACAATATTCTGCAAACCGGCTTTTTTCAACTGAGCTTCAACCGACGCTGCATCCGGCGCATCAGTAACTCCCTTTTGAACTGCTCCGGTACGGGTTTTGCCTTCCCATGAAAACTTTGGCATGCTGTTCCTCCTTCAGAATCGTGTCCGGCTATCGGCGCGGCTGCTGACGCATCCCCATCGTAGGATTGTTAATCATCTGTCTCAACTCGTCAGGATCAGAGGTGCGCCCCATGGCATCATCAAGGGTAATCAGTCTCCGGGAAAAAAGCGAATAGAGCGACTGGTTCATGGTTTGCATCCCAAACTTCTCCTGGCCAACCTGCATCTGGGAGTAGATCTGGTGGACCTTGTCTTCCCTGATAAGGTTGCGGATTGCCGGGTTCGGCACCATAATTTCAAGTGACATAACCCTGCCACCGCCAATCTTGGGGATCAGGGCCTGGGACATAACCCCCTCCAGCACAAATGAGAGCTGGGCACGAATCTGGGTCTGCTGATAGGGGGGAAAACATCCACAATCCGGTTGATGGTCTGGGCGCAGGAGTTGGTATGCAGCGTAGCCAGACAGAGGTGGCCGGTTTCGGACAGGGTCAGGGCAGCCTCAATCGTTTCCAGATCCCGCAACTCCCCCACCAGCACAACGTCTGGATCCTGACGCAGAACGTACTTCAGTGCGTTTTTAAACCCCTTGGTGTCGGCTCCGACCTCACGCTGGTTCACCAGGCAGCCTTTGTGGGGATGCAGATATTCTATCGGATCCTCAATGGTAACAATATGTTCTTTACGGTTGATGTTAATGAAATCAATGATTGATGCCAGGGTAGTTGATTTACCGCTACCGGTAGGACCGGTCACCAGAATCAGCCCACGGGGTTTTTCTGCCAACTCCTTGACAACCGGTGGCAGACCAAGCTCTTCAAAAGACAAGATCTTGTAGGGAATAACCCGGAAAACCCCTGCCACCGCACCGCGCTGCACAAAGATGTTTCCCCGGAAGCGGGACAACCCCTTGACACCGAAAGAAAGATCAAGCTCGTTTTCCTCTTCGAATTTGTGCTTTTGGGTGTCAGTCAGCACCGAATAGCAGAGTTGCTTGGTTTCAACCGCATTTAACGGTGGTATATCAAGCTTTTGCAGCTTACCATCCACCCTGATCTGAGGCTGGGTATTAGTGGTAATATGAAGATCAGACCCACCTGCTTCCACCAGGGTTTTCAGCAGTTCGTGAAGATTAGCCATAAAAGTGACTCCTTACTCGTCGGAAACCGTTACCCGCAAAACCTCTTCGAGAGATGTAACACCTTCTTTGATCTTGGTTAGACCGGACTGACGCATGGTCTTAATGCCGAGCCGCATTGATTCCCGCTTGATCTCAGCCGTATTGGCTCCGTTCAGGATCAGTTCCCGGATCGGTTCGAGCATCGGCATGACCTGGTAAAAACCGACCCGCCCCTTGTATCCGGTATTATTACACGCAGGGCATCCCCTGCCTTTATAGCAGACATACTCAGAGGCCTCATCGGGAGGTACTCCTGCATCAATCAGGGCCTGGACCGGGATATCCTCTTTTTCTTTGCACTCACCACAGACACGTCGAGCCAGACGCTGAGCAGTAATCAGGTTGACGGCAGAGGCCACCAGAAACGGCTCTATGCCCATGTTAAGCAGACGGTTGATCGTTGCTGGCGCATCGTTGGTATGCAGGGTGGAAAGCACCAAGTGTCCGGTCAGAGCGGCCTTGACGGCAATTTCAGCCGTTTCAAAGTCCCGGATCTCACCGATCATGATGATATCCGGATCCTGACGCAGAAAGGAACGCAGGGCTGCGGCAAAGTTCAATCCGATATCTTCATGCATCTGCACCTGATTAATGCCGGCAAAGTTAAACTCAACCGGATCTTCTGCAGTGGAGATATTTTCCGTCACCTTGTTCAGTTCAGACAGCGCCGAATAGAGCGACACCGTCTTACCGGAGCCGGTGGGACCGGTCACCAGTACCATGCCGAACGGCTTATGGATCTCGCGCTTGAAGTGGGCCAATGCATCCGGTTCGTACCCCAGTTTGGTCAAGTCGGTCTGCAGGTTGCTTTTGTCAAGCAGCCGCAAGACGATCTTCTCACCAAAAAGCGTTGGAAGACATGAAACCCGGTAGTCCATGTCTCTGCCGCCTCCCAGCTTGATCTTGATCCGGCCATCCTGCGGCAAGCGGCGCTCGGCAATATCCAGCTCCGCCATGATCTTGATCCGGGAGGTGATGGCATTCTTCAACTTCATGGGAGGTTTCATTACTTCGTACAAGACACCATCTATCCGGTAGCGGACCCGAAAGGTCTTTTCATAGGGTTCAATATGGATATCACTGGCCTTCTTCTTGATGGCATCCATCAAAATCAGGTTTACCAGTTTGACAACCGGAGCATCTTCGGTGGCACGTTCAAGGGAGGAGACATCCACCTCTTCCTCGGTGTCCACCAGTTCCAGATCCTCCATATCCAGGTTATCCATCACATCCGCCAGGGATGCGGACTGGTCGTAATACTTGTCTATGGCCCCTTTGATATCAGACTCGCCGGTCACAACCATCTCAACGTTGTAGCTGGTCATGAACTTGATATCTTCGATGGCAAACAGGTTGGAGGGATCACTGACCGCTACGATCAGGGTTGAGCCGGCCCGGTTGACCGGTATCAGGTTGTATTTTTGAACAACTTCAGGAGGGATGATCTTTATGACAGCAGGATCAATCTCATATTCAGCAAGACAGATGGTGGGGACCCCATACTGACGCGAGAGAAACGACACCAGATCAGGCTCTTTGATCAGTCCCTGCTTGACCAGAATGGAGCCCAGCTTGCTCTGGCCGCCGGACATCTTCTGTTCCTGCAACGCAGCGCTCAGCTGTTCACTGGTAATGATATTGTTTTTAACCAGAATATCGCCAAGGCGGCTCGTCTGCATGGGACTCCCGTCAAAAAGGTATGATAAAAATCGAGCGTAACATGCGGATACTAGCGGTCGGAATCAGATACTGTCAAGCCTTTGCTGCGCTGGACAAAAACGACTGCAGCGCGGTTCGCATGACGCCTCTTGCGGCTGGAATGCCATGCCACAACTCAAATGCCAGCTCCCCTTGCGCAATCAGCATCCCCAGACCATTAACGGCCTTGACCCCTCGTTTGTCGGCATCATGCAAAAGCGTGGTCAAAGAAGCATTATAGACCATGTCGTACACTTTAGCATGGTCAGGCAGAAGCGCAAGGGAGAGCCCCTCAATTTTTTCGCCGGACATCCCCAGAGAAGTGGCGTTAATGACCAAGTCACTCTGGCGCAACACCTCTTCTGGCTGTTCCCCCAGAGTGCATGCCCGCAGCAGAATATGCGGAAAATGGTCGCGAAACGAGGCGATCAAACCCTCTGCTGCATTCAAGTTTCGATTAAGTACCACAACGGAGCGGACCCCGGCACGACAAAGTGCCGCCAACGCCCCGCAAGCTGCCCCGCCGGCGCCAACCAGCACAACATTGCTTCCAGTGACAGGACAGTTAAGATCTTCTTCCAGTGAGATGACAAGCCCATCTCCATCAGTGTTATGGCCAATCAAGCGCCCTCCCTGATTAACCACCGTATTAACCGCTCCTGCCTGAACAGCAACAGGAGACAGTTCATCTAGCAATGTCATGATGGCGGTTTTATGGGGAATGGTGACATTGAAGCCACTGACATGCATGGCCCGCAGTCCGGAGATGGCTGTTGCCAGCTGATCTGGCGCAACGGCAAACGGGACATAGATTGCATCAACAGCAGCTGCCTGAAGTGCTGCATTCTGCATTACCGGCGAAAGAGAGTGAGCCACCGGCCAGCCGATAATCCCGTACACTTTGGTTTTCCCGGTAACTATTGATTCAACGTTCATCTGTTTCTCCTGCTGGAGCGGGAATAGCATAGCGCTGCTGCATCTGACTCAGTTTCTCCTGCCAAACAGGCATGATTCTGCCGGTCAGCTGCAGCAAGTGCCCAGCTTCCTTGACATGTCCACGCCTGGCCAGATCTTCGGCAGACTGCAAGAGACAGTAGGCATGTATGACCAATGCCTTGTGAGAATCCATATCTGGTTGCCATCCTTTGGGAACAAGCCGGTGCAGCACATAGAACTCCCAGATTGAAACGTCATCCTGCTGCCCTGCAGGGGCATCCTGGACCCAATAAACCATCCCTTGCTGAACCGGCTGCTGTTTGCGCCAATCCAGGGAATAACGGGTTGAAAAGTCCATCAATACCGGTCTCTGCTGACGAAGTGTCTCAACCAGATGCGCAAAAACCAACTCGCCGGTAGCTGTACCAGTCTCTCCCTTGAATGCCGGTGCAAGGCGCGGCAATTCACGCTGGTACCATGGAAAAACCAGATGAGGAATGTGAGCCAGGTCAAGATCCTCTCTGAACCGTTCGACCCCTTGCAGATACCAGAGTGGAAAGGCTCCACTATCCCCCCAGGTAAATAAAACCGCTTCATCCGGCAAAGGACGCAGGGTATTCAGCGCATAATCCTGGGCCAGGTAATTGTTATGCTGATCCTGAGATGCCAGATTGGATGCCAGCTGAGACAGCGGAATCAACAGGAAAAACACTGTCAGCAACAGCTTATGGTGCAGTCCATAGTGTTCAGTTTTTTGAGCAGCTCCTGCACCCCGCGCTGCCAGAGCAAACAGCCCGATGGGAATAATCAGCGCTGCCAGCAGGTAAAGCGGCGTATAGAACTCCTCAGTCAGAAAAATAGAGTCAGGCTGTGGATTAAAGTACCCGGCAATGACCAGCCAAAACGAAAGCAGAGTTGCCAGCAGATAGACTAGCAATGCCCGATCTGCCCGCCAGCAGGCCCAGAGGCCAATTAATAACAAAAACAGTCCAACCCAGCCAAATTCATGGGGAACATTGAAAGCGCCAAGTTGCTTCAGCAGCAGGCTGAAATCCCGATTGTGCGGCTCCTCAGGATACCCCTTCCGCAACAGGTGCCAGAGAAAACGCGACAAGGTATCTGTATCACCCCAATTTTGCCGGGTATCAGCGGCAGCCCTCAGCGGCAGATACAATTGTACAGCGCCTCCAGCCAGTAACATCCCCCCACTCAGCAACCACTCCCGCCCCCTTCGTATTGACTGTGGAGCAGTAACCAGTATGAACAGAATACAGCCGGGCAACAATAACACAATGGTCTGATGAGCACCGGTGGCCAGCCCGGCAAGAAAGGCTGTCCCATACCACCAGGACGGCTGTTCATCACCGCGCAGATAGTTTTCGCGCCAACACAGTAAAAAATACAGCATCGCTGCACTTATAAACGCCAGCAACGGATAAGGCTTATCATGGTTGCTCTGCAGCCAGAGCCGTGGCGAGACGGCAAAGGCCAGCATCATCACAAAATTCTGTTTCCTGCAGCACCTTCTTGAGCAGATGATAGACCGCAAAACAGGCCAAGGCAGCTGAAACCGCAGTTGCCAGATTCACCCTGAAAGCTATGTTGCCGATCGGCAACCAGGTAAACGGCTTGGCATAGAGCAGAAAAAGAGGATACCCCGGAGAATGTGCGGACCCGAGAAAGTGTACAGCTGTGACGAACTCACCACTGTCATAAAAGGTGATACTTGGTGCCAGACACCAGAGATAAAGTCCAAACGGAAGCAAAAAGGCCACGAGGGACCAGCCGTCCAGATAGCGGCCAACTCTTTCTATCACTGGTGCGCCCCATCAGACACAGCCTGTTTACGCATGCTGGCCA
>JGI24728J21555_1001212_pt1 | contig 11065 bp, 6 predicted proteins | sample EPASupsiteSAE305_FD_21555 | JGI IMG/M metagenome (IMG submission 21555) | reverse complement strand
GGCTTTCCCTGCCAAGGCCGGAGTCGTTGGCCAGTTTGGTCATGCCACGGGCTCGGGCCACATTTCCGAGAGCGACAATAAACATGGAGGGGTCTGGGTCTAGATGTAAAAAACCCCTGCCCCTCGTGAAGAAGGGGCAGGGGCAAAGGGTTTTACTCAAGCACCTACCCAGGGGGTGGGCGCTTGTCTTAGGAGGAGATTAGACGATGGTGATTGCGGTAGCGAGTTCTGCTGTGCTCATCGCAGCATCGATTGTTCCAACAAGCGTGATTTCACTTTCCTGAACACCGGCGGTACCGGCAACATCCGTCCACTGATAGATGGCCGTAGAGTTGTCATCCGATGCAGCAATCCAGGCCGTACCAGCCGCTGCGGTCCATGTTGCTCCTGCAGTGACTGCAGCGGCAACCGCTGCAGCTGAATCAGCCTTACCTGCAGCGAGCGCACCGAGCTGGTAGAAGGCGTCAGCGGTTGTGGTCAACGCACCAGTTACGGCCACTTCTGACGCACCCTGCACCCAGTTAATGATATCAGTCGTTTTATCGAAACTAGTGATGGTATCAGCGCCATTCAAAGCGGCTGTGTTTTCAAACACTACGGTGTTGATCCCAGTGCTATCCAAGACAATGGTGTCGTTACCAGCGCCAGCAGTGACTGCGAAAGCCTCAGTACCTGTCGTTGTGATTTTGTCGTCGCCCGCAAATGTTTTAACCACACCTGCGTCACCGGCTGCAGCGGCACTCACTGTAATAGTGTCGGCGCCCGAACCGGTTTGGATGCTGATCGCACCTTCGCCTCCGGCAGTACCCACTGAAGTTGCCGTGATTTTGGCGGCACCGGTGAAGGAGGTCATGTCGATGGTGATGTTACCGGTCGACGAGGTGGTGGTCAGGTCAACCCCTGATGCCTTGAACGCTGCGTCGAACCATCCGCCAGTTGCGATCGACTGGCTGTTAGTCGCCGTGGTGGCAACAACGATCTTCTCAACGCCACTGATCTTGCTCAGGTTGTTGTCAACAATGGTCAGTGCAGTGCCACCGGTGATGTTCAGCGTATCAGTACCGTCGCCACCGTTGATCACGTTGTAGTTAGCACCCGTGTTCAGCTGAGCAGCGGTGGCGCTGATTGTGTCGTTACCGGCACCGCCGTTATACGAACCAAAGCCCGTACCTAGGATGAAGGCATCTGCACCGCCGGAACCCGTAACGGAAGAACCGTTAGCAAAGTTGCCGGAGACATACAGCGCAGCCGTACCAGTTTGCGTGGAGGTGATATTCACTGCCTTGGTGATGTTGGCTGCGGCAATGGTCAGGTCATAAGCACCGGACACATTGATCGCAGTCAAATCGCCAGCAGCAGCGAAGGCCAGATCGTTACCCACACCCGTGCCGCCAGCCTTTACGCCGCTGGAAGAAACCACATTCAGGGTTTCGAAGCCCGTTGCAGTCAAAGCGGTTACGTCAATCGGCGTAGCCACTGCGGCTGCAGTCAGGTTTTCCAGAGTCAGGCCCAACACGTCAGTCGTGCCCGTCGCGGTAGCCAGCGCAATGGTGTTCGTGGCGTTGGATGCAAGCACCTTGATGTCGGCAGCTTGAGCAGCCGTCAGCTTGATAGCACCAGCGTTAGCGCCATTCAGCTGAACCGAAGTGATGCCGGACAGCAGGGAAACGTCCAGATCGGTCGCGCCAGAGTTACGCAACACTTCGAAGTTGGTGAACAGTGCAGCTTCAGCAGCGGTATCGACATCAGCAGCCACAGCAACATTCAGGATGTCACCCGTGCCTGCGCCAGCATCAACTGCGCCAGTCACTGCAGCCGCAGCCAAGGCAGAAGTGGTCACCGTATCGTTACCTTGACCACCTTTGAAGCTGGTAAGGTTGGCGTTGGTGGCGATGGTCAAACCGCCAGCGGTTAGACCGGATGCATCAATGGTCTTACCGTCGAAAGTCGTACCAAGATCAACCGAGGCGGCAGCGCCAGACACCGTCAACGCAGCCGTAGCAGCGAAGTCAGCAGCGGTCAGCGTGGCAGTCAGGTTGGTTGCGGCATTGACGGTCAGGGAGGTGACCGTGTTGGCACCAGCTGAATCAAGCTTGATGGTGTCAACCTTGTTGGCAGCACCGGTCGAGTTGATGGTGGCCTTGGTCACGCCCGCGCTGGCGGTGGCGGTGATGTCAGCGGTAGCAGTGTTAACCGTGCCGCCAGCGATGTTAATCACTTGATCAGCTGTTGCGGTTGCGTAGGCATACGACAAGGTGCCGTTAGCCACGGTGCCGTCACCGAACATGCCGACGGACGCGCCGGTTGCCAGAGCGGTAACAGCTACATTACCGACAGAGCGGTCAGCGTTGATAGCGGTCATGCCGGCGAAATTGCTTGCATTGACGGTAGCCGTTTGAGCAACCGTATTACGGATATCGAGGTTCTCAACACCAGTCATGGTCGCAGCCGGAATAGTCACGGCGGCATCTTGAGCCCCGCTAACAGTTAGTTTCAGGGTGTCCGTGCCAGCACCACCAGTGATTTGGTCAGCAACCGAATAGGTTGATGCAGTGGTAGCCACCTCACTACTATCGAAGACCACGCTTGCGTTCACGGTGTCATTACCGGAAGTGCCGGGGATGATATCCAAACCTGTAGTGAGCGTGTAAGTCTCCCCACTCCCCCCCTCAACCTGCTCATCCACCGGCACAGCAGTAACAACAACCCCCTCATCCTCGCCATACTCAACGTAATGGCTGATCGGGTCGAAACCACCGGCGACAAAGGCAGCGGTGACCGCCTCCACAGAGAGGCCGGATTCCGCGGCCTTGGCGGCGAGATAATTGCTGACGTCGAAGGCGTTGGAGGGATTGACCCCTTCCTGCCAGCCATATTGGGCAAAATGGTCGTAGGCGTTGGTGAAGCCGGCGCTCTGGAAGGCCAGGAGCAGCGCGTTGACGCTCATGTTCGCCTGGGCAGCTTTGGCGGCCAGGTATTCGCCGGTGTTGAAGTACTGGTTGGGGCTGGTCCCCTCTACGAGGCTGTAGTTCGAGAAGTGCTCGTAGACGGTCATGCCGGCGGCCTCGATGGCGGCTTTGACCTGCAGTACGTTGGTATAGGCGGTTTGGCCGCTTGCCTGCAGTTGTTCGAGCTTGCTGGTGAGGTAATATGCCTCGTTAAACCATGATGGATTTGCCATGCGGAACTTCCTCCTAATCGATTAAGAATGGTATAAAAAAGCTCCTCCAACACTGAAGGAGCAGCGCTTATGTTAATTTTTATACTATATTTTGGATTATCACCAACTTTTTTTACCTCCAGTCATAAATTTCAGTTCTGATTGAGCTAATTGGTAATCAAGGGTGGCATTGGCCTGGTTGACCTGAGCGCGAACCAGACGGCTCTGGGCGTCAAGCAGGGCGGTAATGGTGGAAACGCCCGCCTTGAGGCGATTGTCCTCGGCGGCGTAGTTTTCACGGGCCGCAGCCAGGGCGTCGGTGGAGCCGGCGAGGCGCTGCTCGGCCTCGGCCATAGAATACAAGGCCTTGCGGATGCCGGTGGCGATGGTGTTGTAGGCCTCCTGGATCAGGGCGGCATAACGCTGCCCCTCAAGGCCGTATTTCTCGTTCTCGTACCAGGAGCGGCCGCCGTCGAACAGGCTCCAGTTGACGGTCAGGCCCACCATCCAGTAGGTGTTGGCCTGATCGCGGTCATAGGTGGTGTAGCCGGTGGAGGCGAGTTCGCTGTAATCCCGGTCCTCATCGTAGTATCCGGCGTTGACCTGAACCACCGGCAGGTACTTGCCAAGGGCGATGTCCGCCTGCTTGGCCGCAGCCTCCCGCTGACGCTGCAGGCTTTGCAGATCAGGCCGATGATCGAGGGCGTGCTGGTAGCAGTCGGCAAAAGCGGGCGGCGCCTCCCTGGTGAGCGGGTTGTCGTCGACAAAGTCGACCTGCGGGTCCAGGGACAGGTTCATCAAGGCAAAGAGGGTGACGCGCTGGCGGTTTTCATTGTTGCGGGCAACGCCCAATTGATTTTCCGCGTCGGCCAGATCGACCCGGGCGGAAAGCAGCTCGACCTTGGGCACCAGTTCCTTGGCAAAAAAGGATTCGGCGGCGCGCACGCTCTCGCGCAGACGGGCAACAGCCTCGGCGGCGACGATGGTGTCCTGCTTGGCCTTCAACACCTTGTAAAAGGTGCTTTCAATATTATAGGCCAATTCCAGCCGGGTCAACTCCTTTTCGGCCTGGGTGGCCAACTCGAGGAGTTTGGCCTTGTCGTAGGCGTTGACGATGCGGGAGCCGGCGTAGAGGGTCTGGGTGAGCTTGATGTTGGCGGCGTGAATTTCCTGATTGAGGTAGTCGGCTTCGGTGGGCCCCTCAGAGGATTTGCTGCCGATGCGGTTAAGCGCGTAGGAGGAGGTGAGCGACGGCAAGAAATCGGCCCGAGCCGCCTTGACGTCCTTGCCCGCCGCCTCCGCCTTGAAAAGCGAGGCCTGCAAGGTGGCGTTGTTTTCCTGCCCTTTTTGCAGACACTGCTCCAGGGTCATGGTCTGTGCAGCATGAGCCGAGCCGGCAAGCAATCCCAGGGCGAGGATAAGAAGCGAATGGAAGAGAGTCAATGAAATAGGGGTCCCCAGGGGGAGAGATATTCGATGGTGATTAAATAGTAAGTCGTATTCTTTACAGGATTCCCGCAGAGGTTGCAAGCTTTTCACACGCCGGCCCGCCTGGGCGCTGTTGTTCCATTTCAACAGTGAAGCACGCCGCTTTGTCATATTAAGGCGAGATCTGTCCCTTACGGCCGAGATGACGGAGATGGGAAGTATAGCGTAGGACGGGCAGGTTTTCGCGCTTACCCCATGAATAAACGGCCAATTGATGTTGTTGGGGTTCGTTCCTCACCCGCAACCACGCGCTTGAACACCAGAGAACGAGAGCTGGCCTGCGGACCGTAGCCTGGATGCAGTTTGCGGAATCCGGGGTTTGATGTGATGTGTTCCCGGATTCCGTTGCACTTCATCCAGGCTACGGGTTGAAATGACGCACCCTCCTCGACGAGATGTTGCGGTGTACAGCAGGCCTCGTTTGATAACGAGATTGCTCCTCGCGGTGTTCGTTGAAACGACAACCAGGCGCGTTGCACTGTTCAATGGAATTATTTCACCGCCGGGTCACTGATAGGGGTAGGAGGCGCGGCCCTGGTCGAGGGTTTCGGCGAGCAGAGCCCGTAGGCCGATCTGGCGCAGTTGCTTCAACTTGGAGAGCAGCTGACCGGGGTTGGTCACGGCCAGCCGGGCCAGGGCGACGCACGCGGCCACGGCAGAGCGGCCGAGCACCCCTGCCTGATGCAGCCAGAAGCGGGGNGAGCGNGAGCGCACCTGGTCGGTGAGATNGCCGATATGNGCCTGATTGTCGCANAGCAGCTGGGAGAAACGGGCNAATTCCTCCTGTCGCTGTGCGATGAGNGCNTCNCTGTGGGTCTGGGCATCGCGCAGCAGCTGGGAGAAACGGGCGAATTCCTCCTGCCGCTGTGCGNTGAGGGCNTCACTGTGCGCCTGGGCATCGAGCAGGGCCTGGTTGAGCCGGCCAAGTTNCTGCTCTTGGAGGACCANGTGCTCCTGCTGCCGCTTAATGTGCTCCTTCTGTTGCTCAATGAGNCCNTTTTTTCGGGTGATCATGGAGTCTTCCGGGTCCACCANCAGCGAGGCCGACCCCTTGGGAGGAACGCCATTGGTGCAGAGGGCGATGGCGTAGAGCATTTCCTTGTGGGTGTCNTCGGCAACGACAAACCCCTGTTCCGTTGGCCGTATCTGATACTCGACACATTCCCGACTGTCGGTTCCGGGGACCCAAATATAGGACGAGGCGAAAATNCTTTGCCCNAGCAGTTCGATCGAACGAAATTTCGGNCGAAGGAATTCGAGAAATTCCTCGATATAAAATTCACGGAAGTGATAGGGGTTGCTGTACCCCGGCTGGTCCGAGTAGGCGNGCNTGTTGGGCGTGGAGANNACCAGCAGACCGTCCGGTTTCAGCACCCGCTCGATTTCGGCGAGGAAGAGGCGCTGNTGGGTTTCATCCACGTGTTCGATNGTCTCGAAGGAGACAAGCACATCGATGGAGGCGGCGGCGACGGGGATGGCGGCGACACTGCCGACCAGGTATTCGAGATGCGGCAGNCGATAGTTTTTCCGGGCGTGTTGAACGGCTTCCAGGGCGATGTCAACGCCGGTAACCCGGCTGGCGCCGCTTGANGCCAGCAGAAAACTGCCGTAGCCGTCGCCGCTGGCGATATCCAGCACCACNTTGCCGGCGACAAAAGAACGGGCGTAGAGGTAGCGGTGCCAATGTTCGTAGTTGATATCAGGTTCATCGAAAGTGGCAATAAATCGCTCGCCTGTCATCTCCATGCTGTGTTCCTCATAAAGCTAAAAATTTAACGTGTCATCGATGGACAACGGGGGCAGCTGCCTCTTCCCGGGGGAGCGCCAGCACGTTGACCAGAAAGCCGACCGTGCGCAGAACTCCATGTTTGCGCAGACGGTGGGTCAACAGGATGTTGAGGCGTTCGCCGGGGGGCAGAAACGGCAGAGAGGCGTAGGCGGCGACCAGCGCCGCGTGATCGGCGGGCATTCCCTGGTGGTGCCGGTCCAGCAACGCCTGGGCCTGGCGCATGCCGCGCAGCAGGCCGGCGCGGACCGCGTGCGGGTTTCCGAGTTGGCCGAGCGCCCGCCGCCAACCCCATCGGCTCGCGCCGACGCTGTTGTCGTCATGCTGGCGGTAGAGGACCGTGGCCGCATCCACTGCCTCCACCCGGCCGAACAGGCAGGCCACCAAGGCCAGCCACCAATCGTGCATGGCTGCTGCGGGCGGAAAAGGCGCGGCCAGACTGGCCAGGGACCGATTGATCATCATGGCGCAGCCGGTCACTCCATTATGCGCCAGCAAGAGGCGCAGCCGCGTTCCGGCTACGGGGTCGAGCCGCCGGTAGCGCCAGAACGAAGGGGCCAGCGTCCGCAGGGACTGGTCGACGACCCGGAGGTCGGTGTGGACCAGGAGCGGGGTTTGGACTCCGTGGCGCTGCTCGGCGGCGCGCATGGCCGCCAGGGTGCGGTCGATCTTGTCCGGCAGCCAGAGGTCGTCCTGATCGGCGAATAGGATATAGTCGGCCTCGGCCCGCTCCACCAGCCGGGAGTAGGCGGCGACCACCCCGAGGTTGCCGTCGTCGTCGTTGACAATCTTGATCCGTTCCGGATCCCGGCGGGCGGCGGCCTCGGCAATGCGCCGGCTGGCGTCGGTCGAGGCGTCGTCGCGGAGCAGCAGGCGCCAACGGGGAAATGTCTGCCGGCGGATGGAATCGAGTTGCTCGGCAAGATAGCGCTCACCGTTGAATGTGGAGAGGACGATGACCACCCTGGGTTCGGCCATCACTGGCAGTTCCCCGTCTCCTGCGCCCGTTCGATCCATCCGGCAAAGCGTTGCAGACCGCTCTCGAAATCGATTTTCGGCGCCCAGCCGAGAGCGTCCCGCGCCCGTTGAATGGAGAGGATGCTCCGGGGCACGTCAAAGGGTCTGGCGGGCAGATAGTTGCGGATGGCGGCACGACCGGTCACCCGCTCAATGGCGTCGAGCACCTCATTGAGGCTTTGGCCGTGACCCGAGCCGATATTGAACAGATGTTCCTGACCGCCGGTCTGTTCGAAGGCCGCCATCAGGGCTTCGACGACGTCGGCGATGTAGATGTAGTCGCGCACCACCGAACCGTCTCCCCAGATTTCCACCGGTTCGCCGCGCAGAATCTTGCCGAGAAAGACCGCAACCGCCCCCTGGCTGGCCTCGGTGCGCTGCCGTTCGCCAAAGGGGTTGGCGATGCGCAGGATCGTGTATTCCAGGCCATGCAGCCGCGCAAACAGGCCAAGGTATTTCTCGATGGCGAGCTTCGAGATGCCGTAGGAACAGACCGGATCGGTGGGGTGGGTCTCAGCAATCGGCACATGGAGCGGCGCCCCGTACACCGTGCCCCCCGAGGAGACAAAAATGACTTTGCGCAGCCCGGTCTTGACGGCGTGGGTGAGCAGGCGCACCGTGCCAAGCACATTGCTCTCGACATCGAACACCGGATCAGCGTTCGAAGATTTTGGCAGGGTCGTCGACACCAGATGAAAGCAGACCTCGCAACCGGCCAGGGCCTCGACGACATCCGCTTCGCTCATCAGGTCGCCCTCGTAGAGTTCGAAGGCGGGATGGGCACGGTGCGCCTCTCCCAAGGGGGCCACGTGCGGCCGGTCGAAGCAGCGCACGCGGTGGCCGCGTGCAAGCAGAGCGTCGATGAGATGCGAACCGATAAAACCACGGCCGCCGAGGACAAGACAATGGGTTGGATGCATCATAGCAGGTCTCAATGCGTCGCCGGCAGTGACCGGCGGTGAAGACTGGTGGAACACTTGTTTGCGATCATGGAGCGCTCAGGTCGAATTCGGCGGCATCGATGCCGATCAGGAGGTTATCGGCCGCCTTGACTGATCGGCCCACGGTCAGGGCCCGAAACGGAATTTCCTGGAGAGCGCCATGGCGGTCTTCCACGATCAGAATGGCTGCCTCCGGCGAGACATGGGCGTTGAGCGTCAGGTCAAAACCATACTGAACGCCGCGCACAAAACGCCCTGAGCGCCTGAAGCGGTCGCGCACATCGGGACGCGGCAGCAGCTGCGTGGTCCGTCCGACTTCCCGCCCATCGACGACAAGACGGAGCGACCGGGGCTCCGCACAGGCGACTGCGGCCCAGCCTACGATGCGGCCACGGGGCGGCTCGGGCCGGTAGGATTGGACGGGCGGGCGATCCGGCAGGTCGTGGAGGGGCCGACGATCCGGGTCGGCATACACCGCAAGCAGTTCATCGACATAGGTTGCGATGGATTTTGGTTGATCACAGTGCGCACTCAACTCCCGGAGCAGCGCAGGGGTGGAAGACAAACGGCGCAGGCAGTGCGCCAGGGCATCGACATTGCCGGGCTCGAAGGTCAAACCGTTATACCCGTCATGCACCGCCTCGGACATGCCCGGGAAGTCAGATGCAATCACTGGACATTTGGACGCCAGGGCGGAATAGACCACCAGGGGGGTGTTCTCATACCAGAGCGAGGGCACGGCCACGGCGTCGATACGGGCAAGCACTTCGGCGATCTGGTCATTGGGGAAGGTGCCAAGGAAGACGATGTCGTCGCGACCGGCGGCAAGCGCCTGCAACCTGGCAACATACTCCGGGAACTGGGTCAGATCGCCGTAAATGTGCAACCTGGCCTCCCTGTGGTTAAGACGGAGAAAGGCCTTGATCAGCACCTCGCAACCCTTGTGGGGAATGAGCGTGCCGATGTAGCCAAACGTCAGAGGCCGGGCCGGATCAAACGCCCGTTGAACCTCACCGAAACCGGAGATGTCCAGCCCGTAGGCCGACTGCACGATCAGCCTGGCATCGACGCCGTTGCGGGTCAGCACATCGGTCATCAGCCGTGTTGGCGAAAAAATGGCGTGGAGGCCATTCAAACGGGCGACATTGCATGCCGACCGTCGACTCAGGGCCGCCAGTTCCTGCCGGAACGGGAAAGGCATACGGAGGTCTGAGTCGGCCACGGCGGCAATGACCTCCACCAGCCGGTCCGGCAGATATTTTACCAGCGCCGCTCGGTTGCGCCATTGGGTCAAGGTGGCCACGTGTTTGATGCAGTTGCCGCCATGGGCGGTGGGGCCTGGGCAGACGTTGCCGTTGGCGAGCAGAAGCTGGATGGTGGGGCATATCGCCCAGAAATCGGTCGGCGTGTAGTAGGCGGGAACGGCCTTGTGCCGCGCGCTGTCCACCATCCCGGAACCCAATCGGCTGAAATGGAAAAAATGGACGATATCCGGACGGACGGTGTCGAGCAGGTGCGCGAAAAATCCGGTGACCAGATGATTGTCGTACTCGATTTCAGAAAGAACGCACTGGTCGCCCATGGGGGTGAACGAATGAGCGAAGCGATGAACCTCTACACCTTCCAGATCGTAGCAGTCAAAACGTTGCCAGGCCGGCAAGAGATGCTTGACCGGGTAACCGGTCAGGACAACAACCTGATGGCCGCGCCGCTTCAGCTCCTTGGCGACACTGAGGGTCAAAACCTCGGTGCCGGCAAAAAAATCGGGAAAAAACTGGTGCACGGTAAGCAGGATCTTCACGTTTAACGCCTTTTGGGGTACGAGGCCGACCGTGTGCGAGGTCTTGGGCCACAGGGATCAAGGGGCAGCCGGGTGGTCATGATTGCATGAACAAAGACGGTGTGCGGGGCAAAGTCGTTCAAGCTGCATGGAGGCAGCAACGGTACAGGGCGTCATAGAAGAAGGTTTCTTCCTCGATCCGCAGGGGCAGCGGCAGATTTGCCCGCCAGGCATTGATTTGCTCTGGGCGGGAGGCGATCTCGCCAATAGCTCTTGCCCATGCGTCGCTCTCGCCCGGCGGCAGCAGCAGACCGCACCCGTGCTGGGCCATCCATTCGCCGGGTGCTCCCAGGTCTGCCACTAGGGCGGGCACGCCGGCGGCGGCGGCCAGGTCCAGAACCCAGGTGCAGGCCGCAACCCCTTCCAGGGGGAGGCAGAGGAGGTCCAGGGAAGGGAGAAGGCGGGCGACCTCTTGCGGGGACATGTCGGTGATCAGCTGCACGCGGGGATCGGCGGCGATCAGTTGCCGGCTTTCATGCTCATGCTCCAGGGCGTCGCTGATCACCACGAGACGCAAGCGCGCCTCCGGCAGCGAGGCGAGAGCGCGCAACAGGGTGGTCAGCCCCTGCTGCGGCATGGCGTTGCCGAGATATCCTAACGTCAGGTCAATATGTTCGGCCGCTGCAGCTCCGTGCTTTGGTGGGGTGAAACACTGGAGGTCGAGGCCACGGGGGACAACCGTAAAATCCATGTCGGGGTAGGTTTTCCGGTAGCGGTTAGCCGCATAGGGCGAAGGGCAGACGCGAATCCGGGCGATGGCGAGCATTTCCTGGGCCAGCGCCGCCCGCTTCTTCAGTCCTGCGGCCGTCCACGGCGGGCGGAGGCAGTGCCTC
>JGI24728J21555_1001211_pt1 | contig 11093 bp, 9 predicted proteins | sample EPASupsiteSAE305_FD_21555 | JGI IMG/M metagenome (IMG submission 21555) | reverse complement strand
ATACGGGTCTGCGGCGCGGACCAAGTCTGGCAGCCGATGAACCGGAAAGGTATTACGGTGGCACGTTGCAGAGTCGACCGATTGAATCCGTCCAATGCTGCGTCCACGCGTATCAGGAGCTCGTCGGCCAGTTCCGCATGCAGGCGTCAAGAGTAGACGAGGAAACTGCCTTGACAACACGCCGATTGAGTCGTTTGGGATACCCTGCAAAGCAGGCAGGTCTATCATCGACGTTCGCCACACGCGAAGAGGCCAGGCGAGCCTTCAGCGAATACATCGAGATGTTCTTAACCGGCAACGCACGCAGGCTCGTTTCGATTACTTTCGATATGACTTTGGCGATGTCTGGCATCATGACATTCACGTGGAAGAAGTCACTCAAACGGACCATGAGCCGCACAGCGAGGCGTGGATTGGTGCCTGAGAACGTGCCTGTCCGCCCGAGGACGTCGGTGGCACCTACGGATATGCAGAGATGTTGCGCGTTCTGAGCCTGGAGCCAGATCGCGACGAAGCGAAGCGTTATAGAACATTGGCGGGCGACGACTTCGATGCCGAGCTGTTCGACCGACGGGCCGCCAACTCGACGCTGCTGCGCATGGCGTGGAACAACTGGGGCAAAAAGTAGACAGGCTTGAACCCCTGCTCTCCGATGCATCTGACGATCCAGTGTGCTTTAACTAGCGCTTACGATGGTCACCGTCTCGGGCACGCCATTCTGGGCGATCGATTTTTCAAAGTGACGCCGGGCTGCAGTCTTGTCACGATGGGCGCGCAGCACGAAATCGACGGTGTTGCCGTCTTTGTCAACGGCGCGGCAGAGATATTTCCAGTCGCCCTTGGGGTAAGGGTTTTAACAGCGCCTGATGCTCCCCAGATCTTGAGCAGCACGGCCGGGTGGTAAGAAGGTCGGCCGGTGCTTGCCGGCCTCGTGCCTTCAAATCCGAGGGATGTCAGTTCGAGTTCTTCGACGAATGCGTCAACAATCCGCACAGGGTTGTCTTCGGAGATGAAGTCATCGAGACACTCTGGCAATAGTGTGGTCTGACTGCGTTGCGCACCTTCGACAAATCGACCCATCTGCGCCTCCCGTTCAGCAGGTTGATTCAGTCTAGGTGATCACACGCGTTTTTACACGGCCTCGGCCATTTCGGCCACTCGACAGGTGACCCCAGATTGCTGAGAATTCGATCTAGTCGGATAGATCGAGGACATTCCCGATGTTGGCCCGATGATCCATAGCGCATATGCGACGTCGGCACTTGCCTTGCTCAGGGATTTGAGGACGCACAGCCGCCCCGTTGGGTATGCTCGGCTTGACGGGTCGTACTTTCTTTCACAGATTGAAACCATATGAAAAAAAGCATCCTTCGATCGGTTTGTGCCTCTACAGGGTGCGCCATGTTTAGCGTCGCCGGTGTCTGGATTGCGTCGGGACTCGCAGCGGGACACACATCTCTTTTCGATCGTGCTGGTGGAGCGGCGTTCGCTGCCTTGTTCGTTTGGGTAGCAAGAAGATACGTCGTGCAACTCCGACGCGATTGGGTCTCTTGAGTCCCCGCGAACCGGTTTTACTGGCGGCATGAGGTAGCGACCACATGAGGCATTGACCGGCCATGAAGGGGCACTCGTCCACATGATCGTTCGGCCGTTCAGACGTCCGATCCACCCCAACAAGCGGCCAGCTCCTTTGGGAGGGCGAACATTGCTTCATCGGGGCCTGGTCCGGCGTTCATCGTTTCAAATCAAGTCGCCGAGTCGCCGTAGAAACCCGGTGCTAGCGGCTCTTGCCGACACGGTTGATGTCCATCGTGTAGCCTGCATGTCGATGCATGCTCGCTGTGCTGACTGTAAAGACCCGTCTCTTTGACCTGTTCCATTCCTGACAGCTCCGGTCCAAGGCTCGCCTGAATCTGCGCCAACATCTCCGCGATCAAGGCATGTTTCCGCCGGAACGCGGCTCGCTTGTTAGAAGGCACCTGGCCGATCTCCCGATGGGGCAGGATGCGAGGTAGGATGAAACGAGCGCCAGACTCCACGCCACCCATTTCACGCCAAAAAGCGTCGTAGTCCGCGTGAAACCCCTTATCCCGTGCGTGTGACACGTGTGAGCTTTTCGCGACAGCTGCGAGCATCGGGATGTTCAGCAAACGGCGCAACTCGCAAAGCGCCTCCATTACGGCCGCTTTGGGACGAAGACCATGACATGCTTTCGTCGCGTCACGTACACGTTCCCGATCAATTCCGGCTGGCCCCTGTAGGCCACCAATCAAAAGCACGCACGAGCGCGTCTCAGCCGAGTACTCGATGCTTACCGTGGCCCACGCAAGATCGACCCCTGTCTGCCGGTCCATCCACGCCACTGTCAGCAGGCCTTCCCGCCAGCATCGCGCGGGTTCTCGCAAAACGATGTCGTATTGAAGCGTGGACGACAGTGAGACCGATTCACCAAGCAGATAGATGCGGGCCGTGAGCGCATCGCCCAGCATTTGCTCCATCGCCGCATAGTGTCCGCAAATCAGCGCGGCCCGACTGCGGGCGGACATGTCCGCCTGTCCGAAACGATGGAATGGTTTTTCTACGAAGCGCCGGTTGTGGACCGCGAGATCGGTCAATAGCGATTGCCTGCTCAACGCCTGAAACCAAAGCCATGCCGCGCGTGGATAGATACCGGAATACATCAAAATCCGAACCCTTCGGAAAGGGGACTGTGGACTCGTCGCAAAAACGGCCTTTCGAAGTAGCGCGTACGTGCTTGAAAACGTCATCAAATCGGTCCAACAGCGGGACGGCGCTGCAATGTTCGCGGCAAGTGCCATGTAAGGAAGGCCGGTCCCGCCCGGCGCCAAGGGGACAGCATTTTTTGATTTCGCATTTTTTCGCGCCCCGTTGCGACCGCCGACGGCGCCCGATTGCTGGCCCGGATTGTAACTCAAATCATTACCATTTATTACGCGACCCCTCTTGGAGGTCCCATTAATAGCCTGAGTGCAGACTGGCGAGATAGCTGACAGGCCTACGCTGCATGACCTCGTTAAAACACACCATGAGCCTTAGCAGGAGTTCTTTTCTCTGGCCGCCGCACAGGCGCTGTCCCTTAGCAAGCTACGCCGACGCTTTACAACAGCCGTCAGACCGGATACGAATTGCTTGTAAGCCACAAGACCCACGGTGAGCACGCTCTCGCTGACCGTTTTCGTCGCTCGCCCTACGGCCTCGCGCGATCATCGCCGCCACGGACCAATTGACCGGTGTGATTCCGCGCGGCGCTAACTGTTGGCGTTCAGAATTGGTGCTAGCCAGCGTTCATAGCACGCTAGGGAAGGTCTGCAAAAGTCCTGGCGTTGATGTGTGAGTGGACTATCCTGGAAGAAGGATAGTGAATCAGGGAGAGTCGTGATGACGCAACTGGGTCTCGGTCTGGATCTGTCAACGAAGCGCACACGCAAGCGTGAATTCCTCGAAGAGATGAGGCGCGTGGTGCCGTGGTCGAAGCTGATTGCGCTGATCGAGCCGCACTACCCGAAGGGTAAGACGGGACGCCCGCCCTTTCCGATTGCGACGATGCTGCAGATTCATTTTATGCAGCAGTGGTTTGGCCTGTCGGATCCGGCGATGGAAGAGGCGCTCTATGACGTGCCGCTGTACCGGGACTTTGCGGGGCTGGATGGTGGTATGACGCGTTTGCCCGACGAGAGCACGATCCTGCGGTTTCGCCATCTGCTTGAAGCTCACGGTCTGGCTGCGCAGATGTTTGCGCTGGTCAATGAGATTCTGATCCACAAGGGATTGATGCTCAAGGCGGGATCGGTGGTGGACGCCACCCTGATATCAGCGCCCACCTCGACGAAGAATGCCTCGGGTGAGCGAGATCCGGAAATGCACCAGACACAGAAAGGCCGTAGCTGGTACTTCGGGATGAAAGCGCACGTGCGACCTGCAAGTCGCTTGAATTTCTGTTCGACTCAACGTGATCCGTTGTGATCGAACCGGCTGTTCCATCAGCCGTTTCCTACCCAGACATGCGGAGCCGGTAACGGCTCGGTGTGAAGCTCCGGGGACAATGTAACCACCGATCTGTATCGGTACGCGGACCCGTGAGGGAAAGCGGAATCTGCCAGCACAAGTGCGGTGAGGGACTAGGAACGAGCGGTAACGACCAATATACGTGAACCTCTATTAAACGTCGTCATCATTGACAAGCCAAATGTGCTGACAGGCTTGAGCCAGTGCGACATGAAGTTGCGTATGCAATTGTTTTAACCAGCCGAAAGGCTGGTCAGGAAACCGGTCGTTCCGTCGACCGTAGCCTACCGGTGCATGCGTTGTTGGCAACGACGACGTGTGAAGCCACCGGGACAACGTGGCTGGCCTCTGGCCTAGCTGTCTCCGTGAGGAGAGGTAACGCCTGCGAGCGTTGATGCGGGTGAGCTGCAAGGCTGGATAGTATGGTCAACATAAGTGAACTGCCACAGACATCGTTAGCCTGAACAAGCCCAAAACGCTGGTGGCTTGAACCAAAATGGTACGCGGTCGGATGTTTCCCCTGGTTCAGGAAACACACGGACATGCAGACCGCCGGTGGATAGGCAGGACCTACCCTATTCGTGTTGCATACGTGGAACATGGTAAGCCCGATGTGCCGCCAGGAATGGCAGGCGACCCGCAAGGGAAGCTGAGGGTGCAGCGGGTAGAGGAAAGCGGAGAAAGCGAACGCTGCCCTGTAATCGGGCAGATAGGGATTGCGTCGCGAGACAACATCATCTCACGCGAAAGCGGGCAGACTTCCGTATGGTCTTTCGTCACTAGATAGCTTGAACAACCTTTCAAGGAGGAGAAGCAGATGACTGTGCAGCAACCAGGCGCGGGTGCGTCCTCCGATCGCGCGAGACACTGGCACGGCATTAACTGGGCCGGGTGTCATCGTGAGGTTCGAAGGCTGCAGGCAAGAATAGTGAAGGCAATACAGGATGGCAAACATGGCAAGGTGAAAGCCCTGCAGTGGCTGCTGACCCATTCGTTCAGCGGCAAGGCACTCGCCGTCAGACGGGTGACTGAGAATCAGGGCAGACGGACGCCGGGCGTGGATGGTGTCACTTGGTCCACACCGAAGTCCAAAATCAACGCAGTGTCGTCACTCAAACGGCGCGGCTATCGGCCGCGTCCACTGAGACGGATATATATCCCGAAGGCCAACGGGACAAAAATGCGGCCCCTTGGAATTCCTTGTATGGTCGACAGGGCTCAGCAGGCGCTGTACCTGCTCGCTCTGGAGCCGGTCGCCGAAACTATGGCTGACCCGAACTCGTATGGGTTCCGGTCCGCCCGTTCCACGGCCGACGCAATCGAACAATGCTTCCGGGCATTGGCACAAACCGATTCTGCAACGTGGATTCTTGAGGCCGATATCCGCAACTGCTTTGACGAAATTTCACATGACTGGCTGGTCGCCCACATCCCCACGGACAAAGCGATTCTGCGAAGATGGTTGGAGGCTGGCTACCTTCACAACCGTGTCTTTCACTCAACGCAGGCGGGTACACCGCAAGGGGGAATAATTTCGCCTACGTTGATGAACATGACTCTCGACGGGCTGGAAAAAATGCTACGTGCAAAGTATCGCAAAGGTAGTAACAATCCGTCGAAGGTCAACATCGTTCGTTATGCGGATGACTTTATCATTACCGGCGCAACGCGTGAAGTGCTGGCTGATGACGTTCGTCCGACGGTCGAGCTGTTTCTGGCGGAGCGCGGTTTATCGCTTTCTTCAGAAAAGACCCGGATCACGCATATCGACGAAGGGTTCGATTTCCTCGGCATGAACGTGCGCAAATATGGCGGCAAGCTGCTGATCAAGCCTGCCAGAGCAAGCGTTCAGCGCTTCCTGCGCAAGCTGCGGGAAACCGTGAAGAACAGTGCGACGGTACGACATGATCAACTGATACGTGAACTCAATCCATTGCTTCGCGGATGGGCGAACTACTACCAGCATGTCGTGGCGAAGCACACCTTTGGCAGAGTCAGTCACGAAATCTGGCGATGTTTGTGGCGCTGGACGAAGCGCCGGCATCCGAACAAGAGCTCGCGCTGGGTCCGGCAGAAGTACTTCCGGATAGTAGGATTCCAGCATTGGGTCTTTGGCACGGAGACTGGCAATACGCTCAGCACAGGAAAGCCGGAACTCCTGATGCTATATGACATCGCAGGCACGCCGATCCGGCGACACCGGAAACTCAAGGCGGCCGCAAACCCGTTTGATGTGCAGTGGGAAAGCTATTTCGAGGAGCGTTTGGGATTCGCGATGCTGGACTCGCTCAAAGGTCGGGTGCGGTTGATCCGGTTATGGCTTGACCAGCGACGGTCGTGTCCGGTCTGTCGGCAGATGATCACGAAAACCAGTGGTTGGCGGCTCTACCACGTGGAACGAACGATCGATGGCGGTAAGGACACGAACCGAAACCTGGTCATGTTGCATCCGGAATGTCATCGGACTGCGCGTGCTCTCGGACTCTCGGTGGTGAAACCGGCTCATGACAAATGGGCTTAGAAAGGCTTGAGCGAAATGCGGCGAAAGTCGCACGTTTCGTTCTTAGGGGAGGATGCGACGGTAACGTCGCGTCCTTACCCGACAAATGGCGCGCGGCAAGGTCTGGCCTCTGTGTGCTGGGTCAGCATGGACATTGCGCCGCCGGCGGATAGGAGGGGTCCGTCCCGCTCTGAAATTCATGCGGAACAGGATAAGCCCGTAGCGCTGCCGGCAACGGCAGGCGAACCGCAAGGAACGCTGTTGGCACTGCGGGTAAGGGATTGCGGAAAAAGCGAACGCCTCCCTGTAATGGGGAGGATACCGACTGCTGCATGGTCGGACGCGAAAGCGGGCAGACTTCCGCGTGGTCATTCATGGCGAGAGAACTTGATTAATCGTTATACGAGGGAAGGCAGATGACGGCAATCGGTGGCACTGCACAAGCAGAGGCGATCGATGCTGGTGCGTCCTCGCACCCCGCTGAGATGTGGCTTCGGGCTGATTGGCCTCGCATCACAGATGTGGTGAAACGACTCCAGGCGCGTATCGCCCAGGCAACCAAGGAAGGCAGATGGGGCAAAGTAAGTGCCCTGCAGCGTCTGCTGACCCGCTCGCATAGCGGCAAAATGCTAGCCGTGAAACGAGTGACAGAGAATCGCGGCAAGAGAACGCCGGGCGTTGACGGCAAGACCTGGCCAACTCCGGCGGCCAAATGGAAAGGGGTGGAGGCGATGCAACACCGCAGTTACCGAGCGTTGCCGCTTCGACGTATCTACATCCCCAAGAGCAACGGCAAGAAGCGTCCGTTAGGAATTCCCCGCATGCTATGCAGATCAATGCAGGCGCTATGGAAGCTCGCGTTAGAGCCCATTGCGGAAAGCCTGGCGGATCCAAACTCGTACGGGTTTCGCCCCAAACGTTCGACTGCCGACGCCATTGAATGTTGTTTCACCACGCTGGCTAAGCGCAAGTCACCAGAGTGGGTTTTAGAGGGAGACATCCGTGGCTGTTTCGATAATTTTAGCCATGACTGGATCCTCAAACATATACCGATGGATAAGGTGATCCTGCGGCGATGGCTTAAGGCCGGATTTATCGATAAAGGAACCCTGTTTGCGACCGAGGCGGGAACTCCGCAAGGGGGCATCATCTCGCCCGTCATCGCAAACATGACGTTGGACGGACTCGAAGCAGCAGTAGATGCCAGCGTGGGGCCGACGCAACGCGCACGCAGAAGGTTCAAAGTCAACGTCAACAGGTATGCGGACGACTTCGTTGTGACCGGAGTCTCGAAAGAAATTCTGGAGCAGAACGTACTCCCTGCGGTCAGGCAATTCCTGGCCGTTCGGGGGCTGGAACTATCGGAAGAGAAAACCAGAGTTACTCACATTGCCGATGGGTTCGACTTCCTCGGGCAGAATGTCCGTAAATACGCGGATAAACTGCTTATCAAACCAGCAAGCAAAAGTGTGAAGGCACTTCTGGAGAAGGTTAGGGAGATCGTGAGGCAGCACAGGAGCGCCACGCAGACGAATCTGATTCTGCAACTCAACCCTGTGATTCGGGGTTGGGCCATGTATCACCGTCATGTGGTTTCCAAGTCTCATTTTACGTCGATAGACGCTCACATCTGGCAGCTCTTATGGAAATGGGCTATGCGTCGGCATCCCACGAAAGGCACGGGTTGGGTGAAGCACAAATACTTCCACGTAGAGGGACATCGTACTTGGGCGTTTACCGCGCGAACCAAAGATCGCGGGGTCATCCGACTGTTTCGAGCTACGATGATTCCAATTGTTCGGCACGTGAAGATACGCGGTCAGGCAAATCCCTTTGACCCTGCGTGGTCGCCTTACTTTGCCCGTCGTCGAACCGCGACCGATGGTTGATTGCCCGGTCCCATCCGATGGGGCTGCCGAATGGCTTGAGCCGGATGCGGGGCGACTCGCACGTCCGGTTCTTAGGGGGCGGTGGCGCAGCGATGCGCCACCGCTACCCGACATCGGGGTGGACGCGGCGTCGGGCCTGGTTCACACAGTTATCAGCACCGCGGCGAACATGGCAGACATCAATGAGGCCCAATCGCTGTTGCATGGCGAAGAAACGGATGCGTACGCTGATGCGGGCTATCAGGGTATCCACAAGCGATGCACGGACGGGGCGGTGCGCTGGCATGTCGCGATGAAGCCATCCAGGCGAAAGCAGCTGGATCTAAATGAGCGCCTGGATTCGATATTCGATCAGATTGAGCGCCTTAAAGCCGGCATCCGGGCCAAGGTCGAGCATCCATTCCGTGTCCTGAAGCAGCAGTTTGGTTATACGAAAACCCGATACCGGGGCTTGATGAAGAACAGCGCCCAGATCACGACGCTGTTCGCGCTGGGCAACCTGTGGATGGCGCGTAAGCAATTGCACAAAGCGTGAGATACGAAGGCATGGACGCCGTATTCGCTGGCAAACGCGAGTCAACCTGGCCAATCAAAACCTGCGATCAAGGTCGCCGCATGTTTGCAGTGTGAATGCGGCACGCGCTGCAAACCCGCCGACTCACAGGAAATGGGTTATGCAGACCTTCCCTAGCATTCCTGTGAACATGGCTAGTGGCATTTGTGAACGCCAACATCAGGCGAGCGCCCGAGAAACCGGGCGAATTCGCGCACGATGCGCAGATAGGCGTCCTGCGTCTTCGGCGAAAGCAGGCGCATACGCATGTCGTCGGTCATGCGCTGGCGCAGTGGACTGGCGCTTGCCTGGAAGGAGGTCATGATTGGGCTCCTGCTGGAGAACGAGGCGGATTGCCTCATTCGCCAACATATGGAACCGCGCGGCCGGCCTCTCCCTGACGCGCCAGCGTTTGACCATAGCCCGTACCGCGCGAGCGGTTTGGTCCGTCGGCCCGATGACGACAGTCGCTGATCGACCATTTTCCGCTGTACATTCCAGCCCGTCGGACGTCTCCCCTGGCGGCATCATTTGTCATTCAATCGTCGCTTCAATCCGCTTCGGCTCCGGGGGTTACGCTGACGATGGCGCACGGAGAAACCAGGAAAACCCGCCGCCGCCAGCGAGCGGCAAACGTCGCCTTTCAATCCGACCGCCTTGCCGCGATATCGCGCACGAAATTGATTAACGTTTCGGGATTGACCGGCTTTACAAAGTGCTGCTCACAACCGGCTTCGCGTGATCGCGCGCGGTCTTCCGGCGCCCCGAATCCGCTCAGTGCAACCAGAACAGCATGTGCGTTTTTTGGCAGCGCCCTCAGTCGCCTCGCCAGTTCGTGTCCGCTAATGCCAGGTAGGCCAATGTCGAGGACAACGACGTCAGGAAGAAATCCTTGTGCGGCGGTAAGCGCAGCTTCCCCATCGAAAGCACAGCGAACCTCATGTTCGTCCAGGAGCATCGCCAGCGATTCAGCCGCATCACGATTATCATCGACAACAAGTACGCGCAACCGTCTCGTGAGTTGTTTCACCGATTCGGCCGTCTCTGTTGTTCCGGTGGCTCCTGCCTGCGTTGTCGGCAACCTGACCGTGAATCGCGATCCCTTTCCCACTCCGTCGCTTGCAGCAGTCACGTGGCCGCCGTGCATATCGACGAGGTTCTGAACGACAGACAGCCCAATACCCAGGCCTGGACGCCATTTGCCGTCTGGTGACGGTAGCTGAACGTACGCCTCGAACATCTGGACAAGTTGCGACGCAGGGATGCCGATTCCCTTGTCTGTCACGACGATTTCGATTGCACCGTCACGAACTGCTGCGTCGATCGTTATTTCGATGCCGTCGTTCGAATATTTGATCGCATTGTCCAGCAGATTGGAAACTACCTGGGTCAGCCTCGTTCGGTCACCATCTACCAGTACAGGCTCGCCGGGCACACTGACATTGATACGGTCCCGGTGTTCGTTCGCGATCGGCAGATTGATCTCGACGGCGCCTTGCACAGCCTCCCGGATGTCGAACACTTCGCGTTGCAAACGGATCTTGCCACTACTGATACGTGAGACATCCATCAGATCGTCGATCAGGCGGGTCAGATGTGAGCATTGGCGCTCAACGGTCACGCGCGCCCATTCAGCCTCGGGCGGCATATCAGGGCTGACCTGTCTGAGGATCTGTGCCGCATTACGGATCGGCGCGAGCGGGTTTCGAAGTTCGTGAGCCAAGGTTGCAAGAAATGCATCTTTGCGACGATCGGCCTCACGGAGCGCTTCTTCGGCGAGCGTTCGTTGCGTGATATCGGTTAAGGTACCAATGAAACATTGGATCGGACCATCCGCAGCTGTCCGGAAGCGGCCATACATCTCGACCACGCGCGGCGCACGATCATTGATGCGCACGATTCGAAAAACCGAATGGAAATCTCTCCCTTGCTGCATGGTCTCCATGTAGTTCGTGATCAGCGCCTGCGCGTCGTCCGGGTGAACAAGTTCGCGCACAAACGCCTTGCATGACAGCGGTCCCAGCGATTCAGGCTGGCCCGTGATTTCATACATCCGCCTGTTTTCCCAAACGCCCGCCCGCGTCGGCACATCCCACTCGAAAATACCCAGCCCGGCTGCCGATGC
>JGI24728J21555_1001207_pt1 | contig 11099 bp, 6 predicted proteins | sample EPASupsiteSAE305_FD_21555 | JGI IMG/M metagenome (IMG submission 21555) | reverse complement strand
GGGACCTGTTGATAACTTTTAGACTTATCAACAACCCAAACAAAGCAAGCTTCACCTTAAGTCATCTGGGCCAAAGGGCCTAGGAAATTCTCAAACCTCCTGCAACTTTTTCTCAAACCGCCTGCCAAGTTATACTCGCCGTGGCGACAAAATATCATTAGCCTATAATACTACGGAGCGCACATATCTTGTTTCTTCCATTTCCTCTGTTTTTAAGGTTAACTCCATTGAGAAACTATTGCCAGATTATCTGTTTATGTATTTTACACGCTCGGAATTTGACCGTTATGCTAGATTTCACTCATGGGGATCTGCACGCGAAACGTTTACTTGGGATGATTTGTCTGAAGTTAAAATTCCCATCCCAGAAGATATCTCTGTACAGCAAGATATCGTGAATATTTACAAGGCATATATCGCCCGCCGCGAAATTAATGAGGCGCTTAAAACGCAGATAAAGGACATATGCCCTGTTCTTATAAAAGGCTCGTGCGAGGAAGCACGGACTTGTCAAAGGTGAGGAACGAAATGGAACGAGAGTTCGCAAAGGGACAATTTACAGAAGCACAGCTTGAATCGGCAATCATTGAACTCTTCAATGGCCTAGGTTGCTATTCCTACATAAACGGCGATAGTCTTCACCGCAGATTTGATGAAATTTTACTTGAAAACGACCTGCATGCCTTTTTGTCCAGCCAGTATCCAGATTTGACCGAGGCGGAAATATCCAGAGCTATAAGCAATCTGAAAAACATTCCGACTGCCCCTCTGTATGCTGGCAACAGAGAAACTTTTTGGCTGATTAATGAGGGATTTGACCTGCACAGGGATGATACATCAAAGCTAGCCCAGCACGTCAATTACATTGATTTTGCAAGGCCTGACAAAAACATCTTCAAAATCGTCAATCAGTATTCCGTGCAGGGCGAGCGTCTGAGGCGACCAGACATGCTGCTGTTCATTAATGGAATCCCTGTAGCCATATTCGAATTCAAGACCGCAATCGAAGAAGATAAAACTATTTACGATGCTTGGGAGCAGATAAACACTCGTTATTGCCGCGATATCCCCAAGCTGATGAAATACTGCTTCTTTTCAGTCATAAGCGACGGTGCGAACACGAAATTGGGGACAATTTTCACTTCATACGAGTATTATTATTCGTGGAACAAGGCAAATGATGCCGAAAAGGTTTCAAACGGCATAAGTTCTCTTTTCACGATGATAAAAGGTGTTTTTGCCGTGGAACGCATAACGGCAATTCTACGGGATTTTGTCTATTATCCGGATGAAAACAGCCAAGGGCTGCCTGTGGTTAGCCGATATCCGCAGTTCTTTGGCGCGAATAAGATGCTCGTGAATATTAAGGCGCACCTTAAACCCACTGGGGATGGGAAGGGCGGCACTTACTTCGGTGCGACCGGATGCGGGAAAACGCACACTATGCTTTTTCTGGCCAGATTACTGGCACTGCGGGAAAGGGAAACCTTCGACAATCCAACTATCGTACTCATCACCGACCGGGAAGATCTGGACACGCAGGCTTCCGAACTGTTTGTCGCCTCAAAACACTTTCTGCACGATACCAATGTGCGCAGCATCGAGAGCAGGCAGGATCTTCAAACTGCTATAGGCGGTGCGGCAAGTGGCGGCGTTTTCATTACCACCATTCAAAAGTTTTGCGAAAGCACAGGACTGCTTTCAACTCGGGCCAATATCATTTGCTTGTCGGATGAAGCTCATAGAACACAGACCAATGTGGGTGCCAAACTCAAGAAAACGGATGAAGGCGTATTCACCACATTCGGTTTCGCCAAATATCTGCGGGATTCATTCCCGAACGCAACATATTGCGGATTCACCGGAACGCCCATAGACGAGACGATAGCGGTTTTCGGCCCGGTGGTGGACAGCTATACCATGAAGGAATCCTGCTCGGATGGTATTACGGTGCGTATTTCATATGAGCCACGTTTGGCCCGCGTGATACTTTCCGAGACACAAGCGAAGGAAATACAGAAGTATTACGACAAATGCACCGACGATGGCGCGAATCCTGAACAGGTTGAAGAAAGCAAACGCGCCATGAGTGAAATGCGCAGGGTGCTCGGGCATCCGGATCGGTTGAAACTCTTGGTGAAGGATATTGTCGCCCATTACGAAGCTTTGTGTTATGCCAAGCCTGGCATTGTACAGAAAGCCATGATAGTTTGTGCGGACAGGATGCTGGCCTTCCGCTTATTGAAAGAAGTAATTGCGCTCCGACCGGCATGGAATGAGCCTAAAAAGGCGGAAGATGAGTCGAAGCTAAACGAAGAACAGCTCGACAAACTGGTGCCGCTGGAAAAAATCAAGCTGGTCGCCACACAGGGCGAGAACGACGAGAAGGAATTATTCGATTTATGTGGCACAACCGAATATCGGAAAAAGCTGGATAAACAGTTCAAAGATACCAACTCGAACTTCAAGATTGCAATAGTGGTCGACATGTGGATTACCGGTTTTGATGTGCCTTCTCTTGCCGTAATGTATATCGACAAGCCATTGCAGAAGCATACCTTGATCCAGACGATTTCCCGCGTTAATCGTGTTTTCGAAGGCAAAGACAAAGGCTTGGTGGTAGACTACATCGGTATCAAGCACGACATGCTGGAAGCTGTAAAGAAATATGGCGGCCCGCAGGAAAATCCTGTGGACGAAATCGCCATTTCAGTTTCCGTTTTCCGGAATCATCTTGCAATCATCGATCAGCTTTTGCACGGATTCGATGCAAAAAAGTTTTTTACCGGGGAACCGCTGGAACGTTTGGTTTGCCTTAACGCCGCTGCTGAATATGTCCAGCTTAATAAAGAGCTGGAAACTAAGTTTATGGGGCTATCCCGCAAGATGAAAGCCGCCTATGAGATATGCTTCCCTTCCGGCGAACTGACAGATGAAGAGACGGCAAAAGCTCAATTTTATATGGCAATACGCTCAATCATATACAAGCAAACAAAGGGCGATACTCCTGATGCCGAAGTCATGAATCGCGTGGTAGAAAAAATGGTTATGGATGCGATTAGCTGTTCCGGAATGGAAAATATAGTCAACTCTGAGGGACCGGACGACTTGTTTGGCGATGAGTTCACCAAGCAGCTAAGCAAGGTCAATCTGCCAATATCAAAATTCAATGCCTTGCTGAAGTTACTTAAAAAAGCGGTTTCTGCCTATGGGCAAGTAAACAAAGCCAAGGCGATAGTGTTCAATGAGCGGCTTAAAAAGGTGGTTGATAAATACAACAGCCGGGACAAACTGGTCTTTACCAGCGAAGTCGTTGCAGACTTCATTAACGGCTTGTCCGATGAATTGGTGAAGATATTCACGGATCTTCATGAGGACAAAACTTCGTTTGAAAAAATGGGCATATCCTTCGAGGAAAAAGCCTTTTATGACATCCTTGTAAAAGTGCGGGATGAGCATAAATTTAAGTATGAAGATGCGAAATGTATTCTCCTCGCAAAGAAAATCAAAGAGTTGGTCGATGATAAGTCGCAATTTGCAGACTGGTCTTCGCGCGACGACATCAAAAACCAGCTTAACATGGATTTGACAGTATTGCTGTATAAAAATGGCTATCCGCCAGAATGGGATGACGAAGTGTTCGTTCAGGTTCTAGAACAGGCAGAGAACTTTAAGAAGTATAATGGCGTATAGGTGCAAGAGGAACCCATGGGTAACAGCACAGATAAAAATTTAGGGAAGTTGCAGCGAATTGACGACCTCCAGAAGATCTGGGAAGACGAGGCCCGTGAGTTTACGCCATGGCTTGCAAAGCAAGACAATCTGGACTTGCTTGGCGGAGCCATCGGGCTTGATCTGGAGCTAGAGGCGCAAGAAAAGAATGTTGGCCCATTCCGCGCGGATATCCTCTGCAAAGACACCTTAACCGGCAATTGGGTACTCATTGAAAACCAGCTTGGCAGAACTGACCACACCCACCTCGGCCAGTTGATGACCTATGCCGCCGGTTTGAAGGCGGTTACAATCGTTTGGGTGGCCAAGAAATTTACGGAAGAGCACCGGGCTGCGCTGGATTGGCTCAATGAAATTACCGACGATAAATTCAATTTTTTCGGCATTGAAATCGAACTCTGGAAGATTGCCGAATCTCCTATCGCGCCCAAACTGAATGTGGTTTGCAAACCCAACGACTGGAGTAAGGAAGTTTCCGAAGCCGCAACCCGCATTTCCGATGACAATTTGACTGAAACGAAAGCCATGCAACTTGAATTCTGGCGTGCGTTCCATGATTATGCATCCCAGCATGCCGAGCGGATACGTCCTACAAAACCATCACCACAGCACTGGATGTATATGTCGATCGGCAAAACGGGCTATTTATTGAGCGCGGTCGCCGCCTTTAAAGATTCTGTGACCAAGTCATTCGATGCGCACGAAATACGCGTAGAACTGGTTATCCAAGATGATGGGGCCAAAGAACGATTCCAAGCATTGTTCGCTAAGAAAGAGGAAATTGAAAAGGCACTCGGGGAATCTCTGGCATGGCACAATCCGGAAGACAAGCAGATGTGCCGCATATATGTCCGCCGCGAAGTCGATTTAAATAACAAAGACGAGTGGGGAAGCTATGCCCAATGGCTCGTGAAAAAGCTAGACAAAATGTACGAAGTGTTCTACTCAATAATTAAATGATCCATTGATAGCAAATGGAACATTTGTCTTCTGGGATTACATGTGGAGGGTATGTTTATGATAGATTTCAGAAAAAAGTTAGACACTGTAAAGGTGCGGGCTTTAACAGACCCAATTGAATTGTATGGTACTCTCGATAGAGCTAGTGATAAAGGACTGCTTCGGCCTATTCAGAATGAGATTTTAGGGAAATGGAATAAAGATTTTCGGAGTAAGCACGATGTCCTTTTAAAGCTTAACACGGGTCAAGGAAAAACTTTAATTGGCTTACTAATTTTGCTGTCAAAAATTCATGAAACACGAAAACCAGCATTGTATCTATGTCCCAACAAATATCTAGTAGAGCAAACAATCAAACAAGCTGATGAATTCGGTATCCCTGCTTGCAAAGTAACAGATGGTGAGTTGCCTTCGGAATTTTGTGATTCCAAGAAGATTTTAGTTACCACCGTGCAAAAACTCTTCAACGGATTAACCAAATTTGGACTTGGCAATAAATCTATGGCAGTCGATAGCATTGTAATAGATGATGCACATGCTAGTGTTGCAGCTATTCGTGATGCATTCACTATTAAAGCCAATAACGATACTGATATTTACAAAAAACTCATTTCTTTATTTGGTCCGGCACTGCAGCAGCAAGGCTTGGCAACTTTTAAGGATATTGAAAGTGGTATGTATGGCGATTTTTTGCCGGTACCTTACTGGGATTGGAATACCCATATTGATAAGGTAATTGAGATATTGTCAGACAATAAAACAGACGATTCAATTAAGTTCCGTTGGGAAATTATGAAAGGTTGTCTAGAAAGCTGCCAATGTTTTATTTCTGGCACATATCTTGAGATAACACCATATTTGCCACCAATAGATTTGTTTGGCACCTATTGGAAAGCTGCGCATAAAGTTTTCATGTCTGCGACAATTACAAATGATGCTTTTTTAATTAAAGGTTTACAACTACCACCATCGGTCATAACCACACCACTAAAAGCCGAGAATGAATCTTGGGCAGGGGAAAAAATGATTCTTATTCCCTCGCTGATGAATCCCGATTTGAACAGAAGCGTTATTGTTGAGAGATATGCGATTCCCAAAAAACGCTCTTTTGGAGTAGCTGCGTTAGTTCCAAGTTTTGCGAAAACTAATGATTGGAAAGCTTATGGTGCAACAGTAATCACTCGAGATAATATCGATACTGAACTCCAATATCTTAAAAATGGACAATTTGAGAATCCGCTAGTATTTGTCAATCGCTATGACGGTATTGATTTGCCAGACAGAATGTGTCGCATCCTTATTTTCGACTCACAACCGTTCTCGGATTCTCTTTCAGAGCGCTACATGGAACAATGTATTCCAGATAGTGATATTGCACAAATTAGACTTGCCAGAACAATTGAGCAAGGGCTAGGGCGTGGAGTTAGGGGTGAAAAAGATTACTGCGTGATTGTGATGGTTGGTCCAGATCTAGTAAAAGCTATCCGAACAGAGGCCTCTCGCAAATATTTATCTAACCAGACTAAAAAGCAAATTGAAATCGGCTTGCAGATTGTAGATGCATTCAAAGAGGAGTCGGGCGAAACTGCAGGATCAAATCCTACTCAAGAGTTTGTCTCTGTTCTAAATCAGTGTTTATCCAGAGATCCTGGCTGGAAAGATTTTTATTCTGCACAAATGGACACCGTCATCCCGGATGTACCAGAATCTAAAATATTAGATATTTTTGCGCTGGAGTTGCGTGCGGAGCGAAAATTTTTGAGTGGTGATGCTACTGGTGCAATAAATATATTGCAAACGGACATAATTGATGCTCTGAGGCTGGGTGATGCCTGCGATGGCTGGTATTTGCAGGAAATGGCAAGGTATAAATACACAGTTAGTAAAACTGAGTCGGCCAGTTTACAGATTGCTGCTCATAATAAGAATCACTCCTTGCTAAAGTCTATGGGGATGCGTATCTCTAAGTTGGAAAGCCACACGACAAGACTCCAAAATATCAAAAGCTATAGAGAACATTTTCCATCAGCAGAAGAATTTGCATTAGCTATGAACATGACCATATCCGAGATAGCATTTGGAATACCATCAGCACATTTTGAAAGGGCTATTGATGAAGTGGGAAAGATGCTTGGGTTTGCGACGCAGAGACCAGATAAAGAATGGGGGGCTGGCCCCGATAACCTTTGGCATGTAGATGGTACATATCTATTAATCGAATGCAAAAATGAAGTGGACTTGAAACGCGCCCAGATAAACAAAGATGAATCCGGGCAAATGAATAACTCTTGCGCATGGTTTGAGCGAACATATGGAAGAAAATCTAGGAATAATTTGTTAATTATTCCCACAAGAGAATTATCTCATGGGGCTGGATTCAATGAACCAACTCTTATTCTTCGAGATAAAGGCTTGAGAGACTTTACCAGAAACCTTAAAGCCTTTTTCTCTGAGCCAAGCATCTTGAATGCCCAAGATCTCTCCGGAGCAACTATCACTCGTTTATTGCAAACACACGAACTTACAACCGCCGACCTTTTTAGCAAATATGCAGAAAAACCTAGGGCGGGTAATTCTTTAGAGTAGGAGCGGATAGAAAATGTTCAGAAAACTTGCCCCTCATATCATTGGCCTGACGAAAGATGCTTGCAATAATGCCTTCTGGTATAAAAGCGATTTGCGTATTTTTTTGAAAGACTATAGGATTTCTGATAACCGGTTAAATGAGCTTGAACATCAAACCAAACGAGAATTTATTGACATTCTTTTTGAAAAATTATGTGGGCTTCCTGATAATAAGGGACATCAGATTATACTAGAAATGGCCTTTGCCCTTTCTGTTATGACGTGTTTTCCGTCTCTCAACAAGTGCGATGATGCTGTCCGGAAAATCAAACAGGCCCAAGAATCAGTCGCGAAACTCAAAAATGAGGTAGATAAAATTAAAAACCAAGCAGACCTTACTGCTATCAGAGAGCAGAGCCGGCAACAATTTGAGAATATGCGGTCGAAGAACCTACAAGTGTTTAAAGATTTATCTAGTCTGAAGAACCGTTTGGATTCATTATTTACCAAAAGAGGAACGCAAGAGAGTGGATATGATTTTGAACGATGGTTTTACGAATTAGCTGCATTTTTTGACATTGAGCATCGTAGCCCTTTCCGGGACAAAGATAATCGCCAAATAGATGGGTCCCTGACGTTAGAAGGAACAACTTTTCTGGTTGAGCTAAAAAACACCCAAAAACCGACTGAAGTTAAAGATATTGATCAATTCTTAGCCAAAGTAACATGTAAAGCTGATAATACCATGGGAATATTTGTTTCTATGGCTGGATACACTTCAGGGGCAATTGCCAATGCCTCTCGTGATAAAACCCCTATAATTCTAATGGATTCGAAACACATCTACAGTATTGTTTTGGTAGGTGTCATGACCTTACCAGAGGTTATCGGTAGAATAAAACGGCATGCTTCTCAAACTGGAGAAGCATATCTGCCATGCGAGAGCTTCTCTCATTAAGTTAGATGCTACCCGGGAATTGGTCGTAGTAAGATTTTTAAGTTTGTTAACTGGGAAAGTTGGATCATGCTGAACCAAGCACAATTGGAAATATTGGGGGAATACATCCCGACGGCTTTCACGATTAAACTGCCAGGGAAGTTCCCAGATGACTATCGTTCAGGTGAAGGGTTTTCCACATATATTCATGAATATATTCATTATATCCAAGATATAACAACTGTTTATCCACTACTGGCATTTTTCCGACAAGCAGATATGCTGAACCATATAGCTAGAGATATCGAAGTACTATCAACACCCATTGGTTTCCCGCTTGTGTTATCCAAAACCAGTGAAGAGAATATTGCCAAGCATTTTGACTGGATGTATTTTCAGCGCGGTGGATACCTGAGATTCCCAAGAGAAGATGAAGATGTCGCCTCATATAAACCGTGTAAATATATTCCTTCAATCATTAAATTGCGCAATATTTATGATGCAAATCTTAGCCCTGCAAAGCGATATGATTTCCTATGCCAGAATAAGGCTGGGGAGCAAAATACATACTCCCTTGGAGCTAATTGTATTATCGAAGGGATGGCCTCCATATCTGAGAAAATCATAGGTCATACCACTCCCAGTTCTCCTTTTATTCCATATTCAATTGCAGAATATTTTCTGCGAAAAAACTTGCCTGACTTGACTGATCTGGATGTCTACATCGTTTTTGACACCTGCTTATTGCATGAGATACCGGCGATTGCACTTGTTCAGATAATTTCATATGGCAAAAAACGCAAATTACAATCTGGAAACGCACTTGCACTGGAATTGTATACATTGCTTAATGCTGCAGGAGAAATCGATAAATCTATGGAAGCAGTCGTATCTGGATTTGACAATATTTTATCAGCTCGGATTGATAATAATTTTTATGATTCGGTATCCTACCTAAAAAACATAGTAAGCACCGCGTTCGATACTCGAAAAAATAACCCTGACTTTCTTGTTAGGCCTATCCAGACATTTCGGGCCAATCCCATGGAGTTTTGGAATGTTTTTCCATCGCCACTCATTTTGGATAATCAGCATATATCTGCCCTATCTGGCACAGATGTGAATCCAAAACACATATTCCTATTTCTTGCAATGCAACATATTTTTTACCAACTTTTCAGTGCCGATAAGCCTGAATGTCCACTATTAGCCTATTGCAATTTAAATAGTAAAAACTGTGAATGCCAAACGAATCCATTATTTAGGTGTAACATGAACAGCCTTTGTCCATATGGCTATGCCGCGGCACTATTTGGATTCAGAGGCAAGACGTTCAAATAGCAATACTTGTTCTCGTATTGTGCTCTCCGCCCCTCCATGTTTTTGCATAAACAGAACTCACATCCACATGAATGCGACGGAGAAGGTTCTGTTTTCTGGACTAATCGGGGAGCCACCCTTTACAATCGGACGAAATCTGTCCTGTAGCGGTTAACGCCTCGCTTGATAAGCGGGGCGTTTCTGCGTTTATAGGAGCGTTTTCCGCAGGGGTTGCCGTTTCCTGCGCCGAGGTTGCCTTCTGCGGGCTTTCTATATGCATCTTTATCTCAATCCTGCTGTCATACACCACAATCTCCCGTATCAGCGACCGCAGCAGGTCTTTTTGAGCCGCCGGAGCCGCTTCGTCCAAGTGCCGCATGGCGAAACGGATTCGATTCTGCAATAATTGCCCCGAGTTGGCTGATAATTGCGCGGACTGGCGTTGGGCGGAGAGCTTTTCAAGTTTTTCCTCCGTTTGCGCTATTTGCGCTTCCAGTTCGGCGAACTTCTCCTTGAAGGCCATGCCCTTGGGGATGTCTCCCGCCATTACCAAATCCAACAGGCGTTTCGACTCGACCCGCACCGCTTCCAGTTTTTCCTCCTCCGCCCGCATGGCTACCTCGGTCTTATCCAGCTTCATCTGCGATTCCATCATCGCGTCGCCAATGGCCTTAATCAGGACTTCCTGGTCCGCCGAGGCCTTTTTGAAGTATTCAATTACAGCGTTGTCGAAAGCCGTGGCGGATATGGCCTCGGGCTTACAGCCTAAGCCCTGCTTACCCCTGCCGCAGACATAGTAGTAGAACTGCTTCCCGGTCTGTCCAGTGCAGGAGACGCTGATATAATGGCTTCCGCACTTCCCGCATCGAATCAGGCCAGCCAGCAGGTACTCATATGTTTTGGGACGCTTCCCCCAAAAGCGATGCCCCGGCAATTTGGCGGTCAGATACTTGTTGGCCTTTTCCCAAAGCGCGGGGTCCACTATGCCCTGATGCAATCCCTTGTGCAACTCGTCGTTGTACTGCACATAGCCCTTGTAGAACGGGCTCTTGAGAATGTTTGAAATGCTTTGCCTGAGCCATACCTTGCCAGCGGGCGACTTTATTCCGCTCGCCATGAGGACATGCCCGATTTCGGTAAGCGACTTGTTTTGCGCCGCCAATTCCCAGATGGGAAGCAGCTTGGGGGCAATTTCCTCGTTCACCACCAGCTTATGCGGCTGATGCCCGTTGGGCAAAGCCGGACCGTCATTTACGAGCTTATACCCATACGGCACCCCGCCCCCCACCCAACGTCCCTGCCTTACACGCGCCAAAGCCGAAGCCTTGACGCGCTCGCCGGTCAGTTCCCTTTCAAAAGCCGACAATAATCCCAATATCCCGATTACCACGCGCCCGATAGCCGTAGAGCTGTCGAGGTTTTCCCGCACGGACACAAAGTCGATATTCTTGTCCCTGAACAGGTCTATCATGGCGTACAGGTCTCGCGGATTGCGGGTAAGCCGGTCCAGCCGGAAGAAGATGATGCCGTCGAACTCCCGCTTGCCGTTCACGGCCTGGAGTATGGCCTGTATGCCGGGACGGTT
>JGI24728J21555_1001198_pt1 | contig 11203 bp, 17 predicted proteins | sample EPASupsiteSAE305_FD_21555 | JGI IMG/M metagenome (IMG submission 21555) | reverse complement strand
CCCCGGCCGCCTCTTCGATCAGTAGCCGCCGCTCCTCGGGACGGGAGTGCAGCACCTGGCCGATCTTGCCCTGCTCGATGATCGAATAGGCCTTGGTGCCGACCCCGGTATCCATAAACAGCTCGGTAATGTCCAGCAAACGGCAGGGGGTCTTGTTGATCAGGTAGTCGCTCTCACCGTCCCGGTACAGGCGACGGGTGAGCTGAATCTCGTTGAACTCCAGGTATTTGGCTGGAGCACGGCCGTCCTCGGTGGAGAAGACCAGCGATACTTCGGCCATGCCCAACGACTTGCGGTTGTCGCTGCCGGCAAAGATCACATCTTCCATCGCCTTGCCGCGCAGGTTCTTGGCCGATTGCTCGCCCATGCACCAGCGGATGGCATCAACGATGTTGGACTTGCCGCAGCCGTTGGGACCGACCACACCGGTCACCCCCTGCTGGAAGTCCAAGACCACCTTGTCGGCAAAGGATTTGAACCCTTGTATTTCGAGTCGTTTGATTTTCACAGTATGATGGTGTTATCTAAAGTCTTGTATCTACAATAAACCTGTTGTCTCACGTTGCCTGGTTTGATATCCTATTTACGTCACGCTCGCCACTATTTGGACACTGAGTTGGACACTACAGGAGGCATACATGCCGCGCTTAAAAATAACCAAGGCCAACCTGAAAGAGATCGTCAAGCCAATCACTGGCCAGGTGGATTATTTTGATACAGAGCTTGCAGGCTTCGGCGTCCGGGCGACCAAGGAGGCACTAACTTTCTTTGTGCGAGCTCGGCAGCGCGGCACCAACAAGAAGCCATTTATACCCATTGGCGCCTTCGGCCTCTATACCTGTGAACAGGCCAGATCAAAAGCAACCAACCATCTTTTGCAGCTAAAAGAGGGTAAAGACCCGCACCCCGATCGGCAGCCGGAAAATGAGACAATAACCGTTGCCGACCTTTACCGTCAATATATCACTACAAAAAAGACTCTATCGGTGGCCACTATACGCCAGTATAACGCCTGGATGAAGAATCACTTTGGGGATTGGCAGGCACTACCGTCGGACACTATCACTGGCAGCATGGTTTTAGATCGACTTGAACAAATGGAGATCATTAACGGGAAAGCCCAGGCAATTAATGCCGTGAAGCTGCTCAGGTCCCTGTTTCGGTTTGGCATGGCGATATATCCCTCAGCAATCAGCAAAAACCCCGTGGACGGCGTCCGGGAGGTCCGCGAACGGGATTGGGCGAAGCGCAAGCGTCGCACCACCTTTATCAAGCCTGAAGACCTGCCTGTATGGTTTAAGGCGGTAGAGTCCTACGACAACCCAAAAGGGCGGGACTACATGCTGCTGCTCCTTTATACCGGCCTCAGACGTAACGAGGCCACCAGGCTCAAATGGTCAGACATCGATTTCAGGCACAAAACTTTTTCATTCGTACCCGAAAAGAAAAGGGGGGAGCGCCCCGAGGATGACCGCGTGACCATGCCTATGTCTGATCAGCTGCACAAACTACTGCTGAAGCGTCGAGGTGTTGGGTATGAGAATGAATATGTTTTCCCGGGCAAGCACCCGGCTCCGTGCCTGAGCAACCCCGACAACTACAAGCGGGATATCATAGTAGCAACCGGCATCCAGTTTTGCTTCCATGACCTGCGGCGCACCTTCATTACCATAGCCGAGAGTCTGGACATACCGCACTACTCGCTGAAGGCGTTGCTGAATCACAGCATGGGGAGCGATGTTACCGGCGGATACATCCAGATCACGCCGGAGAGGTTGCGGGAACCGATGCAAAAGATTGCGGACAAAATCACGGAGATGTCCTCTGTTTATCTGCGGGAAAAAGAGCCGCTGCTTGCGTCATGATCATCTATAGCTTATGATTAGTCACCATCCCGTGCATGCAGTTCATCATATACACAAAACACAAGATATTGTGGTATCGCTTCAAAAAAACCGATATGTGCGGTTGAAGAAAATTTTCGACGGTGATATTTTACCTATAGGTTAAATGTGCTCATAAAAAGCCTGATACCAGCCGAACTGAACAGTACTTGGCAGGTTGTAGCCATCTGCGAGAGCCGCGACAAATGCCAGGTTGATGACTTCCTTTCGTCAGTCGGATCCAATTTGGAGAAAAGCGCAAAGGGCATGCGGCAGCTCTTGGCAATGGTTGCAGTTAGAGGACCTCATAACCTTCCAACAGACTTAAGTCACACTATAGCAGATGGTATTTGGCAATTTACCAAAGGCCGCCTAAGAGTTGCTTGGTTTTACGACGGCATAAAGGTCGTTGTGTGCTGCCAAGCAGCCACAAAGAAGTCACAAAAAGCCCCGAAGCAATTTATCGACACGGCTGTTGCCTCCATGCAAGAATATAAGCTTCAAAAGGCTAGAGGCAACATAAGAGAACTACCAGAGGGGGAATAAAATGTCAGTTGCTAAACTGATAAAGCAAGATATGCAGTGCAATGAGTTTTGGGCCGGAGTTGCTAAGCTCGAGTTTGTTGTCGCACTAAACAAGGCCATGACTGAAAAAAATATTACAAAGTCTGATCTTGCTCGCCTTATTGACAAGAGCCCTGCTTATATAACCAAAATTATGTCAGGCGATACAAATCTTACTATCGAGAGCATGGTTATGCTCGCAAGGGCTGTAGGGTTGAAGTTTACCCCAACTCTTGCAGTGGAGCCGGTTTCTAGCTCCGCTACAAAAGTTGTAAGCATCGCTTATAGAGCACTGCCGGAGCAACAGGTATATCGTTATGCCCAAGGTTAAACAAACGCCAGAGATGTACCAATTCAGCCTGACAGATTCGCGCTTGCTGGCGGCCAATTTCACTATAAACCAGCAAGTTAACCCTCAAGAGGAGATTGCTATTGATAGTAGAATTACTATCGATCATGCTTGGCAAGAATCAAACAGTTCAATCAATCTAGCGCTCACGGTAAATGTCTCTGGTGATAACGCACCGTTTTCACTTGATGTGACGATGGGCGGAATCTTTAAATTCAAAACTGCACTAAGCGAAAAAGATCAGATTGATCACGTCGCCGAGATCAACTGTGCTTCAATTCTTTTTCCATTTTTGCGTGAAGTGGTTGCCGATTTAACCAGGCGTGCTGGCTTTACGCCACTGCTATTGCCTCCTGTCAACTTTGTAGACATCTACCATAAAAACCATTCCCAAAAATAGCAGCTGCAGCCCCTCATCGAGGGACTTTTTTCCAAGGACGTTGATTTACTGCAGCCTAAAACGAACCAGGAAGGGACCATGAAAGGCTGTGATTGCGAGATTTGTAAGCACTGGGCGGCTGCTCAGTCAAATGATTTTCCCTGCGAAGAGTGCGATGGCAAGACGTATTTTGAGTATGCCCCCCCTGAAAGCGACAACCAATGACTCTTGACCAGGAAGACATTGAAGCCATTGCAGATGCCGTGTTTGCCCGTATCCATCGAGCCGAATCAATCCGACGCGATGCAGAGTTTGAGGTGAGCCTTGGCTTCGAGGAGATGAAACGCCGCGGGCATCAAAAGCTTATGGAGTCAAGACAAAGGAAAGTAAAAAAATAAACAAATGTGTGTGCGTTCTGCTTTTTGTCCCTATACCCCTATTCCTCGCTTCAAGGCATAAGCATTGGCCCTCGCTTCTGACTCCGCCTTGCAACACTCCTTAAGGGCTTGCACGCCACCATGGGCATAGGCAACCACCATTCTGTTCCATCTATCATCAGCCCCCGGCGAGGAATGATCCAGTAGCAATAGCAGTCGGTCAAGTTTAGCCTCGATGCGGTCAAACTGTTGTTTCTCAACTGGGTCAAGCATGGGCAGTGGTCCTCACTTTTAGAAGTTCACATATCGATCAGGATTCCCCCGCGCCCCCGATGATCAAGACGTCCCGCTGTGCAAACCTGTGCGCCGAGGCGTACGATGGTGGCGATCTCGCCGCTATTATTACCTTCCAGAATAAAATCTATTGTAACCAAACTTGGCAACCGCAGAACAACATCAAGTCTTGTGCCACCCCTTGATGGCTACCACAAAACTTCGCGGGTCCTCTCTGGCCTGCTTGAACTGAGGGTAATTCGACCCCCGAGGTCTGACTACGAATCAATTATTTCTGATCGCGGAGAAATGGAGAGACGGGAAATGACAGTCGGTTTTCCCTGTTTGGTGATCTAGTGGCATGAAGACCAGGCGCCGGAAAACAGCGCCAGTTTTGTCAGCGCGTATATCCTTGGCAGCTAAAACCCCAACAATATCAGCCCTTAACCGTTTAACCTGTCTTAACTTGCGCCGGTTAAGGATTTTTGTTATCAATATCAGCTGCTTAACCAACTAACCCGACTAACTCAGCAAACCAATATAAGGGGGCATACACTTACAGATTTACAAATTTTCGTCCCCGTTACCCTTCCGCTTAAAATTGTCGTCATTCTTGCAATACTCGAGAGCATCAAAAAGTATTCCTGATAACTTCATTAGGTGTTCAGGTTTGGCTAGGGCAATAGTGTTGTTTGGCTGCACCGATAGCCCGGCCCTAGCGGCCTGCTTTACCCTTTCAAGCGTCATCGGGATATTGAAGCTGATGTAAGGCGTGGATTTGTCTCCGTGGTATCGCAATAGCCAGCGATTGTTTTTACCTTGGTAGCAGACTGAATAGTAACTCTCGGTATCTTTCCCAACCACCTCTGATTCTTCCACCTTGCCGTCGAGTATCGCCTGCACAATGGTCAATACCCTCCGTTCCGCGTCCGTAGTGACGATCTTAGGGTTGGCCGGATCCGTGACATCACAGCCAGGGGAGACCCGGCCTGCGATGGTGTTTGGTTCAGACGCCTGGACAGGTACAGGAGCGGTAAGTCCACCAACCACCACCTTACTGATTGCTTCTACTAAGGCCTGTTTTACTATAGGGGCAAAGGTGTCTACCTGTTTTTGTGTCAACCGGCCCACGACATCTGATCTGCCAGCCACAAACCTGATAAAGTCCGCGTCTGGCTCCCGCAAGCAGGCCTCCACCGTCGCGGTAAAGGTCTCAAGGAGTGTTTGCTCTTCAGCAAAACTGCGTAATCCATCTGGATTAAACCTATCGTATCTGAAACGAGAAAGCTTTTCCGTATCTGAATCTGAGAGCGATTCGAAGTCAATCACAAGAAAAGGGGTGGTGTCCATGATGTTGGTATGCTTCTGATCGCTATAAAAGCGCCATTCACGACCATTGGTGATGGCTGCCACCGACACACCGGGGGTGCTATTGAAATATCTGGCCAGCTGGCTAGTATGATTACCAAGCTTATCTGCACATGATTTGGCCTCTATAAACATAACCGGGTTACCCGCCACAAAAAGGGCATAATCCACCCTCTCGTTAGCCTTAATACCTGGCAGGTTGGCGCCATATTCAGCTTGCACCTTGGTTGGATCGTAGGAGCTGAACCCGAGAGCATCCAGAAAAGGTAAGATAAGTGCCTGTTTGGTAGTCTCTTCTGTAGTGCAGTGGGAGCGCATGTTTTTGATATGTTCTGCGTGGCGGATAAGTCTGTCTTTAAAATCTGGCATAGGGTGTACTCCTGGCGGGGAGAATGAGTTGCATGAAACTGTAGCAAGGCTTTGATGCTTTGCAAGCTACCACCCTTGTTTTACATGGAAACATTCCTCTTCGAGTAAATGCTTATAGCCCAACCGTCTCTTGGCCAGCCCCTAATTTATGACTATGTAGCGACGGAGATAACGTCCTAATAGCTAAGGGACTTTACGACTGGATAAAATGTTTTTTATTTCATCAGCCAGTATGTTTTTGCCTTTAATTTCCAGCCCTTTATAAGGATTCAGCCCTGTCGCCCCCTCATAACGGTAATAATTCGCAAGAGAATTGATAACTGAAATTATGTTTGCAGCACTGTCACCTAAAGCAGAAATAAACTCTATTTCATTTGCTGCCTTTCTAGTCCCGTTTATAGCTTTGAGGAGGTCAAAAAGAATTATTTTTGAAACTAACGGCGCTAAATCCGATGGAAGATCAAGATTGTTTAATCCTTCCCTTTTGATGACAGAATCATAATCTGTCACCAACGGTTCTTCCCCCCTCAGATACGCAACACTCACTTCAAAGTAATCCGCCAGTTTCTGCAAGGTAGCTGTTGTTGGCTCGCCAACACCTTTTAGGTAGCGCTGGATGCTCAAAAGAGCGACCCCAGACTCTCTAGCCACTGCGCGCTGGCCCTTCTGGGCAACACTCTCTTTAAGTAGCCGAACAACTTCTGGGTATGTAGACCCGCCACCTGCCGTCATTCGCACTCCAAAACACATCTGACTAAACTATAAGTCAAAAAGTATTGACAACACCATTAGTCATAAATATAGTGACTACATCGTTAGTCAGCAACTTAAATTATACGAAAGGAGACCAAATTATGTCCAAACAGAAGAACCAGCTGGAGATGGCGCAAACCGAGCCGATCCTAGGCGACCGCCTGTTGACTGTCCGAGAGACAGCTCAGCTTACCAGCCTTGCCGTCTCTACCCTCAACCGTGGCCGGGTATACGGTACGTCTGACCTGCCTGGTTATATCAAAATCGGCAAGTCAGTCAGATACCGACTGTCCACGGTCCAGGCCTGGATTGCCAACCGTACCGAGTACCAGCATACGAGCCAACAACAGGCTGCATAGGCCGGAAATGAGAGAGCTCTTGTTCATCATGATCCGCAAGGGTGATGCCATGGAGTCCTTCAAACTGTTTGTTCAAAAGACCTTCACAGACCGCTTCAACCACGAACTCAAAAGATCAGGGGTGACCAAATGAGCAACAGCCAAAATCAAACTGTACCTGACGTTTCACTGGGACTGGAACATATCCGCCATTACCTGGTGTTGGCAGATCAACAGCATGAACAGCTGCATGGTCAGTTGAGAAATGAGGCCAATATTGACGTCTCAAACCGCCTGGGATGGCTGCTGGCTGATCTGCAGGACATGGTGGAGGGAGTTCAAGCCACCCTCTACCCTGCCGACCAACAGGCAGCAGACACCAACAAAGGAGCTTAATCATGACGTTTGAAGGCCGGGTACCTGCATCAGTGCAACAGTTGGCCCAATCCCTGGAAGCCGACAGTCGAAGACGCACTCAACAGATGATTGATGATGCCGCAAATATATCCAAGAAGGAACCAATCCATATTGGCACCTTGATCCTACCAACCATCACTCAGATTTTACGGTTGGCGGATTCAATTTCTGCAGCCAACCAGTATGCAGCTGACCATGGCGATGAAACTCTTCGCCAGATGCTGCAGCAGATCAAGTCTCAGATGGATGATCTGCACCCCAGGTTTATTGAATCAGGGGAAGACCAACCAACCGAAACCACCTTGTAACGGTTTCAGATTTTTCCCCCTTTGTATTGGTTCGGGGAGTTAGCAGAGTTAGCCAGTTAAGTAGCTGACATTAATAACGAAAAAGCTTAACCGGCGCAAATCAAGATGAGTTAAACGGTTAAGCGCTGAAATTATTGATGTTTTGCCAGAACAAACGCCTTGAAACGGCAAAACCCCCTATCGGAGGCCACCGACAGAGGGTTCGCAAACAGCAAAAAAAACGGAATGGATTGTTTTATGTCTACCTCAAAAACTGAAAAAAGTAAAGCCAAAACAGCAACATCAGCCAAGGGCAAGGCTGCTGCCAAACCAACAGCAGCTGTTGAGCAGCCTGTTACAGCTGATCCGCGGGCATCAGAGCTAAACCAACCGGTGCAAACTTGCGCCGGTAGCAAGGCCCCCCTGGATATCGCGGCTGCAGTCGAAGCGAGCATACGTGAAGAAGCGGCCATATTCGGCGATCCTGCCGCCCACCCGCTGCTTTCAGCCGCCGCGAAGAAAGTTGCGCCACGGTTCGGGGATTATGTGGTCAAGCAGACAGGCGTCTATTACCTGCACAAACAGGAGCCCAAGGACGGCGAGGAGCCGGTGGTAAAAGAATTTTTTGTTTGTTCCTGGCTGATGCCGGTCGCCCTGGTGCGAGACACCCGCCAAGAAGGCTGGGGCATGCTGGTCCAGTTCCGTGATCATGACCAGCACCTGCACAGCTGGATCATGCCGATGAAGATGCTGAAGGCCGGCGCGGAAGAGATCAGGGCAGCTCTGCTTGACATGGGCCTGACCATTGCCACCAGCTACAAAGCCAAATCACAGCTGATGGATTTTGTGCTGGAAGCCAACCGCAAGCTGCAGCGCGATCCGTACGCCAGGGCCCGGACCACCTCCCAGACCGGCTGGATGCAGCTGCCCTCTGGCGAGCAGGTGTACGTAACCCCAGACCGGAGCATAGGGCAAACTTCGGAATTAGTTCATTACATAGGTGACGATGCTCACCGTTTCAGCACTGCCGGCACCATAGACGACTGGCAGTTTCACATAGGCACGCAAATCAAGGGCGACAGCCGACCGATGTTTGCCGTGTCGATCGGCTTTGCATCCGGCCTACTTTGGCTGTTGCAGATGGAAAACAGCGGCTTCAACCTTTTGGGTGACTCATCCATCGGTAAATCAACCATCCTCATCATTGCCGCTTCACTTTTTGGCTCCCCCCGCCAGGTAGTTACTACCTGGAACGCTACCAACAACGGCCTTGAGGCCATAGCTACCCTGTCAAACGATTCTTGCCTCATCCTGGATGAGCTGAAGCAATTGCCGTCTGAAATTGCCGGCGTGACTGCCTATCACATCCTGAACGGGAAAGGCCGCAGCCGGGCCAACCTTACCGGCGGGGCCAGGGGGGGGAATATCTGGCGCCTCAACTTACTTTCGTCCGGCGAGCTTGGCCTTACTGATCATTCAAGCGCTAAAGGTAGCAGATTGTATGCCGGACAAGAACAACGCCTGGCAGATGTCCCTGCAGATGCTGGTAAGGGCCTGGGGGTCTTCGATTCCTTAGGTGAATTCCCGTCAGCTCAGGCAAAAGCAGACAACCTCAAACAGGCGGCCCACCAGTACCATGGCACCCCTTACATCACCTTTATTACCAAAATTGCCGCAGATCCTGAAGCAGCCAAAGAAATGGCTAAAAAACTGATGGCTGAATTCTCAGCCACCAACCGCCCGAAAAATGCCGCCTCACAGGCCTTACGGATGCTGAACCGTTTTGCCCTGGCAGCAGCAGCCGGTGAACTGGCCACTATCTGGGGCATAACCGGCTGGAGTAAGGGGGGTGCATTCTGGGCAGCCAGTGTCTGTTTCAAGGCCTGGATTGCCCAGCGAGGCGGGACAGGCCAGCAGGAGCCGCAAGCGCTGCTTAAGCAGGTCTACAGCTTCTTTGAGGCCAACGGAGACAGCCGGTTCAAGCGCTTCTACCAGGGCAAACTGGTGGAAGACAAGGTGATCGACATGTACGGCTACCGCTTGGACCAGGTGGTAGCCACTGATCTGGTTGATGAGCGTCACACAGAATACTACGTGCTGCCCAACTCCTTTGCCCGGATCGTCCAGGGCTTTGATCCCCGTTTTGCCGCCAAGGTGATGGCTGAAAAGGGGCTCTTGTACAAGGGCAAACCTCAATCAACCCCGCATCAGCTGCCTGGACTGAAAGTGGCCAAATACTACCGCATCAACCTTGATGCTGCTGGCGATGATGAAGAACTGTAGCCGTCCATATCGTGAAAGTCCGCAGCCAGCCCCCACGGGCAGGCGGACTTCACCTTGTGGGCGGGTACCAAACTAACCCGAGAAAGGAACAGACATGGAAACGAAAAGAGAAATGCAACAGCAGCTTGTAGAACTGATGACCCAAGGCCCTGCAGAAACCCTCAACATCCTTCGCAAGGTCATACGGATTGGCCTGGATATTGAGTTGATGATTGTTGCTTTTGTGGGGACGCTTGAACCCCGAGCAGCAGAGCAGATGATGCAGGCGATACGCGCAGAGGCGGCAACAGGCGAGCCATTACCGGAACGCCGGGCGGTGAAGCAAGTATCCCCTATTGAACAGATAAAGCTCCTGCTGCTCGCTGATCTGCCGCCTGAAACCGCCATGTTGTTGATAGCTGATGTTGTGATGCCCAGGGAAACAGCGGCAGCAATCGGCGGCAGCATTGTTGACGGCGTGTGGGTCCCTGAAACGCTACTTGGCGATGTTAAGCCCCAGGCGGCCGCCAATGCCTAGGAACGTGCGAGGCCGTCAGAAGATGAGCATCACCGATGCAAAGCGGTGCATCTGCCCTCTCACCCGCAAGGGCGGTGAAAAGGGTGCCCGCTGCCTGGCTGAACGCTGCCCCCTATGGGTGAGTGATTTTCTGAAAAAGCCGGTCATTCATGGGGTGCCTTCAAGGTTCTTTGTGCCGTACGGGCACTGCTCGTTGTAGCTCTCCGCAATTTTGCGGAGACATATCCAGCGGCTCCGTGGGCCGCAGAAAGGAGTGTAGTAAAGTTTCACTCTGTTTTAAGCCAGATAAGGCCGAGAAGAGTTTCGGCATAGTCCTAATCTGGCTCCGGCTAAAACCGGATTCTCCTTTTACATGCCGAAACAGGGACACCAGGGCGGGAGGCCCCGGCTACGTGCCGCTAACCGCCCATATACAAAAAAACCATAAGGAGTTAATCCATGCAATTTCAAACTCAACCTAATACTCAAGCCCGAGCCGCTGTCGATCTGATGTGCCGTCGCCTAAGTTTGCCTGGTGTTGATGGCACTAGCTACAGAACATCTGGGGCATCAATACTCCCAGAAAAATTAACCCTTCGGGACCTAGCCCGAGTTTGCGTCGAGCAGGCCCCTGCTACTGAACGAGCAAACTGGTCGGATCGGTCTGATGTGGTTACGCGTGCTATGACCACAAGTGATTTCAGTGCCATACTTTCCGATGTAAGCAACAAGCAGCTTGCCACGTTATACGCGTCCCGCCTGCCAACTTTTACCCGGTGGGCATCACCTGGTAGCCTCCCTAACTTCAAACCTCTTGAGGTTTGCAGAGTTTCAGCCCCTGGTATTTTACCTGAACTGCGGGAATCTGATGAATATAAACTTCTAACCCTGGAAGATGGGGCTGAAACCGTCCAACTGAAAACCTTTGGGGGCATTTTGCCAATATCTCGCCAGGCTATCATTAATGACGACCTGGACGCGCTTAGCGACAGAAACCGGCTACTCGCTCAATCGGCTGGATTAACTCAAGCCAGCATTGCCGCCTCTGTACTATCTGGCAACAGTAC
>JGI24728J21555_1001192_pt1 | contig 11224 bp, 6 predicted proteins | sample EPASupsiteSAE305_FD_21555 | JGI IMG/M metagenome (IMG submission 21555) | reverse complement strand
CTGGGACTTAAGGTACTCTGCGCCGCAGACGGCAAGCAGGCCCTTGCGCACTGGATGTCTGGCGGAGTTGATGTTATTCTGATGGATATCCAGATGCCGGTCATGGACGGCAGTGAGGCCGCCCGTTTCATCCGTCAGCGTGAGCAGGGTAGTGGTACGCATATTCCGATTATCGCCTTGACCGCCCATGCCATGGCCGGTGACCGTGAGCGGCTGCTGGCCGAGGGGTTTGACGGCTACGTGGCCAAGCCGTTCCTGATCAACGAGCTGGCAGCGGAACTGGAGCGGGTGACGGCTGCTGCATCTCCTGTATCTTCCGTCTGAGGTTTTTGATGATCTATCTTTCGTTGATACAAAATATCGCCCTGCTGGTTGCCCTGACCTTTGTCCACGGCCTGCTAATACGGCGGATTAGACATCAGGGAGGCGGCTATGCGCTGCTGTCAGGCCTGCTGTTTGGCAGTGTGACCCTGGTGGGGATGATGACCCCGATGGTTCTGCAACCGGGGCTGATCTTTGATGGTCGCAGTATTGTGCTGGCTGTGGCAGGTCTGTTTGGCGGTCCGGTTGCTGCAGCTGTTGCTGTCGTCATGGCAGCAGGTTACCGCTACTGGTTGGGGGGAGTCGGGGCTGCCATGGGGGTGGCGGTCATCTTTGGCAGTGCCGGAATCGGTGTAATCGGATACTACCTGCGTCGAAGTTATCCCTGGGTTGTCAGTCTGGCAGGACTCTACCTGTTCGGCCTGCTGGTGCATCTCTGGATGATCGGCTGCACCGTGCTGCTTCCTGCAGCTGTCATTGCCAAAACAGTTGCAACCATTACGGTACCGGTCCTGTTAATATATCCCGTTGCCACCCTGCTGGTCTGTCAGCTCTTTCTGCAGATGGAACGTCATATCGCCACTGAGCAGGCCCTGGGGGAGGAACGTAACAGCCTGAACAGCCTGATTCAGGCCGTGCCGGATCTGCTGTTTGAACTTGGTCTTGATGGCCGTTATTACCATTGTTATGCCCGTCACCCTGAACAGCTGGTAGCGCCAACGGATGAACTGCTGGGAAAAACGGTCCGGGATACCCTGCCGCCCCAGGCGGCAGAGGTCTGTCTTGAGGCGTTGCAGGAGGCCCATAGCGTGGGGTATTCCCATGGCCGTCAGCTGAGACTGCCATTGGCAGAAGGGGATGCCTGGTTTGAGCTTTCCGTTGCCCGCAAAAGCGGTGCCGTCACCGACCAACCGCGCTTTGTGGTACTTTCCCGTGATATTTCATTACGCAAGCGTTACGAAGAAGAGCTGCTTGAGGCCCGTTACGCTGCCGAGGCTGCCAACCGGGCCAAGAGTGAGTTTCTGGCCAATATGAGCCATGAGATACGCACGCCGATGAACGGCCTGTTGGGGATGGTGCAGTTGATGCGCTTTACCGAGTTGAGTTGTGAGCAGAAAGACTATCTGCAGAGCATGGAACTTTGCTCCAGTACGCTGCTCTCCCTGATCAGTGATATCCTGGACCTTTCCAGGATTGAGGCAGGCAGGATTGAACTTGAGGAGATTACCTTCCCGATCCGTTTACTGCTTGAGGAATCGGTGGCGATGCAGAGCGCCAATAGCCGCCAGAAGTCGCTGCAGCTGGCGCTTGACCTGGCAGATGACCTGCCGGAGGAGATGCAGGGCGATCCACTGCGTTTCAAGCAGATCATGCTGAATCTGCTGGGTAATGCCATCAAATTTACCCAGCAGGGGGAAGTCAGGGTCTGTGCCGGTACGCTGCCGTCGTCAAAGAATCAACCGGCTAGAGTTCTTATTGAAGTGCGGGATACCGGGATCGGTATCCCGGAGGAACAGCAAAAGCGGATTTTTGCTCCGTTTATGCAGGCAGATGGATCAACCACCCGCAAATTTGGAGGTACCGGCCTGGGACTTGCCATCTGCAAACGTCTGACAGAGTTGATGGGGGGCAGTATCCGGGTGGCGTCAGAGCCGGGTAAAGGAAGCTGTTTTAGTGTTGAACTGCCGATTACAAAGGGACAGCCATGATTGAACGTATCATTCTGATATGCCTGCTCTGTTTTTTGTCGGTGCTGGTCATCCTGTTTCGCAACCTCAGCAGGCGTCTGCAGGCAGTGATTGATGAGCAGGAAAAAACCAAACGTGAGCTGGTTGCCAATGAAGAACGGTTACGCACCCTGATCAATGCCGTACCTGACATTGTCTGTTTCAAGGATGCTGAAGGCCGCTGGCTTGAGGCCAATGCATTTGACCTGCACCTGTTTCAGCTGGAAGGGGTTGACTACCGGGGCAAAAAGGATTCTGAACTTGCCGCCTACAGCGGATTTTACCGTGAGGCCTTTTTAGGCTGTGAGGCCAGCGATGAGATCGCCTGGCGCAAGGGTTGCCTTTCCCGTTCTGATGAGATAATTCCCCGCCCCGATGGCAGTACCAAGATTTTCGATGTCATCAAGGTGCCCACCTTTGATGAGCAGGGCAGGCGCAAAGGTCTGATTGTGGTAGGCCGCGATATTACGGCACGTAAACAGATTGAGCAGGCGCTTGAGACCGATCGTAATTATCTGAAGACCCTGTTTGAACATGGCGGTTCCGGGCACCTGATAGTTTCCTCGGACCGCAGGATTGTGCAGGTAAACCAGCAGTTCTGTGAGATGCTGGGCTATACAGAACAGGAGCTGCTGGGACAGTCGGTCCGGATGCTGCACCTTGATGAGCAGCACTACCTGGATTGGGCCCCCCGTTTTATTCAGGCCCGCAACGGCTGTACCCATCTGAATGCTGAACATCCCTCACGTCGCAAGGATGGCAGCATTATCTGGTGCGTCTTTACCGGGGTGCGGCTGACCCTGCCCGATGGTGATCAGGGGGTTGTCTGGAGCGTGATTGACATCAGTGACCGCAAGCAGGTTGAAGATGAGCTGCGGCAGGCCATGGAGGCTGCCGAGGCGGCCAACCGGGCCAAGAGCGAGTTTCTGGCCAATATGAGCCATGAACTGCGTACCCCGCTGAATGGCGTGATCGGCATGGCCCACCTGTTGGGCGCCACAGAACTGAGCCCGGAACAGGAAAAGTATCTTGCCTGCATTGAAAGCTCCGCCAACAGCCTGATTACCCTGATTGGCGATATACTGGATCTCTCCAGGGTCGAGGCCGGCAAGATGGTGCTGGAGAACGTTTCTTTTTCGCTGCGGAACTGCATTGCTGAACTGGTGGCAAGCCAGCAGTTTGAGATCAGCCAGAAGAACTTCAGTGTGCATATTGATATGGCTGACGGAGTGCCGGAACTCCTGCTGGGTGACCAGATGCGGACGCGGCAGATCGTGCTGAACCTGTTGGGCAATGCGATCAAATTCACCCAGCAGGGCAGGATTACCGTTACCGTGAAACTGGTGTCACGCAGCAATGGCACAGCGGTGGTTCTTCTGAGCGTCGCTGACACCGGCATCGGCATGTCGCCGGATACGCTGGAACGGATCTTTGCCCCCTTTGAACAGGCCGATAACTCCACCACCCGCAGATATGGTGGTAGCGGGTTGGGTCTTGCCATCTGCCGTCGTCTGGTGGAGCTGATGGGGGGACAGATCTGGGCAGAAAGCCAGGAAGGGTCTGGTAGCGCCTTCCATGTTGAACTGCCGTTTATGGTGCCAGAACCAGCTCTTCTGTGCCAGCCCGCTACGGTTGAAGGGCCTGAAGACGGACAGCTGCTACGTCCCTTGGCCATCCTGCTGGCAGAGGATAATCTGATCAGCACTGAATTCATTGTAAAGCTGCTGGAACGGTCCGGGCATCAGGTTACGGCAGTGGAAAATGGTCAGCAGGTGCTTGAACGGGTGGCACAGCAGCAGTTTGATGTTGTCCTGATGGATATTCAGATGCCGGTACTGGGTGGTGATGCCGCCACCAGGATTATTCGCCGACAGGAGCAGCAAAGCGGCGGGCACCTGCCGATTATCGCCCTGACTGCCCATGCCCTGGATGATGAGCGTCAACGGCTGTTGGCGGAGGGGTTCGATGCCCACGTCTCCAAACCGGTGGATGTCTCATTATTGCTGGCAACATTGAAAAGGATTGTGCAATGAAAGGCCGGATGTGTACTCCCCCTTGCCTGCTGGTGGCGGTGTTGCTGTCATTGCTGCTTTACTGCGGATCTTTGCCGGTTTGGGCTTATCAGCCGGGAATTGACTCTGGGCATCCGGGAATCAGTCTGACTATTGATGAACAGGCCTGGCTGACCAGCCATCCCGTTATCCGGGTCGGTGTCATGCCTGATTGGCCGCCGATGAATTTTGTTGATAAACAGGGCAATCTGAAAGGGATCGGTGCTGATTATCTGAAGCAGATGAACCGTCTGCTGGGTGGAAGACTGGTGCCGGTTGCTGTGCCTTTTAAGGAGAGCTTTAACCGGGTTCAGGGCGGGCAGCTTGAGGCATTGATGGATATAACCCGGCGTCCGGACCGGGAGCTGCTGTTTGAATTTACCCGGCCCTACATCACCATTCCCCATCTGCTGGTGGGGCGCAAAGGTGGTCAGATTTTTACCAGCGAAGAGGAGCTGGCTGGCAGGAGTGTTGCCCTTGAACAAGGCTTCTACAATGTCAATTATTTCAGAAACCAGCACCCGAACGTCAAGATCCGGGAATATGCCACCACCTCTGCGGCCCTGCAGGCAGTCTCAAAAGGCGAGGCTGATGCCTATGCCGGTAATCGTGCTGTTGTCGTACATCTGATGGAGAGCGAGCTGTTGACCAACCTGGTTCTGATGGCCCCCCTTGCGTACACCCGGTCTGAACTTCAGTTTGGTGTGGCAAAGGGACAACACCAGCTGGTTTCCATCCTGGATAAGGCCCTTGCGGCCATTCCACCGACAGAACAGGAGGCGATTGCCGCCAGGTGGATCTCAGAGCCGCAGTTGAAAAAGCTTGATTACCGTCAGATTCTGATCATTGCCATGATCTTTGGCAGCGTGGTGGTTGTCCTGTTAATTGTTGCCGTTATGGTCTACCGCCGCCTGAACAACCGTCTTAAGCAGCAGACCACATTCTGGCAGGTGTTGCTGGAGCGCACAACCGCAGGAATCCTGATCGTATCGTCAGAGCGGATGATTGTTGAGGTGAATCGACGTCTGTGTGAGCTGTTCGGGTACACCAGAGATGAGCTGCTTGGTCAGAGCGTTGAGCTATTGCATCTTGACCGGGAACAGTACGAACGTTTTGGCCAGTGGTTCAGGGATGCCCGTGCCGACGGCGCCCTGACCCAGATTGAATACCAGTATCGCCGTAAAGATGACAGCAGGTTCTGGGCAGTTATCTCCGGTGGCTCCCTTACGCTGACTGATGGCACAGTCGGCGTGGTCTGGAGTCTGACTGACATCAGTGATCGCAAGCAGGCTGAAGAGGAGCTGCTTGCAGAACGCAGCCACCTGCAGGCGCTGTTTGAGCACAACGGTACCGGCAACCTGATTGTCTCCTCTGATCGTCTGATGTTGAAGGTCAACCAGCAGTTTTGCCATCTGTTCGGCTACACGGAAGCGGAACTGGTCGGGCAATCTGTACAGATGCTGCATGTTGATCAGCAGCATTATGAAGACTGGGCCCCCACCTTTCGGCAGGTCCGCGACGGGAAGACGCACCTGACGGCTGAATACCCGATGCGCCGCAAGGACGGCACGATTTTCTGGTGCTATTTAACCGGGGTCAAACTGCAGTTGCAGGATGGTGCGACCGGGGTTGTCTGGAGCATCATTGATACCACCGAGCGCAAGCAGGCCGAAATAGCCCTGAAGAGGCTTTCACTGGCAGTGGAGCAAAGTGCCAATATCGTGGTGATCACGATCCAAACGGGCTGATCCAGTATGTTAACCCGCGTTTTTGCGAAGTAAGCGGGTACAGCCCGGAAGAAGCCATTGGCCGTACTCCCGGTATCCTCAAATCAGACTATCACCCTTCATCCCTGTACACCGACCTCTGGCAGACCATTACCTCCGGTCAGCCCTGGCGGGGCGAACTGCTGAACAGGACCAAGGATGGCACTGAATTCTGGGAACAGGCCACCATCACCCCCCTGCTTGATGATGCCGGAACCATCATCAACTTTGTCGCAATCAAAGAGGTTATTACGGAGCGGAAAGCGACAGAACAGCAGATGGCACTGCTGAATTTTGCCCTGGACACGATCCATGAGGCTGCCTATATGGCCGATCAGGATGCCCGCTTTTGCTATGTCAACCAGGAAGCCAGCCGCGCTACCGGTTACAGCCGGGAAGAACTGCTCACCATGGGGGTTGGCGATATTGATACTGATTTTTCGATGGATGGGTGGCCAGCCATCTGGCAGCAGTTGATCGAGCAGCGTAGCATGACCTTTGAAGGGGTACACAAAACCAAAACCGGCAAGCTCTACCCGGTTGAAGTAACCACAAATTACCTTGAGTTTAACGGGCAGGTCTACAACCTCGGCCTGGTGCGGGATATCACGGAACGGAAAAAGGGTGAGGCTACCCTGCAGGAGGCCAAAGAGCGGGCCGAGTCTGCCAGCCGGGCCAAGTCAGAGTTTCTGGCCAACATGAGCCATGAGCTGCGTACCCCGATGCACGGGATCATCAGTCTGGCCCACCTGCTGCGTTCAACAAAACTTGACCCTGAGCAGGACGAATACCTGGAGAACGTGGAATTGTCCGCCAAAAGCCTGTTGACGATACTGAGTGATATTCTTGATATTTCAAAGGTTGAGGCAGGTAAACTTGAGCTTGAGTATGCAGATTTTTCCCTGGGTCAGGTCATTCATGAAATGGTCGGGTCCCAGGCCTACCCCATCCGCCAGAAGGGGCTTGAACTGGTCTGTAATCTGTCAGAAGAACTGCCGGATATCCTGCAGGGGGATGCACTGCGGGTAAAGCAGATCATCCTCAACCTGCTGGGCAATGCCATCAAATTTACGGCACAGGGGCAGATCTGCATTGAAGTCAGGCAGGCCTCGCGGGAAGGCAACAGAATTACCCTGCGTCTGTCTGTGCGGGATACCGGGATAGGTATTTCAGCCGCGGCAATGGAGCGGATCTTTGCCCCCTTTGAGCAGGCAGACAGTTCAACCACCCGCAGGTATGGCGGCACCGGTTTGGGACTTTCCATCTGCCGCCGTCTGGTTGAGTTGATGGGGGGGCGGATCTGGGCTGAAAGCACAGAAGGGGTTGGCAGCTGCTTCCATGTTGAGCTGCCGTTTCTGCTCCAGAGACAGCCGGAACTGCCCCAGAGCCTTGAGCAAGCCAATCTTCCGGAACAAAAGTCTTCCTGTCCTCTGAAGATCCTGCTGGCAGAGGATAACCTGATCAATGCCCGCAGTATGACGGTCATCCTGAGCCGGATGGGACATCAGGTCACCACGGTGGAGGATGGGCTGCAGGCGCTTGAACAGTGGCGTAGTGCAAGCTGGGACTGCATCCTGATGGATGTGCAGATGCCGGTGCTGGATGGCATTGAGGCCACCCGGATGATCCGCCAGGAAGAACAGCAGCGGGGAGGACACACGGTCGTAATCGCCCTGACCGCCCATGCCCTGCGTGGCGACCGCGAACGGATCCTGGCAGAAGGGTTCGACCATTACATCGCCAAGCCGGTGGATATCCCGTTGCTGCTGGAGACACTGGCGTTGATACCTAGTGGTACATCAGCTTCTAAAAATTAGTCAGTAAATGCTTGTATCCACAACAGTATCTGCTCGTCGGGACTGACATAATTGCAGTGTAACATCGCCTTGGAGCATGCAACATGGCATCGGAGCCTTCCAATGATCAGCCCATTTAAACTACCCCGTCTAAGTTTGTTCACCCGCCTGTTGCTGGTCAGCGGCTTTGTCATGTTTGTTATTACCTCTCTACTGGTCTGGTTTCAGGCACTGCATGAATTGGACAGCCTACGTGAACGGATCAGGGAAGAGTTGCATGATCAACTGCGGGATCTCAGTGTTGCTGTCGCAGGTAATGCTGCTTCGGGTGATTATCGCAGCATTGAGCAGATCTTCCGCAGTACGGTAAAGCAGGAACGTATCTATCTGATCCGTTGGACCGATCAGTCCGGTAGGGTGATGGAAGTGGTTGACAACGCTTCAAAAAAACATGCTCCGGCCTGGTTTGAAGAGTTGACTGATATGCATAAACGTCGTGAAAGCATGATGGTAGAAGCTGGTGGACGTTCCTACGGCGAATTGATGCTGGGCTACTCGCCCAGTAAAGAACAGGCGCTGTTCTGGCGCTCACTGCAGTTGCAAGGGGGCTTTTTACTGGTTGGTCTGGTCTCCTTTTGTGGTCTGATGGCGCCTGTTATCAGGCAGGCATTACGGCCATTGCGTATTCTGCAACAGTCTGCAAAGCGGTTTGGCAATGGTGATTACCGCACCAGGGCAGAGCTTTGCCGTCTGCCGGAGATTGATACCTGTGTCACTGCCTTCAATGAGATGGCCGCTACCATTGAAGATCTGATCCACCAGCGGGAGCAGCGGGAACGGCATCTGCAGGATCGGCGTGCCTTTCTGCATACCCTGCTGGACACAATTCCCGACCTGATCTTCTACAAAGATACCAGCGGCTGCTATCTGGGCTGCAATACCCAATATGCCGAGCGATTTATCGGCCTGCCCAGAGAACAGATGATCGGCCATTCTGACCTTGAGCTGATTCAGGATCAGGAACTGGCCACCTTTATCCGGCACAAAGACCGTGAGGCGTTGGAGGCCGGACAGCCGATCAGCTATGAACTGCCGGTAACCATGCAGGATGGCAGTCAGGTACTGGTGGAGAGTACCAAGATGGCCTTCCGTGACAGCGCCGGGCAGGTGGTTGGTCTCATCGGCATCAGTCACGACATCACGGCGCGTAAACAGATTGAAACCGAGTTGCGCCGCAGTCGTGATGAATGGGAGCGGACCTTTGATGCCATGGCTGAGCTGATTTTTATCATTGACGCCAACCACCGCATCATCAGAATCAACCAGGCCGCCCTGGATGCCTTGGGAGTCAGCAGGGCGCAGGCGCTGCAGGCCCCCTGTTACCTTTGCATGCATGGTAAAGGTGCGCCACCTGAGACGTGCCCCCAGTCCCAAACTCTGCTTGATCATGACAATCATTGTGTTGAGACACTGGTGGAGCGGCTGGGGCGGAGTTTTCAGGTAACCACCATTCCGATGTTTGATGCAGATGGCAACTACGAGGCCACCGTGCATGTCGCCCATGATATTACCCAACGGAAACAGCATGAGGCAGAGCTTGAGCTGGCCCGCGAGGCAGCTGATGCGGCCAACCAGGCCAAAAGCGAGTTTTTGGCCAATATGAGCCATGAGATCCGCACGCCGATGAACGGAGTCATCGGTATGTCCCAACTGCTTCGCTTTACAGAGCTGACCCCGGAGCAGTCGGAATATCTGCACAGTATTGAACTGTCTGCTGACAACCTGCTGTCGCTGATCAATGATATCCTTGATCTCTCCAAGATTGAGGCAGGTAAAGTTGAGCTGGAATATGCCGATTTTTCTTTGCGCAAGACCATCAACGATATTGTCAGTACCCAGATTTCCCGCATTCATCAGAAGCGGTTGCAGATCAAGGCTGATCTTTCTGCTGCTGTGCCGGATCTGCTGGTGGGGGATCAGCTGCGTATCAAGCAGATTCTGCTGAACCTGCTGAGTAATGCCATCAAATTTACTGATCAGGGCAGCATTACCATCGGGGCAGCGGTTGTTTCGCAGGATGGCGCCCAGATGGTACTGCGTCTGAGTGTGGGCGATACCGGAATCGGCATCTCGCCGGAGGCGATGGAGCGGATCTTTGCCCCCTTTACCCAGGCAGACAGTTCCACCACCCGCCGATACGGCGGTACCGGTTTGGGGCTGGCGATCTGTCGCAAGCTGGCAGAGCTGATGGGCGGACGGATCTGGGCTGAGAGTGGTGATGGAAATGGCAGCGTTTTCCACCTGGAATTGCCCTTTGCCGTACCCCGGCAACTGATCTGCAGCACTGATGACAGGCCGGATGCGATACCGGTCTGGAGCGGAACACCCCTCGCACTGCTGGTGGCAGAAGACAACCCGGTTAACGCCCGTTTTATCTCCACCCTGCTGACCAAGATCGGGCATCAGGTCACCACCGTTGAAAACGGCAGGCAGGCACTTGAACGGTGGCAGAAACAGCGGTTTGATTGCATCCTGATGGATGTACAGATGCCGATCATGAGCGGTACAGAGGCATTACAGACAATGCTGGCCATTGACCAGATCGGCGGTGGTCATACGCCGGTTATTGCACTTACGGCCAACGCGCTGCGTGGTGATCGTGAGCGTCTGCTGGCTGACGGATTTGATGGCTATGTCACCAAGCCGGTTGATATCAGGCTGCTTTGCGCCGAAATGGAGCGGGTAACCACAAAGGCAGGGTCATGACAAATACCGGTTTCACCGACCATTTTGCAGCGGTTGCTGCCCATTACGCCAGTTACCGCCCCACCTACCCGCCAGAGCTGTTCAGCTGGCTGGCTGCTCAGGCCCCTTCGCGGAGTCTGGTCTGGGATTGCGCCACCGGTACCGGTCAGGCAGCGCTAGGGCTGGCTGACCATTTTGAGCAGGTCTGGGCCACCGATGCCAGCGGATCACAGCTTGAGGCCGCCACCCCCTGCGCCAACATCCAGTATCACACCGCCCCGGCGGATTGTTCCGGCCTGCCGGATCAGTCCGTTGATCTGGTAACGGTGGCCCAGGCCCTGCACTGGTTTGATCTTGAGCAATTCTATGCCGAGGTGCGACGTGTACTGCAACCGGGCGGTCTGCTGGCGGTCTGGACCTACGGAGTCTTTCGGGTTGAAGGGGCTGACACTGCCGGGATACAGGTGCTGTTGGATCGTTTTTATTACGAGACCGTTGGCAGCTGCTGGCCACCGGAACGACGCCATGTGGAGAACGGCTACGCCGATCTGGCCTTCCCCTTTCAGGAGCTTGAACCACCGGTTTGTGCCATGGTGGTTGACTGGACCCTGGATGATCTGAGCGGCTACCTGCGTAGCTGGTCAGCCACCAGCCGCTATCGTGAGCTGCATGGCGCTGATCCGGTGCCGGCATTGGCTAAGGAACTTGGTCCATACTGGGATCATTGTCGCCACAGAGTGGTCTGGCCGCTATCGATCAAGGTTGGACAGATTTGATTTTGCTGTCCCAATTGTAAACTGTCAAACCAGTGGTACACT
>JGI24728J21555_1001185_pt1 | contig 11263 bp, 10 predicted proteins | sample EPASupsiteSAE305_FD_21555 | JGI IMG/M metagenome (IMG submission 21555) | reverse complement strand
TGTCAGTGTTCATTGGTGCCGCCGTGTGGGGCCTGCACATGGGTTTCACACAGGGCATTCTCGCTGCGATGGTGTCCGAGACGGCCCCCTCAGCGCTGCGCGGCACAGCGTTCGGCGTGTTCAACCTGGTCTGCGGCCTCTGCATGCTGCTCGCGAGCGCGCTGGCCGGCTGGCTGTGGGACCGCTTTGGCGCATCAACCACCTTTCTCGCTGGTGGGGCGCTTGTCGTCGTGCCGTTGCTCCTGTGCTGGTACGCGCCGCGACAGGAGGCGTCGCGGGCCTGATGGATTCTTATCAACGACTTCATTGCAATGAATGCACTCGAAGCAACCAACCAGGCGCTTGAGGTCGGCTGAAAAAAGTGGACGCCAACATTCCGTAGATTTGAGGAATGGAGGCATTGATGAACCGAATCCCCAAAGCCGTGTACACGAAGGAATTTCGTGAAGAGGCAATAAAGCTGCCATGACTGACGGCGTTGGCGTGTCCGAAGCGGCGCGTCGACTGTCTATTTCGATGAAGACGTTGGCGAACTGGGTTCGCGCGGCAAAGGATGGCAAACTGGAGAACGTCGGACAAAGCCAGAAACCACTGACAGAGATCGAAGCGGAACTGGGGCGTCTCAAGCGAGAGTTGGCAGAAGTGAAGATGGAGCGCGACCTTTTAAAAAACATCTCAAAGGGCGCGCCCCTGCCCGAAGGGCAGAAACTCAGTGACGCAAGTACACTGATGCGCATCAGGGAGAGCGGCCGGTCGTCTCGCCCAGCAAGCGGCTTAGTTTCTGACCGATTCCTGGTCCAGTCCCAGGGGTCACTCCAACCGTCGAGCAATTCATTGAGACGTTTGACTCGTACATTCGCTGGTATATCGCAAAGAGGATCAAAGTCTCGCTCGGCTCTCTCAGCCCGTTCGAATACCGGGAGAGTCTAGGGATGGCAGCATAAAACGAGTCCAAGAATTTAGCCACACCCCCTATTACGCTGGCACTGAATTTCGGGATTGACTGACAAAATCGTTCCAGCAGTTCAGCAATGAAGATGCAGGGTCTTGACCACGTTGCTTTGTCGCTAAGCAGCCCAGTCCGCGAGCTTGGCATGGCCATTGACGGGTACCTCCTCGCCAAACGAAAACGCTTTCGGCCTCTCCGGAGCGGAAAGCCGTGCCGTCGTCCAGCGCTCAAGCTCGGCAACCAGCCGCCCAGGCTCAGCCCCCGCCACCGGGACAACGAAGGCCTTAAGTCGCGCGCCTTCGTGCTGCTTCATCAGGCGGACAGCGGCGTCAGCAACCTGCGGATGTTGCAATAGCACTTCACGCACGTGCTCCGGGAACACGTTCACGCCCGCTACCTGTACGGCATTGTCAAGTCGCGCAGATATTGTGAAATGATCCGGAGCTACCCATTCGAGTTGGTCCTGCAGCGTAACGCTCCTTTGCGTTCCGTCAATTGCGCGGCGCATAAGATGCCGCGGATTTGCGTCGTCCCGACGCCAGAAAGGCATCAGCTGGAAATTGGGCATGGCGGTCTCGCGAAAACCAACGCCTGCCGTCTCGGTGCTTCCATATATCTGGATGAGGCGCTGCAGGCCGCTTTCCGCGGTAAGTGTCTGCGCCAGTTCGGGTGGGCAATGGGCGGTTGATGTCACCCCCGATACCCCATCGGGGAGTGGCCCAGCATAGCGGGCAACCAGCGCCCAGTGAGCAGGATGGCTGATCACCAGATCGCCCGATGCCATCATGTTCGGCAGCGCTGAAGGCGTAATATGCCGGACGTCAATGACTTCAATGCCGCCCAACCGCAATGGCAACAACACGGTGAAGAGAAAGCCGTAGATGTGATGCGCGGGGACGGCCGCAAGCACGCGCCGCGTTCCTGCCAGAGCTCCGCAGAGATAGTTCACCTCCTGCTCCAGGTCTGCCATGGCATGCATACAGGGTTTGGGCTGGCCGGTCGAGCCAGAGGTCCGGAAAACCAGCCGGGCACTGTGGTACTCCAAGCCTCTTGCGGCGACCTCTACCCATTCGCCGAAATAGCGACGCGTCAGTAGCAGATCTTCAATTCCGCTCTCATGCAATTGCAGCATTTCCGATAGGGCAGACGCTATGGCAAGCCGTTCGATCGAGTCGAGGCCGAGTCCGTCTTCTCCGATCGCCAGATCCGGCGACCAGGGAGGCCGTTCAAGCGTGGTGCCCCCGGGCCGCAGCACGTTTAACTCGCCCACAATAGCGTCTGCGAGAAATCGCGCCAACGCGCGGGCTGGTTCATACCATTCTCTGGCGGGGGACTGCGGTGAGGCATTCACTTTCAGATCCGTTTCACGAAGATCCAGTAGGTATCGCCCGAGATGGCCTTCTTCATGTGAACTTTCACCTTGGTCGGGACCATCTGATGGTCGAAGACGTATTCGAAAAGCGTGCTCAGATCGCCGTCTCTTACCCCCGCGTCGAACACCCCCTTGAACTCCGGCCGGTTAGTACACGGAGCCACGTCGCGGAAAAAATTCTTGCCCACCATAGTCTTGGGGTCGCGGCCGGTGATCGCGCCTTCGGTGGCGTTATATTTCAGGATTTTCCCCGTCGAATCGACTTCGATTGCCCCGAACGATAGGCCGTCGAGTTGGGCTGAGTTCATTCTTCCCAGTACGTTTTCGATATCATTCTTGCCAAAAGCAACGATTTCCATAAAGCCTTCCGGTTCAGAGTTTCATTCCACGAGTGCCGACTGCTGTGGCCCAACTCTGTTAACGGCGACAAATGTCAGTACCTGAGGTTTGCCCAAAATTTCTTTGTCGCTGACTGGCCGTCGCGACAGGCCCTCTTTTGCCTTGTTTTCGGGGCGGGACCGCTGGCAACATGTTTTCGTCGCGCATGGTGATGGGGCTGAGTGCGCCGTATGAATTTTGAGCGATCCCGGGATCGCGGATTATTAGCTCGAAACTGAGTTATTCCCGGTCTGTCGTCGATGTTCCGAGGAACTCGAGCGTCTGCATCGACGCTAAGATAAAGAGACGAGGCATCTCGATCACTTGGCGTGCATCGCAACAAACATGAGGCCGGACGAATGACGCGCACCAGTCAATTGGGTGTCCCGGTCTTGCCGATACCCGTCCGCCTCCCTGACATGTGATCCCCATACATTTGTGGTCGCTAACGTTGCGCAAGTTTTCGAGGCGGCAGCTAGGTATTGCGTTATCCGATATATAACACCAAGCCGCACTAGATGCATAACATGCATCATTGCGATAGTCCTGAAGGCGTTCCGGGCCGAAGGTCTCTGGAATGAACTGGTGCGCGGCGCGCACCATGGCCTCCGACTGTGAGTCCTGCTGAGCTCAGAACGACGGACGGTGCGCTTGCCGCATGCGTAATATCCGCGCGCGTAAAACCCCCAGCAACCTGCACATCGGTGAACCGGATCGTGTCGACGCGTCTGCCCGATCACGCGCACCTTATCGCGACCACTTCGCGAAGTCCGTCGCAATTATTCTAATAGGCCGCACTTCTTCTTCACCGGTTTCTTCATTGAGTCGAGACCTGTGTCCAGTCCTCGCTACGTCAATGCCCCGGTTATCGTCACTTGCCAGCATCTTCACTAAATTAACTTATGTGGACTGCTTTACGAATTCGATTCATCTTTGCTTTGATTGCGCAATATGACGGAATTTTGGCCTCTATTTTTTCGGCAGGCTTGAATCAGGCTTTTGCGGAAAAGATCGGTCCTCGCAATTCGACGTCGCCAACAAATGTTAGCGAGACAACGTTCCTACTGAGCATTCGGGCACGAGTGTGACATCCAAACCCGAATCCTGATTTCCGAATGAGCCGCCGGTGAAAAAAAGCCGGCAAATGCCGGCTTAAGAAGGATCTAGCACTATCCGAGGGTGGCTAGAACCTGAGAGACAAAATGGGCGCTAACTCTACGACAACGGCCCGGATCCGAAATAGGTTTGAGTAATGAGAAGTCTACACGTAGTGCAGCGCCTTGTGTACCAGGGTAAGTTGCACGGAAGCTCGACCGGGCCGCAGAACCGCCGGGTTGTTGAGTTCTAAAAGATAAGATTTCAAGGTGTTTGGCAGAGCCAGCGTCAGCGCCAAAGTGGTATGACCACTTTGGCTTGATGCTGGAGCGTCGTATTGGTCTCGCCATAAGGCTTAACTTCAGCTTAATAGAAGGGATGAGGCCGGAGTCCAAAAATAAACTGGTATGACCACCTGTGAGGCATCTGGACATTCGGAGGTGGCCGAGCAAGAATCTCGCAGTTAGGCCATGCGGTCAACATTTCTAGCCGGCCTTAGATAGAATTCCTGAGCATACGAGCGGTTCCGCCTTGTAAGCGATTGACGAGATTTTCAGCAATGGCACCAGGAAAGACCACTTGGCGTCTAAGGGCAAGGTCTGTCGCCCATAGTGCTCCACGGCTGAAGACCCTATTGATGGTCTCATTGCCTCGCGGATTCAGCTCGTCGATTCTTAGAGTCGATGGCTGCGTGTGGTGGCACTGCAACTAGACGGGTGTCCTCGGCATGAGCGCGTCCTTCGACTGAGACTTTGCCATCCTTGGATGGATGGCCGACACAACACGTTTTTGAGCATCCAAACAGTCCCGAAGAACGGGCATAGGAGACAGAAGTGGCACCGACAATGGCCGTTCCATCAGGTGTGCGGTTCGCGCAGCCTCTTACCCCCGTAGCGAACTCGTTACTGCTTTCATTCCTGGTGGCGGTAGTGCCCATTGGAATTGCGCTTGTGATGCTTGGTGTTTTCCGCCGACCGGCGTGGCAAGCTTCGCTGGCGGGGTTAATTAGCGGCCTCGCAATTGCTGTCGGTGTTTGGGGAATGCCTGCGTCGCTCGCCGTGAATTCTGTTGCTGCGGGAATGGCACTAGCGCTCGCGCCCGTGATGTGGATAGTTTTCAATGCATTGCTGCTTTATAACATCGCGGTGAAGTCCGGGCGTTTCGAGCAATTCCGTCAATGGATGCTCGACCATCTGCCCGATGATCGACGGCTCGTGCTCCTCGTGGTTGCCTTCTCGTTCGGTTGTTTGCTAGAGGGTATCTCTGGTTTCGGCACGCCTGTCGCCATTACTAGCGCGTTACTTGTAGGGCTCGGATTTCCTGCAATCGAAGCTCTCACCTTTACATTGATATTCAACACCGCACCAGTTGCATTCGGCGCGTTGGGTGTTCCGATCACAGTCCTCGGAGCCGTTACATCGTTACCTGCAAATACTCTGGGAGCGATGGTTGGACGACAATTGCCGTTTTTTGCTTTCCTGCTGCCGTTCTATGTCGTCGGAATCTACGGAGGCATTCGATCGATCGGCAAGCTGTGGCCGGCGTTAGCAGTATCAGGCGGCAGCTTCGCACTCGCTCAATTCGTGACGTCGAACTATCTCGGCTATCAACTGACGGACGTGCTCGCGTCACTGACGTCCCTGATTATTACAATTGTCTTCCTTAAGATCTGGACGCCCGAGGTCGACCCCGCTTTTGCAGTCGTGCGCACCGAGGAGCGCATTCATACCGGCGTTAGGGTGGGATACGGCGGCTGGCTACCCTGGATCGTCGTTTCGGTAGTCGTCATCGTGTGGGTCCACGCGCAGATAGCGACCATTGGAGATACCAAGATCGCTTGGCCCGGCTTGCACAATGCGGTCTACGTGACGCTCTATAGCAAACCATACGCCGCGGTGTGGGATTTTCAGCCGATGGGCACGGGGACAGCGATTCTCCTTGCGGCTGCAATCACGGCATTGTGGACCCGTACCAGCGTAAAAGACTTTCTCGGTTGTGCGCTCAAAACTTGGCGCCAGACTCGCGTGGCGATCGCAACAGTGATGATGATCGTCGGACTGGCATATTTGCTGAACTATTCAGGAATCAGCTATACGCTGGGGATGGGTGTTGCATCGACCGGTGCGCTTTTCCCTTTGGTATCCGCATCTTTAGGCTGGATTGCCGTATTTCTGTCTGGAAGCGATACTTCGGGAAATGCGCTGTTCGGAAACTTGCAGGTCGTGGCGGCACGGCAGCTAGGGCTTGATCCCGTCTTAATGGCGGCAACGAACTCTTCGGGCGGCGTGATGGGTAAAATGATTTCGCCTCAGAATATCGCCACAGGAGTATCGACGACCGAGTTGAAGGGGCAGGAGGGTGTCGTGTTCGCGCGCACGTTCTGGCACAGCGTATTCTTGACCTTGCTCCTCGGTCTGCTCGTGTACCTGCAGCAGCATACCCTGTCTTGGATGATACCGGTGTTGCCCCGTTGAGCGTTCTGTAGTTCGTCGCTAACGCTGCTAGGGTCTCGTGAAAACTCGCCGCGCGCAGGGTCAGTTGCACATAGATAACTGAAATTGACGCTGCGCAACTGCATGTGGACGTTCGGGTTTGCGTCTTTGAGCAGGCTATCGGTTAGAGACCGCCTCGAAAGGTGGTTGGGCCCCTCGTTTAAGCCTTGATCAGTACCGGGATGAGGTTTGGAGCGTGCGCTGCGACTGGTCGCGGATTTCGTGACGCGCCATCTCCGGTTTCGAGGAAGTCGAACAAGCTGAAGGGCGACCCTCGTGGCATATGGATTCTGGCGTGACTTCTTGGTAGCCGACGGCGCCATCGCTGCCTTCAGCGAAAGCTCGTTGGCAGGATTCGCGAGGCGATCGAGAATGGCGCGAGCGCGCGTCGGATCCTGTAAGCAGGATGCAAGGGATAGCCGACGCGGTCGACTAGGCTCGGTCGACCTACGACAACAGCCGCGGATAGCGGGGCGAAGCGATTGATGTCGGCCCGGCGACGATGGTGACCTCGCCGAGGATCGCAGATGCGGCAAAGTGAGAACGGAATTGCCCATATGTTTGAACACTTTACAATTCGGATCAATAGTCTCGCGCTGTTTGCAGCCGTCGCGACCGCCTGATCCTTTCGCGAGAAGCGATGTTTTGCAGTAATCGCCGAGGGCCTTGCTTTTGCGCAGCATGTGTCTACCGCGAGGTAGAAGGCCGAGCGGCTTCCGGTGGAGTCGGTGCAGCGGGTGGTGCCGCGCAACTAACCGTCGGCACGTGCGAGCACATGAGTGGGTGTGTTGCGGCTGCGGGTAATGTAAATACGATGCTTGATGAAACAACCGGTAGGTCAGGTGTGCAATGCGCCGGCGTCAGGCTAATCAACTCAGGGATCGAGCAGAGACATTCGGAGGGCGCAGCAGAACGCGACGATAGTGGCAGATCTGACAGCGGTGTCACTGGAGTGATCAGACGGATACCGCCAGCACGTCGATACTACTCTTTCGCCTAGAGCAGCGCATTGACGTTGCGTTCCCCAGATTTAGCTCGTCGAGTCTCCCGGGATGCGAAGCTCGCGTTAAATCGCTGAGCGCGGTATTCGTAAAACCTTCCGCTGCTGTTCCAATAGTTCGCCTGCACCGGAACACGGAGTTCCTTAAGCAGGGAGCAATAGTCAACCGTATAGATGGTCGGTTGACCGATGGTACGGGTTAAGCTGCGGCCGCAGCGACGCTGATTCAAGCCACCAAGGAGGAGAGCCTTGTCAGCCGCTTCTTGCAACCCTGCGTCGCCAATGGATTGTCGTGTGCCAAGCCTCCCTAACAATTGTCTAACCGTCTGATATACGTCGCTTCCAGAGAGGCCCGCATCCGAAGATGATCGCGCTCACACTGGGCGAATACACGGGGATGATACATTCTTTGCTTACAAATTGGAGGGTCCTCCACGAACTGGAGGGACGCTGGGAAGATCAGCTTGCGCGCAGTCCAGCGCAAGAGCCAGCGCCCCGGGTATTCGACGTGCGACGGGTACGATCGCTCGGTCGGTGGATATGGGATTTTGAAAGTCCGCGTTCTAATGGCGGTCGAGCGGAAAAGATAGATTGACCAGCGATGCCCCCTTTTACCTGAGCTAGGGCCTTTTCTCGCGAGGCGAGAAGTTGCCGCTCTGGCTCTCAAAGACAACTCTAATCAGGACATCATGAAGCCGTCGCAATTCGCTTTATTCCCTGAGTTAGCAGCGTATCTGGAACGGACTCGGGGCGTTTTAACGCGCCGCTGGCTTCGCTCGGTGCGGTCCGACGCAGCCATCACGCCGGCAGGCCGGCTTACCACCGGTCAACTGGTAGATCATCTGCCGTCGCTCTTTGAGGAAATCTGCGCCGTCTTGCGGGGCGCCCCTAACCAGAGAACGCTTTGGCGGTTGCACGCTGACGCGAGGAAGCATGGTCGCGACCGCTGGATGCTCGGGTACCAGCTCGACGAACTGTTTCGGGAACTGAATCAGTTACAGCGCTGCGTACAGCATGCCACTCGCGAATTTTTCGCAGGGGTATCCGGATCAAGTGGTGCTCAATCGGCGGCCCAACTATTGATCGACGATCTTTTGAGCGCGACGATTCACACCGCGATCAGGCAACTCACCGACGAACAGGACAGGCGGATCGAAGCGACCATCTACGAGCGCGACCGGGCGCTCGCAGCTCAACAGAGGAGCGAGGAGCGGCTTCGAATGGCTGCATCCGCAGCCGGTTTGGGTATTTTCGAGTGGGATATCGTGACGCGGGAGGGCGTCTGGGAAAACAAACAAATGTATGAAATAACGGGGCAGCCTCAATCTCTGGGCCCTCTGTCGTGCATGGCGTTTGTACGCGAGCTTGTTCATCCCGACGATGCGCAGGCGCTAATCACGGAATATACGGAGGCCATGCGACACGGGGGAGACTTCCATGCGACTTTTCGAATCCTGCGTATCGAAGATCGTGCTCCGCGTGTCATTGAGATGTACGGTCGCTTCCGCGCAGAGTCGGAAGGTTCGATCCGCTCGTTTACCGGGACCCTTGCCGATATCACACGCCGCACGCTCGCCGAAGAGTCGCTTCGCGAGACGGATCGTCGCAAGGACGCGTTTCTGGCAACGTTAGCGCACGAACTGCGGAATCCCCTCGCACCGATCCGCAACGCAGCGCAGATCCTCAAGCAAATCAGTGCCGATTTACCGCCCGAGGTCGAATGGGCACGAGTCACGGTTGAGCGCCAGTGCGCGCATCTCACTCGTCTGATAGATGATCTGATGGATGTATCGCGCATCAGTAGCGGAAAAATCATTTTGCGACGGGCTGTGTTCGACATTCGGGAGGCCGTTCAGAGCGCAGTCGAGATCAACCTGCCCATCGCGCATGAGCACCAGGACCGTATCGATGTGAATCTGCCCTGTGAGCCCGTACTCGTGGACGGGGACTGCACAAGGCTCACTCAGGTCTTTTCCAATCTGCTGGATAACGCGATCAAGTTCTCGGAAAACCAGACAGCTATTACGATTGACGCCACCATTCGCGGTGATCAGGTTGAAATCGTCGTGAGCGACAGGGGTATTGGCATTCCGATATCGCAACTTAGCCTCCTGTTCGAGCCGTACGTCCAGCTTGCCGCGGGAGACGGACAGTGGCGGTCTGGCCTCGGCATCGGGCTGTCTGTCGTCCAGAACCTCGTTGATATGCATGGCGGCCACGTCAGCGCTGCAAGCGAAGGTTTGCGGAAGGGATCGCGCTTCACGGTATTGATGCCCACGACGGGTGCGCCTGCCGGCGTAACCACAATAGTGCAGGAGCCCCCCATAGAGCAGGCGAGAAAGCTGCGCGTTCTAGTGGTCGATGACAACCGTGATGCAGCTGAATCGCTGGCGATGCTCCTGGACGAACATGAGGTCGAATGCGCCTTCGATGGTGAGACCGCCCTTGCTATCGCACAACACTTTCATGCCGATGCCGTTATCCTCGATATCGGTTTGCCGGGGATCGACGGATACGAACTTGCGCGGCGGCTGAGGGCGGGACCGGAAACTGAGCAAGCGATTCTGATCGCACTCAGTGGATTGGGGGCACCGGGAGACGTTATGCGATCGCGTGAAGCGGGATGCACTCAACACTTTGTTAAACCGGTAGACCCCGAAATGTTGACCCATTTTCTGCGTAGCGCTGCGGCCAAGCTGACACGATGACAGGCGAGTTTGTTCCACTTCTAGAACGCTTACAGCTTCACGCCTTCGCAGATGCTTGGCTGGACGGCTGCGCGATACATCCCCGGCTCTGCTCATGATGGCGGCGATAGCTCCAAGCCGGCTCAAGTACGACCGGTGTCCGAGTCCGCCGGACGTAATCGGCAAATGTAGTGGATGCCAAAGCTCGTCTCTGCCTTGGCATGTTCAACAACCGGAATGTCGGAAACTGAAGCCGTGACCTGCTGTGCGACCAGCAGTTGCCGTGCGGTGTGAGGACAGGCCGAGTTCTCCATGCAAAACCAAGAGAACAGTCGAATGAAACCTCGTTAGTCTCGAGGAGCCAAAGCTGCTAGCTGGTTCTGGCCGAGACGGCAAATGGCCCACTGCATCCCTTTGAACTGGGTGTAGGTTGAAGCGTCGTGGGGAATAGGCAGGGTGCGAAGCGGACAGCCCGGACGCGCTCGGGTAGCGCGAATGGGAACGCCGAAATTCCGACTTCCCGTCATCATTGCGCTTCAATGAAGCGGCAGTAGGTCGACCGCAAGCAACAACGCTGCGAAGCAGGAGTGAGAACGTGCAAGGAGCGAAGGGTGGCGTGTAATGGGTGGTATATGGCTTCGAGTGCCACGACCTGAAAGGGTGCTGACGTGGGAGTGCGCGGCTGTTCTTGGTTCCAATATCAGGGATCCATGAAAGGGCCGCTTGAGAGAGACCGTTTGGACTACGGTTCAGCGCATTTCTCCCGGCAACGGGTAAAATCAACGATGTTACTTGACCGAAGGTTGTGTATGCATAGACGCAACCGGGATCGGTGTGACGCCTCATGCCGTGCGCGAGCCTTAGAGGGAGACCCGCATGCAGGGCTCTTCAGGGGGAGCGTTTCTGGAAGGGGAGGCGGGTGGGCCCTGGAAGGCAGTTGCGAGCGTCGGAATCGGTTCTAGCAGGCAAGGCAGTATCTTCGAGGTCAATCACCGTCGCTAAGGCTATCGTCGGATATTCGCGGCAGTGGGCGGACAGCAGGTGTTCGTATCGGAGAAGGTCGTGCGACTTTTGACGAGGCGGGAAGGCCTAGCGGCTGCCACTAGCAGACGGCGTCGATACGGTTCCTATTTGGGTGAGATAGGTCTAGGGCCAGAGAACCTTATCGATCACAACTTCCGAGCAGCAGCTCCTGACGAGAGTGGCTTACCGACACTACCGAGTTCCACATTCCGGGCGGCAACGTGTATCTATCGGATGCGATCGACTGCATCGATGGGCGAGCCTGTC
>JGI24728J21555_1001181_pt1 | contig 11313 bp, 10 predicted proteins | sample EPASupsiteSAE305_FD_21555 | JGI IMG/M metagenome (IMG submission 21555) | reverse complement strand
TGGGCGTTTCAGTTTGGGCAGACATTACATACGCCTCCTAGCCGTGTACGGCTTCATAATCTTCATTGGCTTCATGAATCCACTTATTGATCAGAAAAGTCGGCTTCTCGCTGATCATGGAGCTGGCCATGGTGTAGGAATAGTGGGATTTAGAGCTTTTCTCGATCTCCTTGACGATCTCCTCTTTGGGTATCCTGGTCAGCCGCGCCATCCGCTCCGCAATCTCGGTACGGATATCACGGTTGGGCTCACTCAGGATCTGCATGGTGGCACCGGCGCAACCGGTACAGGGCACGCCGTTGGTTGGGCAGGGGGAAAGACAACGGTCAATGGTGGCTGACCCCATACAGATGTAGCCTTGGGAGAGAAAGCAGATTTCCGGGTCCGGCATACCGTCGGTATGCTGTTTGATGGCAGCAACATCACTTTTTTTCATCTGGCGCTTGCACTTGGCGCAGACCGATTCTTTGGTGGCCTTGGGCTGCTTCCCTTCCAGCAGAGAAACCAGGGCATCAAAGATATAGGTGGGATGAGGAGGACAGCCGGCCAGATACAGATCAACGTCGATCACCTTGTCAATCGGGGTTACCGACACCTCAAGGGGAGAAATCTCACGATTGGGCAGAGTGCTGGTGCTGGTGGTCTTGTTCTGCAGGTAGACCGCATCAGCGATCTCTTCACGGGTATGCACGTTGCCTGCGCCTGCCGGACCGCCAAATACGGCGCATGAACCCCAGGCAATGATCAGATCGCAGCTTTTGCGCATCTCAATGGCGGCATGGCGGTCATGCTCGTTGCGGATGGCGCCGGATACCAGACCGATCTTGGCGGGCGGGTAGTCCTTAACATCCGTGAGCACCGGGCAGCGCTGAATCTTGACCGACTCCAGCACCGACAGGATTTTTTCATGCAGGTCAACAATGGCAATATGGCAGCCGGAACAGTCGGACAGCCATTCGGTATTAATAGTTACCGGTTCGGCGCTCATGCTGCACCCCCTGCCCTGCGGATGGTCAACTTCTTCATGCAGGCATTTTCACCGGCATGGACAATTTCCAGCGCAGAGTCAGCCCCCATGATGGTCTGCAGGGCGCCGGCAAAGAAACCGTTCATCATGGTGCAGAGCGACCCTTTCTGGCAGTGGCCGAAGCGGAACAGTGACTGGCGGATCATGCAGTCACGAAAAACCAGACTGATCTCCTGCCCTTCCGCGGTCTGCTGCACCAGTGAGGGTTGATCATGCATCTTGAAGGTCTCGAACAACCAGAGAAAGCCGTTCTTGACCAGCACGTCACGGGTCGCCTGCAGCGCCTGTTCAAGGTCATCGGTTTTGGGGATGCTGCCGGAGAGGTTTTTTCCCAGGTTTTTACCGGCCAGATAGGAGATGCTGTTGGCTGACTCGCCAATCGCCTCCTCCATACCGCTGGCAATCGCCCCCAGAAAGACCATGGTCTCCTGCAGGGCAAAACGGGGATCGGAAAGAGCTGTTGCGGGCGTGGCGGCTGACATGTTCAGGCGGCCTCCTTCTACGGTGAACGGATTTTGTCTGAAAGCAGTAGGTTACATTGTGTATACAAAACACTGCACCGCTTGTAACAGATTTTTTCCCAATTGCAATAGGGCGATTCACCTATCCCGCTACAATTTAGCTATGAAAGGAGTGCTCGTAAGAAAATAGGCACTGTCCTCCGGTTCAGGTTTACACAGCTGCGCTGTTTTGAGAGTCAATGGCCTGCTTCAACTCAACCATCAACTCTTTCAAGTCAAGCGGTTTGGACAGGTAACCGTCACCCCGGCCAGACCAAACAGAAGGCCTGTCATGAGGCTACGCAGAGCAGTCAACCGTTGACCAGTCATTTCCGTTTCCCGGTCGCCTGCTCAAACAGCACAAACTGTTCTTCCAGCCGGCTCAGCAATTCGGGTTGTTCCGTTTGCTGCAGTTCCCGGGCAGCCGTTTCAAGCTCGGCAGCTGCCATGGACAGGGCACAGGCCCCCACGTTGCCGGCCGAACCTTTGAGGGCATGGGCCTTGGCCCGCAGCTGCTCGGCATCACCTGCCCTGGCCGCCTGTCGCAACTGGGTCATATGCTCATCGGCGCTCTCAAAAAACATGGACACAAACTTCTGTATCAATGCCTCATTTCCACCCAGTCTGGTCAGCAGGGCCTGACGGTCAAAGACCGGATACAGATCAGGTTCCTGTTCAGCCGGCAGCACGGTTTGAGGTTGTTCAGTCACAACCTGCAGCAACTCCTGGCCAGAGCGGCCAAACGCCATCCGTTCGATCACCCTGCACAGATCATCCTCTTTAATCGGCTTGGCAATGTAGCCATCCATACCTGCCGCCAGGCAGCGGTCCCGGTCTCCCTGCAAGGCATAGGCGGTCATGGCAATAACCGGTACCGGTTGCAGCCCCTGAGACAACTCAAAGGAACGAATCTCGTTTGTGGCCTCAAAACCGTCCATTAGCGGCATCTGAATATCCATAAAAACCAGATCAAAACGTTCTTTGCGGGCAGCATCAACCGCCTCAAGGCCATTCGCCGCCAGGACGACCCGATGTCCCCGCTTTTCAAGGATGATCCGGGCCAGCTCCCGGTTGATCTCAACATCATCAACCAGTAGAATGGAACAGCTGCCCTGCGCCTCTCTGACATGATGACGGGTGACCGGACTGCTGCCGGGCTGTTCCTTGCCATGTATGATCGCCTTCAAAGCCTCATACAGTTCACTGTGAATGACCGGCTTGGTCAGATAACCGTTCACCTTCAATTCGCGACAGCGTCTGGCATCGCCCCGTTTTCCGGCACTGGGCAACAGCACCAGTTTCAGCTCATCGTAGCGCTGATCGTTCCTGATCTGTTCCACCAGCCCCCAGCCGTCACACCCGGGCATCTGGAGATCTGTCAGCAGCAGTTGAACAGGCCGCTTTGAACGGGCATATTCCAGCAGCAACAACGCCTCTTCAGCGCTGCCTGCCGTGAGTACATCCATCCCCCAACTGGTCAGAAACCGCTCCAGCAACTGGCGGTTGATGGCGATATCATCCACCACCAACGCCAGACAACCGGATAAGGTTCCGGTTTGCTGCGCTTCATGCTGAGGCTGTTCCTGCACCTGGCAGCGCAGGGTAAACCAGAAGGTACTGCCCTGGCCCGCCACACTTTCCAGCCCGATCTCACCGCCCATCAACTGCACCAGGCGGCTGCTGATGGCCAGTCCCAAGCCGGTGCCGCCATACTTTTTGGTTGTCGAAAGGTCGGCCTGTTCAAAGGGGGCAAAAATCCGCTGTTGATGTTCAGGGCTGATACCGATCCCCCTGTCCCGCACTTCAAAGCGCAGCAGCAGTTCTTTGCCGGGCAGCTCCTGTTGCTTTGACACCAGCAGCTCAACCTCGCCCTGGTCGGTAAACTTGACCGCATTACCGGTCAGGTTAAGCAGTACCTGCCGCAGCCAGCCCGGATCACCGACCAGGGTATCAGGCAGATCCGGATCCACCTGAAAAACCAGTTCAAGCCCCTTCTGCGCGGCGCGAACCGACAGCGTCCGCAGGGTCTGGCCCAGCATGCTGCGCAACATGAAGGGAATCGCCTCGGTCTCAAGCCTGCCGACCTCAATCTTTGAGAAGTCCAGGATATCGTTAATGATATCCATCAGATTTTCTGCCGAGACCTTGACCGAACGTAGATAGTCGAACTGCTGCGGGTTCAGCTCCGTATCCATCAAGAGTTCGGTCATCCCCAGAATACCGTTCATCGGCGTCCTGATCTCATGGCTCATATTTGCCAGAAACTCACTCTTGGCGCGGCTGCTGGCCTCAGCCTGCTCTTTGGCAATCCGCATTTCTTCACCGGACTGCATCAACTGCACATTGACGGCTGCCAACTGCCGCGCCAGCAGGATACCGCATCCCATCACCAGAAGCAGAATAGCACCGCCAAGTCCCATCTGCAGGTTCTTATAGAGTATCCGCCGGGCTGACAGCTCTTTGTTCAGACTGGTGATCCGGTTATTGCTTTCATAGTAGAGCCGGTTTGCATTTTCATTCAGCCGGACAAAGAGAGAGGGGACATGCTTGTAGAACATATTCAGCTCATCTTCGAGGCTCAATAAACGGGCAGCATTACGGGCTTCCCGCGCTTGTTCACGTTTGGCAAGCAGCAAGGCCAGCTCATCAGCCTTGAGCCTGACCTTGTCCAGGTGCGGCCCTATTTCAATCAGTTCCAGCAGGTTATGGGGGTCATCAGAATGCGGCATATAGGTAATCTGTTCATTCAGGGTATCCACGCCCTCAATGTTCAGGTCAATGGTTCGCTCAACCCGGCCGCCGTCCTTGAGTACCAGCAGGTCATGTTCAAGTTTGAGGCTTCTCTCCCTGATCGCAGATCGCAGACGGCCCTGCTCTGCCGTGCTGACTGAGGCGACCATCCGGTTGAAATCAAGCTCCATCCCCTTGATGTCATCGACCAGCACTTCACCGATGAATAATCGGGTCTGTTCATTCCGGCCACGCTGTTCCAGCTCATCCATCAGACTTCCGATGCCGAAGTTGACTGCAGCCAGGGCGACAAAGCCGACCACAAACAGCCCCAGCAACAAGAACAGCAAACGGGAGGCTCGTGCAGCCCCTGAAGTTGCCTGCATCAGCTGCCTGAATTGCGTTGCAATTGACTTCATTACGCCTTACTGCCCTGATTTGACGGCTGTAATAAAGCCGTAGCGGCGGAAAAATCGCCTGACCCTGCGGACCTGCGGCAAATGCCATAAATTTGCGCGCCATAACCGGATTCTTTGAGAAGGTCAACAGGGTCAACTGTAACTCCTGCGGCGGGGCAACGGCTGGCGGCAGATCCAGCACATCAACGAAAGCGGCATTATCCGGAAAATAGCCGGTGGCACGCCAGCTCATGGTGACGTCGGCATCCCCCCGTCGCATGGCAGCCATGATCGAGCGGGAATCAGGCAACATCTGCGCCACCCTGGCAGCAACCCTGGGATAAAGCCCCGCCTGGGTCAGAATCCGACGTGCCTCAACACCGACGCTACCGCTTTCACTGCTGCCCAGTACCACGCTCAGATCCTTGCGCAGCAGTTCTTTCAGATCCGGTTTTACTTTCTTGGGATTGCCTTTCTGAACCATCAATGCCATCTGATTAAAGCCCAGCCCGCGATACTCCCCAAGCAACCCCTCTGGCTGGTGCTTGATCCGGAAGACCGGCTCACCCGGGAGGTACAGATCTCCCTGCTGGCTCTTTTTTGCACTCTGGTACAGATCTTCCGACCCTCCCTGGGCAACGGCAATACTGATCTTTTCCTGTTTCTCAAACAGACGGGCAATATCGGTTACCGGACGCACCATGGTGATACCGCAATAGATCAACAGGTTGCTCCCGGACGGAGCGGCAAAGACCGTTGCAGGTGCCTGGGCCGACACGAGCAGCAACAGCAACAACAGGGGACGGATACAGCAGGATCGAATCGACATACAGACCTCCGGAATCAGGTAATAGTAAGCAACTCCAGCAATGGATCAACCTCGTCCTGCTGATCCTTCAGCCGGTCGCGGACAGCGATGAACTGCTGCAGGTTATCCAGAAAGAGTTGCAGCAGCCGGGGATCAAAAAAAATTCCGCTCCCCTCTTCCATGATGGTCAGGATTTTTTCAATCGGGAAGGCCTTCTTGTAAGGGCGGTCCGAGGCAAGCGCATCAAAGATATCGGTAATCATCACAATCCGGGCAAAGATATGAATCGCTTCACCCTGCAAACCGGCCGGGTAGCCGCTGCCATCCCATTTTTCATGGTGCTGCAGCGCCACAATCCGGCCTGCCTCAAGGGAATGAAAACGTTCACNTTCAGACAGGATCCTCCCGCCGATGGTGGTATGCAGCTTCATGATCTGCATCTCGGTATCATCCAGNTTACCNGGTTTGAGCAGTATCCGGTCCGGTATGCCGATCTTGCCCACATCATGCAGCGGCGAAGCAAACCGGAGCAGTTCGGCCTGTTCTTCNGAAAGACCGGNCAGAAGTGCCAGGGCTTTCGACATTTCGCTGATACGGCGGGTATGCATGCCGGTTTCCATATCCCGGAATTCAGCAGCACGGCCCAGCCGCAGACAGATCTCGTATTCAGCCTCCTGAGACAGAGTGAGGGCCTCTTGCAGGGCAGCTGTTTTTTCAGCCACCTTCTGTTCAAGCACCACATTCATGTTACTGATCAGATCCTGATAGCGTTTGTTACGGACGTGGTTCATCACCCGCAAGCGCAGTTCCTCCGGATTAAACGGCTTTGCAAGAAAGTCGTTAGCCCCCAGCCCCAGTACCTTGGTCACTTCTTGTTGATCGGCGGTAACCACGATGACCGGTATTTTCATCAACCTGAAGTTGAGCTTGATCCGCTGCAGGGTCTCAAAACCATCCATGACCGGCATCTGCAGATCGAGCAACACAATATCGATACCCGGTGTCGCCTCCAGCAGATCGAGCGCCTGCTGACCGTCCAAGGCGGTATAGATGGTGGACGAGACCCCTTCCAGCATGGCCTGGATAATCTGCAGGTTGAAGTTGTCATCATCCACAGCCAGAATCTTTATATCGTCAAACATCGTCTCCTCCTGCGCCTGCCAAGCCGGATGACCGCGTTCTTTTCAGGTTGCCCGTCAGCATGCCGGATTAGTACTGCTTTGGCTGCTGCCGGTATTAGTACCACTTACCGCAGCAGGCAACAATGGGGTGATTACCCTAGTGCTGGCCTGCAGGTACAACCAACAGCGTTACAAATCTTTACCCAATCAGCTGCTCACTTAACGAAGAGCAGGGCCCCTCCAGCCGATACGTTCAAGTAACAGGTTCACTATCCACGCCGGATCAAAGGAGGCCCGCCATGAGCAGCATCAGTAGTATCAGCAGCAGCATAAGCAGCATGTACAGCATTGAGCAGCAGAAGAGAAAACAGGATCTCTTCAGCAAAGTTGACAGCGACGGCAACGGCGGCATTTCACAGACTGAATTAACGGCTCTGACAGACAAGATCTCTCAGGACAGCGGCAAAACACTGGATGCCTCATCACTGCTCTCCCAGTACGACAGTAACAGCGACGGTTCTCTGGGCGAAGACGAAATGAACAGTCTGATGGAAAGCATCAAGCCGAAGCATGAGCGTGATGCCATGATGAGCAATGAAGAAGAGTCCAGCAGTCAGTCCAGCGGGCTTGACACCACTTCGCTGGCCTCGTACCTATCAAACTCCGGTCAGGATCTGGTTTCAAGCCTGATCAGCATGCTGCAGCAGATGCAAAGTTCATCATCAGAGAGTGAAGACAGCTCAACCGGCAGCAGTTCGGCCATAGGCGGCAAGCAAGGGCCGCCTCCGCCACCGCCAAGTCCGGAAGAGATGTTCAAGAAAGTGGATAGTGACAGCAGCGGCGCCGTTTCATCTGACGAACTGCAGACCATGCTGGATAAAATGGCAGAGATGACCGGTCAGTCACAGGACGCCTCTGCATTGATTACCCAGTATGACAGCGACAGCGACGGTTCTCTCAACAGCGATGAGATGGACAGCATGATGAAGAGCATGGGACCGCCACCGCCGCCACCACAGATGGCCAAGACCGATGACAGCTCTGATCAGGACAGCAGCTCTCAGCAGGACGCCCTGGCCTCGTTTCTTCAGAATGTCGACCAGAACAGCCTTGCCGCCCTGTTGAAAATGCTGAAGAACAGTTCAAGTTCCAGCAGTAGCACGCAATCAGTGAACGTGCTTTCCTGATACCGCAGCCAGGCCGTACTTTACCATTTGCGTACATCTCTTTACCACCGGGGTACGTCCAGTTTTGTTAGACTTTTAACAACGTTGGCTGACATCACGCACTCTGACAGGAAAGGAGCAGCACCATGGTAATGCGGCTGTTTGCAGCACTATTGGGAGCAGGATTACTACTGGGAGGTTCAACCGTACAGGCAGAGGGATGCCCTGAGACACTCTTGCCGCCGCCACCGCCGGATTGCCGGCCTCATCCGCCTTTGCCGGGACCAGAACATCACAGGATGAGGGCAATGCCGCAACTGACCGGGGAGCAACAGACGCAACTGGAGCAGCTACTCAAAAAAGAACGACCACGCTGCAGGAATTTTACAGAAAATGGAAGAAAACCGGCATGCCTTNCNGCAGGCAGCAGACCGGGANCCGTTTGATGAGGCCGCNNTTACGGCACTGGCAAAGCTTCAGTCNGAACTGCAGACAGANCTGCTGNTCTCGCATNTCCGCACCCAGGCACGTATCAGNTCTCTCTTCCCNCCACCACGCAATCAGTAGCAGCACTTCTCATGATGCAAGGGCAGGACTCTCCTGCCCTTGCCCTTCCCCGCAGCACTCTTTCTGGAAAAATCAGGCTTGCATGCTTGACAGCTTACGGCTAAAGGATAAGCTAAGAGCAATCAGAGACTGCAAGAAGGAGCTTCCCATGTTCGACGGATCAAATCTTGGCAGAAATACCATTGCCATGGTGCTGGCAGGCGGCAAAGGAGAACGGCTGATGCCCCTGACCCTGCGCCGCGCCAAGCCCAGCGTCACCTTTGGCGGCAAATACAAGATCATTGACTTTGTCTTGAGTAACCTCTTCAACTCCGGCATCAGGCGAATGTACATCCTGACCCAGTACCGGGCCTACTCACTCAACAAGCATATTCGTGAATCATGGGGTAAATGGACCGGTCTGGGAGAGTTCTGCGTAGCCATCTCACCGGAGACCAGCAGCGACAGTGAACAGTGGTTCAAGGGTACCGCAGACGCCATCCTGCAATACCTGCGCTTTGTGGAAACCGCTGATGCAGACTATGTGGCGGTCTTTGGCGGCGATCATATCTACAAGATGGATGTAACCCAGATGATCCAGTTCCACCGTATGAACCGTGCCGATCTTACCATCGCCTCCCTGGAGGTGCCCAAAGAAGAGGCTAGCCGCTTCGGGGTCTTCTCTGTCGATGACGACAACCGCGTCACCGCCTTTACAGAAAAACCGAAAGATCCTGAAACCATACCGGGCCGAGAAACCTGCTTTGCCTCCATGGGCAACTACATTTTTCCCACCCGCAAGCTGATCGAAGTCCTGCTGGAAGGTAAAAAGCACTATGAAGACCTGGATTTCGGCAAGCACGTCATCCCGATGATGCTGGAAAAGGGTGACCGGATCTATGCCTACAACTTCAATGACAACCTGGTGCCGGGGATGAAATCGGAAGAACGGGGCTACTGGAAGGATGTGGGTACGCTGGATTCCTACTACGAGGCCAACATGGACCTGATCCATGTTTCACCTCAGCTGAACCTCTACAACTACAAGTGGCCGATCCTGACCAACCAGGGCAACCTGCCGCCGGCCAAGACCGTCTTTGACGAAGAAGGCCGCCGCGGCGTCAATATCGACTCCTACGTCACCGGCGGCTGCATCACCAGCGGCAGCACCGTTCGCCGCTCTATCCTGGGGCCGATGTGCAAGATCAACAGCTACAGCCTGGTAGAAGACTCCATCCTGTTCGAAGGGGTTACCGTAGGACGGCACGTAAAGATCAAAAAGGCGATTATCGATAAGGGGGTAGTCATTCCGGATGGAGCCGAGATTGGCTGCAATCATGAAGATGACATCAAGAACGGCTATACCATCACCGAATCAGGCATTGTGGTGGTACCAAGAAAAGACAGGTAGCAGGTACAAGGGGAGTATCAACAGCAGAACAACACAACAGCAATAACCAGGGCAGCAGCAGCCAGCACCAGCACTGCCCCGGCAGCAGTATCCTTGGCCGCCTTGGCCAGAGGATGCGGTAAGGGAGAAACCAGATCAACCACCGCCTCTATGGCGGTATTTATCAGCTCAGCAGCAACTACCGCAGCAATCAACAGTACAAGCAGGCCCCATGCAACTGGCTGCAGCCCTTTCCAGAGACCGGCAACCAGGGCCAGGCAGGCGGCAACCAGATGAAATCTGAGATGCCGCTGGGTCTTGATGCCAAACCTGATGCCTTCCAGCGCATAGCCGAGCGAGACCAGAAAACGGCTCATATCAGAANCGGTACAGCAGGTTCATNCTCACTGCGTCTCCACTGACTGCCGGCAGCAGNACCAGCCTGTTCCCCCTGTCCGCNTGNAAGGAGGTTACCACGCGGCCGGCCAGTTCACCAATNGCAGCCCCGAGCAGGACATCACTGGCCCAGTGCTTGTTCTGATACATGCGGGAAAAGCCCACAAAGGCTGCGGCCGAGTAGGATACAAGNGCAACCGGGACACTCTCCGAGCTGTGGGCCAGCACCGAAGCCAGGGCGAATGAACTGGCTGTATGCATGGAAGGAAAGGAATCGTAATCATTCCTGAACCGGAACGGCCTGAAGTCATCCTTACGTGCCGTTGCCACCGGACGCCCACGACCGGTCCCCTCTTTGATCAACAGGGTGGCGGCATCAGCCAGGATCAACGCCTCACCCAGCATCTCACCGGTCTCCTTCCACTTGGGAGAACCGGCCGCAAGGCCACCACCGTACACCAACGCAGCCACCCCCAGATGCAGGTACGGATTACCGATCAGCTCTCCTGCGTCGGTCAGCTTCCCCAATGACCTGCTGTGGGTTCCGGCAAGTTTGTCACGGATATCCCCATCGTAGGCATAGGTCAGACCGATCGCACCGGCAACCCCCAGTGTCCAGAACAGATGTCCATCCTGCAGCGTAAAGGGGGTACGGGCAAGATCAACAGACTCATCCAGCAGGCGGGTGCTGAAACCTTTCAGCTCGCCACGTACAGTCAGCTCCTCTGCCAGGACAGGCTGGCAGAATGTCGCAAGCAAAAGCAAAAGCAATGCTGAATTTTGAATTATAGATTTAAAATGTAAAACCAAAATTTTAACCATGTTTTCAATCCAGAATTCAAAATTCGACATTCAAAATTGCCTTTCATGTTCCATTCAAAATTCAGCATTCAAAATTCAAAATTCCCTTGTAATTGTCTTTCGCTTCCACAGGTACAGACCTGGCATGGCAAGCACCACACCAGCAGCATCAGCCAGCAGATCACCCCATTCAGCCGAACGGGTTGTGGTCAGCGTACCTTGCAACAGCTCGATCAGCGCTCCCAGCAACAGGGCATACAGCCCTGCCAGCAAAACGGCCCGCAGTGAAACGGGCCGAAGCGTACGAAAAGCAATAACGGTGACAACAGCCATAGCTATGGCATGATTCAGCTTATCCCACCCAAGCCCCTCAGATGGCGGGGCAGGCATCAGGGACAGGTACAGAATCACCAGCGTAACAGCGGCAAGT
>JGI24728J21555_1001176_pt1 | contig 11365 bp, 12 predicted proteins | sample EPASupsiteSAE305_FD_21555 | JGI IMG/M metagenome (IMG submission 21555) | reverse complement strand
ATGTCAGCCACCCTACCTTGCAAATCCGGGCTCATGGCCCCAGCAACTGTTCGGGTTAAAAGACAAGCAGGCGTGGCGCTCAACGCTAACGTACGGGTTCATGACCCCAGGCTTCAACGAGCTGCCACGCCCCAAAACCCGCCGGGGCATAAACCCCCGCGATTACTCCGATTCTTTTATGGAATCGGTGGAATGAACATACAAGGCCTCACGACGTACACACAGACGCTACACCTTGGCTGCGACTCTCGATGAGTTCTGGCCACTATTGAGTGATCATGATGGTGACAACTACCACGTTATCCAAGACATGCTTCATTGCTGCACCTGCCGGCGCTAATTTGGGAGTGCTTAGGGCAATGCTCGAAGAGCGCGGACTTCGAGTGCTGGTGCCGAGTGATTTGGAAGTCGGTGTCGATTGGGCGTCCGAGATACAAAAACAACTTGGGCAGGCTGACCTCGTTATCGGCGTGATCACGGCGGATCGAAGTTCCCCTTGGGTGCTGTTCGAGTTGGGCCAGGCCTCAGCGCTTGGTCGTCGGATCGTCCTGATAGCCTCACCCAAGGCGGAACCTATTCCGTTCGCCTTGCACCAGTTTCTGGTGCTGAAGACCGAGATTGATAATGCTGACGCTATTGGGTTCGCTCTTGACCAAGTGCTTTCCGCACCCACGAACTCGAAACGCGAGCGCTCAAGCCCGCCAAAGGCGCTAATACGGCTGGGAAACAAGGCTGATGAGTTCATCGAGAGATTGGATCGCGAACTAGCCGCGAAGCACTGGCGTTCAATTGAAGGACTCGTTGCTGATGCACTCAGAGACTCTGGCGCTGATCTTGTCGTCGCGTCGCCTAACGGGGATCTTGGGGCTGACATCGCGGTCTGGTCAGACGTTCTAGAGCCATTTGTCGGGAACCCGCTCTTGGTTGAAGTAAAGGGCGCGGTGAAAGGGAAAACGGACGTCTCTCGGGCCATGTGGCAGCTAGCAGAGTACGTTGGTGCGTCTGGATCCCGGTGGGGAGTCCTTCTGTACGGCGTGGGCCCCGAGTTCGACGAAGAAATCTTTGTGGCGTCGCCCCCGAACATCTTGGTTCTCTCAATACGGTCCTTGCTCGAGCGCTTAAGACAGCAAGCGTTTCCCGAACTGATTCGGGATTTGCGGAATCGCCGCGTTCATGGTGTACGTTAGCGATGGCTATGATCGCCCAGAATACGGTCCAGGGCTTCCTAGATGCCGGTGCTAATGCGGCAACTACAGCCGAGCAAGGCCGTGCCCTTGAGGACCTAATTTGCTACGTATTTGCCCAAGTGCCAGGAATTTCGATAACCAAGAGGAACGAGATGAATGCGTTCCAAACGGAGGAGATAGATGTCGCGCTTTGGAATGACGGGCACCCCGATGGGCTCTTCTTCCTGCCCAATATCATTCTTGTTGAATGTAAGAATTGGTCTCAAGCTGTTGGCAGCGGAGAGGTGAACTGGTTTGATTCTAAGCTTCGCAACCGGGGCCTAAACTTTGGTGTTCTGGTCGCGACCAACGGTATTACTGGGAACGCCGAGGACTTGACGGCTGCCCACGCCGTGGTGGCTGCGGCATTAAGAGAGGGGCGACGGTTGGTTGTGCTCCGGACTCAAGAAATAGTCGCATTGTGGGACTCAGTGGAACTAGTTCGCCTAATCAAGGAGAAGCTGTGCGAACTGGCAGTCAAAGGCACAGTGGTGTGAGGCTTTGGCACTCAAATCCCCAGCCTAACAGGTCAGTCGTCCCCGTTTTCTTCGATCACAGGAAGCTTCGCGGCGAAGCCGCCCAGCGCCTGTCACCTCTACGTTCCTGACCGTCCGCTTTCCAAAGGTGACTACTTCTTCCGATTTGAGTCGAGTCCGGGGACTCCGCTGGTAGGAGGGGGACAAGGCTAGCTAGGAAAGTAACGATAGATAAGCTACGGTTATCGCTAGAGTAGCTAAGGTAACTGGTATCCCGAATGCTGCATGATCCCGCCAACCAATCATGACCCCCTTTCTTGCCGACTCATTGACGACGATGATGTTGGCAATGCTACCGACAATTAGGAGATTTCCTGCAAGGGTACTCGAAAGGGCCAGTAAGGTACCCGCATACTCGCCTGCAGTTGTGGGCAATAGAAGCATTACCGCTGGCACATTCGACACGATGTTGCTGAGTGCAAAACTTGTGACGAAGAGCGGCCCAGAATCCCGCAAGTCGAAACCTGCGGATGCCAACGCCTCCACCACTTGAGTTAGCAATCCTGTTCGTTGTACGGCATGGTTGACCACAAAGAGACCAATGAACAAGATCAGGATCTGCCAGTCAACAAGGCCGAGCATGTGTCTTGAATGCAATCGGCGACTGCAAAGCAAAAGTCCTGCTCCAGCTAGTGCCATAAGTTCGCGCGGCCAAGGCGCATACAGAAATGCGATAAAGAGAACGATAGCCACGGCAAGACCCTTTGTGGTCTGCCAAAGATCTAGTGGTTCAGGTTCCTCACTGCGCTTGTCTTCCGGAATAGCCATATCGGATTCGCCTGAAGCCCATCCTTGACGGTGTATCAAAACGATGACAATGCACCAGGTCACTATCAGACTTAACGCTATCGGAATGAATGTCAGCAGGAGGTAGCGGCCAAACGATAGATTGAGCGTCTGTCCAATCAGGATGTTTTGTGGATTACCAATAAGAGTCGCAGCCGAGCCGATATTCGCAGCACAGGCGAGGCCAATCAAGAACGGCACTGGATTGAGATTCTTGGCGCGACATATCTCCATGATTACAGGTGCCATTGCCAGGCATACGACGTCGTTGCTGAACACGGCTGACAAACATGCCGCGGCAAGAATGACGGCACCCAGCAGGGCTGGCGGACTGCCATTCGAAGAAGCGATCCTGCGCGCGGCCCATGGGTAAAAACCGCCTAACCTGAGTTGAGCGGAAATCACCATGAAGGAAAAGAGCAGGATCAATGTCGGTAAATGCAATGACCGATATGCTTCTTCGACACTAATCACTTGGGATGCGACAAGGACGATTGCCCCAAGCAGCGCTATGCCAGTGCGATCCAATTGCAGGAATGGGAGTCCGCCAAAAATCATCCCCAAGTAGACCAACAGGAATACAGCAACTGCAAGCGTTGTCACTTTGATCTACCAAACTGTTGAGTGGTTGAGGTGTTGCTATCCATCAGTAATTCTAAGGTCGCTGGAGAGCAGCAATCTTCATCAGTTTCTACCCAACAAGCACTTGCCAGAAGATGCTGTTTTTGACTTAAGGCAAGTGTATATGGCACTTGCCTACCGTTTTGCCCATTAAATGATGGGGAATTTGGATACTCGGCAAGTGGTGCGCTCCGTATATCATCTTAAGGTCATGAAGACGTTGGAAGCGGAGAGCAGCAATACCGTCTTCCACAGCACCGGCAGTTCGGTCCACAGGCTCATAGTTTCTCGATCCGTTGGTTGGCCACCGCCGGCAGCCAGGCGGCGACGCTGCCGCGGCCGGGCAGGGCCAGGTCCGGAGCGATCTCCGCCAGGGGCACCAGGACGAAGGCGCGCAGATGCAGGCGCGGGTGGGGCAGGGTCAGTTCGGGGCCGTCCAGCATCTGGTCGTCGTAGAGCAGCAGGTCCAGGTCCAGGGTGCGGGGGGCGTTGCGGTAGCTGCGGGTGCGGCCGAAATGGGCTTCCACGGCGAACAGCCGGGACAGCAGCCCGGCCGGCGGCAGGGGGGTGTCCACCGCCGCCACGGCGTTGATGTAGTCGGGGCCGTCGGCGCCGATGGGAGCCGTGCGGTAGAGGGAGGAGGCGGCGACCAGGGCGATATCGCCGCTGCCGGTGAGGTCCGCCAGGGCGGCGCGGACCTGGGCTGCCGGATCTTCCAGATTGGCGCCCAGGGCGATGAAGGCGCGATGCATGGAACTCGCCGCGGCCTAGTCGCCGCTGCCGCCTTCGCCCGCGCCGGCACCACCGCCGGCCGGCTTCTTGCGCCGACGCCGACGCTTCTTGTCGCCCTTGGCCTCGGGCAGCAGCATGGCCTGGCGCTCTTCGCCTTCGGCGTTGAGGAAGCGGCGCCACCATTCGCCCAGCTCCTTGTCCACCTCGCCCGACTCGGCGCGCAGCAGCAGGAAATCGTAGCCGGCCTTGAAGCGGGGCTGTTCCAGCACGGCGTAGGGCTTCTTGCCGGAGCGGGCCTCGAAGCGGGGCTGCAGGGCCCAGATGTCCTTGATGTCGCCGGCGATGCGGCGGGTGATGGCCAGCTTTTCCGCCTGCACGTCCAGCACCTCGTCCATGGCGGCGAAGAGGGCGGGGATGGGGCGCTCGCCGTTGGCCTTGTTCTTTTCCCACTGGCCCAGCACTTCGTGCCACAGCAGGGTGGCGAAGAGGAAACCGGGGGAGGTGGGCTTGCCGGCCTGGACCCGCTCGTCGGTGTTGGCCAGGGCCAGCATGACGAAGCGTTCGCCCAGGGGCTGCTCCAGGATGACGTCGAGCAGGGGCAGCAGGCCGTGGTGCAGGCCCTCTTCCCGCAGCTGCTTGACGCAGCGCACGGCGTAGCCGGAGGTGAGCAGCTTGAGCATTTCGTCGAAGAGGCGGGCCGGCGGCACGTTTTCGATCAGCTCGGACATCTCCCGGATGGGACGCCGGGCGGCCGGGTCGATGGCCAGGTTCAGCTTGGCCCCCAGGCGCACCGCCCGCAGCATGCGCACCGGGTCTTCCCGGTAGCGCACCTTGGGGTCGCCGATCATGCGCAGGGTCTTCTGCTTGAGGTCGGCGACGCCGTGGTGGTAGTCGTGGATGGTCTCGTCGGCCGGGTCGTAGTACAGGGCATTGACGGTGAAGTCGCGGCGGGCCGCATCTTCCGCCATGGTGCCGAAGACGTTGTCGCGCAGCACCCGGCCGTGTTCGTCGGTGGGCGCGTTGCTGGCGTGGATGGCGCGGAAGGTGGTGACCTCCAGGGTCTCCGCCCCCATCATCACGTGCACGATCTGGAAGCGGCGGCCGATGATGCGGGAGCGGCGGAAACAGGCCCGCACCTGTTCCGGCGTGGCGTTGGTGGCCACGTCGAAATCCTTTGGCGGGATGCCGGCCAGCAGGTCGCGCACGGCGCCGCCCACCACGTAGGCCTTGTAGCCGGCCTTCTGCAGCCCTTCGACGGTGCGGCGGGCGCCGGAGCTGAGCTGCTCGCGGCGGATGCCGTGGTTCTTGACGGGGATGATGGCGGCGCTGTCGCCGTGGCCGCCGCTACGGGCGTTCCGGGTTTCGCTCTTGCCGGCGTTGTTCTTGCCGCCAAACACCCGGGAAATTAGTTTGCGGATCATGTAGGTTTTTTTATGCAATCTGGCGGTTCGTCCGCCTGAAAAAACAAGGCATTATATCCGTACGGGGCGGTTAGCGCAGGCTGATTACCGGCCAGCCGCGCCGTTCCGCCTCCGCCTTGAGGATGGGGTCCGGGTCCACCGCCACCGGGCGGCTGACCTTTTCCAGCAGGGGCAGGTCGTTGCGCGAGTCGCTGTAGAACCAGCTGTCGGCAAAGCTGCCCCAGTTGAGGCCCTGGGCTTCGAGCCAGTCCTCCACCCGGGTGATCTTGCCGTCCTGGAAGGAGGGGGTGCCGCGCACGCCGCCGGTGAACTGGCCGTCCCGCTGTTCCGGGATGGTGGCGATGAGATGGTGGATGCCGAATTCCCGGGCGATGGGGCCGGTGACGAAGGCGTTGGTGGCGGTCACCAGGAGCACCAGGTCGCCCCGCTGCAGGTGCTCCTGCACCTTGGCCCGGGCCTGGTCGGTCATGATCGGGCGGATGTTGCGGGCCATGAATTCCTGGTGCCAGGCGTCCAGCTGGGCGCGGGAGTGGCGGGCCAGGGGCTTCAGCTGGAAGTCGAGGAATTCGTAGATGTCCAGGGTGCCGGCCTTGTACTGCTCGTAGAACTTCTCGTTCTGGGCGGCGTGTATTTCGCCGTCGAGGGCGCCCTGGCCGATGAGGAACTGGGCCCACTCGAAGTCGCTGTCGCCGGCCAGGAGGGTGTTGTCGAGATCAAAGAGTGCGAGATTCATCGTGCCTGTTTCGGAAGGGTTAGACGGTGGAGTCGCCGGCATGCTGCAGCACTTCGCGCAGCAGGGGCAGGGTGATGGGCCGCTTGTGTTCCAGGGAGTAGCGGTCCAGGGCCGCCAGCAGGGCGGCCAGGGTGCGCATGTCCCGGGAACTGCGGTTCATCAGGTAGGTGAGGGCTTCCCGGGAGAGCTTGAGGCCCCGGTCGGCGGCCTGGGCCGCCAGGGCCGCCAGCTTCTCCTCGTCGGAGAGGGGGCGCAGGCGGAAGATGAGGGCCGAGCCGAGGCGGGTGCGCAGGTCTTCCCGCAGTTGCAGGGCCGCCGGCGGCTGGTCGCTGGCCACCAGCAGCTTGCCCGGCCGGCCGTTTTCCACGGCCAGGCGCAGGCGGTTGAAATGGTTGAAGAGGGCAATCTGGCCGGCCTCGGCCAGGGCCTGCACGTTGTCCACCGCCAGGCCCTCGGCCTCGGCCGGGGCGCCGGCCAGGAGCGGGTCTTGGGCACCGTCCACATAATGCAGCCCGGAGGCCTGCAGCAGGTGGCTCTTGCCGCTGCCCGCCTCGCCCCACAGCAGGAACAGGGGCTGGGGGCCGGAGAACCAGTCGGCCAGGGCCGCCAGGGCCTCCTCGTTGCCGTCGCCGACGAAGTTGGCCAGGGAGGGCGGAGACTCGGGCATCAGGTCCAGCAGCAATTGACGCATGGGGGGCAGCATGGGGTCAGGAGTTGAGGTAGAAGGGGCTGGCCTTGTAATGCCGCTGCAGTTCCCGCAGGCCCACCAGCAGGGCGGCGGAGGCGGGCAGGGCGATGAGGATGCCGAAGAAGCCGAACAGCTGGCCGAAGGCCATCAGGGCGAAGATCACCGCCACCGGATGCAGGCCGATGCGCTCGCCCACCAGCCAGGGGGTCAGCACCACGCTTTCGAGAATCTGGCCGCCGCCATAGACGATGGCCACCGCCAGCACCAGGCCGAGGCCCTGGAATTGCAGCAGGGCCGCCACCAGGGCCAGCAGCAGGCCGGTGGCGAAACCGACGTAGGGAATGAAAATGAGCAGGCCGGTGAGCAGGCCCACCGGCAGGGCGAACTCCAGCCCCGCCAGCCACAGGCCCAGGCTGTAGTAGAGGGCCAGCAGCAGCATCACCGCCAGCTGGCCGCGCAGAAACTCGGCCAGCACCGCATCCACTTCCCGGGCCAGACGCAGGGCCAGGTTGTGGAAACGGCGCGGAATGAGGTCCTCGATACGGTGCAGGAGGCTGTCCCAGTCCTTCAGCAGGTAGAACATGACCACCGGCAGGAGCAGCAGGTTGGCGACGAAGGCCACCAGGGCCAGGCCGCTGCTGCCGAGGGTGGTCAGCACGTGGCCGAGGATCTGCTGGGCCGCATCCTGGTTCTTGCGCACCAGGGCGTTGAAGCTGGCCGGGTCCAGGGGCAGGTCGATGCCCAGGCGCTTCTGCAGCCAGGGATCCAGCTTGGTCTGCAGCAGGGTCAGGGTGGCCGGCAGGCGCTCGGCGATGAGGCTCACTTCCTTCTGCAGCAGGGGCACCAGGGTCAGGGCCAGCAGGGTGAGGGCGCCGATCAGGCCCAGGATCACCAGCAGGGCGGCCAGGGGGCGGGGTACCCGGTGGCGGGCCAGCCAGCCGGTGGCCGGGTTGCCGATGTAGGCCAGGATGGCGGCCAGCAGGAAGGGGGTGAGGATGGGGGAAAGGGCGAGCAGCAGCCAGACGCAGGCCGCGGCAAAGCCGAGCCAGAGCAGGGCCTGCAGTCTTTGGGTGCGGTTGTCGGGCCGATCTTCGGTCATTTGGGCTAAAATGCGGGTTTTCAATAGCTTTCCGGCGCCCATTCTATCACTCCGGATGCCAGGCCCTTCCCGACCATGACCCAAGATACCAGCAAGACCTCCCTTTCCTATCGTGACGCCGGCGTGGATATCGACGCCGGCGATGCCCTCGTCGAGCGCATCAAGCCTTTCGCCAAGAAGACCATGCGGGAAGGCGTGCTGGCCGGCATCGGCGGCTTCGGCGCCCTTTTCGAAGTGCCGAAGAAGTACAAGGAGCCGGTGCTGGTGTCCGGTACCGACGGCGTCGGCACCAAGCTGAAGCTGGCTTTCCAGCTCAACCGCCACGACACCGTGGGCATCGACCTGGTGGCCATGAGCGTCAATGACATCCTGGTGCAGGGTGCCGAGCCCCTCTTCTTCCTCGACTACTTCGCTTGCGGCAAGCTCTCCGTGGATGCGGCGGCCGACGTCATCAAGGGCATCGCCACCGGCTGCGAACAGGCCGGCTGCGCCCTCATCGGCGGCGAGACCGCCGAGATGCCCGGCATGTACCCGGATGGTGAATACGATCTGGCCGGTTTCGCCGTCGGCGCCGCCGAAAAGAGCAAGCTCATCGACGGCAAGTCCATCGTCCCCGGCGACGTGGTGCTGGGCCTGGGCTCCCACGGCGCCCACTCCAACGGCTACTCCCTGGTGCGCAAGATCATCGAGCGTTCCGGCGCCGACTTCAATGCCAAGTTCGACGGCGAGGCCACCCTGGCCGATGCCGTGATGGCCCCCACCCGCATCTACGTCAAGCCCCTGCTGGCCCTGCTGCAGTCCCTGCCGGTCAAGGGCATGGCCCACATCACCGGCGGCGGCCTGACCGAGAACGTGCCCCGGGTGCTGCCGGAAAATACCGTGGCCATCCTGGACAAGTCCTCCTGGCAGCGTCCCAAGCTGTTCGACTGGCTGCAGGCCGAAGGCAATGTCAGCGACGACGAAATGCACCGGGTCTTCAATTGCGGTATCGGCATGGTGGTGGTGGTGGCCCAGGAACACGCCCGCCAGGCCATCCAGCTGCTGCAGGCCGCCGGCGAGAAGGTGTGGCAGATCGGCGACATCCGCGCCCGTCAGGGCGACGAGGCCCAGACCCAGGTGAACTGAGCCTCACCGCATACAGGACTTGCCCGGGCTGCGGTGTCCGGGCAAGCTACGGTTTCCCCATAAAAAAAACCGCTTGGAGGTAAGAAGTGAGCAAATCCGCTGTCATCGTTACCGGCCTGATCCTGGCCGCCGGCCTGTTCGCCAATCTGGCCCAGGCTTCCGAAGAACTGGCCAAGGCCAAGCTGTGCGTCGGCTGCCACCAGGTCTCCGCCAAGGTCCTGGGCCCTGCCTACAAGGACGTGGCCCAGAAGTATGCCGGCGTGAAAACCGCCGAAGCCGATCTGGCGAAGAAGATTCGCGGCGGCAGCAAGGGCGTCTGGGGCGGTGCCGAAATGCCGCCCAATCCGGCCATTTCCGAGGCCGATGCCACCACCCTGGCCAAATGGATTCTCAGCCTGAAGTGAAGTTGGGCTGATCCCGACAAAGCCAACAAAAAAGCCGGCAATTGCCGGCTTTTTTGCGTCTGCAGGAAAAGCCTACTTGGCCTTTTTCCTGGTGCTTTCCGCCTTCACCTCGAGGAAGGCTGGGCCCCAGATGGGGTGGCCGGATTCGGCCTTGGTCAGGCTGAGCTTGGGGTAGGCGGCCAGGCCCTTGCGGAAGTTGGCCTTGCAGCTGTCCACCTGGCGGGAGGCGCAGGCGATGAAGGCCAGGTGCTTGTAGGCCCGGGCCTGGTCGATGCGGTTGGGCAGGCCCAGGTCCAGGGCTTGTTGCAGGGTCTGGCCGGCGCTCTTGTAGTCGCCGTTTTCGTAGGCGCTGATGCCCCGGGCCAGTTCGCTCTCGGCCTTGCGCGCGGTCGGCGTCTTCACCGGTTCGGCTGGTTTGGCGGCTTCGGGCGGGGGCGCCGGTTCGGCGGCCGGAGGCGGGGTGTTCTGGCTGGCGCAACCGGCCAGGGCCAGCAAGGAGGCAAGCAGCAGGGAAGAGAGGGATCGCATGGCGGTAGGTGTGCTCATTTGAATTTGTGCTTGATCTTGTAGGTGTCGCCGGCACCCAGTTCCAGGGTCAGGCGATGGGGTTCGGACTGGCCGTTGCGGATTTCCACCTCGTGGTGGCCCGGCAGCAGCTCGATGCTTTCCAGGGGCGGCGAGATGCCCTTGGGTTCGCCGTCCACCACCACTTCGCCCCAGGGGGCGATGGCCAGGTCCACCCGGGCGGCGGGCTGGGGTTCGGGGGCCGCGGTACTGGCCGCAGGGGCAGGCGTGGCGCCGTTGCCGGCACTGCGTTCCGTGGGCAGCAGGGCGAATGCGCCGCCGGCGATGGCCACCGCGGCGATGCCCAGCCACAGCGCCTTGCCGCGGCGGGCCGGCGGCGAGGCCGGTGCTTCCTGGGGCGCAGGGGAGAGGCTGAGGGGGTTGGTGTCCGTGAACGGGTGGGCCAGCAGCATGGTCGGATCTTCCGACGGGCTGGGCGGAATGCGCGGCTGGGGCTGGGCCTGGGCGGCCAGGCCGAGGACCGGGCCGGGGGAGCCGAGCTCGGCGTAGCGGCGCAGGTCGGCGGCCAGTTCGCCGGCGGTCTGGTAGCGTTCCTCCGGCGACTTGGCCAGGGCCTTGGCCAGGATGGCCTCGAAGCCCGGCGGCAGTTCCGGCATGAGCCGGGTGGGCAGCACCGGGCCTTCGTTGATGACCCGGTACATGATGGTGGTGACCGTTTCGCCGTCGAAGGGGGCGACGCCGGTGAGCCACTGGTAGAGCACCACGCCGAGGGAGAAGATGTCGGCCCGGCCGTCCACCGGATGGCCCATGATCTGCTCCGGCGCCATGTACTTGGGCGTGCCCAGCATGTGGCCGGTCATGGTCTTGCTGCCGGTCTGCAGCTGGGCGATGCCGAAATCGGTGATTTTCACGGCGCCGTCGGCCAGCACCATGAGGTTGGCCGGCTTGATGTCCCGGTGCACCACGCCCTGGCGGTGGGCGTAGTCCAGGCCGTCGGCAACGGCGGCCATCATGTCGGCGATGCGGGTATAGGGCAGGGGGCCGGCTTCGCTGATGAAGCGGCGCAGTTCCCGGCCTTCGAGGAATTCCATGGCCATGTAGGCCACGTCCTCCGCCTTGCCTGCGTCGTACAGGGTGACGATGGCCGGGTGGCTGAGGCGGGCGACCGACTTGGCCTCGCGGAAGAAGCGGCGCTCGAAGCTCTCCTTCTCGGACAGGCTGGCGTCGAACTTGATGGTCTTGATGGCCACGACCCGTTCCAGCAGGGGATCGAAGGCGCGGTACACCACGCCCATGGCTCCCTCGCCGAGTACTCCGTCGATACGGTAGCGGCCCAGTTGTTGAATGGTCATGCGCTTCTTACGGAAATTGGGGTCGGTCAATCCGGGACGGCAACAGCTCCCTCCACCCCGGGGTCCGAACTCTGACGGGCAAGTTTAACAGAACCTGTCCGCCCCCTGACCATCCCC
>JGI24728J21555_1001173_pt1 | contig 11381 bp, 10 predicted proteins | sample EPASupsiteSAE305_FD_21555 | JGI IMG/M metagenome (IMG submission 21555) | reverse complement strand
TCATCAAGAGTTTTAAACACATATCAAAGAGTCGGCTATGGCGGTGATGGGGAGATTCTAGCGGATTGTATCGTTAGCAACTATAATTTCGGTTACGGCGACGGTTTTTTAAGAGTGTGTGCTACGAACGGCTATGAGACTCCGCATGGCATAAAACTTGTAGGCAGAATCTCTATGGATAACAGCACATTTATGAGCGATAAAGACGAGTTGCTTATTTTTGATGATACAAGCGTAGTTGCAAAATATGCAAAAACTATAAGTTACGAAGTTTTAACATCTCTTAAATCGGAGATTTCAAGAGAGATACGATAATCTCTCTGAATTCTACTCAATAAGTTTTGCACTTGGTTTGCCGATATAATAGCCTTGAACAAAATCAACTCCCATTTTTTCCAACAGATCTAGAGAATCTTTATCTTCCACATATTCCGCAATTGTCTTTAAACCGAGGTTTGAAGCAAAGTTGATAATGGTCTTTACTATTATTCTTGAGTTTTCATCCGTCGTTACAAATTTAACAAGCGATGAGTCGATTTTGATGTAGTCAACATTTAGTTCAAAAATATGTGAAAAGTTTGAATATCCGCTTCCAAAATCATCAATCGCTACTTTACAGCCATGTTTTTTAACATCTTTTATGAAGTTTTTTATCTCTTGGTAATTTTCTATTTTATCGCTTTCTAAAATTTCAAAAACTACTTTGCTCGGATCTTTAAAATTTTGTACTTTATTTAGTACAAACTTCATAGTATCATGATTTTGGATATCTATAATAGATAAATTAATCGAAAATTCAAAATCCTTATCTTCAAAAAACTCAAATGATTTAGATATCATCGCTATTGTAATTTCCGGATAAAGTTTAGATTTTATGGCAGTGTTTAAAAATATAAAAGGCGCAATTACTTCACCTTTCTCCGTAACAATTCTAGCAAGAGCTTCATACTTATCTATCTTTTTTGTTTTTATGTTGTAGATAGGTTGATAGTAAGGTGTTATTTGGTTGAGTTTGATAGCATTTTTTAATAGCAGAAGAGCGCTGGCATTTTTAACGATCTGCTCTTTTACATTGAGAGAATTTTCATAAACAACAATATCTCTTGAGTGTTTTTTAGCTATTTGCAAAGCGGTATTCGCTTTTACGAGTACGGAAGCTTTGTTTGATGCTATTCCGCAGCTAAAGGAGATGGCAATGGATTGCTCTGCTATGTTGAACTTAATTTCGTTTATTTTTTCCATTAGTTCATGTACTGTTTTGAAAAATTCGTCACTTGAGACATTTGATGTGGTAAAGATTGCAAATTCATCATTTGGAAGTTTGTAAACAATGTTTGAATCTTTACAAAACCCCCTCACTTGCTTAGATACAAGCACTAAAAGCTGATCTCCAACTTCATATCCATAGAGATCATTTACGTCTTTAAATGAGTCTATATTTATAAGTGCTAGATGGGAATGAACAAGATCTTTATTTTGTTCAATGTCTTCCATGAGTTTTAATCTATTTGGAAGCTTTGTTAGTCTGTCGTACAAAAACGAGTTTTTAAGCTCGTTGGTTTTCTCTTTTACCTTCTCTTCAAGAGCAATATTTATTTTTTTTGACTCTCTTATGATAAAAGATACTCCAAGAAAAAGGAGAATTGCCAGAATAAAATCATATGCAACGGATCTAAAGAAGTTTTTAAAAAAATAGCTATTTAGGTTTTTTGAGGGAATTTGTATGCTTATTACGCCTCGTACTTCACCGAGTTTATAATCATAAGCATTTGCATAGCTGTTTTGTATATAAAGCGGAGCGTTTTCTTTCTCCCCATGACATTTTAAACATGCATTTTCCACTTTTAATACGGTTGCATATTGGTAAAGTTCAGGATTTTCATTATTAAAGTAACTTTTTTGATTAGGATTTTTTTTAAAAAATTCTATAGCTTTTAGTTCATTGCTGTCCGCTTGATTTTCACTGTTTCTTGCACGGTCAGATACTGTTTTGACGCTGATATTCAGCGGATTGTTTTTAGAAAAATTGTTTGAGATTATATGTGAACTAAATGCGGGAAGAGCGGGGAGCGTTTTTTCACTCAGTTCAAGCGTTCCGTCGAAAAACAGATGCTGATAATAGAGTCTGTTTTCAATTGCATAACTGTTTAAAACTTCAGCATTTTTTCTGGCAAAGTCAGATTCTCTCTCTTTGCTTTCAAAATATGTATAGATAACTTTAATTGTGCCGAAAATTAAAAAGACGATAGGAATGATTCTTAAAATTTTGCTGTTAAAATTATACATGCAACAAACCGCACCTTGAAATTTAGTGCTTTATTGTAGCTAAAAATCGCTCTCTTGACGTAAAAAAGCGTTAAGAATTGATTTTTATGATCGCATTTGGAAAAATAGTGCCATCTACTCCTAAAAGCGCTAATTCCTCAATTTCACCCTCTTCTTCGATAAGAACTAAGATTTTTGCATCAAATAGATAATTTTCCGCAATATTTTGAGCACTCTTTGCCAAGTCCCTTGGAACAACTATATAAGAGGCGTTTAGCGATGAAGCGTATACAACATGGGTAATATTTTGAGCATAGATAGCTATCGGCATAGAATTGAGTGTTGCATGATTGATAATATCCAAATTCATTTCACTAAATTCTATATATAGCGTTGAAGATGGAGGCGTGTTTAAAATTGCCTCTATGCTTGAGATATGGTAAAAATTTTCATTTTCTATAAATCTATGTCCAAAAAATATCATCTTTTTTTCTCCAAACACTCTTTTGAACAGTAATATCTGTTTGCACTTAAAATGGCGTCGTCAAGCTCGCAGTAGATTCCGCATGTGGCACATTCAACCATATCGTTTGCTCTGTCTTTTTCTTCTTTTTTCAAATTTTTTGCAGATGATTGACTTTTTTTATAGATAAAATAGACAAGTGCTATAATGCCCACAACTAGTAAAACTTTGAGTATCATTTATCTTCTCCGATAAGTAAATAGTGTCTATTTTGGGTTTTTATTATTTTGTACTTTAAGTCATTTGGAACTTCATCATAGACTCTCTCCCCTTTGTAGAAAAGAAGTTTTGAATTCTCATCACGGAAATTTTTGCTTAAAGCCAGAAGCATATTTGTATCCGTAACGGCTCTTGAAGTTACAAGTTCAAAGACCTCATGCGGCATCTCTTCGACTTTTTTTTGCACGACTTTTACATTTTTTAGATCCAGATCCGCTTTTATAAACTGTAAAAAACTGGCTCTCTTTGCCAAAGGCTCTACAAGAGTCACCTGTGTGTCAGGAAGTCCCATAGCTAAAATTAGACCAGGAAAACCTGCTCCCGTGCCGATGTCTAGGAGATTTTTCACTTTCGGCAAAAAGGTGATAGGATAGATGGAATCGTAGATAAACTCATCCATAGTTCTCTCATCTCTAGCACCCGTTAAGTTGTGAACTCTGTTCCATGAAAAAAGATGCTCTTTATACTTTTGGATGTTGTAAAAAAGGTTCTCGGGCAACTCTGCTTCTAGTTCAAGAAGTGCAGTTTTTAGGTTCAAAAATTATCCTTCATTTTAAAGCAGGTGTCCCATACTCTCTTTTTTTACGTTTAAGTAGGCTTCATTATGAGGATTTGATTTCATAATAATCGGTACTCTTTGTACAATCTCTATACCGCTTAGCGAATCTATTTTTTTTGGATTATTTGTTAAGAGTTTGATTTTTTTTATTCCGAAGTGTTCAAGAATAAATGGAACAATCTCGTAAGTTCTCTCATCCGCATCAAACCCAAGCTGATGATTTGCTTCGATGGTATTTAGACCTTTGTCTTGCAGAGCGTAAGCGTTTATTTTATTTAAAAGACCTATATTTCTGCCCTCTTGTCTTAGGTAAATTACCATACCGTTTGTTTTTGACGCAAGTTTTAGAGCATGTTCTAGCTGATCTCTGCAGTCACACTTCAAACTCCCCATGGCATCACCTGTCAAACACTCCGAATGAACCCTTACGACGGGTATTTCATCGAGCGGTTCTTTGTAGATGACAAGATGCTCTTTGCAACCCACTTTAAAGACTTTGACTTTAAAATCACCAAATATTGATGGTAAATTTGCTACTTCAGAAATCTCTATTTTCAATAAATTTGTCCTAACTTTAACTTTAAAAAGGTAAAATATTTTTTCAAAAATTATAGCTAAAAAGGTTTAACAATGTTTCAAAGATTTCGTAGAACTCGCTTAAATGGACATCTTCGCTCACTCGTTCGTGAAACAAGCGTAAGTGTAGACGATTTTATCTATCCGCTTTTTGTCCGATCTGGAGAGAAGATAAAAACGGAGATAGGATCTATGCCGGGCGTATTTCAGATGAGTATCGATGAGGTTTTAAAAGAGTGTGAAGAGCTTAAAAAACTAGGACTTTATGCGATCATACTTTTTGGAATTCCTGATGTAAAAGACTCTGTCGGATCTGACTCATTGTGTGAACACGGTATCATTGCAAAAGCCATCAGAGCTATAAAAGAGGCTCATCCTGATATGTTTGTCGTAACGGATCTCTGCTTTTGCGAGTACACCGACCATGGACATTGCGGAATAATAGACGTTAAAACACAAAGCGTAAACAATGATGCAACGCTTAAGATCTCCGCACAGCAGGCTATCGTTCATGCAAAGGCAGGAGCGGATATGATAGCGCCATCGGGCATGATGGACGGGATAATCCAAGCTTTAAGAGAAGCTCTTGATGGTGCCGGATATGAAAATCTCCCTATCATGAGCTACTCCACAAAATTTGCTTCAGGATACTATGGGCCGTTTCGTGATGTAGCGGAGTCTGCTCCCTCTTTTGGAGATCGTGCATCGTACCAAATGGATCCGGCAAACAGAAGAGAAGCGATAGCGGAGAGTATCTCCGATGAGGCGCAAGGGGCGGATATACTTATGGTAAAACCGGCACTTGCGTACTTAGATATAGTTCGTGAGATAAAAGATGCGACTTCCCGTCCGATGGCGGTTTACAATGTAAGTGGCGAGTATGCGATGATAAAGTTTGCGGGAATGAATGGTTTGATTGATTATGAGAGAGTTGTTATGGAGACGATGATTGCTTTTAAGCGAGCAGGTGCGGACATCATCATCTCTTACCATGCAAAAGAGGTCGCTAAGATGTTACAAAAGTAATCTTTTGTAACTCTTGCAACCAAAGCGTAACCTTTTTAGTAGCAAGATTAAAGAAAATTGTTATAGACTAAACGCTTATTTTTTTCAAAAGGGATGGCATTGATACATTTTTTAACACTAAGAGATTTTACAAAAGATGAGATTTTAGAAATCATAGATTTGGGTCTGCAAATCAAGAAAAATCTCAAATCGGGTATCTATAACGGTGAGTTAAAAAACAAAACGCTTGCCATGATTTTTGAAAAAAGCTCGACAAGAACCCGCGTGAGTTTTGAGACAGGAGTGTTTCAGCTAGGCGGTCATGCACTCTTTTTATCCAACCGTGATATCCATTTGGGTAGAGGCGAACCTGTCAAAGATACGGCAAGAGTCATCTCTAGCATGTGCGATATGGTTATGATACGCACCTTTGAACACTCCATGATAGAGGAGTTTGCCGCTTACTCCAAAGTTCCCATTATCAATGGCTTAACAGACTCCTACCACCCCGTACAGCTTTTAGCAGACTATATGACTTTGGTAGAACATGGCGCACACGAAAACATCGTTGCCGCGTATGTGGGCGATGGAAACAACATGACACACTCATGGATGATGCTTGCCGCAAAACTTGGTTTTGAACTTAGAATTGCCACGCCAAAGGGCTATGAGGTGGATGCTAAGATATTGCAAGAAGCTCTTGAGATAGCAAAGGCAAGCGGTGCAGTCATAAAAACTATGAATGACCCAAAAGAGGCGATAAAAGGCGCAACGGTCGTCACAACGGATACATGGGTCTCTATGGGACAAGAGGACGAAAAAGAGCAGCGTATCCAAGCATTTAAAGGCTTTATGGTTGATGATGAGATGATGTCTTTGGCGCAAGATGGCGCAAAGTTTCTCCACTGTCTTCCTGCATACAGAGGCTATGAAGTAAGCGAAGAGGTTTTTGAAGAGCATGCACAAATCGTATTTGATGAGGCCGAGAACAGACTTCACGCCCAAAAGGGATTGATGGTTTGGTTGGATAAGCAGAGAAGTTTATAGTCTCTGCTCTGTTTTTTTGCTTCTCATGGTTTAGTACACTTCTTTTTTATGGGCAATTCTAATTACAGATATAACTAAAATTTAGCAAAGAAGTGACAGAAAAATGTGAATATTAAAAATGCAGATTATATCTTTTCCTTCGCAAATGCGAAGGAAAAACAGATTTAGCTTAAGATCTCTTCAATCGTGATATAATCACCCACTCGTCCAGTCATCTGCTCGACATCCGTATTTACAGGCAATGTCTTTTTACCCGGTCTCCATCCTGCAGGACATACTTCACCTGTTTTTGTAGCATGTTGCCATGCTTGGACTTGACGTATAAACTCGTTTACATTACGCCCTACCGAATCTGCCTGTACTTCTTGAGCAACGCAGATACCGTCCGGATTGAACAAGAAGCGTCCGCGTAGCGCTACACCCTCTTCCTCGATCAAGACACCGAATGCACGGCTTACTTCTTGGTTGCCATCAGCCCCCATCATAAGCTTAAGACCTTTTAAAATCGGTTCAGTCTCTACAAATCGTTTATGAGAAAATTTCGTATCTACAGACACCGCCAGGATCTCAACGCCCAATGCTTTAAACTCATCGTATTTTGCATTCATAGCAGCAATCTCCGTCGGACAAACAAATGTAAAATCTGCAGGATAAAAACATACAACTGCCCATTTTCCTTTGTAATCACTTGATTTTACGGTCGTGTAGTGACCTGTTGCCGCATTATATGCATCCATTTCAAATTCCGGCATCTCTCTTCTTACCATTGTTGAACTCATACTCTTATTCTCCTCTTTTGGTATATTTTCTTCGATGTTTCCATCAGACTTAACTGTTTTACGCGGTTTCACACCTGTAGCACAACCCATAATATAACTCCTTATGTTTTAGGATAACAGAATAATATCCTTAAAAGATTACAATATAAATTACATATCAATATTAAATCTTATAATTTAGATAACTAACAGTTATCTAAATTATCTTTGCATAAAAATTTTGACAATACGCTTGATTTAGCATTACAATAATTCAGATAAGCAAAAAGGATGAAAAAACTAAACAGTAATATATTTGTTTATGCAAGAGTATTAAAAATTTTATTTTTTTGCGATAGAACAGGCAGCTTTTTAGACGAGTAAAATATAGGTAATTCGCTCGCTTATTATGCCCATATTATAGGTTGTCTCTTTATCTTTTGCACCCAAACTTTGCCCGATCAGTGCGGTTATAGCTACGCAAAACCAAAACTGGGCATAAAAGCGATACCCTCTATGCTAAGTCCGACTTGATAGCCTGAAAGCTCAAGAGTTCCATATGCCGCAATGATGGTTTTTAAATCATATTTTGCAGTAGTAGAAAAACTAGACAGTCTCTATTTTAGATTTTTCCCAATTACCCGATATATCACTAAGATAAATGAAAGGGATGATTATGAAAATTTCCGTTGATCCATCTGCATTTCGTAACCAATCTTACCAAACTAATACTCCTAAAATTTGTACATTTGATGAGTTGCAACAGCTCAAAAAAGAGCCGACAAAAGTAATGGTAGAGGGAGATATTTACCACTCATCGGCTACTTATTTTAAACAACTCACCATCAATGAGCTTCAGCATGAAAAATTTACCGTTGATACCTCAAAACATAAAAATATTACCTATTCTGATGGTTCAACGGACGATACAAAACAACTCGTCGCTATTCGCAATCCGAGTGGAACCGGTGAAGTACTTACATTTGACCTCTCCAAAAAGACAATCGATAATCTCAAAGAGAAATTCGGAGATGACAATAACTTTTTCGAACGGAATGACGGAGTACTGCGACTAAACGGAGAGGCAGAAAATTTTGTCGCCGGTTGGATGCAGAATATCCGTGAAAACCGTAATTATGATAAAGCGGATGCCGATAGAAATGGAAAAATAGAAGGTGACGAAGCGCAAGCCCTCACTATCGCTTTCGAACGCCAAACAGATTACGATTATCTTGGGAAAAAATTGGTTCAGATCAATGCAGTAATGGGAGCAAACTATCAGAGTCTAGGGCGTTCTGCTGATGCACATCACCTCTTTGAAACAGACAAAGAAAAAACTCAGAGCGAAGCGGCGGGTTACACTTATAAACGCAACGCCATTACATCACAATATACCAAATTTGAAAACACGGTCGAAAAAGAACTCGACCATACACTCCAAATGGATGCAAACCTCGATGGTACTGTTACACTTGATGAGGGGCTAAGTGACGAATTCGCTCCGAATTACCACCAAAAAATTATCGATGATATGAAAGAATTTCACGAAGATCTGTTAGAGGATCACCCCGACCTAAACGACGATACTCGCCTTCAAAACCATAATATCGGCTTATACGACATCATCTCCAAGGATGAGGAGAAAGCGCAACAAGAAGTATTCCGTAAACAGGCTCTCTACCTAAAAGAACAGTTGGCTCAAGACCCATTCTTTCTAAGCGGTATGGGGACTATCGATATTTTGGATGCGAAAAATAACAAAACACAACTACCCGCTTCGCACGAAGGGCAGATGGGCTACACCGCCGCAACCGCCACTGCAAGTGAGCAGGATACGAATAACGCGAAAATCAGCACTTACGGCTAATCCATCACTTGTCAAATATCTCATATTTGCTGAAAACGTCTAAAGCTCTTTGGGCAATCGGAAGAGCCTCTTTGACAGGAGTCATCACTGTTTCATTAAAACCATTGCGCTGTTTATACTCTTCATCAAGTTCATCGTATTTACCCTTTACGAGCTCTTCATTCTTGAGTATAAAATCAAAAAATTTGATTTGTTCTTGCAGGGATGAAACCATATCTTTGTTATTTTCAGACAACGTAAATGTGAATANCCTTCTATCGAATCCATATTCTCTTAGATCAAGAACCGTCCCATCGTATTTGATGGAACCGTCATCTTTTTGAAGTTGAAGAATTCCATCTCTTTCCATGATTTTTTTACTTTCTTCAGTGCTTTTCTCCATCGCCTCATAATACTCATGGAAAAACGACTTTGAACGATCAAACATCTTTTGAACCATTTCAGTGTTATCTAAATACGTATCCATGACTTGACTAGCCTTTGCTTTGGCTTCATCAAGAGTTTCTCCATTTTCCAATCCTTCATATATTGCTGCATTCAAAGTTCTAGCTCTCTCGGAAGAATTTGAGAGATTAAAGTATTTATCCATTGTGTTATTCGGATGTGCCATCATCACCGAACGGATAAATGCCTCCCTCTCTTCATCTCGCGGCAATCCCCCGTTGTAATAGTTGGGACCTTCTGTTTTCAGGGATTCGGCTATCTTTGCATCTTGCAAAGCTTTTGCTTTTGCCTCAGCTTCTGGGGTTGGACTTTCAACTGGCACGGCATATTTTTTGAGAACCTCTTCTAGCGGAAGATAATCTGGGTATTTTTCCCGTATGAGTGCCGTTTGTAAATCTTCGATTTCTTGAGAAAACTTCTCAGGCATCGGAGTATACACATCTTTATACTTTTCAATCATTTCAGCCATTTTATCAGTAACCTTTGGCGTANTAGAGGCTGTTTGAGACAATAATTGTTCTAATGCGCTGGCTTCTTGCGTATTTTCTTCGAGCAGTACTTTAATGATGGCTTGCTGTTCAAGTGTCATATTATCGTTCGTAGCACCGTCCAAACTCTTTTTATAATCTTGTAGCAGTTCTTTTTTATATTCATTCAGTATTTTAGAAATATCGGATTCTGATTTTGGTGCATCTCCTCTGCTCTCCATGAGAACCTGAGCATATTCATTCACTTTGTTTTGAATGGTCTCTTTTGTGATGGCTGAGGCAGAGGATACGGAGCCTTTTGAATACATATCATTCAAAAATTCTTTGATCACATAATCTTCACTATTATGCACGTTTGCAGAGTTTTTGTAGGTATCCGTTTGATCTCTTTGCGAAGTAGAGGCTGCATCATACGCCGAAGTGGCTTTAGTTGCCGTTGTTTTGTTTGTCGCTTGTGTGTGCCCAATTTGAGTGGCTGATGTTACAGTCATAATATGCTCCTACATGTTGAGGAGACATAAGCAATTATAATTCCAAAAATTATATTCAGTTTTTTATTGTTTAGCTTATTTGAGGTATAATGAAGATAAAAACCTATTAAACAAAGGCTTCTATCCTTTTCGCACTACAACTCCTAACAACTTCACTTATCACTAATTTTGCCGAGTTAGTATCTTATCCCAGTTACGCTTCTTATTTTCTCTATGGTAGGGAGTGCGGCTTCTCTTGCTTTTGCGGCGCCCGCTTGTAAGATCTCTCTTACTTCCTCTTGATGCGTTTCAAAATACTCTCTTTTTTGTCTAAAATCTTTAAAGTATTCCCACATGACTTCCGCAAGGTAGACTTTAAAGTGACCGTGTCCCTCTCCGCCACTTTTGTATCTCTCTTGAAGTGCTAAGAGATTTTCGCCTTCTAAAAAGAGTTTTGCCATATTGTAAACATTGCAGGTTTCATACTCTTTTGGCTCTTCCATCGCTACATTTTCTGTAACAATCTTCTTAATGGTTTTTAGTTGAGATTTCTCTTCTCCGAAGATATTTACGATATTTCCGTAGCTTTTTGACATTTTTTGTCCGTCGATTCCCGGAACGGTCGCAACTTCTTCTTGGACTCTAAACTCCGGAATAGTTAGGATGTCTCCGTACTGGTTGTTGAACTTTATGGCGATATCTCTTGCGATCTCGACATGTTGGATCTGATCTTTTCCAACAGGAACAACCTCAGAGCCAAATAGCAAGATGTCCGCCGCCATTAAAACAGGGTATGAGAAGAGTGAATGGTTTGTGGCAAATCCTTTGGCAGTTTTGTCTTTGTAGCTATGTGCTCTCTCTAAAAGCCCCATCGGAGTAAAAGATGATAAAGCCCAGTAAAGTTCAAGCACCTCTTTTACATCGGATTGAACCCAAAAAACAGATCTGTTTGGGTCAATTCCAAGTGCTAAAAAGTCTGTTGCGCATTGCATGGTAAGACTTGAGAGTTTTTTACCCTCGCTTACGCTTGTCATGGCATGATAATTTGCTATAAAAGCGAATGTTTGACTCTGCTCTTGAGCCTCTACCATCTGCTTGATTGAGCCAAAATAGTTCCCGATATGAAGATCTCCCGATGGCTGAATACCTGTTAAAACTCT
>JGI24728J21555_1001156_pt1 | contig 11566 bp, 9 predicted proteins | sample EPASupsiteSAE305_FD_21555 | JGI IMG/M metagenome (IMG submission 21555) | reverse complement strand
TTGACCCCTGCCTCAATGGTGCAGTTGCGGCCAATCACCGAATCCTTGATCTGGACCTCACCACGAATCTGGGAGTTGTCGCCAATCACCACGGTGCCGGACAGACCGGCCGGCTCCTCAAGGGTCACATCGGCCCCGATCCGCAGATCTTTGCCCACAAAATCCTGTTTCTCCTCATCAATCTTCAGATTGACCCTGCCCTTGAAGATGTCGTGGTAGGCCTCGCGATAGGAGTCGGTATTACCGATGTCGCGCCAGTAGCCCTTGGCTGAAAAGCCGAACAGCGGGTCGTTGTTCTGCAGCATCAGCGGAAACAGGTCCTGGGAAAAATCAAAGTTCTCCCCCTTGGGGATGTAGTTGAAGATCTCCGGCTCCAGCACATAGATACCGGTGTTGATGGTGTCGGAGATCACCTCGCCCCAGCCCGGCTTCTCCAGAAACTGGGTGATCCGTTTTTCCTTGTCCGTGATGACCACGCCAAACTGCAGCGGGTCCTTGACCGAGGTCAGGGTGATGGTTGCCATGGCCTTGTTGTCGGCATGGAAATCAAGCACCTTTTTCAGGTTGAAGTCGGTCAGCAGATCGCCGGAGATGACCAGAAAACGCTCATCCAGATACTTTTCTGCCGCCTTGACCGCACCGGCAGTGCCCATGTCCTCAATCGGCGTGACATAGGTGATCTTGACCCCGAAGTCAGACCCGTCCCTGAAGAATTTCTTAATAATCTCCGGCTGATGGTAGAGCAGCATCACCAGATCGGTAATATCATGCTTTTTGAGCAATTCTACGATATGCAGCATGATCGGCCGGTTAAAGAGCGGAATCATCGGTTTTGGCATGCTGCTGGTGAGGGGTTGGATGCGGGTGCCGAAGCCGCCGGCCATGATCACTGCTTTCATGAAATATGCCTCCTTAAGGTAACAAAAATCATAGATTTCATTGTTCAGTACACGCTGATTTCAGATCAGGGATGCCTGTCAGGCAGCGGGGAACCCGGCACGGGCGCATGCAATCAGGACGCCGTGGAGCCGATGATGACCCGGCAAAGCTGACGCCTTGAGCCGGAACCCGCACTACATCCCCGCCGCCCGGCGTTGAGCCTTTTTGGCCAACACCCGCTTGATCTCCTCTTTCAGCTCAGTCATGTCACCTGACTTGACCACGTAGCTGTCTGCCAGCCAGGCCGAAAAATCATCCTTGTAGCAGGAGAAGGCGGAACAGAGGATCACCGGCATATCGTGACGCTCCTTGACGATTTTCTGCAACAGCTCAATCCCGCTCTCGTTCTTCAGCTTGATATCCAGCACTGCCAGGTCAAAGGCCTGCTGTTCCAGCTTCTCAACGGCCTCAGCAATGGTGGCAGCGGTCTCAACGCTATAGCCTTCATCTGCCAGCTCTTCGCTGTAGAGCAGCCGGATATTGGCCTCGTCGTCAACTACCAGTAATCTGCTCATGGTTTTTCTCCTCCTTGTTGATGGGAAGTTTAATGGTGTAGGTGACTCCCCCCTCCGGCGGAGCGACCACAATCAGGGGGATATTCTGTTTGTCCAGCATGCTGCGGCTTAATGCCATGTTCAGGCCTGATCCCATCTCACAGGTTTCGGTAAAGGGGGTCAAGAGCGCCTCAAGCTCATCTTCCGTCAAGGTCCGGTTATGGTCCACGATCCGCACGTCGACATGCTCCCCCTCTACCCTGGTGCTGATATCGATGAACCCGTTCTGCAGGCCGTCAATGGTGCTGAGCAGGATGTTGCGGATGCAGTAGGTGGTCTGCTTATAGTCGATATAGACCGGCGGCAGCAGCTCTCCGGCGTGAAAACGGCAGGAATAGTCCTGGGTCACAATCCGCTCCTGCACGTCCCGCAGAGCTGATTCCACCAACTGGTTGGGGTCCCAGAAGTCGCAGGAGGGGAACAGCGCATCGGAATAGGTCAGAATCTCCCCCAGTACCTCCTCAAGTTGGCGGGCCTCGGTGACAATCGACTCGATAAAGGTACGTTTGGGATCATTGTCAGGGGTATTCTTGAGGATGCTGCGGGCAAAACCGCCGATCACCATCAGGGGGTTACGGATAGAATGGGCAATGCTGGAGGTGATCCGCCCCACCAGCGCCATCTTCTCCATCCTGACCAGCTGTTCCTGCTGTTCCTGGAGGCGGGAGTTGGCCTGACGCAGTTTGTCCACCTCTTCCTGGACCCGCTCATACAGCGAGGCACGTTCAATGGCAAAGGCCACTGGAAAAGTGAAGGTCTCGATTGAGCGCATATCCTGCTCGGAAATGGTCCGATGGGTGATAAAGTTATCAGCAATGATCGCCCCGACACGACGGTTACGGGCGATCAGCGGCAGTACCAGGAAGGTGTCGACGCCCAGGACGCGGGCGAACTCGCTGTCCACATCCGGGTTGTGGAAGGCATCGCTGACCAGAAGCGGTTTTCGTTCCTCCAGCGCCCGCACGATAATATGCTGTTCATCATCAAGCGGGACAGTCAGGCGTTCCAGAATATCATGAAACTTGTACCGTTCCGCGGTCAGCTTATGCTTCCGGAACTCCTGGGAAAGCCCTTGAAGGTCCTGGTCACCGGACTCAATCTCATACCAGGTCTGACCGGCCTCTTCTGCTGAGCGGGGGCCAATGGCAAGGTGCCCTTTCAGGATATGGCGTTCCTTGTCAGCCAGCAGCAGAAAGGCCCGGTTCATGCCAAAACCTTTACCGGCGGTGATGGCGGTCAGGGCCACAGACAGAACCTCATCCAGATCAACCGAACTTTGCAGTACCGACCCCAGTTCATGCAGGAAGCGGACTTCAAGGGTTTTGGTATCAAGGAAGTTGGCCAGAGACTGGATCTGGTTTTTCTGGCGGCGGTAGTCTGCATGCAGGATGGAAAAAATCGGGGCCAGCGGGTGGCCGCTGTCGCGGAAGCGGGCCAGATCACGTCTAAACTTCTCACATTCGCAGCATTTCTCAAGGATACGGCGACTGCGTGACGAGAGGAGGTCTTCATCTCCTTCGCCAATATTGGGACAGTCGCCCATGACAATGCTGTCCCGATCCCAGCAGCATTCCCATTCTGTTATCGCGGTAATCTCCATTTAGCTGGCTCCGGCACCAAGCATACCACGGGAATGCACAGGGTCAAGGGTCAAGGCGTGCGGGAAATAATCGTCTTTTTACCCTGGACCGCCTTTTTTGCCGGCTTCGTCCTACTTCACCTTCCAGGCCGTCCCCTGTGGTGTATCAACCAGTTGGATATCCCGCGACAGCAGATAGTCCCTGATCTCGTCACTGCGTTTAAAATGCTTGTTCTTCCGGGCAGCAGCCCGTTCCACGATCAGGCCTTCAATCTCTTCAGGGCTGATCTCCAGATGCCGGGCCTTCTCGGCCTCACGGGCCGCCAGCCAGTCAGACGGTTTGATCCGGAACAGGCCCAGCACCGCACCGATCTCCGTTACAGCTGCCCGTAGTTGTTCAAGGTCGGCGCGGGAAGCGCTGCTGCTGCCGCCGCCTTCCGCCAACAGGCGGTTTAAGGTACGGATACTATCAAAAAGAGTTCCCAGGGCCTGGGCAGTGTTGAAGTCGTCATCCATCGCCTCTCTAAAGCGGGGCAACAGACCGGCAACCTTTTCAGCAAACTCTGCTGCCGAAGCAGGCAGATGGATTGCGGTTGCAGGTTTTTCCAGTGCCTGGTCCAATGCGGCCAGGGCCTCATAGATCCGGGAAAGGCCGGCCTGAGCCTCCCGCAGGTTCTGGTCAGAGTAATCCAGCGGAGAACGGTAGTGGGCCTGCAGGATAAAGAAACGCAGTGTCTCGGGATCAAACAGCTCCAGCACCTCACGGATGGTAAAGAAGTTCCCCAGTGATTTGCTCATCTTCTCGCTGTTGATATTGACGAAGCCGTTGTGCAACCAGTATTTGACAAACTGGCAGCCATTGGCCCCTTCGGACTGGGCGATCTCGTTTTCATGGTGAGGGAAGACCAGGTCCTTGCCGCCACCGTGAATGTCAAAGGAAGGGCCAAGAAAACGCATACTCATGGCGGAACACTCAATATGCCAGCCGGGCCGTCCCTTGCCCCAGGGAGATTCCCACCAGGGCTCACCCGGTTTGGACCCCTTCCAGAGCGCGAAATCCATCGGGTTGCGCTTGCGCTCATCAACATCGACCCTGGCCCCTGCCAGCATGTCATCGAGGTTGCGACCGGAAAGCTTCAGGTAGGCGGGAAAGGTCTCTACGGCAAAATAGACATCACCGTCAACGGCATAGGCGTGGCCATTGTCGATCAGACGCTGAATAATGCTGATAATGTCTTCAATGTGGTCCGTTGCCTTGGGTTCAATGGTGGGACGCAGCATCCCCAGACGATCCATATCTTCATCAAAGGTGGCGATATAGCGGTCGGCGATGGTGCGGTAATCGGTCCCTTCCTGATTGGCCCGGTTGATGATCTTGTCGTCAATATCGGTATAGTTGCGGATATAGGTGACGTCATACCCGCTGAAACGCAGGTAGCGGTAGATCATGTCAAATACGATACCGGCCCGGGCATGCCCGATATGACAGAAATCATAGACGGTGACACCGCAGACGTACATGCCGACCTTGCCTGCAACACGGGGGACAAACGGTTCTTTCTCGCCACTGAGGGTGTTATAGAGACGTAACGCCATAAAAACTCCAGAGATCCTGATTTTGGGCTACTTTGTCATGATTTTTGGCCGAAGGCAAGTGGTCAGCTCTTGCGGGGTATACAGCTGAATGGTACAGTACCGTTCAGGGGGATCTACATGGAGAACATGCAGTATGAAGAGCAGTTGCGGCTGCTGGACCGCGGGGAGCCCGGGGAGATTCTTGAGCTCCTGCTGCGCATTTCCCAGCAAGCAAGCCATGATCTTCAGTTTTTCAATCATTACAAGGAAGTACCGATCTCATCAGCAGCCGAAGTGCTCTATCTCTTCGGCAATACTCTGGTCTGCCGCTCCAACCCGACCCAGACCCGCGCCTTAAAAGCCAGCCGTCATACCATTATCCGTTCCTCACGGCTTGGCCATGATGTCTACGCCTCGGCAGAGTACGATGCAGAAACCGACGAGATAACCCTGTCTGAGTTTTCTTATGTAGAGGTGTTGCCGGACCGCCGCAACACCCTGCGGGTCAAAATCGGCGGCCTCTTCCAGGTGCCGATGGAGGCCGGTACCACCACCTTTACTGCCAAGCTGAAAGACCTTTCCCTGGGTGGCTGTGCCCTGGAGGTACCAGACAAAAGCCTGCTGGGAAACTTCACCTACTTCTACCTCAATCTGTCCTTTGACCTGAAAAACCAGCCGGAGGCCCAAAAAATACGGGTAATGGCCCGTCTGCTCCGCTTTGAAAGCACTGAAAAACCCTGCCGTTGTATCCTGCTGTTTGAGCACGACCGCCGCAGTGAAGACCTGATCGGCAGATATATTGCCCAGCGTCAGACCGAGATCATACGCGAGTTGAAGGATTAAACGGTACGCCCGCCGTGGAGACGCAGGCGACTCGACAGGCAGGAGCGGCTAAATGGACAGAGAGCGGGATCAGTACATTGAGGAGCAGAATACGAGCGCAACGAAGATTGCGCCTTGAAATGAAACTGGAATCAGGAATTGTTCAGGCAGTCTGCGGGTCGTCAAAGGGCGCCAGGGGCAGAATGACCTGGAACTCCGCCCCGTCATCAGTGTTGAAAACCTTCAGGCTGCCGCCGTGATTCTGGACGATCCGGTTGACAATGGCCAGCCCCAGCCCGGTACCATGACGCTTGGTGGTAAAAAACGGGGTAAAGATCTTACTCTGCAGTTCCTCGGGAATGCCGCCGCCACTGTCGGTAATTGAGACAACGGCACAGGGCCTGCCACCATCTCCGCCGGCCCTGAGGCCGACCTGCAACCTGCCACCCTGCGGCATGGCCTCCTGGGCATTTACCAGGAGATTGATACAGACCTGCTTCAACTGGTTGCTGTCGCCAAGCACGGTCCAGCTGCCGGACGGGACAGATGTCTCAAGGGTAATCTTCCGTTCTCCCAGCAACACCACATAGTCGTCCAGACACTCCTTGACAACCCCCCGCAGATTACACTCCTGAAAGCAGATGGTCGGCTTGCGTGAAAAGGCGAGGATATCGCCCAGCAACCGTTCAAGCCGGTGAGATTCGCTGATAATGGTATCCAGATAATGACGTTGCGGTGTATTTTCCGGCAGCATGCGTCCCAGACGGGCTGCGAAGCCGCCAATGGTGATCAGAGGAGTCTTCAGTTCGTGGGAGATCGAAGCGGCCATTTCGCCGATTGCTGCCAGATGGGCACCATGCACCAGACGTTGCCGGGTATCCTGCAGCTCGTTATGGGTTTCTTCAAGATTACGGTACAGGCGGGTGTTTTCGATTGCCATGCCGGCCTGATTGGCAAACAGCTGCAACACCTTGAGCTGTTGGTCGGTGATCGGCTGATGTTTGACCGGATTATCCACAATGATCACGCCAATCAGATTATTACGGGTGACCAACGGCACTGCAACAAAGGAGCTGATCCCGAAGCGGCTGATAAAATCGCAGTCCCGGCAGTTGAGGCACTCCACATCATTAATGCGATAAAGCCTCTTGTTTTCAACGACATGCGATACGATCCGGCAGCCTTCCGACAGATCGATCCTTGTTTCGCGCACCTTCAGGCATAAATCGGACTGCATCTGCCGTGCAATGGCATCTGCATCAAGATCCCAATACCCTGACAAAGGGTTGTCCGGGTCAGAGAAGACTACCCGAAAACCATCCGTGTTCGAGCGGCAGATGCCCAGCATCCCCTGCAGCATGTCTGTCTTCTGATTGTAGAGAAAAAGCATGGCCCGGCAAAACAGACCGTTGTCTTCGCAGACCAGGGCGGAGAGGATCAGATGCAGCAGCTTGTTAAGCTGCATGGTGGAAAGCAGGGTCGTGCTGAACAGATAGAAAAGCTGGAGGTCCCTCTGTGCCTGCAGGGCCTCTGTTGCTGATGCAGAGGATTTCTCGATGGTGGTGTCAGGCATACGAAACCCTGCGATACAACAAGCACCAAGCTACCGGTGGCCGGAACATAACATTAAATCAGAGCCGTTTTTCCTTTTCTTCTGCCTCAATCTTGCAATCAATGCATTGCGTGGTTACCGGACGCGCCTTCAGGCGTGCCTCACTAATCTCGCCACCGCAATCCTCGCAGATACCGTAGCTGCCATCATCAATCCGTTCCAGCGCCTCCCGGACCTTATTGGCCAGCTTGCGCTCACGGTCACGAATCCGCAGCTCAAAGGTACGATCAGACTCTTGCGTAGCCCGATCAGTCGGATCGGGAAAATGAGAGGCATCGTCCCCCATCTCCTGCACGGTTTTATCCGCTTCTGACAGCAGCGCCTTCATCTCTTCCTGGAGCAGCTGACGAAATTGTTCAAGTTTCTCGGCGTCCATGGCTCTCCTCACCTACATCAGCTATAATTGACCAATTTTAAGTGCTTTGGATGCCCAAGTCCAGTAAAAAGTACGTTACAGCAGGAACTGCAGTACCTCCTGCACCGTTGCAACACCGTGCAGCTCCAGGCTCGCGTCAGAAAGCCGCCGGAGGTTCCCGGCCGGCAGGATACACTGCTTGAAACCGAGTTTCGTTGCCTCACCCAGCCTTGGTTCCGGTTGATTAACCGCCCGCACCTCACCGGCCAGACCTACCTCACCAAACACCACGGCACCGGCTGCTACCGGGCGATCCAGATGACTTGAGGCCACTGCCAGCAGCATGGCCAGATCAGCTGCCGGTTCATTCAGGCGGGCGCCACCGGCCACGTTCAGAAAGATATCCTGCCCCCCCAGATGCAGCCCTGCCTTTTTCTCCAACACCGCCACCAGTAGTGCCAGACGGTTGCTGTCCACCCCGATGGTGGTCCGGCGGGGGGTACCATAGGCGCTGGGGGTCACCAGAGCCTGGATCTCCACCAACAACGTGCGGCTTCCCTCCAGCGAGGCGGTTACCACCGAACCGGGTGCATCCAGGGGCCGCTCGGACAGGAACAGCTCAGAGGGATTGGCCACCTCGGCCAGGCCGCCGGACTTCATCTCAAAGACGCCGATCTCGTTGGTGGAGCCAAAGCGGTTTTTGACCGCCCGCAGAATCCGGTAGGGGTGACCGCGATCCCCCTCAAAATACAGCACCGTATCCACCATATGCTCCAAAACCCGCGGTCCGGCAATGGCACCGTCCTTGGTAACATGGCCCACAATGAAGATCGGGATACCGCTGCCTTTGGCCAACAGCATCAACCGGCCGGCCGACTCCCGCACCTGACTGACCGAACCGGGGGCAGATTCCAGGGCCTGGGTCCAGACGGTCTGGATCGAGTCCACCACCACGGCCCGCGGCTTGAGTTTCTCCACCTGGGCCACGATCTCTTCCAGCCCGTTTTCCGCCAGCACCAGTAGTTGGCGGCCACTTACCCCCAGCCGCTCGCCCCGCAACCGGGTCTGAGCAGCAGACTCCTCACCGGACACATACAGTACCGGTCCATCAGCAGCCAAATGATGCATCGCCTGCAGCAGCAGGGTTGATTTACCGATGCCGGGATCGCCGCCAATCAGTACCAGCGAGCCGGGCACCAGACCGCCACCCAGCACACGATCCAGCTCACCAATACCGCAACCAAGCCGCACCTCGGCCTGAGGCGGCACCTCGCCAATCGGCAGGGCAACACTTTTGCTCGACAAAGGACGTCCGCTGCGGGCAGCAGCCGCTGATGGCTGCTGTTCCTCCACCATGCTGTTCCAGGCCCCGCAGTCGGGACATTTACCCAACCACTTGGGAGACTGGCTGCCACACTGGCTGCAACTGAAAACGGTTTTTTGACGCACGACATCACCTCCTGCGGCACGATCACTGCATGTTCAACAACAGCACAGGTACTCTAACAGAGCCGCTCAGCCCCCACAACCGCTGAATTGCAGCTTGTATACACAAATCCGGTTTGGTATACTGCGCGGCCTCGAAAGAGACAAGTGACTCAATAGTAGGCATATGGTTAAAAGGAGACTCAGATCATGATCGGCACTATTGAAATAAAAAACGGCATTCACTGGCTGGGAGCACAACACCCCGAGCTGCGCGTTTTTGACGACCTCTTCCCCACTGAACATGGCACCACCTACAACAGCTATCTTGTGCAGGGTAGCGAAAAAATCGCCATCATTGATACGGTCAAGATCAAGTTTGTTGACCAGTTCATGGACAAACTCAAATCGCTGGTTGACCCTGCCAAGATTGATTACATCATCGTCAACCATGCCGAACCGGACCACTCCGGCTCCCTCTCGTTTCTGTTGGAACACTGCCCCAATGCCGTGGTGGTCTCCACCCAGGCAGCCAAAAACTTTGTGGGCAACATGATCCACAAGCCGTTCCAGTCAAAGACCGTCAAGGATGGCGAGACCATTGATCTGGGGGGCCGTACCCTGCGTTTTATCATGGCTCCCTTCCTGCATTGGCCGGACACCATGTTCACCCGACTGGAAGAAGACAAGATCATGTTCACCTGTGACGCCTTTGGCGCCCATTACTGCAATACCCGCAGCATCTTCAACGATGAGATCGAGGACTTCACCTCGGCCCGGGAGTTCTATTTTGACTGCCTGATGCGCCCCTTCAAGGACAAGGTGCTGGCAGCGGTTGAAAAGATCCGTCATGATGTGATCGACATGATCTGCCCCAGCCACGGCCCGATTGTACGCAAAGATCCCTGGCGGGTGATTGAACAGTATGAAAACTGGAGCAAGCCCAAGTCCTTTGGGAAAAAGGTGCTGGTGTTCTACATCTCTCCCCACGGCAGCACTGAAAAGATGGCCCAGGCCCTGGTTGCAGGGGCTGCGCGGGATGAGATTGAAGTGGCCAGCCACCATATTGTGGGTTTAAGCGACAACGAACTGCGCGACCTGATGGAAGAGGCCGATGCCCTGGTCTTTGGTGTACCCACCATCAACCGGGATGTGCCCAAGCCGATGTGGGATGTACTTGCCTATTTAAGCACCATCAAACTCAAGACCAATCTGGCAGCGGTCTTCGGCAGCTATGGCTGGAGCGGTGAGGCCTGCAAGATGGTAGAAGAGCGGCTGAAGGGGATGGGCTTTAAACTGGTGGCTGACCCGCTACGGGCCGTCTTTACGCCAACAGCTGATCTGCTTGAGCAATGCAAGGCATTAGGTGCCGCAGTATCTGAAGAGGTGGCAAAGAAGTAAGGTGGGATGGAACTATACAATCAAAGGGCGGCCAGTTTGGCCGCCCTTTTTTATGCCCCCCACCTTTTGAACAGGCTATGTTCGATTCCCAGCTGGTCCAGCAGCTTTCCCACCACAAAATCAACTAAATCATCCAAGTTTTCCGGCTTATGGTAAAAAGCAGGCATGGCCGGAATAATCCGCGCACCGCACTGCGACAGCTTGAGCAGGTTTTCCAGATGGATGGTTGAAAACGGCGTTTCCCGCGGCAGCAGCAGCAGCGGTCGATGTTCCTTCAGCATCACATCCGCTGCCCGTTCGATCAGATTACCGGAGATACCGGCAGCAATCCGCCCCACGGTCCCCATGCTGCAGGGGGCGACCACCATGGCATCCGGTGCAGCTGAACCGCTGGCCTCCGGTGCCCAGAGATCAGTGGCATTGCGGATAGTTACAGAAGCATCCGGCAGATTCCACAGCTGCTTCAGTGCTTCACTATCATCCAGATCTACGCCGGTCTCATAGCGGCAGACCTCCAGCCCGCTCTGACTGGCCACCAGGGTGACCTGATGACCAGCCTGCAGCAGCTCGTCCAGCAGCCGCAGGCCGTAGATGCTGCCTGATGCGCCGGTTATGGCAAGCAGGATCTTCATGCGCTATCTCCCCAGAAAAACATCCGCCGCAGTGGCAGCCAGAAAGGTCAGGCTGATGTAGCCGTTCATGGTGAAGAAGGCCGCATCCAGTTTGGTCAGGTCGCCACCCCGCAGCAGCCAGTGTTCATACAGCAGCATGGCAGCCATGACGGCACTGCCTGCCCAGAACCACGGTCCCAGTCCCAGCAGGATAATCAGCCAGAGCAGCAGGCCAACCGTGATCAGGTGGAACAGCCGCGAAAGCCAGAGTGAGCCATTGACCCCCAGCGCCACCGGGATGGAGTGCAGGCCGACAGAGCGGTCATACTCCAGGTCCTGCAGGGCATAGAGCATGTCAAAGGCTGACACCCAGAACAGCACGATCAGGCCCAGCACTATGGCAGGCAGCTCGATTCTGCCGGTGAGTGCCACCCAGGCGCCGATCGGTGCGGCAGCCAGGCAGATCCCCAGGACAATATGGGCCAGGGCAGTAAACCGTTTGCAGTAGGAGTAGAGCACAAGAAAGCCCAAGGCAATGGGAGAAAGCTTGAGGCACAACGGGTTCAGCATGGCAGCGGACCAGAGCAGCAAAGCCACAGACAGCACAATGGCACCAAAGACCGCACCTTTGGAGAGCAGGCCGGCCGGGATGGCACGTCCGGCAGTACGGGGGTTTTTGGCATCTATCTCAGC
>JGI24728J21555_1001119_pt1 | contig 11756 bp, 10 predicted proteins | sample EPASupsiteSAE305_FD_21555 | JGI IMG/M metagenome (IMG submission 21555) | reverse complement strand
CGCTTCTGATCGAGAAAATCGAGGGCAAAGGAGAGCTCCATGTAAATGGGCTCACCGGTGAGCAGCGTGCGCACATCCGCCCATTCATCCCAGCCGCCCAGGTGGGTGGCTATCAGCTTGAGCTGGGGAAACCGTTGGCAGACCTTGAGAATCCGCTGGGGATCAGCCTTGCGGATGCGGGGATAAGCAATGTCGTAGCCGGCGTGGATCACCAGGATCGTCCCCAACTCGCTCATCAGTTCGTACAGTTCGTACAAATTGGGATCATCAAGGAAGTAGTCTTGATAGTAGGAGTGCATTTTGACCCCTTTGAACCCCTCGTCATGGATCATCTGCAGGTGCTCAAGTAATTCTGGATCGTCAGGATGGAGCGAGGGAAAGGGGATGATCCGTTCGGAGCGGATGGTCTTGGACCATTCCAGGATCGAGGCGAATTGTTCCGGCCGGGTGGCGATCGAACAGAGCACCGACTGTTCGATGCCGCTGCGGTCCATGGAATGAAGCAGGGCCGACACCGTGCCGCCGAGATAGGCCTTGATATTGCCCTCCCGCTCCAGCGCCGGGATGGCAACCTTGGCGATGGAATCGGGAAAGGCATGGGTGTGGATGTCAATGACGCCGGTCATACAGTTTCTCCTGAAGGTGAGCTGTTCTGCTGGAGATTCAATAGTGCAGATACAGCAAAAGGGCAATGAGGATTGTCGGAGGAATGGCGCGGGTTCAGCTAATTTGGGTCGCAGAAATGATAATAATGCTTATCAGTAAAAATGAGAAAGGATGTATTATACACAATCTTTTTGACCTAGCTTAAGAAGAGGAGACTTACCATGACCTATACGTGTCAGAACTGTGGCGCTACTGCAGAAAGTCCCAGCACCCTCTGCAATCCAAGTGATGTAATCAAAGATAACCTATGCGGTATTTCTGCTGACCATTTCATCACCTCCTCAAACACCACTTTCGATCATAATACGGTTTGCGAGGATAAACAGACGACAATGAAATACTTCTGTGTCGCTTGCGGTAGACAGTCGGCAGATGACGGACTTCTATGCGACCCGGATAAAATCAGTTAAACGACCACTTCTGTATTGGCAGTATCCCATGAAGAGGCGCTTGATTAGAAATGGTCAGGTTTTTCTTTATGGGGTGTGGAAGGATTATTTTTTTTGCCTGGGCACCGTTGATAACTGCTGGAATCAATGAAGCAAGTATGCCAGTTATTCACAACGCCATCCTTGGATGCTTATAATTGCTACTATAATGCTGTTATGATTGATAATCAGGGAGGATACCCATGAACAATAAGAATTCGAGCACCTATAAAGGTTGGAAAATTAGAGTTCATACATGCGAATTTTTGTGTGGCTACTTTTCATTCGATCTCACTGATCCAAGCGGAACAATAAAACGCGTGCCAATGGGTGGAAAAACAGAAGAAGAGGCAATGAAAAAAGCCATGGAGATGATTGATGTCGAAATGGTTTCCGGTGTGAAAGCACTTTGAGCTGGTAAAGGTCAGGCGTCCTACTTTGGGTGGTTGAATGGTTTGTCCGCTACAACACCGAAAGAACCCATCAGGGAAAAATGTGCTGTGGGCGGACTCCAATGGAAACGCTTGAGGACGGAATAAAATTTAGGCAGAGTAAAAACTTGAATCAAATCTGACCTGACAGGCACCAGAAAAAAGAAATGGCAAATGTCAGATCAAGTCGTAACTACTACAGTTAAGTTGTGTTCACCCGCGTACGTTATCCTCTTGTCAATGCTCTGTTGAAGTTTTCAACTTGAGATTTGGTCACTATTATCCCTACTCTCCTTGCGAACCCCTCTTTTCCACGGCGCTTAGACCTTGCCAATCTTCCAAATCTTGATCAGGTTTTTCGGCCCGAAATCGTGCGTAAAGAGCAATCCCCTGTTTGTCCTCCAAAATGTCCACGCGAACTCCTTTCTCCCGCAATAACAATTCATTACCACGTGCGTTCGTTACATCCCCCACGACCACGCGGCTGAAACCTCTCATGTAAATTAATGTGGCGCAGATGTCACACGGGCTGAGACTGGTAAACAGGGTTGTATTGCCAAAATTGATCCGTCCAGCATCTCGAATAGCGGATGTTTCACCATGGTTGTAAGGATGGTTTTCTTGAACGAGCGTGTTGTGCCCTTTACCCACGATTTGTCCCGTTACATTATCAACTATCACCGCGCCAATTGGACAACCTCCTTCATCATAACTCTTTTCTGCGAGAAGCACTGCGACTCGCATAAAATCAGCGTCTGTTAACTTTCCAGCAAAATCATTGTCCATTAATACCGGGAGGCTTTTGGTCGGCATATGGGCTATTGTTCTTAGTACTTCTTCGCTTTTTTCTGTCAATTCGTTAAAGAGCCTCTTCATATTCAACCCTTTTTCAACATGGCTGTAATGGTTACAGATTCTTCCATTCCTTGGGACAAGATAGTAATCCCTCCTTACTCTCCGTCACGCATCGCGACAATGCCTCCCAAAACACCTACATATAGAGTTCCATCGGGGCCTAAATACGCTCCTGCGTAATGATTGTTGTAGAGGACTCCCAGGCCGGCAAGAATCTTCCACACGGTTTCTCCTGTTTCAAAATCAATGGCTGTGAAATACCAGGGATCGGTGGTTGCAGGGCCCTTCGGCTTGGTATAGGTGTAAATGAGACCGGTAGCCAGCGACATCTTCGTGATCAGACTCGGGATGCTCTCGGATTCATTCGTCCACACGGTTCGGCACACGTCATTCTCAACATCGATCCGGGCGAGTCCCGGGGTGGTAGTTCGGCCGTGGGTCGTATCCTTCAGCGGGTCCTTGTAGCCAAAATTGTTTTCCACAATGATGGAGGTGTCGGTGGCAACCAGCGAATTTTCGTTAGAGGCCTGACCGGGCTTGAATACCGGCTCGGAGCAAACCAGACGTCCATCTTCACGGTCGTACACGAGTACATGCATTTGCGGCTGTCCGTTATCGCTAATGGTCACGTACTTGTCACCCATCAGAGTTGGGGTGGTTCCGGTCCCGATATCCGTCTGTCCCTCTTTTACATGGGTCCCGGCGTCATATGTTTTCCTCCAGGTAATGGAAGGGCCTCCGTCGGCATCTGCATCAAAACGGTACATTGCCAGGGTGGAGGCGATGTAAACCCCTCCTTCTATACCGGCGGCGTGGCCGTTTACGATCCGCTCACCTGGGAGTTGCAGGGAATCGATCACCAGTCCCGTGCCCATGTCGAGCGTACCCACAACACCGCCCTTGCTGGTAAACCAGAGATGCCCCGACCAATCTGGTTGCAGGGCCTGGATCGAGTCGCCTTGAGGGACATGGGCGCTCAGATCCCACGGATCATCTTTATTGTCATGCTGAAAGGACCACCCCGTTTGGTCATCAAAGGAGTAGGAGACCAGCCAGATGGTTCGGTCCTTGGTTCCGATAACTATTCGTTTGTCACCGGCCGTGTAGAAGTAAGCTCCTGCAGGCCTGAAGCCGGTGCCTGTCACGGTCTCTTTAGGAAGGTTGAATCGGGCCAAGGTCGCCAAGGTCTCGGCATCGATCAGGGTCAGCTGAACAAAGGCAATTCCCTGCTCTCTCAAAACCTTGATAGAGGCCGCAATCAATAGGTTATTTTTACTGTCGAATGTCATGCCGACGACGATCGCCTGAATACCGTCCGGAGGGCCGAGCCAGGTCGATGAAACGACAGGCTTATTGCCGAGCGGCCCCGGACCTGGATAGACATCGCTCTGGTAACTGTCGTTGTGCAGACAGTTCCAAGGGTTTTCGGCCATAAAGGGATTTTGCGGAACAGGCGTCGTGACCGTCACTGGTTTCGACGTTGCCGTTTCACCAATGAACAACGGGACAGGAGAAAATTTCTGATTGGGAAGAATAGAACTATTCGGTATTGCGCGTGCCGAAACAGGATAGGCGGTTTCGGCCATCGCCGTTGAAAATCCCAAGGCTAAAATTAATAAAAACACGAGTCCTGCGGTAGCCCTTGCGACAATTGAGTTCTTCATGGGGTACTCCTCAGTTTGTAAAATTTCGTTACGGGAAAACTTCGAACTCTGTTTTTATCGATTTCCTCAGATGCATAGACATCAACGTGATTTCAGTCCTATCTATCCGGAACATCACCTGACGACCGCCTGGACCGTTTGACTCACATCAGATGAAGGGTTTTCCCCCTGAACCTATAGGGTAACGCCCCCATTTGTGTGTTTGGATAGAATTGGTCAAAATAATCAAAATATAGTGATTATTTATAGTCCACAATCTGCTGTTATCAATAACAAATAGTTATAGATAAATTAGGTATTAAATATATCCAAAGCTAATAGATTGAACTTTTTGGGATCGACAACGTGAAGGGGAAAAACTTGCGCCGATTCGGCTTGCATTCGGCAACGCTGGGCGGGGTAACCTTATCTGAAATTGGTATTGATGATATTAGTGCGCCAAACGAGGAGGCTGTCAAAAAATATGTCTTGTTTACAGGTTGTTAGGAAGGAGACGGGAAAGGGTCAAAGCGAAAAGCACTTTGAGCAGGGAAAAGCTGAGCATCCTGTTTTAAGTGCTTAAAACACTGGTGTTGCTGGTACTAGTGCACCAAGCCGGGTAGCTCGCGGCGAAGGATTCCTATTTATACCTGCTTCGGTTGGATGCTTGGCTGCACCAAGCGGAAGCCGGTATAGCCACTTCTGAGCAATAAAAAAAAACAGAGCCGTTAAGCCCTGCCTTGCGATTCCGATATCTGAAAAATTAATTAACTTCTTTTTCTCCTAGCGATACCAGCCAAGCCAGCAATGCCGGTTCCGAAAAGGAGCATGGTGGCAGGCTCGGGGACCGGGGTGCCTCCGACCTCACCGATATGGCTCAGTTTACCAATATTTTTTATGTCTACAAGCTCCCCAGGACCACCAAGGAAGTTGAGGTCAATAACCGCCCAATCTAAATTGGCGATATTTTGGTACACGTAATGGGAAAAGATTGACCCCTCTCCTACCTTAACGTAAAAGTAGACTGGCGCTTCAGATACAAAATCAAACGCATAAATGTTTGATCCAGCAACACCATCGGTGACTTCAGCCCATCCGGCTGCAGAGGTATTTGTTTTAGCAAGATCGGCGACAGTAAAATTAGATCCAAGCACGCTATTAATCCAATCAATTTCAGTAACATCACCACTATTAGGCAGGGTCTCCCAACCTATAAGGTTATCCACTGAACCAACATCTGCCATAGTTAATGCCTGAGCCATCCCGACCGACCCTAAAATAAGCAATCCAGTTGCCAAAGTAGCTACCAAGGTCTTTTTCATAACTTTCGCTCCTTTTGTAATATTAGTTTTTTGTAAAATATTTCAGGTATTCCTTATTCTATCCACAAAGCATGCCAGGTTGCTCCAGATTAAGGCGCGTTAATACAAAACGCTTATCTAGCTTTTTTTATAGATATTTTTTTTCAAGTTATCTGTTTGACTATGACTAGTCGTCACAAAAAATGGTCCCATTTAACCACGCGATTATATGTGACCATTTTCACGGTATATTAGTAGTTGGTTGGAGAATTCCTATTGAAGGATGAGGTGGGTTCGCCCGACACCAAAAGGATACGCTTTCCACTTTAAAGTTGTCCGGGGAACCTAGCGGCAAGTGAGAATTGGTGATGCCCAGTCGATTTCCTTCGACAAGGCCAAGAATGCTGCCAAGGTGCAGTAGAATGCCCTAATTTGAGAGGTCCTGGCTGGCACCGGTCCCCATAAAGAGGTACTTGATCGAAAAAAGGTCAAGTGCTTTTTTATGGGGTGGTGGAAGGATTATTTCTTTTTTTTTCTTGGTTGCAACCATCTTTGAGTCTGAGCGGAGGGCACCTTGCCTGATGAAGGCATGATAAACAGGAAACATCGAAACCGCAGTAATGATCGAAGCTAAACAATCAGAAATCTAAAATGACACGGATATTCCCATCTTCCGGCAAACTTCAGTCACCTTGGTCCCGGTTTCAGACTGCCTGAGCGCAAACGCTATCTGTTCCTCGGTAAATTTCGTCGTCTTCATGGCAAAACACCTCCTCGGTTAGGGTTGTATTTTGCCAAAAATCTCTACTTTTCGACGGTCTTTATTTCAGGGGAGATGTTAAGGGGGAAAAAGGCAGAGCAATTTAACCCTGCCTTTGGATTACATTTTCCTGGAAAAGATTAGCTTCTTTTTTTTCTACCTACAACAGCGAGGCCAGCTAAGCCTGTCCCGAAGATGAGTATGGTGGTTGGCTCTGGGACAGGAGCAGAAGTACGATCGGTAGCGAGAAACTCACCTCGAATGAAGTCTTCTCCGTCATAGATAATCAACGCAGAAGTAACCGCTAGTGAGCCACCGTACAAAGTCAATCCGCTGCTATCAAAAATAGAGAAGGATGCAGTTAGGGCATTGCTTTCTTTATTCTTAGCGAGGATCAACTCGATCTGATCGGCCTGCGACAAATATGAATCGATAGATACTGAGTCAAATACTGTAGAAGTGTTTGTAGAAAAATCAAATTCACGCAACGCCACGACGACCTTTCCGGTCGCGGAATTTACACCAACAAATAGCCCGAAGGTATTATTACCTTCGTTGCCGATCACCGGAGCACGATCGCTAGCGCGAATGCCGAAAGATTGACCAGTAATAGTTGGAATGCTCGTCATATCGTAAAGACCGTGAATCTCAAAAGAACTATTATATCCCAGAAAATTTGCATTATTATCATTTGTGGCTAACATCCTGGTGGCGTTGGTAGAATAATCGGCATAGGTCGTTGTGATTAACACCGGGTCACCAAGTAAAGGGGTCATTGTAAGTTTGCCCGAAGTTTCGCTGGTAAATCCACTAGCCCCAAAAACTGAATAGGTTGTTGGGTTCACTACTCCATCATCGGGTCCGCTCGGCGGGAGCAATGTATCGCTGAAGGAATCTCGGAATATTTCGATAGAATCCTTCACAATCCAAAATTCATCAAGTACCGGTGTGAAGGAGGCGGCCAAAGCATGGCCAGCGTTTAACAGTATGACTATACTGGTTCCAATGGCGGCTAGAAGACGATGAATTTTCATTTTTTTACCCTCCTAACAGTTTGTTAATTTAGGTGATTGTTGCATCTAAACACAGCCAAATTGTTCCCCTTTCCGGCAGGTGCTGCACAACTGGAACAGATCCCTCCCCTGCTTATGCACTGCCGCAACTGCAAGATGCACGATTTGTAGCGACTGACACCACAGCAGGAAAAAAACGGTAACCGCCGGTCAAGTCCGGTTGTGCCTGCGGTTGTTATTTAGCCATGGCTGGATTCGTGTTTGATGGAACCAGACATGCTGGAAATTCGAACCCTGTTCTCCCCAGCAAAGCAGGCGAAATCATCTATTAGGCTAAAACCACATGGTAACGGCAAGTAAAGAACAATTGGGACATCGATCTGCCCCCGTCATCATGTCGATGGCTTGATCGTGAAACAACAAACTTTAATTTCTAGTTTTATTAATACTCTTCAGTGGCAATAAAGCAATGGAAGGAAAAAAAGTATGAAAAGGATAGGAGAGTTATCAAGCTGAAGTGTAAATATTTAGCATAATACAAAAAACTAGGGTGGTTAGGGAATTGATACTTCCTATACTTGTTTCGGTAGGATATCGAGCTGGTTCCAGGTGGAATTGCTTTTTTTGGGCTGCTTTTCTATTATTCATGCCTATGCTAAAATATAATAATATTAAAAAGATAGTTGGAGCATTTAAGTGATACACACAGGTTTAAAGAAAGCAAAATGAACCTCATCGGCAACTGGACTTGGAAAGGCTTAGGGAATGCGTTGTTTAACCCCAAAGCTCAAAACATTGACGCTAAAATAATCGCGGTAAAGCAGCGCTTACCGATTCCTGTTTTTTGGTTATTAGGTAAAGCGCAAGCCGGAAAGACGTCTTTGATAAGGGCATTGACTGGTGATGACGCTGCTGAAATCGGTAACGGTTTTCAGTCATGTACAAAAAGATCTCGGTTTTATGATTTTCCATCAACCAGCCATCCGATGCTGCGCTTTCTCGATACCCGAGGTTTAGGAGAAACGGCTTATGATCCGAAAGATGATTTAGCATGGTGTGCCAACCAGGCGCATTTATTGATCGTGGTGCTGCGGGCTCTGGATATGAACCAAGCGGAGGTGGTTGATGCCGTATTCGCTATCCATAAGCAACATCCGAACTGGCCTATCATTATCGTACAAACCACCCTGCACGAAGGGTATGCAAATAAAAATACAGAACATATCCAACCCTATCCTTATCAACAAACACCGTTTCCTCCGCAAGTGCCACATGCATTGGCACAAGTTTTACTGCATCAACGCGACTGGTTTAAGGCATTGCCAGCGCATTTTGTGCCTGTTGATTTCACACTGCCCGAAGATGGCTTCGAGCCTGCCGACTATGGATTGATCGCCTTATGGGAGACTATTGAAGCCGTGCTCCCAGCAGGGGTGATTGGCTTATTACGGGGCACTGAGCAGCATAAAGAATTGTTGGATTTTCATGCCCAACAAGCTCGCCCGCATCTGATTGGTTACGCGGTGCTTAATGTCGGCATGGGGGCTATACCATTGGCCGGCTTGCCCTTGGTGTTGGCGGTGCAAGCTAAGTTGTTCCACAGCATTGCATCCATTTATGGCTTGGAGTTGACCCGCAGACTGTACGCTGAATTTACGACGCTCATGGGCACTGGTGTCGGCATAGGGTTACTAGGGCGGGAGTTGCTGAAATTTATTCCTGTGTACGGATGGGCTGTGGCGGGTGCTTATTCGGGGGCTATGACTTATGCGTTAGGACAAGCTTTCTGTGTGTATTTATATGGCGTTAAACGCGGTGCTTTACCAGATCAAGCGAGCTTGAAACAGGCATACAACGAAGCGTTTATCCATGCGCGTCAATTTCTCAAGGATAGGAAGTAAGCTTATGCCGGTGTCTTTAACCCGCATTGGAATAATTGCCGCAGCAATATTTTTATTGCCTTGGCTAGCATTGATAATCTTAGGCGGATACTGGTTATGGCAACACGAATGGCTCTATCAAGCTATGGGGCTTATATCAGCTAATTTTGCACTGGTTTATTGCTTACTTTACTGGCGCAGTCATAGGGCAAAGTCGGTGCTTGTTGAACCAATTACAATTCAACCCAATCCCAACTGGCCGGATAATGCTCAGTCGATTTGGCCTGAGCTTGAGACGTTAAGCGAGCGCTGGCAAACAAAAACCGATTTATTAACCAACACCAGCAAGTTGTTACAACTGACGAATGAAGTGTTGACACTGGTTGCACGACACTTTCACGCTGATTCCAAATATCCTGTTTTAGAGTTTCCGCTTCCGTATTTGCTCAAGTTGATTGTGTTGGTCTGTGACGATATCCAGCACGAGGTTCTAGATAAAATTCCTGGTAGCCATGCGGTACGGGTCGGCGATTTAGTGCGGATAAAACAAACCATTGATACCGTAAGCAATCTTAAATCGATTTTCTCTGTCGGAAATTGGCTGTTCAATTGGTCCGGTGCAGCGATGACTAAGGCCCGCGAGATATTATTCAGCAAAGGACTGAATACCGTCACAACAGAAATATCGAAACGCGTGATCAGCGCTTATATTAAGAAACTCGGCTATTACGCGATTCAACTGTACAGCGGACAATTGACCCTAGATGATATTGTCCCGGCCGAGAGTTTAAGCGGTTCCTCAGCAAAAGATATTGCCAAAAGTCAAGAGCGAGACCAATCTGTTGAGCCACTTCGATTCCTGATTTTAGGTCAAGTCAGTAGCGGTAAGTCCAGTTTGATCAACGCGTTGTTTGGCGAAACTAAAAGCGCGTCGGGATTTCTCCCTACTACTTCAGGCATAACGCCTTATGTGCTCGAACGTGATGGTCTGCAACAAGCGATTATCTTGGACACTGCTGGTTATGGGGGGGTAATGTATGAATCACTCCCCACAGCCTTAAAGAGGGAATGGGCAAAAACAGATGTTATTATAATTGTTTGCAATGCAGCGCAAGCAACCCGTCATGCAGATGCAAAACTATTGGAAGCGGTTCGGCATTACTTTCAGCATGAAAATCCAAATCAATCCCTACCTGTTATTATTGCGGTGGCTACCCATATCGATCGCTTACGACCGGTGCGTGAATGGCAACCACCCTACCAAATCCAACAACCGGATAACGCCAAAGCACACAGTATCCGGCAGGCTTGTTTAGCAATAGCCAAAGAATTGAGTCTACCGCTAGACTGCGTCGTCCCAGTGTGCCTTGCCCCGGAAGCCCCGCCTTACAATATCGAAGACGGCTTGCTGCCATTGATCCACGAACATTTTAACGCTGCACAACGAGTGCGGTATTTACGTTGTTTGCGTCAGCAACAAACAGAAAGTTATTGGCGGCATTGGCGCAAACAAGCATTAAAAGCGGGACAACTCATTCTTGATCGAGTGTGAGCGGTACAGAATAGTTGCAGTTGCTCGACACGATGGCCTTCTTGTTGTTCTTGCTCGCGGATATAAGCCCGCACAACCTCTTAATCGGCATCGACCGTTGAAACACCCCTCCGTGCCTAAAAACTCACGCTGCTATAGTTCTTTCGCTGACCGAGGTAAGTTCGCGCTATATGGATTGCACTTTTCCCTTTCATGTAGCCAACCACCTGCGATACCGCATATTTTGGTGGTATTGATAGCAGCATGTGCACATGATCGGATTGCAAATACCCTTCCAGCACCCGGCTCTCCTTCTGTCGGGCAAGATCATGAAACACCTTTCCGAGATTCTTGCAAAGTTGACGGTAATGCATTTTTCGACAGCGTTTCGGTATCCACACTACATGGAACTTGCAACCCCATTTCGTGTGGCTTAAATATTGTACGTTGTTTATGGAGCCTTCTTTCTCGAGACCTTGAGCGTTCCGAGCGAGAGGTGGCTTCTTTATTATTTTTGAACCGTCAAACTTTTGTTGTCCCCCGGAAAAGCTGGGGGTTTATCTAACGGAAATTAGTTTATTACAACTTCATAAAAACTAGGCATGGATGACCCATCAAAAAGAGGCCTCACTCGTTCTCCAGCTTTTTCATGTTCGGGGCTACTGTGCATTGCTTTGAAAGATTCTTGATCTTCAAATTCAACAATAGCGTCGTAATTTCAATCTCCAATATGTTTTAAAAGTCTTCTGTTAATAAAACCTTTAAAGTTTAATAATTATTAGTTTGTTGAGGTAAACAAATGTTTAAATTCTGTATTCTTGTCTTTTTTTATTGGAGTGAAAGTAATTACAACTAAAAACATGACATCACCTTGCTGTTTGTAGTTTTTTTTAACTAATATATCATTTTTTAAAATGGTAAATTAATATATTTTCTTATCTATAACAATACTTGGCTCGTTAAATGCTAATTGAACAAGCTCAATATCAACATTCCTACATAAACCAGTACGCCGATGATTAATATGTTCTTCATAATTACCTCCGTTTTATAGGAATAGGCCAAGAAAAATTAGATATATTAACAAGTACGTTAATCGGCGAACATCGAAACCATTTTCGCAGACTGGTTTATGCTCAAAATGTTGAAAAAAGGTTCATCCGGCAAACGCGTACCCGGGTCTGGAAGGAGTTGTGGAAAAGTGACATGACATGAGCGATGTTGTCTGGTGACGAAACCCGACAACAA
>JGI24728J21555_1001091_pt1 | contig 11967 bp, 11 predicted proteins | sample EPASupsiteSAE305_FD_21555 | JGI IMG/M metagenome (IMG submission 21555) | reverse complement strand
ATGTGGAAAGTTCTAAAGGCGTTTACTTTTTTGCGACGAATTTACTCACTCCCTCAAACGACGCATTGCCTTTACGCAAAAGCATTACCTTGGACGCATTGCGATATAAGAAGCTTTTGGAGCGATAAACGGTTTCACATGTCAATGCTCGGTCTTTGAGCTTTGGCGTGCGCCTTTCTTCTTTTGTGCTATAATCAAAAAACATCAGCTCAAGGAGGTAGATATGGATTTCGTATTGGGTCAAATTCAATTGTTTGCATTTCACTTCGAGATGGAAGGGTGGCTCTTGTGCGACGGGCGAGCGTTGCCGATTTCTCAAAACCAAGCGTTGTTTTCGCTTTTGGGAACGACGTACGGCGGAGACGGACATAGCACGTTTTGCATTCCAAATCTCAAGGACAAAGCACCGCTTCCGGAGTTACGGTACTACATCGCTATTCAAGGGCTCTATCCGATGCGTTCGATGTAAGCTATTGCCTCAGGTAAAATGAGGCAACGGCTTTACATGTCAATGTCTTTTTTGCTCTTCTACAAACGTTTGGAGTGCGTCGTAAGTCAACGGTTTAGCGTAAAAATAGCCTTGAAAACGATCGCACCCCAAATGTAGAAGCTTCTCTTCTTGCGCTTTCGTTTCCACGCCTTCGGCTAAAATCGCCAATTCTAAATTTTTACCGATCGTGATGATATTTTGAACCATCTTTTCCGCGGTGACGTCCTCGATGAGGGTATCGATAAAACTCTTATCGATTTTGAGTTCGTCGACGGGCAATTTACGCAAAATATTGAGCGACGAGTAACCCGTACCGAAGTCGTCCATCGAGATGTACAGCCCCATTTCACGGATTTTTTTCAGAAGCGGCAAAAGATAGTCGATGTCCTCGATAAACAGACTTTCCGTAATTTCAAGGCATATCGCAAGGTTGTCGAGCTTGGTTTTTTGGATTTCGCGTGTGAGCTTTTCAAGAAAGTTCGCTTCCATAAATTGCTTAATCGAGATGTTAATGGAGACTTGAAACCTTATGTCTAACGCCTCTTGAAAACGTTGCATCTCTTCGAGCGTTTTTTTCAAGATAAAATCTCCCAATTTGGGCATCAAGCCCGACGCTTCGGCGACAGGAATAAATTGATCGGGCGGAACGAGCCCCAATTCGGCACTTTGCCATCGCGCTAACGCCTCGACGCCGTACATAACGCCGTTTCGATCCATCTGCGGCTGATACGCGACGTAAAGCTCCCCTTTTTCCAATGCTTGGCGGAGCATATGTTCCATCATCACGCGATTGAGGTATCCTTCTTGCATCGAAGCCGCGAAAAGACGAACGCTATTTTTGTATTTTTTCGCCTCGTACATCGCAATGTCGGCGGCACGTAAAAGCATATCCACGCTTTGGGCGTGTTCGGGATACTTGGCGATACCGATGCTCGCTCCTACCACAAAATTAAACTGTTTGATACGGTAAGGTTTGGAAATTTCCTGCATTATTTTTTCGGCTTGGGCTAAGAGTTCGTGTTCGTCCGTCACGTAGCTTAAGAGAAGAAACTCGTCGCCGCCTTGTCGAATGGCGATGCTTTCTGGAGACTTAACTGCTAAAAGGCGTCTTGAAAATTCGATGAGCAGGAGATCGCCGAAATGATGCCCGAAACTATCGTTCACGTTTTTAAAATGGTCTAAATCAAAGTACAAAAGGCTAAAAGGCGGGGCGTTTTCGCTCATCCAATCGTGGATGTATTGTTGAAAGTAAGCGCGATTGGGCAGATGCGTAAGCGAATCGTGCGTGGCTTGGAACATTAAATCGGCACGGCGTTTATTCTCCGCGTCCGAAATGATTTTAAAGAGGATAAATAAAACGACATGTACGCCGACAAAAAGAAGGATGTAGCCGAAAAAATGGTTCATAAATTCGCGCGTAATTTGCGTTTCGTCAATATCGGAGAGAATCCATAACGCATAGCGGGGTTCGTACTTGAGTGCAAACTGGATATTTTCTCCCGTCACGTCGAGCGCGCTTGCGGTGTAAATACGTCCGCTTGTTTTGATGTCGTCTTTGGAAACGGCGTATCGTTGCACGATCGCGTCCATCAACGCATTAAGAAATGCTTCGGGAAGAGGGTTTTCGTAAATTTCTTTAGAGATTTCGCGGCTTGCGGATTGAAATTGAACAAAATGGTCGTGCTCTCGAATGAGCGTGACTTTGTTATACTCTCCGAGCGAGAGACTGTCGGTGTAAATTTTAAACGCTCCTTCTATGCCGAGTCCGGCGGTCATAACGCCCGTTATGGTACCCGAATCGTCCACAACGCTTTTGCGAATCGGAATGCCCCAGCGTCCGCTTGCCGCGATATAATAGGTTCTACCCAAGACCATTGATTCTTGCGTGAGGGTGTACTCGAACGACTCTTTCGTGAGAGGGTTTTGACGAAGATTGGGGAGTTTGGCTTTGTCAAATTTGGTATTGACGTAACGGTAATTGCCATCGACGTCGACAAAACCGAAGGCGACGACGGAGGGATTGAGCAAGAGCAATTCATCTAAAATACGAGGATTTTTGTCTTTGAGGACTTGTTTGCCCAAAACATCGAGTATCATCTCTTGCGATAGAAGCAAAGAGTGCGTCGCGTTGCCGACGAGTTTTACGAGATTGATCTGGTCGTCGGCGTAGTGTTCGCGAACGTTGTTCCATTTTGCGTACGATACGACGCCTAAAAAACCGATACCGCAAAGAAGAAGAATATAAAAAATCGTCCAAATGTTTTTTTGAATCAAGGCCATATTTTCTCCTTTATTCCTTAGCGATTATCTTAACATAAAAACGATCGGCAGAAGTGACATTGTCAAAACGAAGCGGTAAAAGCACGTGAGAAAAGGGAAAAATAGCTACAAACCCGATACCGCAAAGAAAAGAGTTCGTGCAGAACTCTTGAGAAAAAGGGGATTTCCTTCTTTGCGCTTTATTAGTCTTTGCGTTGTAAAAACGTTTCGATCTCTTGAATGGCTTGTTTATTAGAGAGGCTAAATTTGATTTCGATACGACGCGATGCGTCTTTGTCTTCAATGCCGTTTTTAAAGATGCGGTCGCTGTAAGAGCGTCCGATGGCACTGACGTAACGTTGTAAAAGCGCGTTTTTACTTTCGTCCCACGAATAGATCAACGCCATAACCGCATAGGCTCTTTTTTGGGAAAGGTCCAGATTGTGCATGTAGGTACCGTCTGAGTCGGTATGCCCTTCGATCATGATGTGGTCGATGTTTTCACGTATAGACGCGTCGTTTAAAAGAACGTCCAAGTAGGGTTGCAAGGTCTCTTTTAAGCGTGCTTTGGCTTCGGGTTTGATCTCGTAAGAGCCCACGTCGAAAAGAACGCCCGAGGGCAGTCGAATCGCTCCGCTATTGGGATCGATATCGATCTTCTTGCCCAATTTGTTTTTCAACTCCTGTACTACTTTGATGCGAAGTCCCGTCAGGTTTTTAATGCGCGCTTTGGTCAGGTTCAAATCATCAACCAGTTGCTGATGCGCCGCGGTGCTTTCCAAGAGTTTTGCGCTCAAAAGAGCGAGTTCTCCCTCTTTGAGCTTCAACGTTTGCGTCGTCGTGCCCAGTTCCATTTGGCTGGCGACCAATTCGCCTTTGATTTCGTCGCGTGCCAGTTCGGTTTCCAAAAGAAGCTTTTTAAGGTTTTCGATCTCTTGGTCGCTTAATTGCAATTTCGCGTTGGATGCGTTCAAATCGGACTCTTTTTGCATCAACAACTCTTGAGCGATTTGCAATGAAGCACTGGTCGCGTTCATATCGGTTTTGAGGCGTAAAAAGTCTTGTTTTTGGCGTAAAAGCTCTTCTTGACTTTGACGTAAGACGCGCGTTTGCGCCTCAAGATCGTTTTTAATGCCCTTTAAATCCGTCTGAACGTAGACGTATTTGACGACGATCGCGCCGATGAGCAAAATAAAGACAAACAAAAGCCCTGCCATCAAGTCGGCGTAAGAGACCCAAAAGTTTTGATCCGAGCTTTTTGAAGGACGGTAGCGCATTATTTTAACGCATCCATTTTTTGAATGATCTCTTCGGTTTCGGCGTCGATCATTTTGAGGCTCTCTTTGAGCGATTCGACTTCCGCGTTAGGCTCGCTTGGATTGCGTGCCGCGGCGGATTCTTTGAGTGCGCGTAAAAGCTCTTGATTGGTGGCGATCATCTCTTCGTGGTTCTCTGTCATTTTGACATGTAACGCCGTCGTATTTTCGTTAAAGCCCTCGATTTTGGCAAGCATTTGTTCGTGCAGTTCGATCAACCCTTTTTGCTTTTCTTGGGAACGCGCTAAGGTATCCATACCCTCTTTGATGTGCTCGGAGACGCGTTTGACCGCACTGGCTTCCATAGTGAGCATTTCGTCGAAGAGTTCAAATTTGGATTCGATATTTTTACCCAAACGCTCGAAAAAGTCGTTTGAGCTGAGACGTTCGAACATCAAGCCGATTTTTTCAAAATGTTGGAGGTTTTCTTTGAGGTAGGCTTGTTCGATCTCTTCTTTGGTCCAAAAAAGCGATGCGGTCGCTTCACGAATAATCTCAACGTCTCGATCGAAACGGCTGAGTCCTCGTTTTTCGAAGAAAATCCACCAAAGTGAGAGCAAAATACCGTAAATCGAGACGTAAAACGCCGTGCCCACGCCGCTTAGCAAAACGGAAATCTCTTGCTCCAAAGCACCCGCCGTTTGAGACGAAAAATCGGGAAGCGTCAACGCGATGGAGATAAACGTACCCAAAATTCCCATCGTCGGGAAAACGCCCGCGGCGATCGAGGCATAATTGTCGTTTCGAATGCGTTTAGCGTAAGCGTCCATAAACGTCTCGAACGTTGCGTTTGACTTTTCGGTTTCGCCGATACGCATAAGGTTTTTCGTCACGTACGCGTTGAGTTCGCTTTTGAGCTCGTTGCCGTAGCGGCGAAACGTGCATGCGCCGTATTCTCCGTTATGTTTGGCAAACACAAGCGACACGAAAAAGATCAGTCCGATCAAAACGATGCTGTGTATGCCGACATGGAAGTGAAGAACGTCCAAATACCCGAGAATGAAATAAAGATACGCCGCACTCGGTAGGGCGATTAAGCTTAAATATGTTGCGATGCCCGATGTCGGTTTGCGCTCTAGCGCACTTAAGTCTTGAAGCATTTCATCCATTCGTTCATTCATCATAGAGCCTTTGTGACAATTCAGACGTTCTTGCAGTGTGCCAAGAACATGCATTAAAGATGTTCTATTATAGCCTTATTTGTTATACGGAAAGTAAATATACGGGCTTTTTAATGCCGTTTTTACGATTAAAATACTACAATCTTTTTCGATACGGTGAGTGCTTTTTCTTTCTCTTGATACTTATACAATGTTTTCTAAAGGCGACAAATGAGCTCTTTAAACGATCACGGTACGCTTGAAATTTCAACGCTTCTCCAACAAAATCTCATGCACGCGCAAAGCGAGATAGCCTTACATGTCAAACGTTTTATACAAACCGACGAGCCGGAGAGTTTGCATCGTTATCGCATACACCTTCGTTTTAGCCGCTCTTTATGCCAAGAGTTCGGTTCGTTTTTGGAAAAAAAACGCCGCAAAGTCCTCATACAAACCCTTAAATTTTTGCAAAAAGAGACCAACGCCATGCGGGATTTGGATGTCTTTTTAGCGTGCATCGAGACGTATAAAAACCGCGTCGAAGCCGTGTCGCTTGCCGAACTCGAAGCGGTTGAAAACATTTTGCGCCAAGAACGACAAGACGCATACGATCGTTTTTGCGAACGCTACGCGCGCGAACCCGAGATGCTTTCATCGCTTCAACGTTGCGTAGAAGACGCAAACTTGTATCTCTCCCCAACACGGAAAAACGCTTCGCACCGTCTCGAAGCAATCGTTCGCGCCCGCGTGAAAAAGATCGCTAAGCTTTCGCAACACCTCGTGGCGGATGCTTCCAACGAACGTTTACATCAACTACGTCTACACTACAAAACCTTACGCTATACCTGCGATGCTCTTGGCTGGAAAGATTTTGCCAAGAGTTTGAAGCCGATGCAAACCGCCTTGGGAAACGTACAGGATAAACATGTCCAAATCAAACGTATCAAACGCTATAACGCGTTGCATCAAACCGAACTTCGAGAACTTTCGGCACTGCTGAAAGCGGATTTGCGTGAAGATAAACGTACATGTATCGCTACATGTAAAGCCGAAAACCTCAAAAAACGCTTTCGCCGCTTTCAACGATGCGATGAGGTACGATGAATCCTCTAACCTACGTAGAACACTATCCTCATAGCCTTCAACAACAAGTACAACGCCTCATCGACGAGGAAAAACTCGGTTTGTACTTGCTAAAAAAATACCCCACCACGCACACGATCAGCGGCGATAAAGCCTTGTATGCCTACGTCATAGCGTTGCGCTCGGAGTTCCTTCGGAAAAGCGAACCGCTCAGCCGCGTCTCGTACGACGGAAAGATCAGTGACATTAACGACGCACTTGGACTGCATCGCACCACCATCAAAAACCACGGCGGACGCCTTCGAAGCAAAAGCGAGATCCGTATCGCAACGCTTTTCAAAACCGCACCGGAGCCTTTTTTAAAGATGATCTGCGTGCATGAATTAGCACACTTAAAAGAAAAAGTTCACAACAAAGCCTTTTACGCCCTATGCGAGAAAATGGAGCCAAGTTACCATCAACTCGAGTTTGACGTGAGGCTTTACCTCACGCATTTAGACTTGTTTGGGAAGGTGTATTTATGATTAAAAGATTAAGAACAATATAATGGATACATATTTAAAAGATATTTTTTCTATACTATCTGATATAGTGGCAATTCTTGCTTTTTTATGGGCGGTATATGAATTTTATATTAAAAGAAGATTTAAAATAAAAGCTACTGCTTTTCCTAATGAATTGCATAAAAATAACAAAGAGTATATTTTTACTTTTAGTGTTATTAATCTTTCGGAACAATCATTAAACAGGATTAATTCTATTGGAATTTGGATTAAACGAAAAAATTCATTCGGTGCTTTTTGGGAAATTAAATTACAAGATATTGGATATCAAGAAAAAATAACATTTTTTGAGAATATTTTGCCTTTTTTAATTTCTGCTATTGAGCAGTGTATAGAGGAACAAACTTGGATAGATAAATTATTCACACCAAAATTAAAAATAGTGTTGAGAACAGCAAACGAGCGAGAAATTAACGTTATAATTGATGAATTTTATCACCAACAGGTCAATGAAAAAATTAACAAATTATTTAATAAAAATAAAAAATAAAAATCTAGGAATCAATTGATGAAACTTACCCAACTCCCCCTCTACATCATAGACGCCTTTACCGACACACTGTTCAAAGGTAACCAAGCCGCTGTCATGCCATTAGATAATTGGTTGTCAGAATCTATGATGCAAAGCATTGCGTCTGAAAACAACCTCTCGGAGACGGCTTTTTTTGTGAAAAATGCTGAGGGCGTTTTTGAGATTCGTTGGTTTTCGCCACTGAAAGAGATCGACTTTTGTGGGCATGCGACGTTGGCGAGCGCGTATGTCATCTTTAACCATCTTGGCGAAAAAGACACTATCAGATTTTGGGCGAAGGCGGTGGGTACCATCGAGGTCAATGAGCGTGAAAACGGGCGTATCGAGATGCGTTTTCCCAACCGTTCACCCGAAAAACTAAGCGTTATTCCAAGCGCACTTCAAACAGGGCTTTCTATCGCACCGCTTGAATTTCATAAAAACCAACAAGCCTATTTTGCCGTGTATGCAAACGAAGAAGACGTTAAAAACGTCGTGCCCGATCTTGAAAAACTAACATCCCTCGCACCGCTTGATGTGGTCGTTACGGCTCCAAGCAAGGCGTTTGATTTTGCATCACGCTACTTTTGGCCTGCCAACGGCGGTGTGGAAGATCCGGTGACCGGTTCGATTCATGCGGGACTTGCACCGTTTTGGGCGAAGCGTTTAGGAAAAACCGAACTGGTAGCGTTGCAAGCATCGAAGCGTTCGGGTGTGCTTTATTGTCGCGTTACGGAAGAGCGTATTTTCGTATCAGGCACGTGTGTTCCGTATTTACAAGGCTCGGTAACACTCAACGCTTAGCGTGATGGTTCAGTAGCATGAGTGTTGAAACAGCAGAGACACCGATGCCCACGCCAATGTCCCATGTAAGTGTTGCTCCTTCAATCAGATAGAGTAAAAGAGCGATACTTGCCGGGTTGATGTAAACATACGCCATCACTTTTTTAGGACCGATGATGATGGAGGCTTTTTGCGTGAGATACACAGTCATTAGCGTTGCTCCGATGACAAGATAAAGCATATAAAAGAGCGCATTGCCTGTAATGCGTCCCCATTGAAGCGGTATATCCATCAGCATCAATGCCGCAAACATCCAAAGACAGCCGCCTATTAATGTCATAAATACCAACACCAGCACGTCATCCTCTTCTTGATGTAAAAATTTGGTCAAAATCGAATAAATAGCCATAAAAAGTACGGCACTCAAAAAGATAAAATCACCTCTGTTGATTGAAAAATGAAGCAACAAAGAGAGTTCGCCCTTAAAAACGATAGTCACCGTTCCCACGATACCGCAAAGATAAATCAGCAATTGAAAAGGGCTGATGCGCTCTTTAAAGAAAAAGATGCACAAAATAGCCGTGACAAGCGGTACAAGCGTGTAAAGTGTGCCCGTATTGAGCGCTGTTGTTATCTCCAACGCTTTAAAAAAAGCGATGAAATAGAGTGAATAAAATAGGCTAATCATCATCGCTCTAGGAAATGTGTTTGTCAGTTTTTCTCGTTTCGTAGAGTTGAAAAAAATGAAAGGGCTCAGTAAAATAGACGCAAGAACAAAACGCAACAGTGCCAGCGAAATAGGGTGAATGAGCCCTGCAATTTTTTGAGAGGCAATGAACGAGCCTGCGACTAAAAATGTGTTGAGTAAAACCAATAAATGCGCTTTGATCTCTTTTGGCATAAACGACCTTTGTATGAAATGGGCGCATCATAGTCTGTTTTGGAGCGATTCGTCATAGATAGCGGAGCACTCGGTATAAAACCTCAAAAGGAAGCGTCGTTTTCGAACACACACGATTTCCTTCGAAAAATAGAGTTTTTGTAAAATCCCTCATCTTTGGGATAGAACAAAAAGCCGACCTTGGCGTGCTTGTCAACAGCAGCGCAAGGTCGGTTACATGTTAAGGCTTTACATGTAAGAAAAAAACAGAACTATTTGCGTAAAAATTTATAGCCTAACGCAAGAATGATGAGCCAAACGGGGATGAGGAAAACCGACGTACGAATACCGTCGATGAAACACATCACGACTAAAATACCGATGAAGAACGCAAGGCAAAGATAATTTCCGTACGGAAACCACAACGCTTTAAATTTTGGAACGATTTTCTCTTTATTTTTCGCCAAGCGGAATTTTAGATGCGCGTAACTAATCATAAACCAATTTAGAACCAATGCCGAAACGACCAATGCCATGAGATAATTCAAAGCGTCTTCGGGCATAAAGTAGTTCAAAACGACGCACAGACCCGTAATGAGAGCCGAAAATAAAACGGCATTGACCGGTACGCCCGCGCGATTGGTTTTCATAAAGCGTTTGGGTGCGTTACCTTGTGCGGCAAGACCGTAGAGCATACGCGAATTGGAGTAAACGCCGCTATTGTAGACCGAAAGTGCGGCGGTAAGAACGATGGCGTTGAGAATGTGCGCAACAAAGTTTTGATCCAGACTGTGAAAGACCATCACAAAAGGCGTTACCTCTTTGGTCATTTTCATCCACGGCATTAACGAAAGTAAAACGACGAGCGCTCCGACGTAGAAGATTAAAATACGGTAAATGACCTGATTGGTCGCTTGGGGAATCGTACGGCTCGGATCGTCCGTTTCGGCTGCTGCGATACCGATCAGTTCGAGCCCGCCGAATGAGAACATAATAAACACCATCGCCATCGCAAAGCCCGAAAATCCGTGCGGCATAAAACCGCCCTCAAGTGCCCAAAGGTTGCTCAAATGTGCTTGTTCGCCGCCGTTGCCGCTAATAAGAAGGTAGGAACCAAAAGCGATCATCGCAATAATCGCGATCACTTTGATGATGGCAAACCAAAATTCAAATTCGCCGTAAAAACGTACGTTGGCAAGATTGACGAGGTTGATGATGACGAAAAAGAAGGCCGCGGACGCCCATGTCGGAACGTTGGGTAACCAAAAATGAATAAACGTTCCGATAGCGGTGAGTTCCGCCATACCGACTAAAACGTAAAGCATCCAGTAGTTCCAGCCCGAAGCAAAGCCGGCAAAGTGATGCCAATAGGTATTTGCAAAGTGGCTAAAAGAACCTGCTACCGGCTCTTCGACGATCATTTCGCCGAGTTGTCGCATAATCATAAACGCGATAAATCCGCCTAACGCATAGCCTAAAAGAACCGCCGGACCGGTCATTTGGACGGTGGTTGAAACGCCTAAGAACAGTCCCGTTCCGATCGCTCCGCCCAAGGCGATCAACTGAACGTGTCTGTTTTTGAGACCTCGACTCAGAGAGTTTTTGTGCATGTAGTTCCTTTCTCAATTAAAAGCGTATATTGTATCTTTTTTGAAGCAAAAGGAGGCTGACATCTGCTCAAAAAAGAAGTACAATTACGAAAATTATTTGAGGATGATATGACATGCGCTTTTGGATGGCTTTAGGATGTTTGGTTTCGCTTGTGTGTGCCCAGTCGGGTTTTAAGATAACGCCTGAACTTCTTGCGTCCGTGATGGCAAAAAGTATGGAGTCCAATCTCCCGCAAACGTTTAAGTACAAAGAGTTAAGGCTCGTCGTCCAACATGTCGATGTGGAAGGAAAACGGGTTTTGCTCGATGCGACGACGTCGCAGTCGAAAGAGATTCTTGACGAACTTTACAAATACAAAACCTTGCCGGACGATCTGAAACGACAGTGCAACGACTTTTCCAAAGTCTCCATGGTCGCTCAAGGCGTAGAGTACATGTTACGTGTTAAGGACGGGAAAAGAGGTATCGAAGTGATTTACGATAAAGAAGCTTGCGGCGAGAGTTTCGATCCGTCGCAGAAAATTTTCGTCGACGGATACAATCGCTACGGCTTGGATCGTTTCGGACATACGAAAAAAGAGAACGCCAAGCTCAAAAAAGCCTCTTAACGCACGCAGTTGCGTCCGGCGTTTTTGGCTTCGTAAAGTTTTTTATCGGCACGCAGATATAAATCTTCAAAACTTTGCACTTCGGAGGTAATCGAAGCCACGCCGATACTGGCGGTAATGTTTAAAGGCTCGATTCCTTGCGTGTACGTGATACGCAATCGGCTTAAAGCGATACGCAAGTGCTCCATCTTCTCTTTCGCCTTTTCTTCGTTGACATGTAAGAGTAAAAATGCCAACTCTTCGCCGCCCAATCGCCCGACAATATCTGTATCGCGAACCTGAGAAACGCAATACTCTCCGAGCGTTTGCAGTACGACGTCGCCTACGGGATGCCCTAAGCTATCGTTAATGTGTTTAAAGTGGTCAACGTCCAAAAGGGCGAATGCCAGATCGTGACCGTAACGTTTGGCGCGTACGAACTCTTTGTGAGCGCAGTTGAGAAAGTGACGGCGATTGTATAGTTTGGTCAGCATGTCGGTTTGTGCAAGGTAGTGCAGTTCCTCTTCCAAAAGCGTGCGTCTGTGAATCTCTTCTTTTAAAAGGCTCTGTTCCGCTAAAAGGGCTTCACGGTTGGCTTCGGACTCTTGTTGGTAGCGATGCCTGTGGTATTCGATCCAGCTGGTAATAAATGCGATCGCAAGGTACGAAAAGCAAAAACGGATTTTAAACGCTAGATCGTACGCGTGATCGACGTGCGGAACCCATATGAAAAAGACCATGACGATCGCAAGCAATACGCAACTCCACATAAAACCGATACGATT
>JGI24728J21555_1001074_pt1 | contig 12100 bp, 9 predicted proteins | sample EPASupsiteSAE305_FD_21555 | JGI IMG/M metagenome (IMG submission 21555) | reverse complement strand
CGCCGCGCCCGCCGTGGCTGCCCCTGCCGTGTCCATCCCCCTGGGTGACCGTCCCGAGCAGCGCGTTCCCATGACCCGCCTGCGCGCCCGCATCGCCGAGCGCCTGCTGCAGTCCAAGAACGAAAACGCCATCCTCACCACCTTCAACGAAGTGAACATGGCCCCGGTCATGGCCCTGCGCAAGCAGTACGGCGACAAGTTCGAGAAGGAACATGGCGTGCGTCTGGGCTTCATGGGCTTCTTCGTCAAGGCCGCCGTGGCTGCCCTGAAGAAGTACCCGATCCTGAACGCCTCCGTCGATGGCAACGACATCGTCTATCACGGCTACATCGACATCGGTATCGCCGTGGGCTCCCCCCGCGGTCTGGTGGTGCCCATCCTGCGTGATGCCGACCAGATGTCCATCGCCGACATCGAGAAGAAGATTGCCGAATACGGCCAGAAGGCCAAGGACGGCAAGATCTCCATCGAAGAACTGACCGGTGGCACCTTCTCCATCTCCAACGGCGGCGTGTTCGGCTCCATGCTCTCCACCCCCATCATCAACCCGCCCCAGTCCGCGATCCTCGGCATCCATGCCACCAAGGACCGCGCCGTGGTCGAGAACGGTCAAGTGGTGGTGCGCCCCATCAACTACCTGGCCATGTCCTACGACCACCGCATCATCGACGGCCGCGAAGCCGTGCTGGGTCTGGTGACCATGAAGGAAGCCCTGGAAGATCCCGCCCGCCTGCTGCTCGGCGTTTAATGCGCATTGACTGACTGATCCAAGGAACGCAGAGCCGCGGGGCCACCAGCCTTCGCCCTCTGCGTTCTTTTCATGAACGAAAGGTTCTGACCATGTCCAAACAATTCGACGTTCTCGTCATCGGCGGCGGCCCCGGCGGCTATGTGGCTGCCATCCGTGCCGCCCAGCTGGGCTTCTCCGTCGCCTGCTGCGAATCCAATCCCTACGCCGATCCCAAGGGCGAACCCCGCCTCGGCGGCACCTGCCTGAACGTGGGCTGCATCCCCTCCAAGGCCCTGCTGCACACCTCCCACCTGTTCGAGGAAGCCGGCCACGCCTTCGCCGCCCAGGGCATCCAGGTGAGCGCACCCAAGATCGACGTGCCCACCATGATCGGCCGCAAGACCGCCGTGGTGACCCAGCTCACCTCCGGCATCAAGGGCCTGTTCAAGAAGAACAAGGTCACCCAACTCAATGGCCACGGTTCCTTCGTCGGTCAGGGCGGCGCCGGTTGGCAGGTCAAGGTCGGCGACGAAGTCGTCGAGGCCAAGCAGGTCATCGTCGCCACCGGCTCCAAGGCCCGTCATCTGCCCGGCATCGCCGTGGACCAGAAGATCGTGCTGGATAACGAAGGCGCCCTGGAACAACAGTCCGTGCCCAAGAAGCTGGCCATCATCGGCGCCGGCGTCATCGGCCTGGAAATGGGTTCCGTGTGGCGTCGTCTGGGTTCCGAAGTGACCATCCTGGAAGCCTCTCCCGACTTCCTCGCCGCCGCCGACCAGGACGTGGCCAAGGAAGCCCTCAAGCTGTTCACCAAGCAGGGCCTCAACATCCAGATGGGCGTCAAGCTGGGCGAGACCAAGGTCAGCAAGAAGGGCGTNTCCATCGCCTACACCGACAAGGANGGCAAGGAACAGAAGCTGGATGCGGAGCGCCTGATCGTCTCCGTCGGCCGNGTGCCCAACACCGACGGCCTCAACGCCGAAAAGATCGGCCTCAAGCTCAACGAGCGCGGCCAGATCGAAGTGGACGGCCACTGCCGTACCAACCTGCCCGGCATCTGGGCTGTGGGCGACGTGGTGTCCGGCCCCATGCTGGCCCACAAGGCCATGGAAGAGGCCGTCATGGTTGCCGAACTGATGGCCGGCCAGGCTGGTCACTGCAACTTCGACACCATCCCCTGGGTCATCTACACCAGCCCCGAGATCGCCTGGGTCGGCAAGACCGAACAGCAGCTCAAGGCTGACGGCGTGGCCTACAAGGCCGGCAAGATCCCCTTCCTGGCCAACGGCCGGGCCCTGGGCATGGGCGACCCCACCGGCTTCGTCAAGATGCTGGCCTGCGCCAAGACCGACCGCATCCTGGGCGTGCACATCATCGGCCCCAATGCCTCCGAACTGATCGCCGAAGCCGTGGTGACCATGGAGTTCGGCGGCGCCTCCGAAGACCTGGCCCGCATCTGCCACGCCCACCCGACCCTGTCGGAAGCGGTGCACGAAGCCGCCCTGGCCTGCGACAAGCGCCCGCTGCACTTCTAAGCGGAAAGCATCCGGGCTGCGGCCCGGTGCAGACAAAAAAGGCGAGGATTGCTCCTCGCCTTTTTCTTTTCGGTTAGCTAATGATTTGTTCCGGCTTGAGCCGATTTTGGAAAGAGCCCCTGCATGAACAAAGTCATACATTGGCAGCTAGCAGGCTATCCCAACAGACATGACTAGATTCGTTCCCCAAACAACGAACAAGTTATTAAATTAATCTGGGGTTCCGGCTATCAGTCAAAGGGGTTGTAGTCCGTGATGGCGATGCAGCTAGGTGCTCTATTTCCAAAGTCGATAGATAGGGTAGATGAGCAGTTATGGCAGATGTAATTTCGCCCAAATTCGCTCTCAGCAGAAACTTGGAGGAGAGCCTTTTGGTGTTTACTCATGCAGTTTGCACAAAGGTAGTGGGGTGGCTCGCCGTTTTCCATTCCTGGCTTTAGTGCGTAGGCAAAAATTCCTGGAGCGAGTGCGTGCAGCCTATAGCGTTCGGCTTCGGATTCCCAGTTTTTGAACCGGACTAGCTCTTTTTCAAGCTCGGCCATCTTTGCGGAGAGAACTGCCTGCTTCTCTTGAGCAGCAAGCGCGACTGTATTGGCTTGCATGAGTTTGGCATTAACTTGTGAAACGGCAGCAACGATCTCATTGTAATTGGCAAGGCCGTTTGCAGACTTAAGCAGAGTGGTCAGGGCCTGAACACTTTGTGCGGCACCGAGAAGTTCGTGGAGCATGGTAGTGGCCTTAACAGTAAAAGAAAGAAGACTTGCCTGTCCGCCTAATGCATAGCTGTGAGATGACGCTAAATCTTTTGTTGTAATGCATTGAATTTACAGGGTTCGTTTGAGATTTCACTGGATGGCAAATATCCGTAGTGCGCGCCAGCTAAAGTGTCTATCTATTTGGGATTGTCCTCAAGGGGTCACACTGCCTCATACCCCGTTGTCTGCTCGCTTTTCAAATTGATGGTTACAGATTGATAGCTGAACTTCCTTACCCAATGCTGGGCCGTCCCCAGCCGATGTTTTAAAATAACCGTCTTTCCGCGCCGCTCCTTTCAAGCTGCCAGGCGCTACAACAACATCGCACCCCCGGTGCTCCCGACGGATTCCCCATGCCCCACCGTACCCTCAACGTTCCCGAGCGCGGCATGCTCGATGCCTATGAGGCCTTGCTGGCCTCCCGCGGATTCACTGCCGATGCGGCCCAGAAGGCGGCGGCCGAGCGGCTGCAGAAGCTCTATTACGAGCTGGTGGCCTTCAAGGCGGCGCGGCGCAACAAGCTCTACAAGATGTTCAATTCCCGCCTGGAAGTGCCCCGGGGCGTCTATTTCTGGGGCGGGGTGGGGCGGGGCAAGAGCTTCCTCATGGACTGCTTCTACGACTCCGTGCCCTACAAGCGCAAGAAGCGCATCCACTTCCACGGCTTCATGCAGCAGGTGCACAAGGACCTTGAAAGCCTCAAGGGCGAGACCGATCCCCTGGCCATCCTGGCCGGGCGCATTGCGGCCGAGACCCGGGTGCTGTGCTTCGACGAGTTCCACGTCTCCGACATCGCCGACGCCATGATCCTGGGCCGCCTGCTGGAGAAGCTCTTTGCCAAGGGGGTGGTGCTGGTGATGACCTCCAACTACCCGCCGGAAAACCTCTACCCCAACGGCCTGCAGCGGCAGAACTTCCTACCCACCATCGCCTTGCTCAAGCAGCAGCTGGACGTGGTGCAGGTGGAGGCGGGCATCGACTACCGCCTGCGTACCCTGGAGCAGGTGGAGATCTACCACTATCCGGCCGACGACGCGGCGGAAGCCAAGATGGCCGACTACTTCCGGGAACTGGCCGGCGGGGAAGGGCAGGCCGGCGGCAGCATCGAGGTGCTGGGCCGGGAGATTCCGGTGTTGCGCCGCTCCGCCGGGGTGGTGTGGTTCGACTTCCAGGCCCTGTGCGACGGCCCCCGTTCCCAGAACGATTACCTGGAACTGGCCCGGGCCTATCACACGGTGCTGGTCTCCCGTCTGCCCCGCATGAATTCCACCCAGCGCGACATGGCCCGGCGCTTCACCTGGCTGGTGGATATCTTCTACGACGCCAAGGTCAAATTCATTGCCACCGCCGAGTGCGAGCCGGAAGGGCTGTACACCGAGGGCACCCACGCCGGCGAGTTTTTCCGCACCGTCAGCCGCCTGGTGGAAATGCGTTCCCGGGACTACCTGGCCTTGCCCCATCTGGCTTGAGTTTTCGGGAGGGCGGGGCGACACTGGTGCCGCCCCTTTCCTGCCGTGCCGATCATTGGAGGTCTGCCGTGAAGCGTCTGCTGCTGGTTCCGTTGCTCGCCCTGGGCCTGTTCCTGGGGATGTTCTCCATGGCCTGGGCCCAGCAGGAAGTGGAGATCGTGCCCCTCAAGAGCCGTACCGTGGACCAGGTGCTGCCGGTGCTGCAGCCCCTGGTGGAGCCGGGCGGCGCGGTGTCGGGCATGAACAACCAGCTCATCATCAAGGGCAGCCGGCGCAACCGGGAGCAGCTGAAGCAGGTGCTGGCCTCCATCGACACGCCGCCGCGCATGCTGCGCATCCGGGTCACCCAGAACCGGGACCTGGATAGCCGGGGCCGGGACGTGGGCGTCTCCGGCAACGTGGGCCTGGGCGGCAATGTGCGCATCATCCAGTCCCCCGGTGCCGCCGGCACCCTCAACGGCAGCGGCAGCCTCGGCCGTAGCGGCGGCGGCAGCGTGCAGATCCAGCGGGGCGGCTCCAGCGTGACCACGGAGATCGTGGACACCCGCAGCACCCGCAGCAGTTCCGCCGGGCAGATGGTGCAGGTGATGGAAGGGGGCCGGGCTTTCATCCAGATGGGCCAGTCCGTGCCGGTGCCCCTGCGCCAGGCCGTGCTCGGTCCCAATGGCGTGGTGGTGACCGAGAGCACGGTGTACCGGGACCTGGGCCAGGGCTTCTATGCCGAGCCCCACCTGGCGGGGGATCGGGTGACCCTGGAAATCAGCCCCCAGAACGACACCCCGGGCAGCTACGGCCCCGGCAGCGCCAATATCCAGCGCCTCAGCACCACCGTCTCCGGCCGCCTGGGCGAGTGGATCGCCCTCGGCGGCATGGGCCAGGAATCGAGTGGACGGGAGCGGGCCAACAGCACCCTGTCCACCCAGGACGTACGCGACAACCGGACCGTCTGGCTGCTGGTGGAAGAGATCAAGTAGTCCCGGCTTTCCTTTTTTTCCGCAGCCCCGGCGGCGGAACACAACAACCAAGAAGAACATGACCGATTTTCGCCAACATCCCTGCCGCCTGCCTCCGGAGCGCCTGTTCACGCCCTGTCCCGAGAGCCTGCTGGAATTCGCCACCACCGCCGAACTGGACGATCTGGCCGAGGAATTCGCCCACCCCCGGGCGGTGGAGGCCTTGAGCTTCGGTCTCGACATTCCCCGCCACGGCTACAACCTGTTCGTCCTCGGCGAGCCGGGCAGCGGCCGCCACGCCCTGGTGCATCGAGTGCTGGACACCCAGTTCCGCCATCGCGGCAACGGCGATGCCGCCTGGGACTGGTGCTATGTGCACAACTTCCAGGAGCCGACCCGGCCGCGCCTGCTGAGGCTGCCCGCCGGCCGCGGCAGCAAGCTGCGGGAGGACATGCAGAACTTCGTCTCCGGCCTGGCCCCGGCCCTCACCGCCGCCTTCGAGAGCGACGACTACCGGCGCCGCCTCAACGCCCTGGAAAGCGAGGCCAAGAAGCGGGAGGACACGGCCCTGCGTACTCTTGGCCGGGAGGCCATGAGCAAGGGCGTGGCCCTGCTGTCCACCGAGGAAGGCTTCACTTTCGTTCCCGCCAAGAGCGAGGACGAGACCATGAGCGAGGAGGAGTACGACGCCCTGCCCAAGGAGCGCCAGGAGGAACTGGACGCCATCATTGAATCCTACGAGCCGCGCCTGCAGGACCTGGTCAGCCAGTTCCCCCGCTGGCAGCGGGAGCTGCAGGCCAAGGTCAAGGACATTTCCCGGGAGGCCCTGCGCCTGGCCGTGGGCCACGAGATCGAAGAACTCAAGCCCGCCTATGCCGACCTCGCGGAGGTGAGCGCCTTCCTCGACGCGGTGCTGCACGACGTGGTGGAAACCGGCGACAACCTGCGGGAATCCCAGAAGGGTGAGGGGGAGATGGAAACCCTGCTCTTCTCCGGCAGCATTTCCCTGCAGCGCTACCTGGTCAATCTGCTGGTGGACAACAGCGGCACCAGCGGCCGGCCGGTGGTGTGCGAGAGTCTGCCCACCTTCCAGAACTTGCTGGGCCGGGTGGAACACACCGCCCACATGGGCATGTGGGTTTCCAACTTCACCCTGATCCGGGCCGGCGCCCTGCACCGGGCCAACGGCGGCGCCCTGGTGCTGGATGCGGGCAAGCTGCTGACCCAGCCCTACGCCTGGGAAGGACTCAAGCGGGCCCTGCAGGCCGAGCGCCTGCGCCTGGAATCGCCGGAGGACCTCTTCGGCCTGCAGAGCACCCAGCAGCTCGAGCCGGAGCCCATGCCCCTGGACGTGAAGGTGGTGCTGGTGGGCGATCGCAACACCTACTACCTGCTCTCGGAAATGGACCCGGAATTCGGCGCCCTGTTCAAGGTGGCGGCGGACCTGGAAAACGACGTGGTGCGGGGCCCGGAGAATGCGCTGCTCTACGCCCGCCTGCTGGCCACCCTGGCCCGCCGCGATCAGCTGCGGGCCCTGACCCGGGCCGCCACGGCCTGGACCATCGAACGGGCGGCCCGCCTGGCCGAGGATTCGCGCAAGCTCACTACCCGTACCCGGGTGCTGGCCGACCTGCTGCGGGAGGCGGACTGGATGGCGGAGAAGGACGGCGCTCCCGACATCGACCGCCAGCATCTGGAGCGGGCCCTGGCGGCCCAGGTGCGGCGCGCCGACCGGGTACGGGAGCGGCAGCAGGAGGCCATCCTCAACGGCGAATTCATGATCGCCACCGAGGGCATGGAAATCGGGCAGATCAACGGCCTTGCCGCCATTGACATGGGCGAGCTGACCTTTGCCCACCCCATGCGGGTCACCGCCGCGGTGCGCATGGGCGACGGCGACGTCATGGACATCGAACGGGAAACGGAACTGGGCGGCCCCCTGCACAGCAAGGGCATGCTCATCCTCTCCGGCTTCCTCTCCAACCGCTTCGGCCGCCTGGTGCCCCTCTCGGTCAATGCCAGCCTGGTCTTCGAGCAGTCCTACGGCGAGGTGGACGGGGACAGCGCCTCCCTGGCCGAGCTGTGCGCCCTGCTGTCGGCCATCGGCATGCTGCCCCTGCACCAGTCCCTGGCCATGACCGGCTCCCTCAACCAGCTGGGCCAGGTCCAGCCCATCGGCGCCGTCAATGAAAAGATCGAAGGCTTCTTCGACATCTGCCAGGCCCGGGGCCTGACCGGCAAGCAGGGGGTGATCATTCCCGCTGCCAACGTCTCCCACCTCATGCTGCGGGCCGACGTGGTGGCGGCGGTGCGCCGCGGCGACTTCCACGTCTTCGCCGTGCGCCATGTGGATGAGGCCATGGCCCTGCTCACCGGCCTGCCGGCGGGCACTCCCGATGCCAAGGGCGAGGTGGCCCCGGACAGCGTCAGCGGCAAGGTGGCCACCCAGCTCATGGAACTGGCCCAGCAACGCCACGGCCCGCCGGAAAAGCCCAAGGCGCCGCGCAGGAGCAAGGCCAAGGAAAGCCCGGCCAAGCCCAAGCCGGGCAAGGAACCGGTGGAAGACGTGGCCGGCCACGGGGAGCGCGGGGCAGGGGAGGCCTGAGCCCATGGGCGATCCGGGGCAGGGGATGGAGCCCCTGGCGGCAGAGGGCGCGGTCACCCCGGCGGAACTGCAGGCCGCCGCCGAGGTGGTGGAACATGCCTCGCCCCTGGTGCGGGGCCTGCTCATCGCCGCCGGCAGCCTGTGCGTCGTGCTGGGGGTGGTGGGCCTGTTCCTGCCCCTGCTGCCGACCACGCCCTTCATGCTGCTGGCCGCCGCCTGCTACGCCCGGGCGTCCCTGCGTTTCTACCGCTGGCTCACCGGCCATCGCCTGTTCGGCCCGCCCATCCTGGAGTGGCGGCGGCACCGGGCCATTCCCTACCGGGCCAAGCGGGCCGGAGTGCTGCTGATGGCCCTGACCTTTTCCACCTCCATCCTGCTGGTGGTGAAAAATCCCTGGGCCCAGGCCGGCCTGGCCGCGTTCGGCCTTTTCATGTGCCTGTGGCTGTGGCGCCTTCCCTCCCGGGACCGGCCGGGGGCCTGAGCGCCGTGGGCCGCCAGGGCCGGCGGATCGTGCTTTCCCTCCTGTAGGGGGCCACAGGCCGGCGATGCAGGCGGGCTATAAGGACTATTTCCCGATTCAATTGGCTTGCGCCGCCGCCCCTTGCTAAGGTGGATTTACGTTTGATGCCACCACCGTGAAGGAGCCAGCCATGACCCGGATGATCGAAGAAGCCCGTTGCATCTTCACCCGGCTGTGGGCCGATGCGGTGTGGGGGAACCGGCCGGCCGCCCTCTCGTTCCGCCCCGCCAGGCCGCGCCACGCCGCGCGGCCCATGCCCCACCCCCAGCCGGCCCCCTGAGGCCGTCCCCGCGGCCCCATGGCACCGCCAGAAGCCGCACCAGATAAGCCTCTCCAGGTGGTGCCGTGGGGTGGCCGGCAAGGTGGCCATGCCTAGTGGCGGTGCCGCTGACAGGCACGGCCGGGGCCGGTCCCGGCCGGCTATTCCCGGTGCCACTTTTTTCATCGGCCGGCGGCTGCGCTAGACTGGCGGGCAATTCCCTTTGCATGAAGGTTCGGCCCATGGTTATGCCCCTGGTGGTGGCGCCCCATCCGGAACTGGCTCCCTGGATCTACCACATCCTGGTGATGCCCCTGGACGGCTGTCTCTCCCGTCTGCCCTCGGCCCTCAGCCCCGGCCTGCTGCTGTTCGCCCGGGGCGGTGCGGCGCAGCCCCTGGCCGACGGCAGCTGCCGGGCCGTGCCCCGTGCCAGCCTGACGGGGCCCTATCTGGGCCCCCGGGAGTCCCGGGCGGCGCCGGGCAGCGTCTTCCTTTCCGTCATGTTCCGCCCCGGCGTCATGGCCGAAGCCCTGGGGCCCGGCGTCGGCGAGCTGCGGGACCGCATCGTGCCCCTGGATGAAGTGCTGCCGCCCCTGCTGGTGCGACAGATGCTGGAAACGGTGGATGCCAGCGACTCCCCGGCCGACTGGGTCGCGGCGGTGCAGGGCCTGCTGCGCCGCTGCCTGCGTCCGCGGCGCGACCCGGCGCGGCTGGCCGACCTGCTGGGCGCCTCCACCCACCTGTTTTCTCCCGCCGGCCAGATCGCCGCCCACCTGGGCATCGGCCTGCGCCAACTGGAACGGCGGGTGGCCCACGGTTACGGCGCCAATCTGCGGGAGCTGCGGCGGGTGGCCCGCTTCGGCTTCTCCCTGGCCCGTCTCCAGGCCCAGCCGCCCCGGCGGGGCGAATTGACCCGCATCGCCCAGGACTTCGGCTACTACGACCAGGCCCACATGGACCGGGATTACCGGGACATGGCCGGCGCCTCCCCGGGGGAGCTGCTGCGCGCCGTCGCCGATGGGGCTCCCGGATACTGGTGGTACCGCCTGGGGCAGCGGGACTTCCGCGACCTCTTCCTGCCCGACGATGTCGACTCCGTACAAGCCGGACTCTTTTCCCCCGCCTAGACTGCCCACCGTTTCCCTTGTCTGGAGAAAACGGTGCAACACGCTCCCACCCTGTACGGCGACGGCTATCTGCTGACCCAGGTCGACACCCTGACCGAAGCGGTGCGCAGCAACAGCCTCTGGTATCTCAGTTTCGGCCTGGCCTGCTGTGCCGTGGAAATGATCCACGCCGCCGCCTCCCGCTACGACATGGACCGCTTCGGCATGATGCCCCGGGCCAGCCCGCGCCAGGCGGACCTGATGATCGTCGCCGGCACCGTCACCAACAAGATGGCCCCGGCCCTGCGCAAGCTCTACGACCAGATGGCCGAGCCCCGCTACGTCATCTCCATGGGCTCCTGCGCCAACGGCGGCGGCTTCTACCACTACTCCTACTCCGTGGTGCGGGGCTGCGACCGCATCATTCCGGTGGACATCTACATCCCCGGCTGCCCGCCCACCGCCGAGGCCCTGCTCTACGGCCTGACCCAGCTGCAGAACCTGGTGCAGCGGCGCAAGCGCCTCATCCACCGGGCCGAGGAGGCGCGGGCGGCGGAGGCAACGAAAGGCGCCTAGGGCGGCCCGGGCGGTCATGAAAAAGGCCGGCTCCGGGGAGCCGGCCTGGCAGCCGTTGCCCTGGTACTGGCGCGGCTAGATGTTGAGCACGATGCGGCCGTCGATGTGGCCGGCCTTCATGCGGCCGAAGATGTCGTTGATGTTCTCGATCCGGTCGGTGCTGTAGTGGGTCTTCACCTTGCCCTCGCCGGCAAAGGCCAGGGCTTCTTCCAGGTCCTTGCGGGTGCCGACGATGGAGCCGCGCACGGTCTTGGCGTTGAGCACCACGTCGAAAATGGGCAGGCCGAAGTCGCCGGGGGGCAGGCCCACCAGGGACATTGTGCCGCGCTTGTGCAGCATGCCCAGGGCCTGGCTGAAGGCACTGCGGGAGACGGCGGTGACCAGGATGCCGTGGGCGCCCTTGATCTGCTTCTGGATTTCCGCCACCGGGTCCACCTGGGCGGCGTTGAGGGTGACGTCGGCGCCCAGGGTCTTGGCCAGGGCCAGCTTTTCGTCCGCCACATCGACGGCGATGACGTGGAAGCCCATGGCCTTGGCGTACTGCACCGCCATGTGGCCGAGGCCGCCGATGCCGGAGATGGCGACCCAATCGCCGGGCTTGCATTCGAGCACCTTGAGCCCCTTGTACACCGTGACGCCGGCGCACAGCACCGGGGCGGCGGGGGCGAATTCCAGGGTGTCGGGCAGCTTGCCGACGTAGCCCGGATCGGCCAGCACGTATTCGGCATAGCCGCCGTTCACCGTGTAGCCGGTCATCTGCTGGGAATCGCAGAGGGTTTCCCAGCCGGTGATGCAGTGTTCGCAATGGCCGCAGGCGGTGTGCAGCCAGGGGACGCCGACCCGGTCCCCTTCCTTGACGTGGGTGACGCCGGCGCCGACGGCGGCCACGTAGCCGACCCCCTCATGGCCGGGGATGAAGGGCAGGGAAGGCTTCACCGGCCAGTCGCCGTCGGCGGCGTGGAGGTCGGTGTGGCAGACCCCGGAGGCCACCACCTTGACCAGCACCTGCCCGGGCGGCACCTCGGGCACGGGCACTTCCTCGATCACCAGGGGCTTGCCGAATTCGTGGACGACGGCGGCTTTCATCATCTGGGCCATGACGCTTCTCCTCAATGGATGGACGATGTCTCCATCATAGGCCTTGGCGCCGCCGGTTTTCTGATGCGGGTCAAATCTCGATGCCGCACAGGGCCAGCACCGCCAGGAGCCCGGGGCTCAGGTGCCGGTCGGCATGGACCAGCACCTGCAGGTCCCGCTCCAGGTTGAGGAAGGGGGCTGCCACCGGGGCCAGCCAGCCGGCCTGGAAGGCATCCTCCAGCTCCAGGCGGGAAAGGCAGCCCAGGCCCAGGCCGGCCCGGACGCACTGGCGGATGGCCTCCGGCTGTTCCAGCTCCAGGGCCACCCGGGGCGTCAGGGTGGCGTTGGCCAGGGCCCGGTCGAACACCTCCCGGGTGCCCGAGCCCCGCTCCCGGAGCACCCAGCCGGCCCCGGCCAGGTCCGCCGGCGTGGCGGTGCCGCCAGCCAGGGGATGGCCCGCCGCGGCAAACACCTGGAGCCGGTCCGGGCGCCAGGAAAAGCGCCGCAGGCGGGGC
>JGI24728J21555_1001071_pt1 | contig 12130 bp, 11 predicted proteins | sample EPASupsiteSAE305_FD_21555 | JGI IMG/M metagenome (IMG submission 21555) | reverse complement strand
GATACGTTCCCCAATTTCAACGGGAATAGAGAGTTCTTTTAGGATTTTTTTTACTATGGCGATGATATCTCCGATTTGATTGTATCCTTCGATAATTACGGTAAACTCATCACCGCCGAGTCGGCAAACCATATCACATTCTCGCATGAATTTTTTTAGCCGTGATGAAACTTCTTGCAGTAAAAGATCCCCTGCATCGTGTCCGAGAGAGTCATTTATTTTTTTGAATCCATCCAAATCAAGAAAGAAAAGGACTACTTGCAATCCTTTTCTTCGAGCAATCATTATGCTTTGCTTTAGACGATCCATAAACAGTAGACGGTTCGGTAATCCTGTGAGTGCATCGCGATGCGCTAAATAATGGATTTGATCTTGGGTAACCCGTTTTTCCGTGAGATCAGTAAATAATCCAATATAATTTATGACAACACCTTTGGTGTTTTTGATACTGTAAATACTAAGCCATTCAGGATAAACATCTCCATTTTTTCGTCGGTTGTAGATTTGTCCTTGCCACATTCCGGTTCGTTTGATCATCGCCCACATGGTGTTGTAAAAATCTTTGTCATGATGTCCGGATTTTAAAATTGCCGGTGTTTTACCTATAATTTCCGAAAATTCATATCCCGTCACTTCTGTAAAGGTTTTGTTGACTTGCTGAATATGCATTTCACTATCCGTCAATACAATACCCTCGATACTGTGATCAAAAATTTTCTCTGCCATTTTTATTTGACGTTCACTGACAATATGTTCACGTTTATCGGAAAAAATAATAATTCCGGCTTCTTTTTCAGAATTTTTATCATAATTATGCATAGGTATGATATTTAATGCAACGGGGATAAGTGTTCCGAATTTTGATTTTAGTTCAAAACCATTCGGAAGTGATGAGAGAGTTTGTTTTTCCATTAATATCATTGGATTGATTGTTTCTTCTCCACTCAGTTGGGTATTAATTAGAATAAAAACATTATGTAAATTATTTTTTATGGCTTCTTTAGCTTTCCATCCTGTAAGAGCCTCTGCCATCGGATTAAGATAACGTATCTTTCCCTCATGGTCGAATGAGATAACAGCGTCACCGATACTGGAGAGTGTTGTCGAATAGCAAGTTTCCAGTGCTTTATCTACCTCATGGCGGTGAAGTGCCATCTCGATGTTACTGTGAAGCATTTGGGCATTGAATGGCTTTACAATATAGCCGTGAGGATTACTCAATTTAGCCCGTGCTAATGTTTTGTCATCTGCATACGCTGTCAAAAATACGACTGGAATCGAAAAAAGATCATGGATTTGCCGTGCAGCATCGATCCCATCACTTTCACCTTTTATGACGATATCCATCAACACGAGATCAGGATTCTTTTTGGCTACTATTTTGAGGGCATTTTTAGCAGTATCGGCAATTCCTACTATGTCATATCCTAAAAATTCAAGCCGATCTTGTAGATCGAGGGCTACTATCCCTTCATCTTCAACAATCAAAATCTTTTTTTTCATTTTTTTTCCCCTCCAATCATGTCAGGTGCATGAAAAATAAGCTGAAAAACGCTCCCCTTATCCGTATTGACCTGAATAGTTCCATCAAGTTGTTTTGTCAATATATTGACCAGTTTTAAACCGACAGAAACGGTATTATTTTGATCTTCATTGTCAAATCCTTTTCCATTATCAATCACTTTTAGGATAATTGAACCTGTGTCGTTTTGATGGAGAGTAATTGTGATTTTTTTGTCTTTTTGAAATTCGTAAAAAGCATGCTGAAGTGCATTGGTAATCAGTTCATTAACGATTAGTCCACAGGGCATTGCTGTGTCCATTACGAAAAAAAGCGGTTCTATTGTCCGTTCAATAGTCACTTCAGACGCAAGATCCCCGAAACTATCTACTAAAGAATTAGTGAGAAATTGGAGATAGGTTGACATATCAACCCGCCCTGCATGATCGGATTTGTATAAAATTTCATGTACGGTTGCGATGGCAAAAATGCGATTTTGGCTCTCTTGCAGTACGTTAGCAACTGCTTTATCTTTAATCTTTTTACGTCCTAATGAGAGGAGACTAGAAATTGTTTGGAGATTATTTTTTACCCTATGATGAATCTCTTTTAAAAGATGCTCTTTTTCTTGCAATGAAATTGAGATTTTTTCAGTTTGCTCAGTATACGGTGAGATGTCATGTATGATGCAAATTATACATTCCGATCCATTACTGCAATAGTTGGAAGCAATTTCAACGGGGATCGTATTTCCATCTTTTTTACGGTAGAGGTTTTTAGTCACTATCCTTCCATTGCGTTTTAATGAACTTGATTGCCCTTGCCATGAGAGAAGATCAAAAGAATGCAAATCGATATCTGTAATCCGCAACTGCATTATCTCATTGCTTTCATATCCGAGTAAGAGGGCTGCATATTTATTGGCAAATAACACTCTGCCTTCTATCGTATCAAAAACGATCAATGCTTCAGGAATACAATGTTTCCATGATAATGTATTTAAAAGTAATTGAGATTCAGATAATAATGGCATTTTTAATATTTTCTCACTCTATCTAGCTTCTGTGCTCTAGTGTAGCTAAAATGTTGTTAATTCAATTTTTAATCAATATAATTTTTATTTATAACATAGAAATTTTTTTTACTGCATAAATAATTATAGGGGAAGTATCGTCACAAAGACGTCACAGTTCTTTTTAAATATAGTGAGTGGATACTCTTAATGTACTTTGGGAGGATAATGTGTGAGATAACATCCTCGTCCTTGAACAACGGTAATGATCGGATAGGCGAGCTTTGTATGTAAACGGTGAATCAATGTTCGGCGACTTCCCTCACCGACAAGTTTCTGAGTCCAAATAAAGTGCTCAATATGTTCAAATGGGACTATTTTATGGCAATGCAACGATAGATAAATTAGTAGTTTTTGTTCATTTTTTGTAAGATAGTAAATTTTCCCCCCATTAGAAATAAATCCATTCTCTTTGCTATAGTGATATCCTTCACCTAAATCCAATATTCTTGATTCAATAGACGCGGAATTTATTGAACTGCGTTGCATGGCAAGTTGAATCATTGCGTGAAGCTCTACGTGGCGGTAAGGTTTAATCAGATAGCCGCATGGATTAGTTATAACTGCTGCTTTTACCGTAGCAATATCTTCGAGTGCTGTGAGGTATATAACTTCGGTATTGAAACGTTGAACAATTGTTTTGGCAATATCAATCCCCGTATAAGGAAGTTGTAAATTAATATCGCATAGAAGAATTTGAGTTGCTGAAGTTTCCATGAGTGCAAGAGCACTTGTTTTATCTTTAGCGACTCCGATTACGTCACATCCCATTTCACTTAGCACAAGAGTAAGATCCAAAGCGACAATAGGATCATCTTCAATAATCAAAATTTTATTAAAAGAAGTATCAACGGGTATTGACATGATTTACGCTTCTCTCTTTGAGGATACCCTATTATATAGTAGTAAATAGTTTTTGATGATTAGGATACTGTAAATATGAAAAAGATTTAGGATGTATTTGAAAGACTATGCTTCCCGATGTTAGGGGAAGCATATAGAGAAAGTTTTTTCTATGTTCTAAAAACAGAGATTTGAGCGGTAAGTTGTTCAGTCATTTGGTGTAGATGCTCCGCTGCAGCGGCGATCTCTTCTACACTGCGTGCATTCGAAGTAGAGAGTTCATTGATATTACCGATTTTTTGAATAATTGATTCGGTAGTCAATGCGTTATGCTGTGTATCGTTCGAGAGTTTCTCGATTGCATTTACCGTATCAGCTAATGCTCCTACCGCAGTTTCAGTATGATGATTGACTTCTGCCGAGGCTTCTGCCAAGGTTTCGATACGCTTTGTATTATGGTTCATTTGATCGGTAATATCATTAATCGATTGAACAATGACATTGACCGTTGCGTTGGTTTCGACGAGACTTTTTTGGGTACGTTCAGCCAATTTACGCACTTCATCGGCAACGACGGCAAATCCGCGTCCATGCTCACCCGCACGTGCCGCTTCAATCGCCGCATTGAGGGCAAGAAGGTTTGTTTGATCGGCGATATCGGCGATAACGGTAAGGACTTGTTTAACCTGTGAAGCCTCTTGAGAGAGGGAATTGAGACGATCATTAATCTCCCCTTCCATTTGTACGGTAATGGAGAGCTGCTCGATCGTATTATGAAGAGCCGATTGTGCCTCTTGGAGGTTATTACGTGCGCCGAGAGCTTTTTCACGTACGCTTTGAGCTTCTACGGCGGAGGCTTTCATTGTCTCTTTCATTCTATCGGACTCTACCGTAGTTTGGGTAACGATTTTTGCTTCTTCTTCCGCAGCTCTTCCGATAGCTAGGGTCGTAGCAGAGAGTTCAGCCGATACCGAAAGATTTTCGCTTGAAGCGGAACGGATACCTTGAAATGCTTGGCGCAAAACACTGACGAGTTCATTGAGTTTACGGCTCATTTGTGTGAGTTCATCGTTTCCTTCAACACTAACCAGACCGGTGAAATCACGATTTTGGGCAACGCTCTCCATCCCTTTTTCAAGTCTTCTAATAGAGGCGGTGATAGAGTTGATCATCATAACGAAGACTCCCATAACGATGAGAATACTCACGAAGATAATGATTTCAGAAATCATCGCATTCTTATCAAGCGTAGCGATATTCTTTTTTTTCATCTCATTTACGAGTTCAGTCTCTTCCGCCATCAATTTGGCATAAATTTCTGCCGATTCTTTGGTAATGCTTTGCAATTTTTTTCCATCTGCACTGGAAATGAATTCAGGATCATGAATTAAACTTTCATTCTCATTAATGATTTTTATACGAGGTTCATTGAGCTCTTGCCACGCTTTGTGGTGATTTTCGAGTTGAGCTAAACGCTCTTTATTCTCTTTGGAGCGTGTAATACTGCTCAGGTCTTCAATACTCTTTTTTAGCTTTTGATTGTGTTCCGTATAGGCTGTGATGAACTTTTCATCATACATAAGTTGGAATCCTCTTATATCCATCATCGCACCGTTGGTATTGGTTCTGATTTCACCGAGGAGGATCATTCGCTCTGCAGTTTTTTGAGCATCTTTGTTGTTTGAATAGGCTAAATACGCTAACATCATATAACTGATGAAAGCAATGACAGCGAGTGCCGTAAGTTTCCCTTTGATCGTCGAAAAATTCATTTTACACACCTATTGTTGCAGTTTTGTTGCAATTATATCGAATAGTTACTTTTGCAGCGAACAAATAAGTGAGTTAATCAGTCTTGAATGGATTTAAAATAAGTTAATGCTTCGTGAGAACTGATTTTGTGATTGACGATAGGATGAGGGTATGTGTTGATCGATAGTTCTGCTAAGAGATTTTCGTTATGGAGAATTTTTGGCGGAATATCGGTTAATTGGGGAAGCCATTTATAAATATAAGCCGCATGAGCATCAAATTTTGCGGTTTGGGTATAGGGGTTGAAAATACGAAAATAAGGTTGCGGATCGACTCCCGTTCCTGCACTCCATTGCCATGAGAGAATATTGCTTGCCGCATCATAATCATTCAAATGTTCGGCAAAAAATGTTTCGCCCCATTGCCAAGGCAATAGAAGATTTTTTGTAAAAAATGAAGCGCAAATCATTCTGACGCGGTTGTGCATCTCACCGCTTTGCAGAAGTTCTTCTATCCCCGCATCGACGACAGGCACTCCCGTTTGGGCTGTGCAAAATGCATGAAAATATGTTTCATTGGGAATTCCTTTAAAAGGATAGCGAAAATTTTTTTGGCTTAAATGAGGAAAATGGTACAAGAGCATCGCATAAAAGTCTCGAAATATAAGCTGTCTGAAAAAAGGTTCCGTATCCACTTCCGATTGCTTTTGCGTTACGAGCCATCGTAACACTTTGCGAATGGAAATCGTCCCGAATCGAAGATCACTGCTTAGACCTGAACTCCCTTCAAGCGACATATAATCACGATTTTTTGAATAATTTTCAATTTTTTCGGCAAAAACGGAGAGTTTTTCTTCAGGTGAAGACAATTGTGCTATTGTCAGCATTTGAGGTTTAAATCCAATGGCTTCAAGGTTTAAAACGGATACGGAGTGCAATGTTGCATGGAGAATATGCAAAGGTTCATAATCAAAAGCAATAAGTTTTTGATCTGAAGGGAAATAATGGCGCATATGCTCAGCCGTAAAAAGTGATTTTGCACGGTTATAAAACGGGGTAAATACCTGATAAGGTGTTCCATCGCTTTTTAGGATTTCATCGGGAGTGAAGATATAGGTATCGTGCAAATAAGTAAAAGGGAGAAGGTGGGATACGTTACGGTCACGCTCTACTGCATAGACGTCATAATCACCGGATGCACAGACTTCATCATACTCTCCCTGTGATAAAAGCCATTGAAATACATCGAGAGGTTTTCCGTAAAAGAGGGCTAAATTGAGTCCTTGTTGCTGTAGGGAATCTTTGAGTTTGATAAGAGCGTTATAGATAAGGGTGACTCTCCGATCATTTGTTCCTAAAGCAGAGAGAATGTCAATATCAAAAATAAAAATGGGGAGAACCTCTCCCTCAAGCGAGAGGAGAGGGTTGTCATCCACTCGAAGATCACGACGAAACCATAGAATTCGTCGCATAATTATTTTCCGGCATCGATATGAGAACGTAAGGCCAGTGTTTTTGGATAAGGGCTAAGGAATGTTTGTTCGAGAAGATAACGATTCTCATACTTTTGGGCATAAAGGGCAATCGTCGAGAGAGGGACAATCAGAGGGATGATTTTATCGGCAAAATCACTAATGTGGCTGTGCAAAATCTTTTTCTCATCTTTTGTCAAATTATTTTTGAAAAATCCAGCCAAATGCTCCAAAACATTACGCGTTTTTTTGATTGAACTTTTACGAGAAATGGCCGTTTTAAAACCAAACTCATACAGAGCTAACTGAACATCGATAGAGAGATTAGTGTGGTTGGCTACGATATTGCCGAGTTCCCGATAAAGCTGTTCATCTTTGGCTTGAAGGAGAAATTTATGGAGTGTGTGAAAACGGACTAATTCGCCGAGAGTAGGCGCAGAGGCTTTAAATTGCTCATAGGCGTCAAAGGCAAATAGCTGCATAACAAAATTTTCTCTCAACCAGGGGTCTTGGAGCCGTCCTTCTTCTTCTATCGGCAATAGTGGAAAACGTTCTTTACACATGGCGGCGAACACACCGTCCTCTTTTCCTTCGCAAAAACCGTTCTCGAGGTAAACTTTAGCACTTCCCATACCGCAGCTCGGGGATTTGGATTTGAAAATAATTCCACTGAGCGGCTCATTTGAAATACTCGCAAGCTCATTGCGACTGGTTTCGAAGAGCCGTTGAGTCAGATCGCTTTGGTCTTTATTGGATTGTACGTAGAGTTGATTCTCAGATCTTAGAAGCCGGATAGAAGGGCGCGGTGTACCAAAAGCCAAGTGTTCAGGACAAAAAGGGACAAATTCAGCAAAACGGCCAAGCTCGTCGGTTACAAAGTGATCATGTTTATGCCCACCGTCAAAACGGATTTTTTCACCGAGCAAACAAGAAGATACAGCTATTTTCATTTTGGAGGCGGTCTTAGTTTGTTTTCTTTATAGGTTTGGGATAGTTTTTGTAGCTCCGAACCCATGGTTTTCGGAGGTGTTTTTGGAGAATGGATAGGGAGGATAAAGGCAAGAAGAATAAACACTAAACTAAAAATAATACCGCTTAGAAGTGCCAATACCATTTTAAGCTTTTCGTCTTCCATAAAAACCTCCGAATCTCTATCGAGGTATTATAGCTTAAAAATTATGACAGCTTACCCGAAGAGATAAGACGGTTTACCACTTCCATATTTTTCATCACGCGGTTGTAATAAGGACGATTATGAAACCCTCCGTTGTAGCCGCTAATCGCATAAAAATGATCAAGTCGTTTTTCTTGGAGTAAGATAACGTAATGGGTTGCTATTTTTGCCGAAAGTTTGATATCTCCCAACAAGCGGCCCGCCAACTGTACATCGCTGAGATTGTTCAGCCAACGGAGTTTTTTTACATTTTGAGAGACATGTCGTGCGGTTGCGACTTGAATTTGCATAGGACCGAGAGAAGCTTTTGTAAATGATTTCTTATGTTTAAAATCACCAATGGTATTTTTACCTGCACTGCTTTCTGTTAAACAAATGGCACTAACAGTATTCTCATAGGTATTTCCGTGTTTATCGGGGATCGATTTGGCGACGTCTCGTACGGTTTGTAATACATGGAGTTGTTTAGGGGTCATTGCATCAGCTAAAAGTGATAGNGCAAANAGTAGCATTAGGGAAAGAAATCTCAAAAGTTATACCTCGTAAAATGGAATGTGAAATTTTAGGGTACAAGTGNGCGTATAACAATGGTGTGACCTTCTTAAATGAATCAGTTAAGAAAAAGTTATAGAAAAGGGATGTATGCTACCGCACAGCGGGAAACCTGTGATTAAGATTGAGCCAATTTATGGGTTTTAATTGTTAAATAAAGTTATAAACTTACCTATGCGTTTAAGTTTCAAGGTAAAAAGTTTCCTAAAAGTATCAAAAAAAAGGTTAAAAAAGTAGCTCATGAGTAAAAATGAAACATTTTTTGTCCGATTACTTGGGATAGTAATTTGTATGACACCGTTGTATGGAGAAATTACGATTGGACTGCTAACGTCCATTGAGAATAATTCTAAGCAGAGATTGCTCTATCAAAATGCTACCGTTATGTGTGAGCCGTTTGGAATTGTGACGTTGGAAAAGATGGCCCTTAACGGTGCCAGTCCGCAAGAGTGCCGCGCAGCTATTGAAACCTATTATAAATCTCATCCGCATGATAAACAATTTGCACGCGAACATTTATACACTCAGCAGTCTTATCATTACGAAACGATTAGCGAGGGGTGCGTACTTTACGCAAACGGGCCTGAGAGCTACAGTGAGATGCTATTACGTCAGGGTTTGGCACTGATAGATCCGAAATTTAATAACAGTGAGTGGAACGGAAAATTAAAACGTGCACAGCAAGGTGCTCAGATACAGAAAACAGGGTTACATGATACGCAGATACGGAAGTTTTGTATTAAAGAAGAGAAATAGTACTAGTTATCATCATTAGTTGTAAGATAGATCCAATACTCTTTATGACTTTTGCCTTGATCCAGAAAGTAGAGCTGTAATATAGCAACACGATAGAGGGTAATAATCATTTTAGCATAAGGGACAGCCAAGGAGAGGGCAAGCCACCATGGCTGTTCCCGCTCACCTTTTGAGAGCATCATCTCTTCGACCCCGATATTTTTGCTTAAATAGAGTCCAAACGCGATGGAGAAGACAAAATTTAAAATCAATCCAAAAATGGAATAGGCAAAAACATCATTAGAACCGAAATCGATCATGGTTGATTACTCTTTATAATTTTTAATAGCATCTTCAAGGATTTTAGCGGCTACGGCTTTATTTTCAAATCCTTTTACTTTTACCCATTTGTTAGGTTCTAACATTTTATAAGTTTCGAAGAAGTTTTTGATTTTTGCCAAAGTATGTTTTGGAATATCTTCGAGATCTTGAATCTCTTCGAAGGTAGGATCAATTTTTGAGGTTGGAACAGCGAGCAATTTCTCATCGATACCGCTTTCATCTTCCATAATTAATACACCGACTAAACGGCAATTGGTAACACACCCCTCAACCATAGGGTATTCGGTAAGAATCAAGATGTCCGCAGGATCACCGTCTTGGGAAAGCGTTTTGTTTACAAATCCGTAGTTTGCAGGATAGTACATTGCTGAGTGCATAACACGATCAAGGACGAGAGCGCCGCTCTCTTTTTCAACTTCGTATTTAATGTTTGATCCGCAGGCAATCTCAATAATTGCTTTTACTTTATCCGGATTTTCTCCGTAGCCGATTTTACTAAGATCCATAGAATACCTCTTTATAGCATTTTGATGATGGAATTGTAGCCAATCAAATTTTAAAAATAGCGTAGGGTAACACCTTTCTCACGATAAATATTAAATAACAGACCGGTAAATATTTTTTAAACATGAATCGGGTAAAATCTGCGCGTTACGATTTGATTACATTAAAAGGATCATGTGTGTTTTTTGAAAGTGTCAAAATTATGCTTCTTGGGATGGCAACCGTCTTTTTGTTCTTGATGATCATGAGCTATTTGACGTCATTGATGTCCAAGTTTATTCAACAATATTTCCCTGAAGCGCCTTTGTCTCCGGCACCGACTCCGCGAGCACAAGCCAAACGAAGTGATGATAAAGCCAAAGTAGCGGCAATCGCAGCGGCCATTCACCATCACCAAACTACCCAAAACTAGGAATCTAAATGGCTAAAAAATACATTGATATAATGGATACTACCTTTCGTGACGGATTCCAATCTGTTTTTGGCGGACGTGTCCTTATGGAAGATTTCTTCCCGGCAGTAGAAGCGGCGAAAGAAGCCGGAATTACCCATTTTGAATTTGGCGGCGGTGCACGCTTCCAAAGCCTTTTCTTTTATTTAAATGAAAATGCATTTGATATGATGGACCGTTTCCGTGCTATTGTAGGGCCGGAAGCAAATCTTCAAACGTTGGCTCGCGGTGTTAATACCGTTATGCTTGATACGGGGAGTCGAGAGTTAGTCGATCTTCACGCCAAAATGTTTAAAAAGCACGGAACAACCACTATCCGAAACTTTGATGCTTTAAATGATGTCGAAAATCTTAAATACTCTGGTGAACGTATTGCTTATCATGGATTGAAACATGAAATTGTTGTTACCTTAATGGATCTTCCTGCGGGTTGTGAAGGTGCACATGACGTGGCTTTTTATGAGAGAACATTACGTGAGATTCTTGATTCGGGTATTCCATACCACTCTATTTGTTTCAAAGATGCGAGCGGAACGTCGAGTCCTCATAAAATTCATGAAACAATTAAAATGGCGCGTCGCCTTGTTCCTGAGGGGACTCATCTACGTCTGCATACGCATGAAACAGCGGGTGTAAGTGTTGCAGCCTACCTCGCGGCACTCGATGCAGGGATCGACGGTATCGATATGGCAGCGGCTCCGGTGAGCGGCGGTACATCGCAACCGGATATTTTAACGATGCTTCATGCGACCAAGGGGATGAATTACGATCTCGGCGGATTAGAACTCGAAAAAATTCTCACCTATGAAGATGTCCTTCAAGATTGTTTGAAAGATTATTTCATGCCGCCGGAAGCAACACAAGTATCGCCTCTTATCCCATTTTCACCTATGCCGGGTGGTGCGTTGACGGCGAATACTCAAATGATGCGGGATAACAATATCCTTGATCGCTATCCTGAAGTTATCCGTGCAATGCGCGAAGTGGTTGAAAAAGGGGGATTTGGTACGTCGGTCACTCCGGTTTCACAATTTTATTTCCAACAAGCGCTTAACAATGCTCTTATGGGGCCATGGAAAAAAATTGCTCCGGGTTACGGACGTATGGTTTTAGGCTATTTCGGTAAAACTCCGGTTGCTCCGGATCCTGAAATCGTCCGTATCGCATCAGAGCAGCTTGCCCTTGCACCTACAAATGAAAAAGCTATTGATTTAGCGGATAAAGATGAAACAAAATCGATCGCTTTTTGGACAAAACGTCTTGAAGATGAAAAAATTGCCGTAACGGATGAAAATATATTCATTGCCGCATCGTGTGATGAAAAAGGGATTACGTTTCTTAAAGGTAATGCGGAACTNAATGTTCGTAAAAATGTCCCTGAGGCCGTTGTTCCTGCAGGCCATATTCCAACACCAATTAAAAAAGAAGGTATNAAAACCATGTCAAATGTAAATGGAAATTACACAGTCGTTGTTGACGGTCAAAAATTTAATGTTCAAATTGCTGCAGGCAATGTTGATGTTCAAGTGGTTCCTCATGTTGCGACTGCAACGGAAGCTCGTGATGAACTACCGGTTCAAGAAGGGGCGGAAGTACGTGCTATGCTTCCGGGTTCCGTGTTTAAAATTCTTGCAGAAGCAGGAACCGTAGTGAATGAAGGGGATAAAATTATGATCCTCGAATCAATGAAGATGGAAATTGATATCCTTGCTCCTTGCAACGGTGTAGTTCAA
>JGI24728J21555_1001063_pt1 | contig 12191 bp, 15 predicted proteins | sample EPASupsiteSAE305_FD_21555 | JGI IMG/M metagenome (IMG submission 21555) | reverse complement strand
TTATTGCGACGTGGCCAGCGACGTGGCCTTTTTGGCCATGGATCTCGATTTTTATGGGCTCGAGGAGCTGGGACGCCGGTTGATCGACAGTTTCTCGCAACACACCAAGGATGCGGGCCTGGCGGCGATGCTCAATTTTTACAAATGCTACCGGGCCTATGTTCGCGGCAAGATAGGCTTGTTCACCGCCGGCGATCCGGCGGTCGATCCGGCAGTCAAGGCCGCCAATCTTGCAAACGCCGCCAAGTATTTTCATCTGGCCGAGCACTATGCCGCTGCGTGAACCTACCGCCGCCGTAAAAACCCTGGCCGTCTTTATGGGCATGACGGCCTCGGGGAAATCGACCCTGGCCATGGCGTGGGCCAAGCGTTGTCAGGCGGCCTACTACAACACGGATCGGGTGCGCAAAGAACTGGCCGGGCTCCAAGCCAGCGACCGGCGTCCGGACGGGGTCGGCCAGGGCATCTATTCCTCGGCGCTGACGGCGCAGACCTATCAGGCCATGCTTGACCGCGCGGCAGAAGATTTCGCCCACGGAGCGAGCTTGGTGGTGCTTGACGGCTCGTATGGCAAGCGTGCTGATCGGGATCGGGTGAGGGAGGCGGCAGCCAAGCATGGGGCGCAGAGTCTGTTTGTATTCTGCGTCTGCTCGGCGGAGGAAGTGAAACGACGGCTTGCTGTACGGGCTGCGGATACGGATGCCGTGTCCGACGGCCGTTGGGAGATCTACCTGCATCAGCTGCAGAGTTTTGAGGCGCCAAGCACTGGGGAGACGGACTGCATCCGTCTGGACACCGAACAAAGCGTTGCGGCAATGTTGGAGTGGCTGGCGGCTCAACCCTTTATGCAAGGTTGAGCCGCCGATTTAACTGTTATTGTCCTTCAGTTTCGCTCTGGCTGCTTTCTGTTTTCGGTTTTTCTACCGGTTGTTCCTCGGGTTGCGCCTCTTCTTCCCGGTCGGCCGGAGTCTTGGTCATGAAGTCCGGCAACCACCGGCTCATGCCCCAGGACGGAGCGTTGCCCGCCTCCAGATGATCCAGCAAGGCCTTAGCCTGCGGCGCCAGATTGGAATCCGGATACATGGCCAGCAGGTATTTCAGCCGATGCTTGGCCTCTTCGTGCCGGTCGGTTCGGACGTAGAAAACCGCGACCAGATACTCGTGATTGACAAGGAATTCCTTGGAATCAATGATTTTTGCTTTGGCTTCCTTGGCGTAGGGCGACTGAGGATAGGCGTTGATCAGGCGGGTGAATGATTTGATCGCCTCCTGGGGCCCGGAAACATCCCGATCAATCCGGTCGGAGCGGCTGTAGTCGCACATCCCGATTTGAAACATCACGTAAGGAATCGCCTCGTTGGTGGGGTGACGCTCTTCAAAGGCCTTGTACAGGGTCTTGGCCTCGGCGTATTGCTTGTTGTAATAATGGGCGTCCGCAGCCTTCAACTCCGCCAGCATCGCCTGGGCGCTGAACGGATGCTCGTCGAGGATGATTTTGAAATTTTTGACGGCTTCGTTGTAGTTGCCGACGTTGTAGGCGTCCATGCCTTGAACGATGAGGGTTTCCGGCGGCAAGGATTTCGGGTCGTCGTCCTCGCCGAAGGAGAGTTTGTTGAACATGCCGTCAAAGGTGGAGCAGCCGGCGAGCGTGGTGGCCGCGAGCGTCAGCAGAATCAGGATGAGACGTTTAGAGCCGTAAAACGACCGGGTGGTGTGCGATATGGGCATGAGTCCTCTATTCGCTGCAGTTAAGGGGTTGATCAGGGGCCTGGTTGCCAAGATAATGCTCAACCGACAACTCGGCGACAGCGCCCTCTCCGGCGGCGTTAACGATTTGCCGGGAGCGTTTGCTGCGAATGTCGCCGGCGGCGTACACGCCGGGGATTGAGGTGGCCATTTCCTCGTCGGTGACGATGAAGCCGGTCGAATCGGTGTGGAGTTGATCCAGGGGGAGGAGGTCGTTGTTGGGGGCAATGCCAATGAGAACAAAGATGCCGGTCACTTTCAGGGTCGACTGGTCGCCGTTGTAGTGCTGGAGCAGCAGTTCTTCCACGCCAGCGGTCTTGGTCCCCCGGATTTCGAGGATGCGGGTGTTCCAGAGGAAATCAATCTTCTGATTGCAGAACGCCTTTTCCTGAAGGATTTTGGTGGCCCGCAATTCGCTCCGGCGGTGAATGACCGTGACCTTGGCGGCGAATTTGGTCAGGTGCAGGGCTTCCTGAATGGCGGTGTTGCCGCCGCCGACAACGGCAATTTCCTGGTTGCGGTAAAAGGGGCCGTCGCAGGTGGCGCAGTACGAGACGCCGCGTCCGCTGTATTCATACTCGCCGGGGATGTCGAGCCGGCGGGGTTTGGCCCCGGTGCAGAGGATGATGGTTTTGGCGGTGAGGATTTCGCCGCTTTCCAAGGTGACCGACTTGACGTCCCCGGCCAGGTCGAGCGCGGTGATGACGGCGAATTTCTTCTCGAGGCCGAAACGGTCGGCGTGGGCAGTCATCTTGTCCATCAGGTCAAAGCCGGAGACGCCTTCGGCAAAGCCTGGGTAATTGTCCACCCAATCGGTCACCAGCACCTGCCCGCCTGTGGCCCCTTTTTCGATGAGCAGAACCTTGAGACGTCCGCGGGCGGCATACAACCCTGCCGTCAGGCCAGCGGGGCCGCCGCCGACGATGATCAGCTGATACTGTGCCTGTTGCATGGTCGTTACCGCCAAAAAGAAGGCACGGTCCCTTATTCAAGCAAACAAGAAACCGTGCCGCGTCAGAAAGAGTTAAATGGCTTTTTTGATCAAATCCTGCAATTGGGACTTGCCCACGGCGCCGGTAATCTGGTCGACCACTTCGCCGCCTTTAAAGAGAATAAGCGTAGGGATGGCGCGGATGCCAAATTTTCCGGGAGTGGCCGGATTTTCGTCAACATTCATCTTGGCGATGACGACCTTGCCGTCAAATTCTGCCGCCAACTCGTCGATAACCGGACCAATGGCCTTGCAGGGGCCGCACCACGGAGCCCAAAAATCAACCAGACAGGGCAGTGCATTGCCAATGACGTTGCTCTCAAACTCGCTGTCGGATATGTGAATTACCTTGTCACTTGCCATCTCGCGTTCTCCTTGTAGGCGTGGACCGATGAAAAATTGCTTGAAAAAATATTGAATTCCCGATGGTTATGTAATGGTGAGCTGCATCGGCGGTCATTCTACCTTGCACGCCCAATGGTGACAAGAAAAAATTGACATCATTGGGGTGCTGTCAAGGCGGATGTGTTTGGAATTTTTTTTGCTTTTGACATCTGAAAAACCCCCGTGCTATAAAGGGGCCTTCGTATCGGATCAGCATTGAACAGACCATTGCAGTCACAACGAGGAAACTGATGAAAACGGATCGATCAGCGCAATTGTTTCTCGAGGCGAAAACCCTTATGCCGGGAGGCGTCAACTCGCCGGTCAGGGCCTGCCGTTCGGTTGGCTGCGAGCCGTTGTTTGTGCGCAAGGCCTCGGGCTGCATGCTCACCGACGTTGACGGCAATGAATTTATCGACTTTGTCGGGTCCTGGGGGCCTATGATCCTGGGGCATTCCCATCCCGAGGTGGTGGAGGCGATTTGCCGGACCGCCGCCGACGGCACCAGTTTTGGCGCGCCCTCGCCCTTGGAGGTGGAACTCGCGGCCATGGTCTGCGACGCGGTGCCTTCGATTGAGAAGGTGCGATTCGTCAACTCCGGAACCGAGGCCACCATGAGCGCCGTGCGTCTGGCGCGCGGCTACACGGGCCGCAAGGCGGTGGTGAAATTTGACGGCTGCTATCACGGTCACGCCGACTCCTTTCTGGTCAAGGCAGGCTCAGGGGTGATTACCCTTGGCATCCCCGGCAGCCCCGGCGTGCCCGAGGACATCGTCAAAAATACCGTATCCATTCCTTATAATAACGAGGCGGTGTTAGAGCAGACCTTGCGGAATGCAAACCTGGACATCGCCTGCGTCATTGTCGAGCCGGTGGCCGGCAACATGGGAGTGGTTGCGCCTGCGCCAAATTTTCTGCGCAGATTGCGCGAATTGACCCGTGAACTGGGGATTGTGCTGATTTTTGACGAGGTCATTACCGGGTTTCGTCTGGCTCTGGGCGGGGCGCAGGAACGGTTTGGGGTTATCCCGGATCTGACCTGCCTGGGCAAGATTATCGGCGGCGGTTTGCCGGTGGGAGCCTACGGCGGCAAGCGCGAGTTAATGGAAATGATCGCCCCCGACGGGCCAGTGTACCAGGCCGGCACCCTTTCCGGCAACCCCCTGGCGATGGCGGCGGGGCTGGCCATGTTGAACATTGTCAAACGACCGGGATTTTATGCCGAGCTGGAGGAAAAAAGCGCCTGGTTCGGCGACGAGATGGAGAAATTGGCGGCAGCTGCTCCGGTCCCGATTGTCCTCAACCGCATCGGGTCGCTGATGACCTGCTTCTTTACCGACAAGCCGGTTACGGATTTCGAGTCGGCCCTGCAGGCGAACACTGCGTTGTACGGTCAATACTATCGGCACATGCTGGCCGGCGGGGTGTGGCTGGCGCCCTCGCAGTTCGAGGCGGCCTTTATATCCGCCGCGCATGACCGCGCGCACCTGGAACAGGCGCTGCGCGTGACTGAATCGTCATTCAAAAAATTGATGGTTTAATTAAAAAATTATTGCGTTTGCCGATTGCTCGTGCTACCTGTAGCAGCAATTGTCGCGTCCCGGCAAAGAGAGGAAAACGATGTCCGAAGAAAGCAGGGAAATGTTCAGACAATTGGCGGTCTACAGTCATGTGGGCATGACGTTTGTCTTTTCCATCCTGATTGGATTCGGCATGGGCTGGGCGCTTGACAATAAGGTGTTTGATGGAAAAACCAGCCCTTATCTGACGTTTATTTTTTTGGGCTTCGGCATTGTGGCCGGATTTAAAAATCTCTGGGACTTAACCCAGAAAATCAAGGATGAATGAGCGCGATCAAGAGGCCGGTGTGCGAGTCGCCGACAATGAGGCAATTGTGGTCGGGCGTGTGACGCTGTTCAGCGGCGTCTTGCTTGTGCTGCTGGCGGCCGGAGGTTGGTGGACGTTCGGTTGGTCTTTTGCCCAATCCGTCTTGATTGGCGGGGTGTTGGTCAACGGCAGTTTTTGGCTGCTGAAAAAAGACGCCCATCGCTTGATTGCACGGGTCAGCGAGGCCGACGGCCCTGCTGGCGCTGCTGTGAATATGGAGAAAACGCGGTTTTTTCTCAGATCGTTTGCGCGTCTGGTTGTACTTGGTTTGCTGTTGTTTGTGCTGGCCTCACAGGTGACGATCCATGTGATCGGCCTGACCCTTGGGGTTTGCCACAATTATGGTCAGTGTTGTCATCATCGGCGTAAGCACCGGGAAGTGCTCGGCGCCGAGCAAAGCTTGAGGAGAGTGTAGGTCATGGAACATCCGATATTGTTTATTTCTCTGGTTCTTGAAGCATTGGGTTTGCCGGTGCCCCACACCCCGGTTGGTCACACCCTCCTGGAAAAGATCTGCGAGCCTTACATGACCTACACCTGGATGGTCATGGCTTTTCTGATCATTGTACCCCGCTTGACCATGGGTAAACTGGAGATGGCGCCGGGCAGCGGCCAGAACTTCTGGGAAGTGATGGTCGGCGGGTTAATGGATTTTTGTGCCGAGAATCTGGGCGAGAAAGGCGCGAAAATGCTCTTCCCGATGATGGCCACCTTCTTTTTCTACATCCTGATCGCCAACATGATCGGGCTGATTCCCGGATTCATGTCGCCCACCTCGAGCCTGAACATCACCATGGCCATGACCCTGATCGTCTGGGTGACGCATCACGCGCTGGGATTCAAATACCACGGGCTGCATTACTACAAACACTTCATGGGACCGAGCAAGGTGCTGGCGCCGTTCATGTTCTTACTGGAAATCATCAGTAACTTTGCCCGTCTGATTTCACTCTCGATGCGTCTTTTCGGCAACATCCTTGCCAAAGAGGTTCTGCTGGGCGTCCTCTTCATGCTGGCCGGAGCGTTTTTTGCCCCGCTGCCTATTCTGTGTCTTGGCGTGCTGGTTTCGGTGATCCAGGCCGTGGTGTTTGTGCTGCTTTCCCTGCTGTACTGTGCGGGTTCCATGGAACACGCTCATTAATTGATTTGTACAAGTTCCGTTCAACGGAGAAGAAGGCCAACTTTTATATAACTTTAGTACGGAGGAACACAACAATGGATAAACTTAGTCTTGCTTTGATTTGTATTGGCGCTGCTCTCAGCATCGGCCTTGCCGGCTTTGGCGCTGGCATTGGTATGGGTAACGGTCTGCGCGGCGCTTGCGACGGCGTTGCTCGCAATCCGGAAGCAAAGGGCGCCATCACCACCACCATGATTCTTGGTATGGCTCTGTGCGAGTCCATCGCCATTTATGGTCTGGTTATCGCCTTTATTCTGCTGTACGCAAACCCCTTCAAGGCTGCGCTCGGACTGTAATCCACGCCGATACAGGGATTCTTCCCGAAAAAGGGCTGCGGTGTTGCCGCAGCCCTTTTTTATTGGTATTCTGCCCCCCATGTCCACCTGCCTGATCAATCCCCAACGGGGCAAGGGCGAGCCGCAACTGCCGCCCACCGGCGTTTTGGCCGTCAACCCCTCCGACGCTTCCAGCTTCGCGGCATTGGCCAAAGAGCGCCTCCTGAAAAAATTCTTTCTTTTCAACGCCCAGCTGTACAGTAATCAGAATCTCTTTCTGGCCGGTCCTGCGGTTGGCGCCCCGATGGCCGTCCTTTGCCTGGAAAAGCTGATCGCCTTGGGCGCTCGCCGCATTGTTGTCTGCGGCTGGTGCGGTTCCTTGAGCGTGGACCTGCGCGTCGGCGATCTGTTTTTGCCGACCGCCGGGCTGAGCGAGGAAGGCGTGAGCCGTCATTATCCGGCGGTCGATGGTTGCCCCGACGACGCCACTCTGCGTCTGTCCTTGGGCGAGGCGCTCAAGCGGCACGACTATAGGGCGCAGTCCGGCCCGATCTGGACCACTGACGCCGTGTATAGGGAAACCAGAGAAAAGGTGGCCTGGTACGGCGGACAGGGGATCATGGCGGTTGATATGGAATACACCGCCCTTCGTGCCGTGGCCGCCTTTCGGCAGGTCAATCTTGTGGCCGTGATGATGGTTTCCGATGAACTGTTCCATCCGGAGTGGGCGCCGCAATTTCAACACAAAAAATTTCGCGCGGACTCGCAGCGCTTGCTTGCGACCCTCTGCGCCATCCTCTCAACCGGTGAGACGTCATGAAAACCCTATATATGGTCAGTTTGGGCTGCCCCAAAAACCTTGTCGATTCCGAGGTCATGCTCGCCGCCCTAGAGCAGGCCGGCTATTCAGTGGTCGAAGATCCGAACCAGGCGTCGCTGCTGCTGGTCAACACCTGTGGGTTCATCCGCCCGGCGGTGGAAGAGGCGATCGATGCGATTCTCGAGTTGGCCGCATACAAAGACGAGCATCCCGAACAGTTGCTGGTGGTCGCCGGCTGCATGGTGCAGCGCTACGGGGAGAATTTGCTGGCCGAGCTTCCCGAAGTCGACCTTTTTATCGGACTTGATGATTTTCCCGACATAGCTCGCCTGCTTGAGCGCTTGACGCCGGAGCCCCAGATCGTCGCGCGGCCGGGCTCAGCGGCCTATCTCATGGACAGTTCGGTTGCCAGACGGATCTCTGCACCCTCGTTTCGCTCCTATCTGAAAATCACCGAGGGTTGCGACAATCAATGCGCCTATTGCATGATCCCCTCGATTCGCGGCCGCTTGCGCAGCCGGACAATCGATGATCTGGTGACGGAGGCCGTTCGTCTGCAAGAAACCGGGGTGCGCGAACTCACCTTGATTGCGCAGGACCTGACCGCCTATGGGCGAGATTTGCATGACGAGGCCAACCTGGTTGCTCTCTTGGAAGCCTTGCTGCAACATACCGATATCCCCTGGTTCCGCCTGCTCTACGCGTATCCCGCCAGCGTCACCGATGGGTTGTTGCAGTTGATGGCGGAACAACCGCGCATTCTGCCCTACCTCGACATACCCTTTCAGCATGTGAGCGATCAGGTGCTGCGGGCGATGAACCGCCACTACCGGCGCGACACGCTCGATGATCTGGTGCGGCGCATCAGGCGCTTTGTTCCCGACTGCGCGGTGCGAACCACTATGATGGTTGGGTATCCCGGAGAAACCGAAGCGGATGTGACTGAACTGGTCGAAGCCCTGCAAACCTGGCGGCTCGACCATGTAGGCGTCTTTCAATACCAGGATGAAGACGGAAGCAGGGCGGCGCAGTTGCCAGACAAGGTGTCTGACGACGAGAAAGAAGCACGGTACCAGCAGGTCATGACGACGCAGGCCGCCATCAGCGAACAACGTCAGCAGCGGTTTGTCGGCAGAATTGAACCGGTGCTGGTTGAAGGCGTCAGCGAAGAAAGCGAGTTGTTGCTGGAAGGGAGAAGTCGGTTTCAGGCCCCTGAGATTGACGGCTGCGTGTATATAACCTCAGGGCAGGTTCACCCCGGCGATATCGTACCTGTGCGGATCACCGAGGCGCATACCTATGATCTGGTGGGGGAGGTGGTCAACGATCAGGAAAACAGTTGACCGCAACGGTCATTTGTCGCTGTTTTTGTTGACCTGTTCGCGCAAATCCTTGCCGACCTTGAAAAACGGCAATTTTTTGGGCTTTACCTTGATCCTTTCGCCGGTTTTCGGGTTGCGGCCGGTGTACGATTCGTACTCTTTGACGACAAAACTGCCAAATCCTCGAATTTCAATCGATTCTCCCCTGGCAAGAGCATCGCTCATGGTTTCGATGATTGTGTTGGTTATCGAGGCGGCTTCACGCATGGGAATGTTCATCGCTTCGGCCAAGGCTTCAATCAATTCGGATTTGTTCATTCTTGTCTCTCCCTGCAAGCTCCTCTACGGATTCTCTGAAAAACGCCCGATTCTTCACCTGAAAGACAGCGCATATGGCGCTGTCGTGCAACACGAACTGATTTCAGGAGAGACTGTTAAATTTAAGCAAGTATGTTTTTGATTGTAAAGGGAATTTTTTTTGAAAAAATCTTTTTTAGATCATTTGGCCCCAGAACCCTGTATTTTCCAAGAGGCAAAGCGCCGAGACGCAGATTGCCGTACGCTGTTCTCTTCAGGTGCAGGACCCGGTGGTTGACGGCCTGAAACATTTTCCGCACCTGCCTTTTTTTGCCCTCATGGATAACGACTTCCACCAGCGTTTGGTCCCGATGTCGCTGCAGCACCCGGATTGCCGCTGGTCGGGTCCGGACGCCGTCGATCTCAATCCCCTGCGCCAACAGCTTTAATTGATCTGCCGTGGGAACCCCCTGCACCAGGGCTTCGTAGGTTTTGTTCACCTCAAAGCTGGGGTGGAGGATGGCGTTGCCCAGTTCGCCGTCGTTGGTCATGAGTAAGGCCCCTTCGGTGTCCAGATCCAACCGGCCGACCGGGAAGAGTCGCAACGAAAATTCCTTGATGAGGTCGGAAACAACCGGCCGTCCCTGGGGGTCGGAAAGGGTGGTGACGTACCCTGCCGGTTTGTTGAGGAGAATGTAGATTTTTTGCTCAAAGGTGATCGGTTTGCCGTCAAAAGTGACGGCATCCAGGGCGGGGTCAATTTTGCACCCCATCTCTTTGACGACCTGCCCGTTGACTTGAATGCGTCCGTCGCGAATCAGTTCTTCGGCGCGACGTCGGGAGGCGATCCCTGCCTTGGCGAGAATTTTTTGCAGCCGTTCTTCCATGACTTCAGGGCAGGTGGGCGAGGGGCGGCATCGAGCTGCTGGCCCCAATCATCGATACTGCGCGGGCAGCATCTGTTCGATTTTTTCGTCCACCTGCTGTTTGGTCGCAGAATCGACTTCGAGCACATCCGTGTACCAGGGCTTCATCCGGCAGTCGAACACGATCGGCGGCTGCAGGCCCACATGGAAGCGATGCACGTTCTGCTCTCGGCCGTGGATGTCGGCTGCGGGCTCGAAGCGGGTGAAGAAAGTCCAGAGAAATTCCTGCAGCGAACAGGTCGCGGCCTCGGTGGAGTCGACCAGGAGAACAACAGGCCAGGAGGCCACGCCAGGGAATTGGGCCAGTTCGGCGGCAAGGGCGGGCGCAGCGTCGTAAGGCGTACCCTGCACAACCAGGGTGCCGGGCAGGTAGACGCGCGGCCGCGTGCAGTGTGCCGGCAGCGATCCGGAAAACTCTTCGGGCAGGTCGCGGCATTTGGCCTGGCCAAGGCCCAGCATCATTGCCTTGGAGCCCTTGTTGACCGAGGGACCGGTGTAATCCAGGGTGTCCTGGGAGACGTTGGCAAAGACGAACAGGTCCCGATCCCATTGAATCCGTTCCAGGATGTGCTGCCAGAGGCGCGGGAAGTCGGCCACGTCGAGGCTGCCGTCGGTGACCAGAAGGAACTTGGTGAGTGAGAGTTGCCCTTCGCCGAGAATGCGCAGGCCGGCGGCAAAGGCCTCACGCGGATAGCGGTCGGCGACCCTGGCGGCGGCCAGGCAATGAAACCCGGTTTCGCCAAAAGTCTTCAATTGGACCACCCCCTTCATCACCAGCGGAAAGAGTGGGCTGAGCAGGTCCTGGAGAAAATCGCCGATGAAATAATCTTCCTGCTTGGGCCGCCCGACCACGGTGGCGGGGTAGATGGCGTCCTTGCGGTGATAGAGATGGGTGGTCTGGAAAACCGGATAATCGTGTTGCAGCGAGTTGTAGCCGTAATGGTCGCCAAAGGGGCCCTCGGGCCTCCTGAGGTGGGGCGGGACCATGCCTTTGATCGCGAACTCGGCCTCGGCCACCAGTTGGTGCCCGCCCAGAGGATCGGCCACCATGCGCAGCTTCTTGCCCTGCAGCAGCGAGGCCAGGATCAGTTCCGGTATATTTTCGGGCAACGGGGCAATGGCGGCCAGCATCAGGGCCGGCGGGCCGCCAATGTACAGCGTCAAGGGCAGGGGGATGTTGCGCTGCTCGGCTTCGAAGTAATGGTAGCCGCCGCCCTTGTGAATTTGCCAGTGTATGCCGGTGGTGGCGTCGTCAAAGCGCTGGATGCGGTACATGCCCAGATTGTGGCCCGAACCGTCGGGGTGTTCGGTGTAGACCAGGGGCAGGGTGACGAAGGCTCCCGCGTCGGAGTGCCAGGAGGTGAGCATCGGCAATTCGGTCAGGCGGGCCGGCTGTTGGCGGCAATCAAGGATTGGGCCGGATTTGCCCTGTTTGAGGCCGACGCGAAGTCCTTGCGCCAGCAAGGAGCGGGCGTTCCACAGGGAAGCAAGCGACGGCGGGGTGGCGTTTTCCACCAGATTGACCAACTCGCGCACAAAGGTGAGCGGTCGTTTGCCAAAGGCCAGTTCCAGCCGCAGGTTGGAGCCGAAGAGATTGGTGACCACCGGGAACGTCGAATTTTTCACCTTGGTGAACAGCAGGGCCGGGCCGCCCTTGGCAATGACCCGGCGATGAATTTCGGCGATTTCCAGGTGCGGGTCAACCGGAGTGTCGATGGTGAGCAATTGGTTGTTGGCGCGCAACACCTCGAGGAACTCGCGCAGATTGACAAGTGCGTGCATGCTGGTCATGGCCTCAATAAGGCGAGTCGCCGTTAGGGTTCAGTCGTGGTGGTGGTGCTCTTCGCCCAGAAAAAGGCGGTGATATTCGTCGCCGCTCAGATGTTTTTTCATGACGTCGGTCAACAGGTCGACGACCTGATGAATTTCTTCTTCGCTCATTCGCGGAATAAGGACGCCGGAGAGTCGTTCGTTGCTGAAATGGTGGAGAAAGGCAATCAGCGATTGCTCGTCGGTGGCGCGATTCATGCCAAAAAACATAGGGATACCGTTGTCGAATAAAAGTCAGCCGGCGATGATTTTCCACCACACCTGGCGGTCGCGCGGGCCGTCGAATTCACAGAAAAAAATGCGCTGCCAGGTTCCGAGCCGCAAGCGTCCCTGATGGATGAACACCGTGGCCGTTGCGCCGGTGAGCGCGCTCATCAAATGGGCCGGGGAGTTGCCCTCGGCGTGACGATAGGGGTAGCGTGACGGCGTCATCTGATCCAAGGCGCCGAGAATGTCTCGTTGCACATCCGGATCGGCCCCTTCGTTGATCAACAGACCCGCAGTGGTGTGGGGATTGTAGAGATGCACAATCC
>JGI24728J21555_1001061_pt1 | contig 12195 bp, 13 predicted proteins | sample EPASupsiteSAE305_FD_21555 | JGI IMG/M metagenome (IMG submission 21555) | reverse complement strand
ATAGCAAGCACAAAAGTACCCTCGTTCGCCAAAGCGGTAGCTTCAAACCCCAACATCTCACAAATTCCCTTTACCTCATCGCTAACTGGAATACTATCTTCCTCAACTTCTATGCAGATATTTGACTGCTTCGCCCACTCGTTTAAAACAGCACTCACTCCGCCTCTAGTCGCATCTCTCATAGCCGTTATATTTATGTCTGCATCAATGAGAGCTTTTACCTGAGGATATAGCGACTCGCAATCACTCTCCAATGTGCTGCTCATCTCGATGCCCTCACGAGCCACAAAGATAGCCGCACCGTGACACCCTATATCACGGTTTACAATGATGAGATCATCTTGAGTTATGTTGTTAGAACTGATGCCCTTTTTTAGAACTTCGCCGATTCCCGTAGTGTTAATAAAGATCTTATCCACACTTCCGCGAGGCACGACTTTGGTATCGCCGCTTACAACCATAGCACCGTTTACTTCAAGTTCTTTTTTCATACTGCGAACGATTTTCTCTAGCTCTCTCGTCTCAAACCCCTCTTCGATGATAACACTACATGTAAGATATTTTGGCTTTGCTCCCATCATAGCAAGGTCATTACATGTACCGCAGATAGCGAGCTTACCTATGTCCGCTCCTGCAAAAAAGAGCGGAGTTACCGTAAAACTATCGGTTGAAAATGCCAATCTCCCACCCTCAATAATAGCCGCATCTTCGCTTTTGTCAAGGATGTCGTTTTTAAAAGCCTTGTAAAAAACATCCCTTATCAGCTCGTTGTTCTCAGCTCCACCGTTTCCATGTGCTAGACTTATTGTTTTAGTCATCTGTTTTTTCCATTATATTTATACTCACTTCCCAATACCCACGAGTTCCGCCAACTCTCTCAACAACTTTCATCTCTTTTAACTTTGAGATATTTTCTTCTATTTTTCTCACAGAAATCCCTACTAAATCAGAGAGTTTTTTAGCGGATATTTTTGGATTTTCTTTCATGTTTTGAATGATTTTTATTTGATTCACACTCAAATTATTACCGACCTTATTGCCGACTTCATTACCGACCTTTTCTATAGATTTTAAAATAATATCTAGCATAAATTCTATAAATGGTGTACTTTCGCCCAATGCACCCGAATCTTCCAAAGCTTTATAATAGTCATCTTGATAATCTCTTACTATGCTCTCTGTAGCGATTGAAGAGAAAACTTTTTTGTAGTTATATAAAATCACACTCTGCCAAAGTCGCCCTATGCGACCGTTTCCATCGCTAAAAGGGTGAATAAACTCAAACTCACAATGAAATACACTACTTTTTATAAGCGGATGAACATCTGATTTTTTGAGCCATTCAAACAAATCATACATCAAGTCAGGAACTCTCTCATGCGGTGGCGCTACATGTGTCACACCGCTTTGTCCGCCGACTCCCACATTTACTCTTCTAAATGTTCCCGCTGTTGTTAAAATACTGCCCATTAAAATTTTATGTGCTTGAAGTAAATCCGCTAAAGAGCTATAGCTGTACTCTTCAAACTTCTCATACGCTTTTATCGCACCATGGACTTCTGCCAACTCTAAAACTGTTCCTAAAACTCTTTTACCATCAAGAATAGCCGTGATTTTTTCCTCACCTAAAAAGTTCCCCTCTATCTCTAAAGTACCTGCTAATGTTTTAATGCGATTGATTTTTCTTAAATGTGGCGTGATGATATTATGCTCTTGCATTTCAATTTTGGCTAAAGCTTCACTGATTTCACTCACGAGGTTTAAAATCTTAGATGTAATCGTAAACGGCGGTTTGTAACTCATAACCGACTCCTTTTTATCTCTCTTATTTTACTCATATCAGGTTTAACTCTTCGCTTACGTCTTTGATAAGTTTGCTTAGAGGGCGTTTGTGTCTAATTCACTCACTCTTTTATACTCCAATTTCCTTTAATCGAGATTCATCAGTCACCGACCGATGAATCTTAATAGCTTTTTTAGCATCTATTATCTCATAAGCATAAATAGTAGGGTTTTGAACTGGTCTTTGTGGAAAAAATTTGCTATTCATTTTCTTTCTCTAATAATTCATAAAACTCATTAAGTTTATTTTGTAATAATTTTTTTGGTATTAGTTTTGTTTCATAATCAGATATGACCAGTGGACTTACAGACCTACTGAGTGCATATTTTACAACTTCATCATTTTTTTCTCTACAAAGCAATACACCGATACTTGGATTTTCATGAGATAATTTTACATCTCTATCTAGTGCTTCAAGATAAAACTCTAGTTGTCCTAAATGTTGTGGGGAAAACTCATCTATTTTTAACTCAAATGCTACCAAACATTGTAACTCTCTATGAAAAAAAAGTAAATCTATACTAAAGTTTTTATTTCCAACTTCTACTTTATACTCTTGCCCCATAAAAGTAAAACCAACACCTAATTCCAAAATAAAATCTTTTAGATTTGATACCAAAGCTTGTTGCAAATCTTTCTCTTTATGCGGAATTGGTAAGTCTAGAAATTCAAAGACATAACTATCTTTAAATACATCATTTGTAGATTGTGGTAATTCTGCCAACACTGATGGCAGTTTTTCATTTGATAGCATCATCCTTTCATAAGTACTACTTCTGATTAATCGCTCTAATTCCCTTACACTATATTTTTGTTTACTACAAAGCTTAAGATAAAACTCTCTTTCTTCATCTGTTTTAAGAGCAATAATCCTACGATTGTGACTCCATGATAAAACTGTACACAGTGTGTGCAGTTTTGGAAAATCATTGTATGTTTCAAAAAACTGTTTCATCATCCACATATTTCTAGCTGTAAAGCCTTTTATATTCGGCTCTTTATTTTTGATAAAATTTGCCAACTCTTCAACTACACCTTTACCCCATATTTTTTCTTTAACTTTGGCAGATATATGTTTTCCTATATTCCAATACAGCTCTACTAAAATTGTGTTTACTGACGCATAGGCTTTTTGTTTTGACTCTTGTATGGTTTGTAAGATTTCGTTGAAATTTTGGTTTGTTATGTTTGACATGTTAATTTCCTTATAGTTTTAAAACATTTTTAAATGTCATTAGTTCGCTCCCGACACACTGGTTTTTCATCAAGAGTTTTTAAATTTGAAGTCGAAATTTTCGACTTCAAGATTTCATCTTCTGTATCAAGTATCACTTGTAAATCTCTAAGAGTAAAGATATTGTTTTTGATGGTTTGGTTGTCGGTTATGATATTGTTCATATTGCTTTATCCTGTTTTAAGACTTAAAAATAGTAGCTTCTTATGACTAATCAACTTTCATGCTCCATTTTATTTTTTAAATCATTAATCAAATCTAAAATGCTAGCCTCTAAAAATTTATTTCGTCTTTCAAAATAAAGAGCAACTTGCCCTTTTTCATTTGTATAAGTCATTTCAATATATTCAATAATCTTTTCAAATGGATTATGAATCATAATTTCGTAATCAACAACAGAAAGGATCATTACATTATCTAAAAAATCATGCTTACTTTTATGTTTAAAAAGTCTTATAAAATTCTCCAATAATGGGATATGTGTATGAATAACAATTACGGCATATTTATTTTGTGCATTTAATTTTTTAAAACACGAATCTATTTGGTCAAGAGCAGAAAATATAGTATCTTTAAATTTCTCTTCTAAATCGACCGCACTACTATGCAGAATGATATTTTCATCTATGTGTAATAGTTTTGACTCAATTACTAAAACAGTATTATCTTTCATCATGTAAAACTCTGCTTTTTTATGACTTTCTTCTCTAACAAGTGCATCACATTCATAAAAATATTCACTATGTGAAAATTTTGTTAAATTTCTTAAATAATTTTCAAATGTATTTCCAAAGCTCTGTTTGAAGTTTTCTGAGTTTTTTACCTCTTTATTTAAAATTGCAAATATTTTATAGCTTAACGATTCTAATAATATATTTATTGATGCTATAAAATAATGATTGTTTTCCAGTTTTATAATTGGATATTGCTCAATTAAGCGTATAGATTTCATAGTATTTTTTGTTATTCCAAGTTTTTTAGCTTCTAAACGATAATCTTTAATACTTGTAGAAAATATATCCAAAAACTTTTTTAATTTTCTCTCTGTTATTTTATTGTCATAACTTTTTATCAATCTAAGCATATTGTCAAAATCAAATGGTTCATAAATATTGTGTTTTCCATTATTCAAAGTATAAAAATATAATATTTGCTTTGGTGTTAATCCAAAAAATTCTTTAAACAATGGTTCTTTTGTGTTATAAAGCTCTATTAACCTGCCCATGTCATTTACAGGAGGAGCATAATGTTTATTTTGTTCATACAAATATTTTGTTATTGCCAAATCTAAAGAGTAATCTAAATCTTCTTTAAAGTTTGATTCACTATCATAACTATTTAAATACAGTTTTATAAATTCCCTATAATCTTGTGTTTTTGGTAAATTATCTAGTCTTACCACTGTCTTTTCATAATCTGATAATCTTAAGGCTAAGTCCACTAACTTTGAATACCAATTTGAGTTTTGAAGATTATATTTTTCCATCTGATTCGGTTCTATCTTTAGTAACTCTTTCTCTGATGTGTTTTCTAATGCTTTAATAAAAACAAGCCATTCAAATGTTGTGTATATTTTAATATGGCTTATTAATTTTTTATGAATCATAAGATTATCTTTATGTAACTATTTACCTGTTTTAATGCTTTTTGTGTTGACTCTTGTATGGTTTGTAAAATTTTGTTGAAGCTAATTTGATTTTCTATTCTTTGAATGCTCATTTTAAGCATCCTTACTATTTGTCTTTTTTATATATTCTCGCAGTTTCTTTTCATCTATATGCTCTTTTCCCTTAGTTCTATCAATAATACCCTCTTTCTCTAAAATACTTAAACGCCTTGAGAGTGTTTCAGGAACAATACCTAACTCCTTTGCTACTTCTTTTCTTTTTACTTCAAAAAATCCCATTTTATGTTTATCAATATATTTAATTATTCTTGCTATTGCATCATCCAATGCAGCATTTTTATAAATATAAGAATCCAACGAAAAAGATTTTTTAATAGCTTCTTTTTCCCTTTTGGTTAAATCAATTTCATCTAAATCATTCAATTGATCTAGAAAATTATTTGCTCTTTCAATAGCCTTTAAAATAATTTCACTCTTTAGCATGTCTTTTGTGTTTATCGGTAAATCAAATTCTAAAGATTTACCAATCAATAGCATAAGTTCATCAAATCCTTTTATTTTTACAATAAAATCTTTTTTCTTTAAAAGCTTGTTCGCTTTTTCCGATATATCACATTCATTTATATAACACCAATATATTGGACTTCTGTCATCAATATTTATTCCACTTAAATATTCCATTAAAGAATTATCATGACCACCGTAACCGATAACTATCATATTATTATTTTTTAAAATTGGTTTTAATGATTTTTGCCATTCTTCTTTTAACTTTTCAATGTCCTCTTTATGATTAAGTGGTTGCAATAAAAAATCTCTATGTATTTTAATAATAGTCGCTCTAGTAGTATTTGAGGATTGTATAAAGTGACTTAAAGATTCATGCCCTAAAACTAAAGGTTTTGAATTTGAAAACTGGAAAAGAGAATCCTCTGTCATAGTATCAAAATTTGTTGTTATTACAAACTTATTATTTGTTTTATCAAGTATTTGAGCTAAAAAAGAGTATCCAATACTAGGTATAGCTTCATCCATATACTTTTGTAACTCCTCAATACCTTCATCAGGGTTTCCTTCAAATCTTTTTTTAAATATTTCTGAATAAAATCTTGCCAAGTTTTTTTCATCAAAATCCGGAATATTTTCTTTCCATTGATTTAATTCGTTTTCTGAGATATCTTCTTGTATCTTTTCAAACCATTTTTTAGTTAATATAGATGCGGTAGGAATTTTAGACTTTGCCGAAGCACCTGCTCCCAATATAAATCCATACCGTATATTACTAAAATCTATACTTGAAGCTTTTATTCCACTAATTAATTGTTTTTGTGTTATCTCTTTTGGTCTATTTTCATCTACACTATTTTTATTCACTTGTTTTCCCCCTTAACAATTTTTATCTCATCTTCACTCAAACCATAAAGCTCTGTTAATTCTGCGCTAAGAATCACTTGCAAATCTCTAATGGTAAAGATTTTGTTTTTGATAACATGATTGTCGGTTACAATATTGTTCATTTTAATTCATCATGCTGTAAGACTTTTTGTTTTGAAGTATATGTCATTTTATTCCCAACCAATCATGCATTCCAATCCACCCATCATTTTTATAATAACTGTATGGTGATTTTGGTATATTATCTGGAATAGGTTCTAAATATTCTAATTTACCTTTTTTATAATCTTCCCATTCCTGTATGTTTTTTAATCCTAAGCTTCTTACAAGTTCACGAGCTTCTTCAAAAGGTAAAGCATTTTTGACTTTTGTTCTATTATCATTACCTAACCAATCATTCCAATCTATCCAGAAATTTCCATAGTTTTTATAGGTAAGATAAGGATATGCGGGTATATTATCAGGTTTTTTTGGATAGTTTTCAAGCTTACCTTGTGCGTATTGATTCCATTCAGTAGAAGATTGTAAACCTAAGCTTCTTGCGAAATCTCTTGCTTTTTCAAATATCAGCCAATTATCTTCTAATTTAGCACCTCTCTTTGGCTTTATTTTTCCATTATATCCTAGCCAATCAGCTATACCCTTATATTCATCTTTATAAATACTCTCTGGAGAAGTAGGGATATCATCAGGTAATGGTTCATAAGTATCTAATTCTCCTTTAAAATATTTTTTCCATTCTACTTGACCAGATAATCCCAAACTTCTCACAAATTCTCTTGCCTCTTCAAATGACCTATATTCACCTTGAACTCTACCCTTTTTACCTGTCAACCAATCATTCCAATTTATCCACTCTGTTCTATATCTTAAATCTGGGTCTCTTGGTATGTCATCTGGTTTTTTAGCTAATTGCATCATCTCACCTGTACAATATTGTTGCCATTCATCCCTATGTTTTAAATTTAAAGTTATCACAAACTCTTTTGCTTCTTCAAAACTTCTAAGTCCTGTTCCAACTTTTAACCAATTATTCCAGCTAATCCATCCACTTCTTCTATAAATTTGCTCAGGACTTCTTGGTATATTATTTGGTTTTACACCATGTTTTTTATTTTTTTCTATGCAATATATTTGCCATTCTTTTGCTGTCTTAAAACCTAAGCTTCTTACAAATTCTCTCGCTTCTTCAAAAGGTAAATATTTTACATCACTTGAAGTGCCAAGCCAATCTTTCATGCCGTTCCAGCCTGAAAGCTTATATATCATATTTGGGGCGGATGGTATATCTATTGGCTTAGGTTCTTTATCTTCCATTTCACTTTTACAATACAGCTTCCATGCGGTACCACTTGATAAATTTAAACTTCTTACAAACTCTCTAGATTCTTCAAAAGGTCTCCATTTTAATTTTTTAATTTTTGAGATAATAGATAACTTAATGGCATTATTAAACTCATTTATATCTATATTTAGTCCTATCGGTATATCAAAATCAACCAAGCCACTTCCACTTGATATTTCTACTCCATTTGTTGTGTTAAAATAATCAATAATCCGTTCATCGCTAGAAGCCAATGCTCTTAAAATACTTATAATTGCCTGAAAACTTTTATTTTGTATATCATCGATGTCAATATTCTCATCATCAATGATAATAGGTACAAGTACATACCCAAACTTTTTATCTTTAGCTAGTCTTAATGCTCTCCCAACCGCTTGCACTATATCAATCGTGCTTTGTCTAGGGTCGGCAAATAATACACAATCTATGTTTGGTACATCAAGTCCTTCAGTGAGACATCTAGCATTAGTAATTAAAGAATTTTTAGATTGTGAAAATGTTTCAAGAGTTCGATTTCTTACTGCAATTGGGGTATTTCCGCTTACCTGAAATGTATCTAAATCTGTATATTCGCTAAAGCTCTTTCTAAAGACCTTTTCTTGTGCTTGAAAGAATTTTGCTCTTTCTATACTACTATGAAATGAAATAGTATGTTTTATGTCATATTTTTTTATAGCCTTATGTAGAGCGATAGTAGAGGCTAACATTTCAGACTCTACTTCTTGTGTATAATTTTCATTGTCAGGTCGTACAAATTTATTACTTTTGATTAAGCTTGCCACTTCTTTTTTTGTAACCATCATCGCAATAATTTTATAATCACATAATATTGGGGGCTTACTTTCAAGTGCTTCTTTAAATGTTAGTACTTCAAAATCTTCACCATATAGTTCAATATTGTCCATACTCGCAATTTCATCGCTTTCCCCTTTATATCTTCTTTCAGTGGCTGTCATGTACAAGCGTTTTTTTATAGATATATTTTCATTGAAAAGTAAGTGGCTGAATAAACTATCATTTAAACCAACTGTTTTATGTGCTTCATCCATGATGCCTAAATCATAGGTAATGTTGGCATGTTTTGAAGCTTCCGCAATGATTTTTCCACTTTGGTATGTTGTAAAAACTATTGTTGTGGCATGTTTTGTATTCGCTAGCCAATTTACAATATAATCAATATCTGTAGAAACATCTATTCCTAAATCTTTTGTACTTGCTGTAAGAATATCATCATCTATTCTAGATACAGTATCATCACTACAAACTGCAATCCAATTAATATCAATATTATTGGCAACACTCTCCCTTGTCCAAACTTCTAGAGTTTGTTTTATGAGTGCGAGACTTGGAACTGCAATGAGTATAGTTTGAGATTCTAGCTGTTTAGATATCCAATAAGCTGTGAGACTCTTTCCGCTTCCACATGCCATGATAAGTTTACCGTTATCATTGTTCTCATCTATAAAATGGGTGTAAGCATTTTTTATAGCTCTTTGCTGATGCTCTTTTGGTTGAAATGGAATGAGTTTTATTGTTTGATTTTCTAACAAAGCATTTAGTTGAGTAAAAAAATTGTTGTCTAAACTACTCCATGTGTTAGCCAATAAGAAAGTAATACTATTATCATAAAGTTTATCAAATTTATAACTTTGACTAATCGCCGTAGAGCAGACTAGTTTCTGACTTATGTTTTTGCAAATATTATTTGATATATCTAAAAATGTTGCTATATCTTCTCGTGTAATTGAACTATTTTCATCTGTTCTATATTTACATTGTATCGCCCAATATTCATCATCTTTTGTTTGAGCAATTAAATCTATTCCTTCATCATTATTTGGAAGGTTTAAGTATTCTTGAATTTTAGTTGGGACTTCATTCAAAAGCCATACAGATTTTAATTTAGTTTTATAGATAGGATCAATTAATAAGTAATATTTTGTAATTCGCTCAAAAATATCACCTTTTTCTTTTTTTGTGGATTTATCTAATAATCCTAATTTTAAGTCTTGCCAGTTTTTATATGCTTTTATTTTATTTCTAAATAACATTATATCTCCATCATCTATTGTTATAAGTATTCATGAATAATCATCCTTACCGCAAAATAATAACACAATCTAATACTAAACCCACAAAAATATTTCATTTTGTCATCTTTTCATAACTTAGTCAAATTCTCTCTAAAAATTACCAAAATCTCTATCTGCGTGTCAGAAGATAGAGTATCCTTGATAAACCAGTTTTCTAGTGTTTGGTTAGAGTTCTTCAGTAGGTCTTCCTGATTTTGGAAAGTGTGAGAGTTTGTATGATGTAGCTTTTATCTTTTACTTCGCTATATTCATAGATTGTATTCATCAATAAGTGATTTTTACAACTCTCTATGATTTTGCATTATTTTTTTAACTGACTCTTTTATCACAGGCAGTCTTTGCGCAATAACATCTTCGATTATATACAAGTCCACGCCTTCATAATCATGAGCTATAAAATTTCTCAGCTCGTAACTCCCCTTTATATCTTGCTTGTCAAAAAATGCCAATACCTCAAGTTCACCGTTGTGAAGAAGCTTATCAAACTGTTCGGCTATCGATGTCAAATGCATTAGTATGGAAGCTCGTGAGTTTTGCTCATCTTCAAGAGCGTTTGAAACAGAGCCTTTTTCACTTATTATTGCATTTATAAAATCTATTTTTTTGGCTATGAGATTTACTCTCTCTATGGCTTTTTGACTAAACATATATAAGTTCCTTTTGGATTGTCTCTTTAAATGGGCTTTGGCTGTCAAGGTCAAATACATCACTATTGCGGTGAAATTTTTTTCTTATTTTATCTTTGATTTTTGCGATGGTTTCAAAATAGGCGTAAGAGGAGTTGTAAGATAGGTAGTCGCTACTTTTTGCGATGGCTACATCTATATCGCTATATACACCGTGNGTATCTTTGGCNAAACTTCCAAAAAGTGCAAATGTCGTAATACCATCTTTTGAAAACTCGGCTTTTAGCTCTTTTAAATAGTGCAATATGTCNTCTTTCGTAGCTCTCATTCTCTTCCTTTTGAACATTTAAAGATTATATCATAACGGTGTATTATTGTGAAATGGTTGCGACCGACTCATACAGTTTTCTGTTTTCTTTTTGCGTAAATTTCTTTATCTTTTTATACAAAGACTCTTTTATATCGTAGCTCTCTAGCCTCTTTAAACCGTTGTAGTTGTCGTTTATGGCACCTAAGATATCTTTAACATCTGTTAAGATTTTTATCTTCTTCTCATTTTTTACAGAGCTGTTTTTCTCTATATAGAGCTTTTTTTTGATGTAAATTCTATATTTATGCAGCTTCTTTTTATGCAACTTTGGAAATTCCATCGCAACCAAATTTTGCTCTGTTTCTTCTTGGATTTTTTGCTCTATACTCTTTGGAATTTCTAGATTTTTGAGATATTTATGCAGTTTTTTTATCTCTTTTTCTCTAACATCATCTTTTGCTTTTGATGCTATCTCTTCTTGGGCTTTCTTTCTCTGTTTTTTAGGTAGAGCCGCAAGATAGTCGCTAAAAAATACATCGATATCTCTGATCTCATTGCTTAGCGAGATAACTTTTTTTACGCTCTTAGCGAGTGTGTCATCTTTACTGAGCAGAGAAAAAAGCTCTCTGCACTTAATGCGCAGCGTGTGAATATCCTCAGCGCTTTGCAAAGATTTTTTTCTGAAATGTTTTACGACCTTTTTAAACTCTTGGAGTTTTTTGTCTACTTGTTTATTTTCCATAAGTTATCCGTCACTTTTTTTGGGATACTCAAACGAGAGGAGTTTTGCATTTTTGGGTTCTATATCTGCCCATGTATCACACTCAAACGCTATTTCCACAATACCGCATGTAGGAATATTTACTTCATGATGTACATAATAGTACGCCAAATCGTTCAAAGAAGGGTTATGCCCTACCAAAAAAACTGCGCTGTTTTTGTCATTAATAGATGTTAGAATTTTGCAAAGTTCATCAACACTTGATTCATAGATATTTTCATCAAATAGAATCTTTTTTTTGTAGCCAATCTCTTTGGCAATCATCTCTGCCGTGCTTTTCGCCCTTTTTGCGGGGCTTGAAATGATGATGTCGGGCATAATGCCCTTTTCTTTGAGCCGCTCTCCAATCATCGGGGCATTTTCTTTACCTCTTTTGTTGAGTGGTCGCTCAAAATCTTCTAACGTCTCATCGCTACGGCTTGATTTTGCGTGTCTGATAATGTATAACTTTTTCATCTCTCATCCCATCGGGTACATGATATCTTGCTGCACCGCTTTTATCTCACTCATAGTCTCTTGGCTCAAAGTCACATCTAACGCAGCGAGTGAGGCATCCATCTGTTCTACATTTCTTGCCCCGATAATCGTTGAAGCGACAAAATCAAACTGTTTTGAGTAAGCTACTGCCAAAGTCACAGCAGAGATGTCAAGCTTTTTTGCTATTTCCAAGTAGCGTGCTGTAGATTTGAGTGATTTTTCATTTACAAACTTTGCGGCTTGAGAGTTTAGGCGGATGTTTTTACTCGTGAGATAGTCCGAATATCTCGCATTTTCAGGGTAAAATTCACCGTTATATTTACCGCTTAAAACTCCGCCTGCTATGGGTGAATAAGCCAGTAGAGATATCTGCTCTCTTTTACATACATGTGAGAGTTCATCCAAAAACCGCGGATTGTTCAGTGAAAAATTGTTTTGTATGGATTCAAATCTTGATATGCTAA
>JGI24728J21555_1001058_pt1 | contig 12214 bp, 9 predicted proteins | sample EPASupsiteSAE305_FD_21555 | JGI IMG/M metagenome (IMG submission 21555) | reverse complement strand
ACGAGCCGCAGCGCGGATGGTTTGGTGGACTCGCCAAAGAGGCGCTTGCCCTGTCCAAGCACCACTGGAAAAGTCCACACGTTGTACTCGTCGATCAGTGAGGCGGCCTGGAGCGTTTGCATCAAATTGCCGCTGCCAATAATCTGCAGGTCGGGGCCCGGTTGAGCCTTGAGAGCGATGACTGCCGAGACGACATCGCCGTGGAGCAGGGTCGAGTTGTTCCAGTGAAGCATCGTCAATGTACGCGAAGCAACATATTTTTTCGCTGCATTGAGTGTTTTCGCAATCGGATCGTCATCGGCTTGGTATGGCCAGTGCGCTTCGAATATCTCATAGGTCCTACGGCCGAGCACCAGTTCTCGATCCTTGCCGTCGAAACCCGATGCCGAGAGGTCCATAGCTTCGTCCCAGTAGTTGAACATCCAACCGCCAAGGGTAAATCCGCCTGTCGGGTCTTCTTCCGGTCCGCCGGGTGCTTGCATGATGCCGTCAAGCGACACAAACGTAGATACGATGAGCCTTCTCATGGGAAACCTCCTGTTGCGAGGCGGGGCATGCACGCTAACCAAGATATGAGTTAGACGGAAATCATCCAGCTAAAATGCAAATTGGTACAATTATCGATAAAAACTAAAAACGAGCCAGTGACGTATCCTTTTCATGAAAAAATTTAATAATTGATTACGCAAATAGTGGCCGCCCCTATGGCAGGATCGGTCATTGTGGTGCGCCATAATGTTGTTATTGGCAATGTAAGGTGAATGTCTGACAAGTCAAATTGATATGCTTCCTGATTATCTCCACCTTATTCTGTGATACCGGTATTTGTTCACACCATCTCGATGGCAAGCAGAACGTAGTGAATATGTGTTCGGATTACCCTATGATCGTTGGCGATCAGTTCGAGTCGAGGCAACAATCGATTTTTCTCCGTTTCTTTTCTTCGAATTGCGTAGGGTTGCAATCAACTCAGATAGTACTTTACGATTATCGTCTCTTCGCCATGCCGCCGTAAAGCGGACAGGGTCTATTTTTTCCGACACAGAAACAAAGACTACGCCAAGGTGCGGGAGGCTTTTCGCATCTGCCGGCATTAAGCAGACTCCACTACCAGTTCCCACCATAGTCAAAACCTCCATCAAGCTTTTGGCCTGACAACATATATCAGGGTTAAAACCGACCACACTGCAAGCCGTTCTAATAGTGAGATTTCGACCTGGATAACTTTCCTCGTCGAAACCGATGAACGAATCTTGAGCCAGTTCCTTCAAGCTGATGCACATTCGCTTGGCCAGAAGATGTGAACTGGGAACAACCGCCTTCATCTCTATTTCGAACAAAACCTTGGTTGCGAACTCCTCATGCACTGTTCCCCACGGATTACCAAGCAAAGCAATATCGATTTGCTGCTTTCTCAGTAAGCCTATCTGATCACCTGGAGACAGTTCTTTAAATCTGATCCACACACCGGGATTATCTTTGGAAAAAGAGTTTATAGCCGTTCCTAAAAATGAGCCTGCTGAGGAGGCCATAAAGCCGATGGTGATAATTGGGCTGGAGTCAGACAGACTCCGAACTACCCTGACCGCTTCATCGCTCATTTCCAAAATGCGACGAGCATAGACCAGGAGTTTTTCTCCAGCGGTCGTTAGGGTGAGGCCGAATCGCTCCCGGATGAAAAGGGTCGTTTCGAGTTCCTCCTCCAGATCGCGGACAAGACGACTTATCGCTGGCTGGGATATATGCAGGCGACGTGAGGCCTTACTGATATTGAGCTCCTCGGCGGCGGCTGTGAAGTACTTCAAATGGCGCATTTCCATACAAGGAAAGCTATAACAGAAAAACATACCAGGCAACGGAAAAAAGTATACCGCAGCAATAATAACACGACTTATTTTTTAAGCAGTCAGCCCTCTTATTTTAACCCTTACGGAAGAGGAACCCCATGAAGACTGAACTTTTAAACCCGCAAAATAGTACCGTCATCTTTATCGATCACCAGCCGCAAATGACCTTCGGTGTTGCCAATATTGACCGTCAGATCTTATTCAACAACGTCCTGCTACTGGCCAAAGCCGCTAAAATATTCAAAGTCCCAACCATCTTGACCACTGTCGAAACGAAGAGCTTTTCCGGAAACATGTGGCCACAATTATTGGATATTTTTCCAGGACAAGAGCCAATTGAACGCAGTTCCATGAATTCATGGGAGGATAAAAAGTTCGTTGCAGCAGTACAGGCCACTGGAAAGAAAAAACTGATTATGGCCGCTCTCTGGACGGAAGTATGTTTGGCATTCCCGGCGTTGGAAGCAATCAAGGCCGGCTACGAGGTATACGCTGTGGAGGATGCGTCTGGCGGTACCAGCAAAGTGGCTCATGACGCCGCCATGCGCCGTATCGAGCAGGCAGGAGCCGTTCCGGTAACATCTTTGCAGGTATTGCTTGAGTTCCAACGCGACTGGGCACACAAGGAAACCTACAATGAGGTCATAGAAATTGTAAAAGAGCACTGCGGCGCCTACGGTCAAGGTGTGGAATATGCTTACACCATGGTGCACGGTGCACCCGCCGGTCGGACTGCGGTGTGAGGACACTGAACCCTTCAGGTGAGCGTGATGCAGACTGAGGTGAACGGTTTCGAGACCGCTCACTTCAGTTGCTGACCACGCTATTCCCCGTTCTCCTTGCCAAGGAGGTTCCGTTATGAATCCGCAATATGCAGATCTCATTTTAATCAATGGACGCATCGCTACTCTCAATCCTCGAGTTCCCGATGCGAGCGCTGTTGCCATCCGGGACGGCCGCTTCCTTGCAGTGGGGGATAACCGCCAAATTATTAGCGGTTACGCTGACTCTTCAACACAAACAATCGATCTTAAGGGGCGTACCGTCATTCCAGGCTTGAATGATTCCCACATCCACATCATTCGAGGAGGCTTGAATTACAACATGGAACTACGTTGGGATGGCGTTCCTTCATTGGCTATTGCCCTACGAATGCTCAAGGAACAGGCCCTTCGCACCCCGTCTCCACAATGGGTGCGGGTGGTTGGCGGCTGGTCTGCATTCCAGTTCAGCGAGAAAAGGATGCCAACTCTTGAGGAGATGAATGCTGTTTCACCAGACACCCCGGTTTTTGTCCTTCATCTCTATGACAGAGCCCTGCTCAACCGTGCTGCTCTCAGAGTGCTGGGCTATGATCGCGAAACTCCCGATCCTCCTGGTGGTATTATCGAGCGTGACAGGAAAGGCAATCCAACGGGCCTGTTGTTGGCTAAACCGAATGCTCTGATTCTTTATGCCAGCCTTGCCAAGGGACCAAAACTTGCCTTTGATGATCAAGTCAATTCCACTCGTCATTTCATGAGGGAATTGAATCGGCTGGGAGTGACAAGCTGCATCGATGCCGGCGGTGGATTCCAAAACTACCCTGAGGATTACCAGGTGATCGATCATCTTGTCGAACACCGCCAGATGACCCTGCGCATTGCGTACAACCTCTTTACTCAACGCCCGAAAGAGGAATTTGATGACTTCGCCCGTTGGGCAGAGATTGTTTCGCCTGGGCAAGGGAATGATCTCTACAAAATGAATGGCGCAGGTGAAATGCTGGTTTTCTCCGCTGCTGACTTCGAGGATTTTCTGGAACCACGGCCTGATCTGCATCCCATCATGGAAGCTGAGTTGAAAAAGGTAGTCAGCTTGCTGGTTGAAAAACGTTGGCCCTTCCGCTTGCATGCCACTTATGATGAATCCATTGCCCGTTTTCTTCATATTTTCGAAGAGATCAATCGGGAAATCCCCTTCAACAATCTGCGTTGGTTTTTTGATCATGCCGAAACCATCTCAGAGCGGAGCATGGAACGGGTGAAGGCACTTGGCGGTGGTATCGCCATCCAGGATCGGATGGCATTTCAAGGCGAATATTTTGTAGCACGCTATGGGACCAAGGCCGCGCAGAAGACGCCACCGATCAATCGCATGTTGAACCTCGGCATCCCGGTCGGCGCGGGTACCGACGCCACAAGGGTTTCCAGTTATAATCCTTGGGTATCTCTGTATTGGCTGGTGAGTGGAAAAACTGTCGGTGGGCTTAAATTGTATGAAAAAGAAAACCAACTGAGTCGAACCGAAGCGCTTCGTCTTTACACCGAGGGAAGTGCCTGGTTTTCCGGTGACGATGGGAAAAAAGGCTGGATTGAAACTGGACAACTGGCCGATCTTGCAGTCCTCTCCTCCAATTACTTCAGTATACCGGAAGAGGATATCAAGGGAATCGAATCGGTGCTGACAATTATGGACGGGAAAATCGTCCATGGAAGTGAGGAATTCGGCCATTTGGCGCCGTTGCTGCCACCAGTTTCTCCGGACTGGTCACCGACCGGGATCTATGGAGGCAACCACCATATACATCCAATTGCTGTCGGCCAGTCAGCCAGGCATGCACATGCCTTCCCGTGCAGCAATCCCCTCCATCAGCACACTCATACCGTGCGTAGCGAGCAAGGTGATTGGGGAATAGGCTGCACTTGTTTTGCATTTTGACCCCCACCGTGCCACATGAAACAGAGGAGGAAACCGCAATGAATGCCATACTACCGAGTGGTGAAGCAAAACAACTCATGGATGCAGGCGCAGTGGTGATAGATGTGATGCCCCCGGAGGACTATGCCACCTGCCATGTGGCGGGCGCACAAAATGCCTGTATCTACGAGGTGGTTTTTCTCGAACGGATCGTCAAATTTGTTCCCGATCGAAACACGGAGGTGATTGTCTACGACGCCACCGGTACCACCAAGGCAGCTGAGATCGCCCGGGATAGATTGCTCCAGGCCGGGTACCCCCGGGTATTCATCCTCGCCGGTGGTTTATCGGCCTGGAATAATGGTGGTTTCCCCGTGGAGAGAGGGGGTGATGCAGCGCTGCCCGAGAGAGCACCGGAGGATGGCGCTTATCGGATCGACATCGAAAACAGTCGTCTGGAGTGGATCGGTCGCAATCTCAACAACCGGCACATCGGTCAGCTTGCCATTCTCGAAGGGGAATTGGTCATTGCGGCTGGCGTCCCGTCTTCAGGGCGTATTGTCGTTGATATGCATTCTTTGGTGAATCTCGACCTTCAGGATGAAGGTTACCGAAACATGCTGATCAGCCACCTGAAATCGGACGACTTTTTTGCCGTGGAGCGTTATCCCACCGCATCACTGATTCTGACCGGATGGGAATCGGATGCTACTCTCTTTCAGGAGGCGCCTAGCGGCATTGCGACGGGCAAACTCACCATCAAAGGCATCAGCCGACCTGTGCGTTTTCCGGCTATTGCGGCTCCACAGCCAGACGGCTGCATCAAAATCCATGCGGCGTTTGATATTGATCGTACCCTCTGGGGTGTCCTCTACGGATCGTGCAAATATTTCGAGCGTCTCGGCATGCATCTGGTGCATGATACAGTGAGCTTGGAGCTGTTCGCGGTGGCGCTAAAAGGTAAATAATCCCCTCTAACGCCCGCGGTTGTCCTCCCCTAACCCATTTCGACCATGGAGAAAGACCTATGACCATTCGCCGTATCGCCAAGGTTTTCAAAAGCCGCCCCACCATCGAAGGTGCGGGTGTGCATCTCAAACGCGCCTTCGGGTATTCCCAGGTGCCGCAGTTCGACCCGTTTTTAATGCTGGACGACTTCCATACCAGCAATCCCGACGAATACCGGGGTCGCTTCAGAAAACGGAAAAAATCGTACGCTAAGCCGATTGTAATGGCCGTAGCGGCCTGAACTTACCGGCGCCGATTTTGGCGCTGCTCTGCCAGAGGTAATCGCCGGTCAGATTGATGTGTTCCCAGCCGAGCGGTGACAGGTATTGCAACATGGCCTCATCGACGGCTTGACCGTGGCCACGCAGAGCATTCGTCGCTCGTTCCAGATAAACTGTATTCCACAACACAATGGCCGCAGTCACCAGGTTGAGGCCGCTGGCGCGGTAGCGCTGCTGCTCGAAACTGCGGTCACGAATTTCACCTAGGCGATTGAAGAACACGGCGCGAGCCAGCGCGTTGCGGGCCTCGCCCTTATTCAGCCCGGCATGCACGCGGCGGCGCAGTTCGACGCTTTGCAGCCAGTCGAGGATGAACAACGTGCGCTCGATGCGGCCCAGTTCGCGCAGGGCGACCGCCAGGCCGTTCTGGCGCGGGTAGCTACCGAGCTTTCTGAGCATCAGCGAGGCCGTCACCGTGCCCTGCTTGATTGAGGTAGCCAGCCGCAGGATTTCATCCCAATGGGTACGAATGGCTTTGATATTCAGTCGGTCGTTGCTGAGCATTGGTTTGAGCGCATCATAGGCGGTATCGCCTTTCGGGATGTAGAGCTTGGTCTCACCCAGGTCACGGATGCGCGGCGCGAAACGGAAGCCCATCAGGTGCATCAAGGCAAAGACGTGATCGGTGAAGCCAGCCGTGTCAGTGTAGTGCTCTTCAATGCGCAGGTCGGATTCATGGTACAGCAGACCATCGAGCACGTAGGTCGAATCGCGCACGCCGACGTTCACCACCTTGGCATGGAATGGTGCGTACTGGTCGGAGATATGGGTGTAGAATGTCCGCCCTGGACTACTGCCGTATTTCGGGTTGATGTGCCCCGTGCTCTCGGCCTTGCTCCCTGTGCGAAAATTCTGACCATCCGACGAGGACGTAGTGCCGTCGCCCCAATAGGTTGCAAAGGGATGACGGAATTGTGCGTTGACCAGCTCGGCCAGCGCCGTCGAATACGTTTCGTCGCGGATGTGCCAGGCTTGCAGCCACGCCAGCTTGGCGTAGGTCATGCCTGGACATGATTCCGCCATCTTGGTCAGGCCCAGGTTGATGGCGTCGGCCAGGATCGTAGTCAGTAAAAGGTTTTTGTCTTTCGCCAGATCGCCCGATTTCAGATGCGTGAAGTGCCGAGTGAATCTCGTCCATTTGTCTACCTCCAGCAGCAGTTCGGTAATCTTGACGTGAGGCAAGATTACCGTCGCCTGGTCGATTAGAGCCTGCGCGGAGTCGGGTACGGCTGCATCAAGCGGCGTAATCTTCAAGCCCGACTCCGTGATGATGGCGTCCGGCAGGTCGTTAGTCAGCGCCATGCGGTTGACTGTGGCGAGTTGCTCCTCCAGCAATGTCAGCCGGTCATGCAGATACTGGTTCCAGTCGGTATCCACAGTCAGAGGTAATTCGCCTGCCTGTTTGAGACTGACGAATCTTTCGACTGGTACCAGGTAGTCCTCAAAATCCTTAAACTGACGTGAGCCCTGCACCCAAATGTCACCGGAACGCAACCCGTTTTTCAGCTCCGACATTGCGCACAATTCATAGTAACGCCGGTCGATGCCGGCGTCGGTCATAACCAGCTTCTGCCAGCGCGGCTTGATAAAACCGGTCGGCGCATGAGCAGGCACCTTGCGGGTTTTGTCAGTGTTCATGCCACGCAGGAACTCAATAGCGTCGAGTACGTTCTTTGCTGCGGGAGCGGCCCGCAGCTTAAGCACGACAAGGAACTCCGGTGCATAACGACGCAGTGTGGCGTACCCCTCGCCGATGCGGTGTAGAAAATCAAAATCCTCTGGCTGGGCTAGCTTCTGTGCCTCGCTGACGCTTTCGGCGAAGGCTTCCCAGGACACGACTGCCTCAATAGCGGCGAAGGGATCGTCGCCGGTTTGCTTTGCGTCTATCAACGCTTGGCCGATGCGGCCAAATAAGCGCACCTTGGCATTGATCGACTTTCCGGATGCCTGGAATTGCTGTTGATGCTTTTTCTTGGCATCATTGAACAGCTTGCCCAAGATACGGTCGTGCAGGTCGATGATTTCGTCGGTGACGGTGGCCATACTTTCAATGGCGAGCGCCACCAGAGAAGCGTAGCGGCGCTGCGACTCGAACTTAGCCAGGTCGGCAGGCGTCATCTGGCTCCCCTCACGGGCGATCTTAAGCAGTCGATTTTGATGAATCAAGCGCTCGATGCCCAGGGGCAAGTCGAGTGCCTGCCACGCCTTGAGGCGTTCGATATGTTCCAGCATATGTCGCGAGTTCGGTTTGGCAGGAGACTGGCGCAACCAAGCCAACCAGGTCGTTTTGCCGTTGTCGCGGCGCTTGAGCAGATCGTCGAGACAATGACGATGCGCGTCCGAGAGCGGTCCGGCTAAGGCATCATAGATTCGACGGTTGGCGCGGGTTATTGCCTCGGCACAAACACGTTCGACAACATCCAGAGTCGGCAAAATGACGTGTCGGCGTCGCAGGGAGTCGAGAGCATCCCTGGCCAGCAAGATGCCCTTGTCGGTCTGCAAAGCCAACTCGGTCACGGTATGGACCGCCTGCCGATAGTGCGGCAAGCCGAACGGCTCCATACCCAGGTAGGGCCGCAGTTCAAGTAGGTGTTCGCGCCGGGTTTCCTCCCTTTCGGCATACTGCGGCCAACATGCCGGGTCAAGTCGCAGTTGCCGTCCAATCCATTGCAACAGCGGCATCGGTGCAGTGACGTCTGGCAGAAGGCCCTGACCTGGGAAGCGCAGCAAGCACAACTGCACAGCCATGCCCAAGCGGTTCGCATCACCGCGTCGCTGGCGGATCATCGACAGATCAGGTTCGCTGAAGGTGTAGTATCGGATAAGTTCGTCTTCAGTGTCTGGCAACGCCAGCAGGCTTTCGCGCTCTGCGGCGGAAAGGATCGAACGGCGGGGCATGTGATTTCCTTCTTCTTGAAAACGGAGGTTTTGGAGAAGCCCGTTTGACTGTCAAACACGGCAGTGTGAAATCAACACATTATAATTCTCGAAAATAGTTCTTGAAACTCTATTCTTGATTGCATATTGTTTCAACGAGTTTCGATAAGGAGAAAATGTGCAACAACTTGATCGCATTACCAGCAACCCGAAGTGATGGGCAGCAAACCAAACATCCGTAGCATGCGCGTCACCGTAGGCATGCTTGTTGGCCAAATTGAAGTTGGTCGCGGCATCAAGAAATTCTTGCTGACTATCCCTGTCTTGAGCGTGAGGATATCATGTAGGCATTGCGCAATATACTGCTTGGCGGACCGAGGAGCGGGAAGTGATGTTAGCCACAGCGCATGAGAGAGGTAAGCAATGTTGATCGGTTATGCCCGTGTCTCGACACGGGACCAGAATCTTGAATTGCAGCAGGAAGCTCTGGTTAAAGCGGGATGCCAGAAGATTTTCGAGGACAAAGTGAGCGGTACTCGCGTTGATCGGCCTGGCTTGGCCAAGGCCCTTGAAATGCTACGCGAGGACGACACCCTGGTTGTTTGGAAACTGGATCGTCTGGGGCGTAGCGTTAAACAACTGGTCAACCTGGTTGGCGAACTGCACAAGCGAGGAGTCCAATTCCAGAGTCTCACTGACGCTATCGATACCGGCACGCCTTCCGGCCGTTTTTTCTTCCACGTAATGGCCAGCCTTGCCGAGATGGAGCGGGAGTTGATCGTCGAGCGTACCCGCGCTGGACTGGAAGTAGCCAAGCAACTCGGCCGTAAGGGGGGGCGTAAGCCAAAGATGACCGGCAGTAAAATTGAATCTGCCAAAAAACTGCTGTCTAGCGGGGTTCCTCCAAAAGATGTGGCCAAAAATCTTGGCGTGTCCATTCCTACTTTGTATCGATGGGTGCCTGCCTCCGAGCACCCTTAGCGTGCTATATTTCCCCTTTTCTGAAGCTAACCCTTATCGAAGCGTCGGAATTTTCGGCGGTTCCGGCTTAGAACCCCAATTCGTTTCGTCTAACGTAACCAACCAATCCATACCAACAAAAAGGACAAAGAAATTACCACGACAAAGAATAGCGGTAATTCCCACACAAATCTTTTTATCTGTCTCTTCAAAGAGAGAATTTCTTTATCAGCAAAATACTCGTCTGATCGCCAGATAAAATCATATATCGCTTTCGTATAGTAAAGTGTCGCCCATGTTGGCCGATACCACCCCGTATCACGCTTCATAATATTCCATTGGTTCGGATATTTTTCTGACATGTAATTATTCATCTTGAAATGAATCAGATAATAGTGCCTGATCCAAATTAGAGCGAATAACAAACCTATGAGGATCAGGAATATATGTTCCGAACATATTGTTAATCAAAGGTAATTTCTATTTCGAGTAAACTGATCGCATCATATTGCTATTTGGCTTGTTCGGATAGAGCACAAAGCCACCGCCTGCCCCGCTTGAAGATGTGGCGCTCGGCATTGTCCCTGTGTTTCCAGGTATTCGGTCAGGATGTGATGGTTGAGCACGTCGTAGGTGTGGCGAGTGGTATAGGCCATATTGTACTGCGAGGTGACGTTGTAATAGCCATCCTGCCTGCGGCTGCCGGTGGAGTTTGAGGCCAGGTTGCCATACTGATCGTAATCAAAAAATCTTTCTCCTCGGTAACTCCGCCCTGGATGTAGTCGATGCGGGTGAGCCGGTTGTACTGGTCGAAAAAGCTTTGCCTGTGTATACTGTGTAGGAGATCTATTCCTCCTGCAATCAGCCCGGTACCCCCTGATCGCTTACAAATTTTTCAATGGCTGTCATTTTATAAAATCAAGTACTTTCACGAGAAAAATTCCAATTACTGCAGCAACAAAGTAAGCCATCATTCTTTTTAATGCTGGAAAAACGAAATATTTTATATCATCGCATGTTAAATGCAAACGAAATAGAGAATAATCACGTTTGCAAATTTTGATAAAGTATCCAAATTCTATTGTTGAAAAAAATACTGGAACGAAAAAAACTAATATCACCCATAAAATCAGAAATAATTGGCTTGTGTTATTAAAACCGATATAATTAATTCCCCATGCCAATAATGGCATGCCGACAATTCCTGCCAGAACTGATGCGCTGTATGAGGGGAATTTTATCATAAAACTAAATCTTTATTCAAAATATGGAAAAAAATATAAAGTATAAATTATATTATAATAACAAATCATATCTTTATGGGGTTTAGTGGGATTAACAAAGCCGCAACAATTATGACTAAGGTGAATTTAATTTTCATAATCAATTTAATAGTGCCATAGATCCTGCTACTTTGAATAAACGGTCTTTATCATGTTCGTATTCGGTTTGTTTGGATATAATACAAATCCTCCACTTGCAGAAGAATTCCCCTCGGCCGAACCAAACCAGCCTTTAACGTCACTGATTAAGTCGTTAACTGAATAGGTAGATGTGCTTGTTACAGATGAAGATGCACCCACACCAGGTCCCACTCCGAGCGCAGCACCATTAAAACCTTTATCATCGAAGCTGAAGGTAGGAGACACTAGTTTTAAATTCATGTCATAATTAATTGATATTCCTTCTAATTCTCTGATGGCAAAGCCAAGTCCACCAGACAAACCGACATTGGCACCTCCCGCACCTCCTCGTGTCCTAAAAATTCCCGATTCTCCTAGGTTATCGGTATCGATAACTATCCCCAGCCCCCCTTCAAAACCCAAAATTCCAACTAAATCCCCTTCAACAAATCCAAATACATCAAATAAGCCCGATGGATCTTTTCTATTAACCGGGTTATTCGAAACATACGCATAAAAATTCACCCCAGCCTTAAATCCTAAAGGATCCTCCGAGATAAATCGTCCGATCTCCGGATCATAATACCGTGCCCGGTAGTAATACAGCCCTGTTGCCTTGTCATACTCCCGGCCGGTGTAGAGCAGGGAATTGCCGGTGCCGGGGAGGGTCACGGTCAGGGGTTTGCCGAAGGCGTCGTACTCCCAGGTTTCCTTGATCGTGCCCTCGTGGCCGCTCAGGGCGGTGACGCTGTTGAGGTGGTCATGGTGGAAGCTGTAGTTGATCTTGTCGTTGGCATTAGCGGTGGGGTAGCGGTAGCCGTTGACGATTTCGTCCACCACCACGCCCCGGAAATACTCCCAGCTCAAGTTGTCCGCATCATCATAGATCGCTTCCACATGCTCGCCCTGGCGGAGGTAGGTGGTGAACACGCCGTTTTCGCTCCGGCTGACCCGGTAGCCGGCGGTATCGTAGAGGGAAGCGATGGAGGCCGCCGGGGTCTCGATCCCGCTCGCCCAGCCACGGGCATTGTAGGTCAGGCCGTAGAGCAGGGCATTGCTGCCGGTGCGTTTTTCCCGTACCTGTCCGGAATCGGTGTAGGTGAACTGCCGGGAGATCGGGCCGGTGGCGCTGCCGGTGCGCAGGTTGTACAGCCGGTTG
>JGI24728J21555_1001055_pt1 | contig 12241 bp, 10 predicted proteins | sample EPASupsiteSAE305_FD_21555 | JGI IMG/M metagenome (IMG submission 21555) | reverse complement strand
GTTTGAGGTCGTTCTTGGCGCGCCTCGACATGTCCTGCCTGGTGCGGTCGCGTGAAATTAATGCGTTGTTTTATGGGGCTCATTCTTTCTTGAGAATTGCTGCCGACAGCGTAATCTGTGCTTTGTTGCATAAAGTGCCTGTTTTCCTGGATCGTTCGATGGGGAAAGGTTTCTTCGGGCAACTGTATTTCTAATATCTGTTGTGGTGACTTGCAATCAAGAGAACGTCTGTTCCGGTCTGTATGCGTCGGATACTTTGACTAAAAATGCAAAAAATTATTTTTGCATTGCAATATTGTTTAGTATGAGACTGCAGTTTATATGAAATATGCAATGACAAAAACAACAAAAAAAATCGATGGATTTTCTATTGATAATATTTTGCAAATTTTTTCATTGGAGAAAAAATCGCAGACCCTTCATGTTCGCAAGGAAGATAATCAGGGGTTTCTTGACATTGACCACGGAGATCTGATTAACGCCGAACTCGGCAACCAGCAAGGGATAGACGCCGCTATAGAGATTCTTTCCTGGGATGATGTGCAAATTGAACTTTTCCAGCTTCGCCCATGCAGCCAAACGATTACCAACTCGTTGATCAATATTTTGCTGGAAGTTTCAAAGCTCAAGGACGAACGGAAAAGTTTATTTGATGAATCTGGCGAAGGATTGCTTGCATCGGCCATCGAAAAAGCAGAGATGCAGCAGTACAAAGAGTCGTATAAGGATCTTGTTCAGTACCTGAAGATAAATAAAAACAATGCGGTTGCCTGGGTGTGGTATTCCAGGATTCAAGGCAATGTCGGCATCATGAAGAAGGCCTTGAACATGGCCGGCAGTCTTGACCCCGAAAATCCTCTAGTCAAGGAAGAACAGCAGAAATTCAGGGCGGTGTCCTCGCGTCTGACTGAAGACGTCGCGCGGAAATGCTATTTTTGTTGGGCGCCCCTCAATAAAAATACGACGACCTGCCACTACTGTCGGGGGCATCTGATCATCTCTCGGGAAGCCTTGATCCATTCAGGCGAGGTTGATGCAACCTACCTGGAGCAATCCAAAAATCGCTATAGCCGAATTCTAAAAAAATTTCCCCGAAGTTTGACCTCTATCTATTGTCTCGGCTTGGTGAGCGTCAACAGCCTCAATTTTCAAGAGGCCCTTGGTTATCTTGATAAAGCGGCAAAGATGGCGCCCGAAAAGGCGTTGTTTGCCACCCAATTGAAACTGTTGCTCGATCATCTGGCGCAGCATTCTACTGAAGTAAAGGCGGCGGCCGCAAGCCCATCCGCAACCGTTGTCCCGATGGAAACCACAGGGGAGGCGGCGGATGATCAGAAATTGATTCTTGTTGTGGAGGACAGTTCCACCACCAGGAAGGTGATCGCTATTACCCTGAGCCGCCAGGGGTACCGGGTGATCGAGGCCGCAGACGGCCTTGAGGCGCTGAGCAAGATTAGCGAGGAGCGTCCCGATTTGATCATGCTTGATGTCATCCTTCCGAAAATGGATGGGTATAAGATTTTGTCGATTATTAAAGGCAACAAAGAATTCAGAGACATCCCGGTTATCATGCTGACCAGCAAAGACGGGTTTATCAATAAAATGAAAGGAAAAATGGCGGGATCATCCGCCTATTTGACCAAACCATTCGATCCTGACAAGATGATTGCCGAGATCGAAAAACATATTTAATCCATCCCAAGAGTGGTCGCCGCTAGGGCGACAAACTGAACAAGGAGAAGCGCCATGGCTAAAGGAAAAATACTCGTTGTCGACGACAGTCCCACCCAACTTAACATGATGCGCGCGCCGTTTGAACAGAATGGGTATCAGGTGGTCACCGCCGCCGACGGTGAAGAGGCCGTGGCCATGGTGGAGACGGAAAATCCAATCTTAGTGGTGTTGGACGTTATCATGCCCAAACTGAATGGGTTTCAGGCCTGCCGTAAAATCAAGACGATGCGCCAGGATCTCCCCATTATCCTGCTGACCTCGAAAAATCAGAAGAGCGATGAATTTTGGGGGAAGAAACAGGGGGCCGACGTCTATATGACCAAACCCTTTGACGCGGCGGAGCTGTTCGCAAACGCGGTCAAGCTGCTCTCTTGACGCCTATTCTTTCGATATTTCATAGCTTTTGCAACAATTTTCCAGGCCAATTGTGAGCAACATGTCCCCACTGCAGGTTTCCGACGAGCAGGGAAAATCCCTGCAAGCACTTCTTGATGCCGTTGATTGCGAAACAGCGCCTGCGCTGGCGCAGGACATGGCGGTCCTGAAAGAGCAGGCTGCGCGCAGTCTCCGCAAGAAAAGGCCGTACATCTCTTTCATTCTGGGCAATGATGAGATGGCCCTGCCCACTGACTCCATTCAGGAGATTGGCGAGTTGCCCCAGGTCACGCCTTTGCCAAACATTGCTCCTTGGATCGCCGGGATTGTGCAGATTCGGGGGGAGATTCTCTCTGTCGTCGATTTCATTGCGTTTTTTAAAATCAAGTGTGATCGCGGCCGCAGTTTTAAGCGCTCCTACGTGCTGTTCAAGCAGCAGGATTTCAAATTTTGCCTGGTGGTCGACAGGATCACCGGCGTTGTCAATATCGATGAACAACGCGACCACCTCGGAGCATACGTCTGCTCAGAAGGCGACCCCCTGGCTGCTTTATCCCCGTTTTTCAAAGGGGTGTTGGTTGTCGGCAGCCGCACGGTGCACATTTTGGAGAGCGACAAGCTGGGGAATGCGCCTCAATTGAGAAAATGGCGGTAATGGCGGCCGATACGATTGGTGTGAGGCTGTTTTTTTCACAGGAGAGGATTGATGGCGCAGGACGATAACGATTTCTTCTTGGGATATATTGATGAAGTGCAGTCCTATATCCCGATTATCAAGAAAGGGGTCGAGGAGTTGCAACGGCTTCCGCCAAGGCGGAGATTTTTGACGAGGTGTACCGATTGGTGCACATCATCAAGGGCGCGTCTTCCATGGTTGGCGTCAAGGGCATGAGTCAGATTGCCGGTTGTATGGAGAGCGCGTTGGATCGTATCCGGGAAGGCAACCTGGCTCTTTCGTCGGAGGCGTTTGCCGCCATGGGGGCAACGGCGGATCGGTTTGATCAGTATTGTCTGCAATTGCGTCAGGGGTTGCCCGTGGAAGAAGAGGCGCTGCTTGACCAAACCGTGGCGGATTTTGGCAAAATAGGTTCTGGCCCCGGTGAGCCGATAATGCCGATGCTTGACGGGGATTTCCTGGAGGAAGTGGAGGGCTTGACGGCCGACCCGATGGGTTTCGTTGCCGACGATGAATTGCTTGGAGAATTTCGCGCCGAAGCGGAGGAGCATTTAGAGGAACTCAGTCAGGCGATGCAGTATCTGGAGTCGCATATTGCTGGTCCGACTCCGATATCCGGCCAGTTGCGCGAGGTTGTGCAAAAATTCGTCGATCCGTGCACACCGTCAAGGGCGCCGCAGCGGTCATCGGGCTGTCTGATCTTGCTGCGTATGGACACTTGGTTGAGGATGTGCTGGACTGGTTGTATGAGTCGGCCGCCTCTGTGGACCAGCGCATGGTGACGCTGCTCTCGGAATCACTCGAGTTGCTGGCAACCCTCATTTATACCCCGAATCATTTTGACGAACAGCGTGCGGAACAGTTGCTCGAGCAACTCAATGGCTGCATGCACGAATCGGGGGAGGGGGACTGGTCGGGGGGAGTTCGGACGTCGCATGCGAGCAGAGCACGGCGAAGACTGCGCCGCCTCGAGCAGTTCCGGCAGCTTCGGCGGTTCCGGCAGGCAAGCAAAGCGGGGGATCGTTGCAGGGCGATCTCTTCAGCGAGGAAGAGAAACAGTTGCTCCAGGAAGGTTTTCTGGAGGAGGCGGAGGAGCATTTCCAGCAATTGCATCAATCGCTGCAGATTTTGGAGTCGGAAATAGACGCCGAGACCCAGTTGTCTCCCGAGCACCGCGAGGAAATTCGCAAGATCCGGCGGGCGGTGCATACCATCAAAGGCGCCTCTGCCGTCATTGGCTTAAACGATATCGCCTCGTTCGCCCATGGAGTGGAGGATTTCCTTGATTGGCTGTACGAGAGGGCGCAGCGGCTCGATCCGGGCATGGTCAACGCCTTGGCGGAATCGGTGGATATGCTCGGCATGCTGGTTGAGTCGTCGGAAACCGTGACCGCAGACAGACAGGCGGACATGCATCGGCGGTTGTCAAGTTTCTTCCTGGAGAGCAATCCGCTGGAGTTGACGGAGGAGCTGCAGAGCCTTGCAGAATTGCCAGAGGCCGAAGAATTGGCTTTGGCGGATCCCGTGTGGATGGAAAAAGCGGAAGACGCCGCCGATGCGGCACTGTCGCAGGCGACTGTTGCTGAAGCGGCGAAAACCATCCGCATCAATCAGTCGCAACTGGATACGCTGATCAACTGGACCAACGAATTGCTGGTGGGCGTCAGTGGCTTTGATCAGAACATGGGGTTGTTCAAAAACGCCTTGAATGAGCTGGAGTTGACGACGCGCAGATTAAAGGACATCGCCTTGGAATTGGAGACAAAATTCGAGGTAAAGGCCCTGGATCGCCTGTCCGAGCATTTTGTCCATCTCGACGCCTCCGTTGCGGACGTTAAAACCAGCCAAAGCTTTGCCGAATTTGACGCCCTGGAATTGGACCGCTATACGCAATTGAATCTGATCATCCGGTCCTTGAACGAGTCGGCGATCGACGTGGCCGCCATCAACACCAACCTTGGCGGCATCTACAGCGGCATTGGCGGCGACGTCAGCCGTCAGCACCGCGTCATTCGCGAGCTGCAGGTGCAGATGATGCGGACTCGAATGAGTCCCATGACCACCTTGACCTCGCGCCTAAGCCGCACCATGCGCGACGTTGCCTCCCGACTCGGCAAGCGGGTGCGTCTGGTGGTTGAGGGCGAGCGGGTCGAGCTCGACAGGGTGGTTTGGGAAAAACTTGCCGATCCCTTTATGCACTTGATCCGCAATGCCGTTCATCACGGGGTGGAGTCGGAAGCAGATCGTCTGGCGCGCAACAAACCGGCCATCGCCACCATCACCCTTGCCGGACGACGCGAGGGCAACCACATCGTTCTTCGCTTCAGCGACGACGGTCAAGGGTTGGATTTCACGGCGATTAAGGAAAAGGCCCGCCTTTTTGGCCTGCACGACACTGTTGATCAAATGGATGAACGCCAACTCACCGATTTGATCTTTTATCCAGGGTTCAGCACCAAAACGATCAGCGAGATCTCCGGTCGCGGCGTTGGCATGGACGTGGTCAAAGAAAACGTCAAGGAATTGCAAGGTTCAATTTCTGTGGAAACCGAACGGGGCGTCGGGACAACCTTTGTTATCCGGGCACCCTTGACCCTGGGGGTTGTGCGGGCGCTTTTGGTGCGCATTGGCGAGGTGACCTACGGCATTCCCCTGAACGACATTCGCGACATTCACCGGATCGAGCAAAACGCGATTTCGCGGGAAGAGGGGAGCTGCCAACTTGCCGGAGCCACTCTCCCCTGGTATTCGCTCCCGGCCCTTTTGGGGTTGGGGGAAGAGCAGGGTGGCGACCCTCGGCCCCTCGTGCTCGTCTTGGCCACGGAAGGGCGGGCCATCGCCCTGTCGATTCCTTCGGTCAGCGGCCAGAAAGAAGTTGTCCTCAAGGGGTTAGGATCCCATCTGCGAACTGTTCCGGGTGTTTCCGGGGCCGCGGTTATGGGCGACGGCAGCATCGTGCCCATCCTTGACGTTCCCGGCCTTGTCGAGGAGGCGGAACGAGCCGAACATGCCGATGCAATGATGTTCCAGCTCGAGATTCCGAAAACGTTTACCGTCATGATCGTTGACGACTCCATCTCCATTCGTCGCGTCATGAGTCGCCTCGTTACCGCAAACGGGTGGTCGCCGGTTGAGGCAAAGGACGGCTTGGATGCCGTCGAACAGTTGGAGATGGACGAATTTCGGCCTGACTGCATTGTCCTGGATATTGAGATGCCGCGTATGAACGGTTTTGAATTTTTAGCTAAACTGCCAAACCTTCCAGGCGGAAAAGATATTCCGGTGATTATGCTTACCTCCCGAACTTCCAGCAAGCATCAGGAAAAGGCGTTCCAGTTGGGAGCCAAGGCTTTCCTCAATAAACCTTGCAAGGATGAGGAATTCGTTGAGGCGGTGTTGCGGCTTACCGGGGAATCCTCAGCCTCGGCGTGGATGAGACAAGGTGAGGTGGTTTCGTGAATACCTTTTTTCTCGCGCAGATTGGCGGAAATTTGTTTGGGTTGAAGAAAGAGTGCGTTGTCGGCGTCGGCGTGCGCAACGATGAAAGGGTCAAGCCGGTCGAGGTGGACGGGCTCCGATGTCTCCCCTTGCCTAACGGGGATCAGGCGGTGGTCTGCAACTTGCAGGAAATATTCCCGCATGGAGAAGGCAATCGGCATGCGGCGCAGGGGTATTATCTCATTGTCACCCACAAGGGGCGGTTCATGGCCATGCCTATGACCGGAAAAGGCAGGCTTGTCATGGCCCAGGAAACGGATGCGCATTCTTTGCCGCCGGCTTTTACCGGACAGGCGAGAAGATTGACCTCGGGTGTGTTGGTTAACTGCAATGATCTCATTTTGTTGATGAATATGGACGTCCTGCTGAGCCTTCCGCAAAAAGCGCGCGGAAAGGACGCTGGCGCCAAGTCGGTAGAGAAGCAGCTGCCGGACCACGGTGGGAGGCGATGACTGTGCAGGAAAGGCGACCGTCGGAAGTCCGGATCTTTTTGCTGCCGCTGACGCTTGCCGACAGCGAAAAAAATGTTTTTTGTTTGTTTAGCCAGAATCAAGTGGTTGAAATTATTGGCAGGCGACCAGTTCAACACATTCCTTTCAGTCCCGCGTATCTAAAAGGCGTGGTGAGTTATCAGGGGGCTCTCCTGCCGGTTGTCAATTTGGATGAACTCTGCAACAGACCGCAGAAAAGCGGTCGGGCGCAACCTAAACAGTTGGTTGTCCTGCGTACAGGCGCGGTGGACCCCGCAACCGGCGAGCCCTTGAAGATTGTCGTTGCCGCGAGCACGGGCGTGCGCACCGTCAAGCTTTCCGCACAGATGTTGGCTGATGGATTTGATCCCCAGGAACCGCCCCTGTCGCTTGCCGCTTCCGGCATTATGCGTGGTTTCTTTCAGCAGCAGGCGACGTATGTGGCGCTGGTGAATCTTGATCAGATAGTTTTGGGCGATTACGCCCAAGAGGTCCATGAGGTGGTTGGTTGATGGTTGAGCAAAGCGTGCTGGACAACCGGATTCGAGTCGTCACCAAGAAAATGGAAGGGGTGCGTTCCATCGCGCTCGGCTTTCTTGTTGCCGCCGGTCCTATGGATGAACCGGCTGATCGGAGCGGCGTTGCCCATTTAACTGAACACTTGATGTTTGCCGGCACCAAAGGGCGGGACAATGATGAAATTGCGCGGATGATGGACACGACCGGCGGTCAGGTCGGCGGGTTCACTTCTCGGGATTACACCTGTTTCACCACCACGGTCCTTGATGATTATCGCACCTACTTAATCGACTTGATGGGCGATATTCTAATGCATTCTCAGTTCGCCGATTTTGCCGTTCATCAAGAGAAAGAGACGGTTATTCAAGAGTTGAGCGCCCAGCTTGATCGCCCCGATATTTGCGCTCATGAACGACTCAAAGCCCATATTTGGCAAGGGCATCCTCTGGGAAGACCGATTGGCGGGACTATTGCCTCAGTGGCTGGTTTAGAGCGACATGACGTGGTCGATTTTTTCAGTGCGAATTATCAACCGCGGCGACTGATCGTTGCGGCTGCGGGAAACGTCAATCATCAGGATTTGGCAAGTAATGTAACCGACGCCTTATGGATGATGAAGGATGACGGAAAAATTGACATGGAACCGGTTCGCCCGGTCTTTCGCGGCGGCGTTACAGTGGAGTGCAAGGGGGTTTCCCATGTGTATTTTTCCATTGGCTTCAAGGCGGCCCCCTATGCTGCGGCGGAACGCTATCTTATCCATCTGTTTACGGTAGTGCTGGGCGGTGGGATGAGTTCCCGTTTGTTCCGCAAGCTCAGGCATGAATTGGGGATGGTCTATGACGTGAGCGCAGAGTATCAGGCCTATCGGGATGACGGCGTCATCGTTGTCGAGGGGTCGACCACTCCTGAGTTGCTGCATTCAGTTCTCTCGCAAATATTGCTTGAGATAAAGGGCATGGCGCTGGGAATGTTGCCGCTTACTGAAGAAGAGTTGTGGATTGCCAAGATGCAACTCAAAGGCCAGCATATTATTGCTCAGGAGAATTCTCATACCTGCATGAGCAGTTTGGCGACACAGGCTTTTTATTTTAACCGGTTTATTGATTCGGATGAGATTTGTTCCCAGATTCAGGGGGTTGATTTGGGGCGAATGAATGATATTACGACAAAAGTTCTCAGCGATGGACTGATGGATTCAGCAATATCTTTAGTCGGTCCTTCTTGTGAACCAGTCTGTAACACGGCGACTCTTGAGAAAATGCTCCGAGAGTTCAGGTAAACTTTATTCATAGGTACGGAGGAAAAAATGGCCCTGGACAGCATCATTAAGAAAAACTGGATAGAAATCCAAAAGAAAAACACGGCGCCAGTCAATGCTATTGGCATAAAGATTAATCCCAAAGACGAAAAAACGCTGAAGGTTTGGAAAGAAGAAGGCATCGACCAGTTTATAAAAAAATAAAGCAAACAGTAACTGGAGCGAACCGCGTCTTTCCTGCATTCGCAATTGTAATAGGGGGCTCGCGAAGCCCCCTTAAGAGTGTCGCACGGTATGTGCCATGCGATATGGCGGTTTCCTTGTGTCCCATTTTCCGCAAGCGGTCAGTGGCGATATAAGTAATTGGCTTGAGCGATGTGCTTAACACGTTGAGTGAGGAGTCTCGGAGGCAGAATGGAAGAACAAGGCAAACAGTCAGGAGGGTTTCGTAACCCTTTCTCCGCATTGACCGAAAATTTTACTATTCGCGGCAAGTTGATGCTGGCGTTTTCGGTCATGATTGTATTGACGCTTGCAGTTGTCGTTATTGCAAGTATTTCACAGCGTTTTGCCAAGAGCACTATTGACGAATTGGTGTTGGTGCACGGTAAGATTGCCCGGTTGAGTCTCGATACCGATAAAACGCTGAAGATCATGAGCGGCCATGAAAAAGACTTGTTGCTCAATTATAACCAAATTGGCATCCAAGAAGCCAAAGTGCAATATTTGAGTAGGTTCATTGCCGCCGGCGGTGAGACCTATCAGAAATTATTCGAGATTCAGCAGCTGGCCCCCAGCGAGCAAGAAAAGAGCGCTGCGCAGCAAGCCATGGACGCCATAAACAATTATTTGGCGGCGTTTATCGCCACCGTGAACATTCTCGAGTTGCGGGTTGACCCTGAGTTTGGCGAGCTCACCAAATTACAGCAGACGGTTGACGCTTTGCGGAAATCAACAAGCGTGATCGAATCCTCGAAAGTGCAGGTTCGCTTTCAAGATCTTTTGTATCGCTTGCAGCAGTACATGTTGCAGCCGGAGAAAAGGATCGGCGACCAAGTGCTTGCTGATGCAAAAGCGTTGAGCGAGAGCGTGAAAGCGTCCATTGAAAACGCCTCGGCCCAGACCGGGTTGTTGGCTCAGGTGGCCGACTTCTCGAAGTGGTTCACGGAGGTGGCGGCAACCGACGTCACGATTAAAACTCGGATTGCCGCCTATCAAGAGGCTGTCGCGCAAGCCGACCCTGTTATTGCCTCCTTTCTTAAAGGCGCCGTAGCCAACGAAACAAAGGCCGTGAACCGCATGGAGAGCACCGCCGGCTTGGTCGAGAAAATCGTCATCGGCGCAGGTGTCGCGGCTGTTCTGCTGGGCGTGTTGATTGCCTTTGGTCTGGCAAGGGGGTTGACCGGGCAGGTTAATCATATCATGGACCTGCTTGGCGCCATGGGCATGGGCGACTTCAGCGCCCGCACCGAGGTGGTGAGCAACGACGAACTCGGCCAGATGGCCACAGCCCTGAATGCCATGCTCGACAATATTACGCTTCTGATTCAGAGTCAGGAAGAGCGCGACTCCATTCAGGAAGCAATTATGAAGCTGATGGGCGAGATCAGTGATCTTACTCAGGGTGATCTGACGGCCCGTGCTGAAGTGACTGAAGATATGACCGGGGCTATTGCCGACTCCTTCAACACTATGGCCGAGCAGTTTGGCGACATCGTGCGTCAGGTTAAGAATGCAACACTGGCGGTAGACGGGACCGCGTCCGATGTTTCGAAATTGACGGTCGATCTGGCGACAAAAAATATTGATCAGACCAAGCAGGTCGACGCGGCTATTCATTCTATTAACGAAATAGCCGAATCAATCCGGCAGGTTTCCCAGAACGCGGCCAAGTCGGCTGACGTATCCTTGGCTTCGCGCGCCAACGCCCGTGAAGGCGCTGAGGCGGTAGAAAAAACAAACCTTGCAATGGATGAAATCAGGGAACAGATCAACGAAACTGCGCGATCCATTAAACGACTGGGCGAGAGTTCGATGGAAATCGGAAACGTCGTCGAAATCATCAATAACATTGCCGACAGAACTTCTATTCTGGCCCTGAACGCTTCCATTCAGGCCGCCATGGCCGGCGATGCAGGACATGGTTTCGCGGTTGTTGCTGAGGAGGTCCAGCGACTCGCGGAGAGTTCGAGTAACTCGACGAAGCAAATTGAAATGCTGGTGAAGAGTATCCAGTCTGAAATTAAAGACGTAAGTAATCGTATGGATGAAAGTATCCGCAGGGTTGTGCAAGGTTCGCAGCTTGCTGACGGCGCTTACGGCAAACTGCAGGAAATTGAAGCAGTTTCCAATCAGTTGGCGGATCTTATTGCATCCATTACCCAAGCCGCAGCCAAACAGGTGCAGATGTCGGAGGGTGTTGTCGAGAGTATGGTGGCAGTTGGCGGCGTGAGTAATGAAACCTCCAAGATCTCGCAAGACACGGCTATGTTGATGAACACCCTGAACAAGACGGCGCATGAGCTCCGTGAGGCTGTTGAAATCTTTAAGGTCGAGATCGCTCAGACGGCATAGGTCGCATGTCGTTTTTTTCGTGGCAAACATTTATAGAATTGTGAGGTGAAATAAGCATGAAACAACAGACCCTGGCCAGTGTGCTGGCGCTATGTCTTTCGGTAGGCCCTGTTTCTGAAATTTTTGCAGCGGATGGCGTAATTAAATTGGGAGTGAGTGCAAGCATGAGCGGGAGCTTTGCCTCTGTGGGGGCAAGCGCTAAAAATGCGGTGGAGTTGGCTAAACAGGAAGTTGAAGCGACCGGCGGATTGAAGATCGGTGGGAAAAGCTATTTGATCGAGGCCATTTATACAGACAACTCGTCCAACAGATCGGCGGCCACGACCAATATCCTTAATATGATAGGACAAAAGCAAATCATGGCGATTGTTGGGCCTTTGAGCAGCGACCGGGCCATACCCGTGGGGGAGGTCGCAAATTCTTTCAAGACTCCCATGGTGACGCCATGGTCAACTTCCCCGTTGACGACCCAGAATCGGCCGTATGTTTTTCGGATGCCGGTCATGTACGATATCCAGGCAGAGGCTATGACAAAATTTTCCGCCAAGGAGTGGAAGGCCGCTAAAGCTGCGGTGCTTTACGACGAGGTGAGCCCTTATCCTACTGGAATGGCTAAAGCCTTTAAGGAAAAATTCGAAGCTGCAAATGGTGCAGGCTCGGTGGTTGTTTTTGAAACATTCCGCACCGGTGAGACGGATTTTAGCAAACAATTGGGCGCTGTCGTCAGCTCCGGCGCTGATTTTCTTTATACGCCGCAGCACTACGAAGAGGTGCCGTTGATTGTGCGTCAAGCTAGGAAGATGGGATGGAAAAAACCCATTTCCGGGTCAAATTCCTGGGCTGGAGGGGATCTGATGGGAAAGTGCGGGGATGATTGCAAGGGGTTGATCTTTACTGGCAATTTTGCTCCTGGAGGAACGACGGGCATAGCCAAGACCTTCGTCGACACTTATCAAAAGGTCTACAATAAACTGCCCGACGAGCCGGCTGCTTTGACCTATGACGCCGTCAAACTGATCTTTTTGGCGCTGCAAAAAACTGGCGGATTGTCAGGGAATCTGGTGGATGATCGGACAAAGCTCAAAGATCAGCTCGCTGCAACCAAGAACTTTGAAGGTGTGAGTGGAACCATGA
>JGI24728J21555_1001049_pt1 | contig 12325 bp, 9 predicted proteins | sample EPASupsiteSAE305_FD_21555 | JGI IMG/M metagenome (IMG submission 21555) | reverse complement strand
TCCCCGTGTGGGGAGCGACATCAGCGAGCGGTGGGGTACAGAGGGGTTGGATGTTTCAATCCACGCTCCCCGTGTGGGGAGCGACGCAGCATACGGGCGCGGATGTACTGACGGGAATTGTTTCAATCCACGCTCCCCGTGTGGGGAGCGACTGTTTTGTTAACAATAACAGTCTGTATATAGCGTTTCAATCCACGCTCCCCGTGTGGGGAGCGACTTCTGGCCGGCAACGGCACGGTACAAATAGATTCGTTTCAATCCACGCTCCCCGTGTGGGGAGCGACCAGGCGGAAATTGAGAACTGGCGGAAACAATTTGTTTCAATCCACGCTCCCCGTGTGGGGAGCGACCTACTTACTCTATTATACACATTTTTTCATTCTTAGTTTCAATCCACGCTCCCCGTGTGGGGAGCGACTGAAGATAGTTTTCGGTTGAGAACGAGCAAAACGTTTCAATCCACGCTCCCCGTGTGGGGAGCGACCTTCCACACGCTTTAAATACCTATTTAATTTCGTTTCAATCCACGCTCCCCGTGTGGGGAGCGACCTAAGGTCGTCAAACCTACACCTCCAAGTAATAGTTTCAATCCACGCTCCCCGTGTGGGGAGCGACCGCAAAATTGGGGGCGGGTATACGGAATCGACCGGGTTTCAATCCACGCTCCCCGTGTGGGGAGCGACGGAGAGTTTGGGTGATGTGCTTGGAGCATGGGCTGTTTCAATCCACGCTCCCCGTGTGGGGAGCGACACAAACCAGTTCAATCCGCTCCTGGTCATAAAGTTTCAATCCACGCTCCCCGTGTGGGGAGCGACCGCTCATTCGGTTCTCTCCTCCTCCGTTTTGAATGTTTCAATCCACGCTCCCCGTGTGGGGAGCGACTATGTTGAGGTTTCCGGAGTATCGGAATTATTTGTTTCAATCCACGCTCCCCGTGTGGGGAGCGACACCTTCCCGCGGGTTGATCGCGCTCACCAGAAAAGGTTTCAATCCACGCTCCCCGTGTGGGGAGCGACCCCACCATTTCATCGCTTTTTACCCAGTCCAGCAGTTTCAATCCACGCTCCCCGTGTGGGGAGCGACTTTGAAAACGCGGACAAGACCACGGTATTGCACGTTTCAATCCACGCTCCCCGTGTGGGGAGCGACTTTATCCTTGTCGTTCTGGGCATACCGGAAATAGTTTCAATCCACGCTCCCCGTGTGGGGAGCGACGCGCATATAGCGTTTCTTGCTCTGGCAAAGCGTTTCAATCCACGCTCCCCGTGTGGGGAGCGACCACAAACCAGTTCAATCCGCTCCTGGTCATAAAGTTTCAATCCACGCTCCCCGTGTGGGGAGCGACATCCCTTGCGCTGCTGGAGAGGTGGCAGGATTGGAAAATGTTTCAATCCACGCTCCCCGTGTGGGGAGCGACGGGCTACCAATATTTTTCCGCCTTAACTAAAAAAGTTTCAATCCACGCTCCCCGTGTGGGGAGCGACGCCAGATAATGTTTGGATGGGTGTCAGTGTTGAGTTTCAATCCACGCTCCCCGTGTGGGGAGCGACAGCATACGCAGAGGTTCCTCGATCGTTTCAGGGTGTTTCAATCCACGCTCCCCGTGTGGGGAGCGACAGCACGGACAGCGCGGTGGTGCCGGTGGAGATCAACCTGGTTTCAATCCACGCTCCCCGTGTGGGGAGCGACGTCGCCCCCAATTCACCATACTGATCCCAGATCGTTTCAATCCACGCTCCCCGTGTGGGGAGCGACTTTTTCAAACAGTGGGGCGGCGTGAATAAAAAGTTTCAATCCACGCTCCCCGTGTGGGGAGCGACGCGCTGACCGGGGATAAGTTGAGCCAGGGGGCGGAGTTTCAATCCACGCTCCCCGTGTGGGGAGCGACGGGAGAGCACCATATACAAGCAGACCCTGGGAGAGTTTCAATCCACGCTCCCCGTGTGGGGAGCGACCCCAGTGGATGATCTCTATCTCTCAGATTGGTTCGTTTCAATCCACGCTCCCCGTGTGGGGAGCGACTATACGGCATGATCCCCAAGGACGACATTAAAGTTTCAATCCACGCTCCCCGTGTGGGGAGCGACAAGTTTGAATTTGTCTAATCATTTAGCAAGTGATGTTTCAATCCACGCTCCCCGTGTGGGGAGCGACCCACCCAATTGTTGCCCATATCCTAATAACATTGGTTTCAATCCACGCTCCCCGTGTGGGGAGCGACTTCCCTAATATCACATACTCCGTACTGGTTGTATGTTTCAATCCACGCTCCCCGTGTGGGGAGCGACTTTGGATCGGCGGCAACCGCGACCGATGGCGGCGTTTCAATCCACGCTCCCCGTGTGGGGAGCGACCTTGTTCATCAGGTTGATGCTCCAGGGATTCCCCAGTTTCAATCCACGCTCCCCGTGTGGGGAGCGACCTCGATCCGCCGGCAAGACGGGCGCCGGGTGAGGTGTTTCAATCCACGCTCCCCGTGTGGGGAGCGACGATATAAAAGAGACTAATGGCGGAGCCAGAGTGTTTCAATCCACGCTCCCCGTGTGGGGAGCGACCTTCTTGTAAATCGTTGTATTTAATTCCTGTAAAGTTTCAATCCACGCTCCCCGTGTGGGGAGCGACCAGTGGACCGGTGCCTCGCTCAAACATGCTCGTGTTTCAATCCACGCTCCCCGTGTGGGGAGCGACGATCCATCGCGAACCATCCCGCCGTAAATGGATGTTTCAATCCACGCTCCCCGTGTGGGGAGCGACGCTGACCTTCCGCTGGTACAGGCGCGCCAGGCGTTTCAATCCACGCTCCCCGTGTGGGGAGCGACCTGGAGAGTGTGCAGGGTTTTCTGCCCAAATTGAAAGTTTCAATCCACGCTCCCCGTGTGGGGAGCGACTGCAACATCTGGGTAAAAAAAATTTTTATTGCCAGATATTGGTCTATCTATACGAAATACGCATTAAATTTTACAAAATATTGCTCCAAAGTACAATATTCAATTGTTAAGGTGCTGAATTTCCTGCGAACCGAAGAGTGAGGGTATGTTAGCTTCAGGTTCGCAAAACGAATCGTTCAACTTAACCGGCTAATATTTTTACCATAATCAATCATCATCAGGTTATGATGGTGCCTTCAAGATCGATACTTGGCTTTGCGCCAATATGTTCAACCCGACTTTTCCAATGATCCCCTAAGTAGTAGAAACGCAGCGAATCCAAATCAGGATCGATGATCTTAAGAAGCTTAAATTGCAATACTTTAAGTTGAGCGGAGGTAATTAGACATTCAAAGACAGAATTTTGTACCCGTTGACCATAGTCCTGACATTTCTTAGACACTTTACGTAATCGGGTTTTTCCTGCTTTCGTTTCCGTATTTACATCGTAGGTAATCAAAACCATCACGTCATTAATCTCCAGCTACCCTGAATGATTGAGAATATAGAAAAACAGGAGTTCATCAAAGATAAGCATAGGAATCTCTAATTCCAAAAAAAAGGCGGATAGGCGTCCAAATCGCCTCGCAAGTAACGGGCAAGAAGCATTGATTGGACATGCGGCAATAGGCCATAAGGTATCTTTTCCTTAAGGTATGGATGAATTATTTCCTCTTTTTTACGTTCCTGCCAGGCGACCAAAACAGCTTTGCGAGTTTCATCGTCCATGAGAACACCCCCGCTTTCTTTTTGGGTGAACCCTTTCCCGTTAACTTGCTTCCGGTTTACCAGTGATAATGCCAAACGATCTACCATCACGGGACGTAATTCTTCCATTAAATCCAAGGCAAGGGAAGGTCTTCCGGGTCGATCTCGATGAAGAAAGCCTATATAAGGATCAAGACCAACTGTCTCCAAAGCTGAAGCTGACTCATTTGTCAGCAGAGTATAGAGGAAGGAGAGCAGGGCGTTCATGTTATCCAGAGGGGGGCGTCGATTGCGTTGCTTAAAGAAAAAATCCTCCCTCTGTTGCAAGATCAACTGATCAAATTCACCAAAATAGCACTTGGCCGCGCTACCTTCAAAACCCATTAAATCGGCTGTTGACGCGCAGGTTGAGATCGCTTTAAGGGTTTCCTTCAAAAAGTTGGATGAGGATGTCAAAGAATTTACATCTACAAGCATGGCGTGATCACGGATGGCGCGTTCGAGGACTTTTCGTGAATTGGCGATTTTCCCTAAAACGAAAGATTGGGCTATGGGCAGGCTTTGGGATTCTGATTCAGAGAATTCATATTGTTTCTTCCTGAGGAGGACATTTCCCTTAATCCTTCCAGATACCCGGGCTTGGAAGCGACCATTTGGGGTTAAGAAGGTTAAGCCGATATTTCGTTCTACACATGCCCCCATTAACGCGGGGCTGGTTCCCTGCCAGGTAAAACAGACGATATTCTCAAGGTTGTGTAATGGCAGGCGGGTTGTTTTGGTTGAGCCTTGCGAATCTTCTTTCTTGATAACAACGTTCTCTCCTTCCAACGAAAGAAAGGCTTCTGGCGTAGTAACATATAAAACGTTTCCCAGTTGTTTCATGATTGCGACCTTGTTATGGTACCCTTCCGATCAATAGAAAAAGCTCAGTCCATTTTATGTAATGGTGATCCTATCCGTCTTGTGAGAGTTTATCATCATTGATGAATATTCTGTTCAATGTACTTGGAAGCGGGAATCACTTTTTCCTGAAGCTGGGGAAGGCAAAGATCCGCCAAGGAGCATGATCTACAACCCTTATGTGGTTTAACCTTTGGGGTGTAACCTCGTTTGAAATAGGCATGCATTTCAGCGGACATATCTTCAACGAGCTTTCGTAAACCAGGTGTGAATTCAATTTCTGATCGGTGTCGAGTTTGCCCGTAATATAAATAACCGTGGGTTATCTGAGTAGAAAGCATTTCCTCCAGGCAGATTGCCTGGGCACAAAGCTGGGATTCATCACTGTGATCATACTTTTCCTTGCCTCGCTTGTATTCAACCGGGATGGGCTGAAACACGCCTGAATGCTTTGGCAAAATTACACCATCCGCGGAAGGTTGAAATTCGACCACATCGCACAAACCAACCAGACCCAAATGGTAGGAGGCGATTGGTAGTGAACGGGCGGTGATGACCCCATTTCTTGATTCAGAGAAGAAGGGGTCATCCGCTCGAGTGTGCATTATTCTGCCTTCGGTTGTCAGGGCGTTTTCTTTCCACATTTGCTCGATGTGGATAAGCGCCCATTGGCGACGGCAAAAAAGGAAGTGCTGTATACCCGAAAGTTGAAGCAGATCGTCCTGGGAGTATTCGGAGGTCATTATTCTCCGTTAATTTCCTCACAATTCAGGCCATCAAGCTTACTTATATTGATTTTGTAATCTGACAAACTTCTGGGTTGATCGACTTTCGATTCAACTTCGAGCAATCGGTGCACTTTGGCGGAGGAATATTGCCCATTTTTATTGTTGTGTTTCCACCAGAAGACCTTGTGCACTTCCATGCTGCCTTCTGGTCTAGCTGAGGAAGCGTCGTTACGGAAGAGGGTAAGGATAGCTTGTTTGATAGCGAGGGAATCGTCGTCAGAAAAACCAGTTTTTTCAGCCAATTGTGGATTCATACTTCCATAAAAAATATATACACCATGGTCCACGCGGTGTTTTATACCCATGGTATCGGAACCGCGTTTCGAACCATCACCTTCTCCGCTTACGCTCTTGGTGATCTGGGTGCTTGAAATTCTGTCAAGAACTGGAGCGACAGAAAACGCTGGGTGAATGGAAACAGGCCCACGGATTCCAATTGAGACGCCGGATTCTTCACCTCCTTTGAAGGCGAATACTTGCCCAAACGCACGAACATCAATCCACTCTTTACAAGCAGCCATCCGTAACTTTGCTTCATCTTTCATATCAGTCTTGTTGATGGTCCCTTCGACTCGATTACGGAGGCTGCGGTATTCATCTACACGATTATCGTCAGACTGGACAAAGATGGATTGACCATCTTGCATGAGGCGATTACGGATCTTACGTTTGATGGAGACATCTGATAATTCACCGAGACCATCGAAATTCACCCGAGGGCGGTTGCCATTGAGAGGATCGCCATTGGGATTGGCATTGTTGACAGAAACGATTACCGCAAAATCAATTTTTTTACTTAGAGTAGACATGATCAATTCTCCTGTTTTATGGATTAATAATTATTTGAGACTTCGGGTAGTTCAATTACACCATCGTGTTCTTCATTGCGGTTGTTGCGAAGAAATTCCCGCTGGCTATGGTAACCTAGCAAAAATTCGCCACTAAGCCGTTTATCGCTGATGAAGTCATCGGGTTCAAAGGCAGCGATAACCTCATCAATCAAGCTTTGACGTTTTTTGGATTTTCCGCCGAGTCGAGCTTTATAAGGGGATAGGGCAAGCTCAATGGTGCGCCAGGTGCTATAGGGGCGTTCGGAAAAACGCTGCATCAAGCGAGCGGCGTTCGTTGGGCGGTCCTCATTTGCCTTGTTTAATGCCCATTCTTCAAGGCTTTCGGCAAGGGCAAGCAATCTGCCATACAGGTAATCTCGAGTCTTCCTATTTAGGTCGAGAGTCATTTGGTATTTCTCCTTTCGAGTATGTTTATTAAATAACCAGCAAGCGATCGACAAGGCTTTGTTAAATTGCCATTCTTCCAAACCTGCCCGATTAGATGCGCGTCTGAGAGCGGATTCGACCAGATCCCTTGGGATGGGTAGTCCATCGACTATACAGGGGAGTAACCTTTGCACGGTGGTTTTAAGAAGTTTATTATCAACTTCGAATTTACCGGAGCGGTTAACCCCGTAAGCGGCGACGGCAATATCACCAGGGGAGGGGGCGCCATAGAATGGGAAAAACCTTGGTTTTAATTTTCCGGTTCTTTGATCTTGAACCATAACAGAACGGTAAGTGTGCAGCCAGGCTCCAGTAGTATGCCAATCCTCGATTCGTTGGAGGAAATCAGAACCAGTTAGTTCACGGTAATATGTTATTGAGAGACGTCCGGGAACAATTGAATCAAGGCTGATAACGATGATATCGGTGGTATCACCAATATTCTTTCCATAGCCGGCTATACGTTTTTTGAGTTTTATACCAACGTCTTGGGCGGTGTAGGCTCTTGATTCCTGGTCGCTCTCCAAATGATCGAAACCGTACACCGATGCCGAATCATCCACCAGGCTGGGAATTTCCGCGCCCGATGTTGCCCAGGCAACGATCGCCAAATCATCTTTCCTGTAACCCTGATGGTCAATGAGCCACCGTAATGCTGAATGAGCTTTTTGGGTAGTTACAAAACCAACGTTTACCACTTGATCGGCTTTTGTAAACCTTCCGCGGAATGTAAAGCCAGAGTTGTCATTGGAAGAAATAATTTTGGCTTTATCACCATCATTTCGCAATTTAGCAGGATGCTGATCGGCTGAGGAGACAATTTCACCAGTGACATAGCAAAGTGCCTGGGTATCTTTGGTTGAGGTGTAATACTTAATCCAACTTCCGATGATTTCTTGGTCCGCCCATAGCGAGGATTGGGGATCATTGGGCAGCTCAACTTTCCAACGCACAAACGCGTCTGCTTGCCATGATTCATATGCTTTTTTCTGCTTATTCCACCTACCGGGTAACAGATCAAAAATATCAAGATTCGCGTTTTTGTTTTTAACGAAATTTCGCTGATATAGGAGTTTTTGTTGATCGGCAAATAATACACCGTTCTCAACCAAATCGGTAATGACGTTGCCGCGGTTAATGTAATCTAAGACACTTTGAACTTTTTTGTTTTTTTCAAATTTTGTCCATTCTGTCATTTGTTCGAGATAGGATTCGAAGTATGAATCTTTCTCTCCCACAAATTTATCAAAATCCTTCGCAACGTATTGTAATTTGTCGCAAAGTGGATGAGCTGCTTCACCGCTTGTTCTTCCACTTGAGCTTTCTGTGCAAGGGATAATTGTGCGGGCTTCCTCGCGTGGTACGACTCGAGCCCGTCTAAAATGTCCATTTTCATCCAAAGTTATTTCAATTTGGGCTTTTTGGGTTGTGTGGCAAATTGGTAATAATGGAACTTCATCGTCATTGGTTGATCCCCCAATCATGGATTGGCATTGATCGTAGGTTTCTTGCAGTTTCTCAATCCAACTCATACTAACCCCCCACTTCTGAATAACCTTCAAGTAGCCCAATTTCTTGAGTGCCACTGGTTGTTAGCTTGGTTTGCGGCATGGATCGGATAAGTTTTCGCTTGGGGCAGGCTTCGGGACGGTCAAATTCAACCACACCATTGAGCATCTTTGGATGCCAAAAGCGCGCTATGAATTCATTTTTTCCGAGTTCATTGGGATAATCGAAACCATGGAACATCAATCCAAAAGGAATTTCGGCGTAATTATCGTAAAATCCCGCCTCTGTATTGAATTCGCAAGGCTCTACATACGCCTGGCATTCCCTCGTACCTAAAAATATATCTCTTCTTCCACCTCTTTCAATCATACGTTTGGCAACGAAATAATGTTTGTTTTCATTCTGATCCTGTTCCAGATCTGGGCGGTGAGGATTCCATTCAAAATGGGCTTTCACCTGATATTTCACATCGTAAAGATAGGTATAAATTGATAGATCATTCCCTCCTCCGTATTTGATTGGCTTGGCACTTCGTGTTTGAATTTTGATCTGGTTCATTATTCGCACTTTATCAATTACCCAAATGATGGTTGGCTTCCAGTAGACCGAACTTATAATCCCCTTGAGGGCTTCATAAGTTGGGATCTGGTAGGAGAACTTTTCCCCGCCAATCTTGGTAAGAGGGTCGGTAAAAAGGGCATACTTGCCGAAAACATTAAACTCGACGCTATTGTTCATCGTGCCTCCTTTAATGGAACAAATTTTCCATACTACTGACTGGTTCGTCACTCCAGCCAAAATCCTTGCTGTAATATTGTTTGTCTAAATAGAAAATGCCTGCTCCTTTCTGAACCTCCCTGATGATGTTTTTGTCCGCTAATTTTTCAAATTCATGGGGAAAAAGATTGACCGAAAATCGTTGTGCTTTTTTGATTAAACCCCATTGCTTTTCAATCTCAGAGGCACCGCATAGATCGGTTATGACTTGAATCCCTTCGTTTCCATATGGAACAATAACCCCTATGGATGGTGATTCGATCACCCGAAATGCATTCGCTGCTGATTGGAAGGATTGTTTGAAATGTAAAGATGACGGCTTACCAGAAATTCTAATATATCCTTCAACCGCGTATTTGTTGGTTGATAAAATGTTAAACAAATCATCGGCTCTGCCGATTGAGGAATTTGAGTGGATAGGGTAGCTCATTTCGGTTTTTCGTTCGAAGAAATAATGTTGGTAATATGCTTTCATACTCTTTAAGCCGATTCGGTCATTATCAAATTTCTCTGGGCTTTGATTGTAGTCATCTAAAATAGTTTGGGCTTTTTCACTGCCAATTTTGATGACATCCAGTTTATCGATATTTTCCTCGGCCGGATTAACAATCCAAACATTTCCACCATCCTCCCTAAGCCCATTTCGGTTGCAGCGACCAGCGGCTTGAGCGATTGAATCCAACCCCGCAAGGTATCGGATCACAGAGCCAAAATCGATATCTACTCCAGCTTCGATCAATTGGGTACTGATACAAATAACTGGAATATTATTGGCAAGCTTATCTTTGATCTCATTCAAGGTATCAAGCCGGTGAGCGGGACACATGCTTGTACTAAGGTGATAAAGGGTAGGATTGTTTCCTTTAGATAAGGCTTTACATAGAGACTTGGCGGATTTTTTTGTATTGACCACGATCAGGACACTACCTTTAGTATGAAGTTCATTTAATGCCAAATCAACGATTTGTTCTTCACTCCAACCGCCGATTCTTCGATTATCGAAAACATTCACCCGTTTGAGTTGATTAAACAACTCCTCTTCATATTGGATGATTTTGCTTTCAGACTTGATATTTAAAGAACGCGTCTTCGGTTCAACTTGATCGAGAAGGGGTTGGGTGGCGGTGCAAAGTACTACGGTCGCACCGCAGGAATGAACCAGGAAACGAATCGCAAGATTAAACATTTGCACTACTCGAATCGGGATCATCTGAACCTCATCAAAAATGATGATTGAATTTGCCAATTGGTGCATTCGGCGCGCATTACGAGTACCCGAACCGAACAAAGTTTCTAAAAACTGTACCTGGGTAGTAAATACGATGGGGGCATCCCAATTTTCCGCCAGAAGTTTCTGGCGGCGGGATTCCTCGTCCGGAGTCAGATTTGAATGATGTTCCAGTACCACATTATTCAGGTACCTTCCATGCTTATCCTTTTCTTCCAACACTTTGCGCGTTTCTTCCGCGTTCTGATCAATAATGGAAGTGTATGGAATTATATAAAAAACTCTATCCATGGAATGTACTTTAGCATGATTAAGAGCAAAACGTAGGCTTGCAAAGGTTTTACCACCACCAGTAGGGACGGTTAATTGAAAAATTCCTTTAGGTTTTGAAGAAAACTCCAAACATGAATTGGACACCTTACTTCTAAGATGGTCTACTTCGTTTCGGTTGGGTTTGTCTTTGAATTCATCAATTTTCAGTCTTAATTTATTTGAAAGGCTTTCCCAGGTTGGGTAGTTATTGTTGTTCCTGATCCGGAAATTTAATGGCGATTCAAAGTCCGCTGTGTTTAGTCGATCAGCGTCTAACAAACAACTGAGCAAGTACCTGGCTAGTAATCCAAGTTTAAAATTGAATGTTTCTTTGGATTCGTTTTCTTCTTTCATCGTGGTTATTTTGGTAATTACTTCATTAAGCAACAAATCATCCGATAACAATTTGCTGATGAGCACTTGCTGATAAGTATCCAGATTGGAATATGCTTCCTGGGAATGAGCACTTTTCTCCAATTTTTCCAAGCGCCTTGTAAAATTATCTGCGCCTTCTGGGGTAAGGCAATCAATCAACCCTGAATGATGGGATGCTATTACCATAGAGAGTAGCTGTGCGGTGAGCTGTCCTTCCGGGCTTTTTGGAAATATAGTTCTGTAAATTGTTTGCGCCCCGGCAGTACTATGGTCAATTTTCCCCTTCATTGCGGTATGATCTATGTACTCATCTGCGTCTGGATCTAAAATTCCTTCACCAGAGAGAAGATAATTCTGAAATTCCTGGCTTGCTTTGCCTAAATCGTGCAACAATCCAAGCAATTTCCCACTTCGTGACATACCTATCTTGCCAGCGAAATTCTCTGCGAGTTGGGATGTCTCCAATAGATGGGTCCACAGATATTGTGGCTCTTTAAAACTCGTGTCATTTTCCCTAAAGTGCGCGTAGAATTCCATTTTCCACCTCTGAGCTACACCATTAAACTACATTGTAGTTAAGTATAGCAAATTATTTATAGAATACAACTTTAATAATATGTAATTATTGTGCATTTTCAAAAGGTTAGAATTTTTTATTCCTTTCCGCTTTGGGCTAGGGGGCGTGATATAATGTTTTAAGATCGAAGTAGAAAAAACGATCGAGGAGCAAGGCGTGGCGAAGCCCGGTGAGATTCCGGCGCTGTCCCGCAACTGTGAAGGGCTTATTTCAAGCCTAAGCCAGGTCGCCCACCCGTGTTCCGTTTACCACTTCTCGCGGAAAGGAGGTGGGGACGAACCCAAACCGGTACGCTTCCCAACCTCCCCAGCTACGGCTGGGGTTTTGATTTAATATTTTTGTGAATAACGAGGAACAATGACTATTTTGAGAAAAACTTTTTTGATGTTTGCCCTGGCTGGTTTGCTGGCTGGGTGTGCCCCAGCGGCGCCGATCGCTGATCCGGCGGTTGTGGAACCCGGGGTGATGGCGGCGACCGAGCCCGCGCCCACCGAACAGCCGACCCAGACGCCGGCTTTGACTGAGAATTTGAGCGAGGGTTGTGTGGCGCCCGGGGAATACGCCGCGGAGATGGATTATTTTCCTCAGAAGAGCGAGATTAAGCTGACTGAAGGTTTTATGGTGGAGTACCATAAGCATTACAAGCTGGTAACGGTGAACATGCCTTACCCGGGCGCCCAAGAGCCGGCGGTTTATGTTCTGGTGCAGTGCGGCACGCCCGCTCCGACGGGATTTGAGGAAGCCCAGGTGATTGAGGTGCCGGTGGAGAGTGTGGTGAGCATGTCCACCAGTTACCTGCCTTCGCTGGAGGCGCTGGGGGTGCTGGACCGACTGGTGGGCCTGGATGACGCGACGTATGTAAGCAACCCGACGGTGCAGCAGATGACGGCGGATGGCAAGCTGGTGAACCTGGGTTATGGCAGCGGGGTGAACGTGGAAGCGGCTTT
>JGI24728J21555_1001048_pt1 | contig 12330 bp, 16 predicted proteins | sample EPASupsiteSAE305_FD_21555 | JGI IMG/M metagenome (IMG submission 21555) | reverse complement strand
TTGGCTAAATGTTCGATTGCACGAATGCCGCCGTATCCTCCTCCGATGACTACCACATGAACTGATTGCATAAAAAATCCTTACCTGAAAACATTCGCGCAATGGTATCCTAAACAAAGTTATGTCACGATAACGAATTAAAAGATAATGGAACACTATGAGACTTGATAGTTATTTGGTAGAAAATGGACTCGTTGAGAGCCGAAACAAAGCGCAACAATTGATTAAAGAGCACGCCGTGAGTGTTGATGGCAAGATTATCGATAAAGTTTCCTTCGATGTAGCGGAGGGGATGAGCGTTACCATTGCCGATACGGAACTCTACGTCAGTCGTGCCGCCATTAAGCTCAAAGGATTCCTCCCCTATACCGAGTGGAACTTACGCGGACTTCGCGCCCTTGATATCGGTTCCTCTACGGGTGGATTTACCCAAGTTCTTTTGGAAAAGGATGTCGCGAGTGTCACGTGTGTGGATGTCGGAAGCGATCAGCTTCATCCGAGTTTGCGCAGTGAGCCGCGTGTCAGTGTTCATGAAAATACCGATATTCGAGTTTTTAGCGCTGAAATCCCTTACGAGATCGTCACGTGTGATGTTGCTTTTATACCACTGGAACTGATACTCGAATCCATCGATAAACTTGCTTCTAAATACATTGTTCTTTTGTTTAAACCGCAGTTTCAAGTGGGACGTGAAGTGAAACGGGATAAAAACGGCGTCGTCAAAGACGACAAGGCGATCGGTAAAGCGATGATCCGTCTCGAAGATGCGTGTGCACTGATGGGATGGAAACTGGTCGCTAAAGAGGTTGCCCATATAGCTGGAAAAGAGGGAAATCAGGAGACATGCTATGGCTTTGTCAAAGGTTGATTCCATTGCCATCGGCGGATTTGACGGGATGCACATCGGGCATCAGCAGTTGTTTGAACAGCTAGGGGAAAAAGGGGCGATTGTCGTTATTGAGACGGGATACGCCAACCTAACACCCGGAAATGAGCGAGAACACTATAGTCACTATCCGATTGTTTATTATTCCCTTGATGATATTCGTCATTTGGAAGGGGCAGAATTTGTTGCTATGCTCAAAGAGCGTTTTCCCCATTTGAATAAAATTGTTGTTGGATACGATTTCCACTTTGGAAAAAACCGCCGTTATTCGCATAGCAATTTAGGTGAATTATTTTCAGGCGAAGTCAAAGTTGTGGATCAAGTAAGCATTGATAACGATTCCGTTCATTCGCATAAAATACGAACCAAAATCCAAATCGGAGATATCACCGGAGCCAACCGCTTTTTAGGACATAATTATTGCGTAAAAGGTTCGGTGATTAAAGGGCAGGGGATCGGGAAAACCGATCTCGTTCCTACGATTAATCTTGAATGCCCGGGTTTTCTTCTTCCGTATGAAGGGGTCTATTCTGCATTGACACGTATCGATGATGAGGAACATTTTCACCCCTCTGTCGTTTTTGTAGGGCATCGTGTCACTACGGATGGAAGTTATGCGATTGAGAGCCATATACTAGGTGAAACGATTGAGAGTTGTGAGAGAGCATCGATCAGTTTTGTAAAGTTTTTGCGTAAAAATGAGAAATTCGATTCCCTTGATTCTTTGAAACAGGCGATTGAGAATGATATTACTACCGCCAAGAGAGAATTACGTCACCTGAGTTTATAGAAATTATAAGACTTTTTTAAATCTAAAGTGTTATTATTAACTATATCGATTAAGGAGCTGTTGATGAAAACACGGGGTTTACTTATGATCGGGCTTGCGTCATTATTGATGACGAATGTGTATGCTGCTAAAGCGGCAAATAAAATGGGAAATATATATAAAGAGCGATGTGCCAACTGTCACGGGATTAAAGCAAACGGAGTTCCGAAGCTTAAAGAACAAGCGGGAACAACGGTCGAAGAAGCAACGGCGCAAGGTACATCTTCTCAAGAAAAAAGCAATATTTACGGTCCTCCACTCAATGTCTATACTCAAGATGAGGTTTATCGTAAGTTGATGGATCTAAGAAGCAAAGATTTTGATAGTCAATCGTATCACTCGGTAATGCGTAAAAATTTGAAAGTCATTGAAGATCGTGAAGGTAAAATTTCCGATGAAAAAATGGCAGAGTACATTTTTACGACATTTGGCCCTAAATAAATTTCTTTCCCCCAGTTCATCTGGGGTCTTCACAAAATATGCCTCTTTTTTCCTCATACATACTGCTTGTCGAGTGCTTCAAAAATAGATTGATGATGATAATATAAGCGTAAATAGGGAAGTACGTTATATGGGTTTATAGGAATTTAATCTGGGTTACGGTAAAATCCCGTTAATATTTCTATTGCAAAGGACGCTACCTATGGGTGAGTTGTTTACCTTCTTTGGCCTTTATAGCCACGATCATAGCTTCATTTTCCTCACACACATGTTGCTTACAGCAGCAATCGTGTTGATTATCGCGAAATTGGCTACGTCAAATCTTCGTCTTGTTCCATCAGGGACACAAAACGTTATGGAAGCTTATCTTAGCGGCGTTCTTGCTATGGGTGCGGATGTTATGGGTAAAGCGGAAGCTCGCCGTTATCTTCCACTCGTTGCAACGATCGGTCTTTTCGTCGGTATCGCTAACATTATCGGAGTTATTCCCGGTTTTGAAGCACCGAGTGCATTTTTGGATTTCACCCTTGCATTGGCATTGGTTGTTTTCGTGTACTATAACTTTGAAGGTATCCGCCGTAACGGTATCATCAGCTACTTCAAACACTTTATGGGTCCTGTATGGTGGTTGGCATGGTTGATGTTCCCGATCGAGATCGTTTCTCATATCTCACGTATCATCTCTTTGAGCTTCCGATTATTCGGTAACGTCAAAGGGGACGACATGTTCTTGATGGTTATCTTGATGTTGGCTCCTTGGTTGCTTCCGATGATCCCGTTTGCATTGCTTACCTTTATGGCGTTCTTGCAAGCGTTTATTTTCATGATGCTCACCTACGTTTATCTTGGTGGTGCGGTTCTTCTTCACGACGAACACTAAGACTTTTTGATGAAGCGAAGTACGTTCGACGCGCTTTTAAGCTTCCTCGGAGGCGTATCCTGGGCTTTTGTTATTATCGGAGCCTGGGTTACATTCCAATCTTTCGTTTTCCTCGGTATCGTTCCCGCGTTAATGTTTACTTTCATCTTTATCTTTTTGGCGGTATTTTTACTCTTGGTGTTAGAGACGATGTCGATGGCACGGGAACGTAATGATATGATTGCGAAACAAAACGAACTTCTCGAAGAGATTCGAGAGTCTGTTAAAGCACCTTCCGAAAACACTCCCCAAACGTAAGGTTTTTTTACCTTTTTGCTCTCATTTATTTCTCTGTTTCTTTTTTTGATATAATGTGTTTATANCTTCAAAGAAGGAGATTTTTTAAAGATGCAGAGTGTCACTATAAATATTCAAGAATCGTATATTCCTCGTTTAAATGCTTTTTTAAAGAGTCTTCCGAAAGAAGCGACAATGATTCGATCACTGGATGCCGAAATTCTTTCTCGCGTAGATGAATATAAGAGCGGAAAGATGAAAACGACTCCTCTAAGAGAGGGAATGGACAGAATCAAAGCTAAAATCGAAGCCAAAATATGAGGGTGATTAAATCACCCCGTTTTGAAAAAGAATTAGAAAGTATTACCGATTTTATCTCCGAAGATAGCCCTCGACGAGCTTTACACTTTTATGATGAACTGCTGAGTAAATTAGAATCTATCCCCTCGAATCCCTACCGATTTCGCAAACGCCCTAAAATTAACGATAAAAATATCAGAGAACTGATTTTTAAAGGGTATACGGTGCCATTTTATATCGATACAGCTCATGATGTGATTGTTATCTTGGGAATTTTTAGTGCGAATGAATGGGAGTAGTAATTGATTTATTTTCCGTTCGTGGTGAGCTTGTCGAACTATGAACGGCTCACCCTTCGACAGGCTCAGGGCGAACGTGGATAAACAAATTATTATAGGAGTTAAAATGACTTTTTATAGAGTTGTAATACTTATAGTCATGCTATCTATCACGGGCTTTTCAGATGAAAATGTAATCGATATGAATGCAAAAATACAAGAGTGTAAAAATGAAAAGAATGGAAAATCTTGTTACGATGCAGGGCAATATTTTTCAAAAAATCAAGAAGAAAATAGTTCAAATCAAACATTGTATTACTATGGACAAGGATGTAAATATAACTATCAAGAAAGCTGTGTTGAAGAAGTTGATTATGCTATTCAGAAACATTTCTTTTTAAAGCGTTTTACGCGAAAAATTGTATCTGTCGGTGATTTATATTTTCAACAAAATGAATATAAAAAAGCTTTTGAATATTACAATATAGCAGCACAGTACAATGACAGCGAAGCTTTTTATAAAAAATCCCTTACATCCATAAAATCTGACAGTAATATTAGTAATGCAGAAAAATATTATTTTCAGTATATACGAAGTGTGATTTCAAATATTGATTTTTATTCAGAGCATAAAATACTAATACGGCTCAGAAAAACAGGCACTATTGAATTAAAATTTGTACTTTTACAAGATGGTTCAATCGCCGAATTAATGATTACTAAGCCTTCTCAGGATGATGACTTAAATAAATACGTATATATTTCGATACAAAAATTACCAAAGTTTTATCCCATCCCTTTTGAATTTCAAAAAGATAAAATAATAATTGTTGCACCTATTGTTTTAAGGTTGAGTTAATGAAAAGCTACCTTATCACCGACCCTACATTTTATGGCACAACACCCGATGATCTCGAATCGGCGTTGGATATTGTTTATTCGCACAAGCTTCCCGATTTTGCCCTCTTTCGAGACAAGCAAACCCCTGAATATATTGATCTCGCACATACGTTTATAACTCTCTCTCGCCAATATAAAATTCCTCACGTTTTACTGCACGGTGATTATGCACTCGCGGATAAACTGAAAGCTGATGGGGTACATCTGACATCGTCACAGTTTGATGAGATTGCTGAGGCTAAAAAACGGGGGTTATACGTCGTTATCAGTACCCACACTCACGATGAAGCAGTGAGAGCAGAAGAACTTGGTGCCGATGCGATCACCTACAGCCCGATTTTTGCTTCTCCAAACAAAGGTGAACCCAAGGGTTTAGAGGATTTAAAAGAAATAGTGGCTAAAATAAGAGTACCTATTTTTGCGTTGGGCGGAATTACGACCCAAGAGCAGATAAAAGCGGTTGAAGAGTGCGGTGCTTACGGCTTTGCCTCTATTAGATATTTTATACACTAAAACGAATACATCCGTTTTAGTGGCAAGGACTAAAGTCCTTTGCAATCCCCTAAAGCTTCAAAAACAAAGTTTTTGAGAATTTTAGAAAATTAATATTTAGATATTAAAGGAATAAATCATTATGTTTGAAACCATTATCGGTTTGGAAGTTCACGTCCAGCTTAATACCCAGTCCAAACTTTTTTGCTCATGCCCTACCAGCTTTAATCACACCCAAAATACCAACACGTGTCCGACCTGTTTAGCTCTTCCGGGTGCATTGCCGGTACTCAACAAAGAAGCAGTTCGTAAAGCGGGGATGTTTGGAACGGCAGTCGGTGCGACGATCAACCGTACGTCATTCTTTGACCGTAAAAGCTATTTTTATCCCGACAGTCCAAGTGCGTACCAAATTACACAGCTTTATACTCCGATCGTCGAACACGGAACATTGGTGATCGATTTTGAAGACGGGAGTCACAAAACGATCCGTATCAACCGTGCCCATATCGAAGCAGATGCAGGGAAAAATATCCATGATGGCGCTATTTCAAAAGTGGATCTAAACCGTGCGGGAACACCGTTACTCGAAATCGTCTCTGAACCCGATATGCGTTCGGCGGAAGATGCGATTTTGTATCTCAAAAAGCTCCACTCGATCGTCCGTTATATCGATATCTCGGATGCGAACATGCAAGAGGGATCATTTCGTGTTGACGTCAACGTCTCTATCCGCCCCAAGGGTGATGAGAAGCTTTATACCCGCGTCGAGATCAAAAACATCAACAGTTTCCGCTTTATTCAACGGGCAATCGAACTCGAAGTAGCCCGTCAGAAAGAGGCGTGGGAAGACGGTATCTATGAGAGCGAGATCGTTCAAGAGACACGATTGTTTGACCAAGTAAAACAAGAGACCCGCTCAATGCGCGGTAAAGAAGAAGCGGCCGATTATCGCTATTTCCCTGAACCGGATTTGCTCAAAGTGATCGTGGACGATGCGATGTATGCCGATGTCTGCAATATTCCAGAACTTCCCGATGCGAAAAAAGAGCGTTTTGTGAATGCGTTTGGTCTTCGTGAGTACGATGCGGCAGTTATTACGGCGGAACTCGAAAATGCCCATTATTTCGAATCGATGTTAGAGTGCGGTATTAGTGCTAAAAATGCTGTTACGTGGCTCACCGTAGAGCTACAAGGACGTCTAAAAGGGGGGATGGGTGCATTTGAATCTCCGATAAGTGCTGTAATGCTCGGAACCCTCGTAAAGCGGATCGAAGAGTCTGTTATCAGCGGTAAAGCAGCCAAAGAGGTTCTCGACTATCTTTTAGAAAACAATGGCGGCGATATCGATGAAACGATTGAAAAATTGGGGCTTAAGCAAGTGAGTGACACGGGTGCCCTCGAAGCGCTTATCGATGAGATTCTAGCCGCGAACGGCGATAAAGTAGCCGAATACAAATCGGGTAAAGATAAACTGTTCGGTTTCTTCGTCGGTCAAGCGATGAAAGCCTCTAAAGGTTCAGCAAATCCGAATACGCTGAACGAAATCCTCCAAGCTAAACTTTCTCAGTAAAGGGAACGGATGTTGGGAAAATGGGTCGTCGATGCAGCTTATTTTCTCCAAACTTGCCATCCCTATCGTAAAGTAAAAAACAACGTTTATAATCTTTTAGAAAACCATCAGTATCACTACAAAAAAATCTTTGATCTTTTCATGATCGCACTTATTTTTATAAGTGTTTATATCCTGATACGTCAGGTTAAAAATGAGCTCTCTTCCGGATGGCTTTTCTTTAATAACTATGTTATTTCGGTTATCTTTTTATTGGAATATCTCTTACGATTTTGGGTTTATAGTGACTCCTCTAAATCGATTATCGAGCAATACGAACAAGATCTTTTTCTCCATCGACAGTTTTCTTTGAGAAAAGCGATAGGACTGGCGATGTCGCGTAAATTCGAGTTTATCCGATCTCCTTCGGCGATTATCGATTTATTGGCCGTTATGCCATTTTTCCATGAATTGCGAATGTTGCGGGTGTTTATTTTGTTCCGTGTTCTCAAACTTTTCCGTTACGCGAAGAGTCTCCGTCGGCTTCTCTCAATTCTCTCCTCGAAAAAGTTTGAATTTTTTACCTTGATTATTTTTACGATGATCGTTACGATGATCGCATCGGTACTTATTTATGTTATGGAAGCGAACAATCCCGAGTCACCGGTTAATACCCTTTTTGATGCGGTCTATTGGGCAGTGGTAACGATTTTTACCGTTGGATACGGAGATATTATTCCGGTAACCTCAGAAGGCCGTGTCGTTGCAATGGTGGTCATTGTACTGGGGATTGCGGTTATCTCTTTTGCCACTTCAATCGTTGTTTCGGCTTTTACTGAAAAACTCGATGAGATTAAAGAGGAAAAATTGATCGATGATGTGAATCGATTAAAGCGGTTCTATCTGATTTGCGGTTTTTCGATGCTGAGTTTTGAAGTGATTAAAAAACTCCATAAGCGTCAAATTCCTATCGTAATCCTCGAAAAAGATCCGCTTCTTTTGGCACAGGCACGATCACACGGCTTTTTAGCGCTGCAGTATGATTCTGCATCGATGGAGACCTACAGTCATCTTAAAATCAATTTTGCCCATCAAATCGAAGCGATTCTTTTACTCCATGAGAGTGATGTTGCCAATATTTTTACGGCATTGACGATTCGTGAAATGACAAAACATGTCCCTTTGTATTCGATATTACACCATTTAGAACATCGTCGAAAACTTCAGATGGCGGGAATTGACGTTATTATCAATCCACAAGAGCTGATCGGTTTGATGGGAAAAATTCTTTCAGTTCAACCGGTAGCATTTGAAGCGATACATGCGCTTCGTTCGGAGCATACTTCGACGGTTATCGATGAAATCGTAGTTCAAGAAGGGATGGAAAAAGTCTTTTTTACGTTGCTTGAAGAGCCGTTGTTTGTACGTCGTTTGAGTGTTTTGGGGATTTTTCATAAAGAGGATAAGGCATTTTGTTTTAACCCCGATGCATCGGAATGTTTCAAAGAAGGGGATGTCGCTATCTTATTGGCCAATCCTATTTTGTTGAACGAATTTAAAACCAAACTACACCGTAGGAGCGTATGATGCAACGAACCTATGCTGCAATTTTCGGATACAACGAATACTCAAAACAGATTCTCAAACAAATTCAGAGTATTTACCGCGAAATCACTCTGTTTGTCTCAACGACTGCTGAAATGAATGCGGCACACAATGATGGGTTAGATGCTGAGCTTTTTGATTTAGGCGATGAATGGAATGTGATTGAAAAACGATTCGATGTTCGGCGATTGAGCGTTTTTTGTGCGTTAAATAATGACGCAGAGAATGTTTTTTTAACGATCTCGCTTCGTGCTTCATTTGAATCGATTTTTATCATTGCATTGGCCCAAAACAATGAGAGTATGCTCAAGATGAAAAGCGCCGGAGCGGACAAAGTGATGCCGGTATTACAGATCGCGGCGAATGTCATTGGAGATATTATTTCTAAACCAAACGTTACTCAGGTCTTGCATGAGATATTGTACGAAGATGATGGAATGGGCGTACTGGAAGTAAAGATAGCAAAAATGTCACCTTTGGTCGGTACGTATCTGTTTGATACCGATTTTAGAGGAGACTTTGATCTGATTTTACTGGCGATGGTGGATCATGAGAGAGAAAACAGCTTTAGCTTTGCGGTTGAGGGACACAATCATCATATTGATGCAGGAGATGTTTTAGTATTGCTCGGAGATAAAAAAAAGCTTGCCATATTTCAGCAGTGGGCGAGAGGATAANGGGTATGAAAGTAGGGGTAATCGGTGCGGGAAAATGGGGCGAAGCGCTCGCGTTTGCCATGGGTGAAAAAAATGAGGTTATCATTACGTCACGTACTCCGCGTGATTGGGATAATTTTAAATCGCTTGAAGAGGTACTGGGGTGTGAGTATCTGATTATCACGGTACCGGCACAGCAAATCGGGAAATGGCTGGAAGAGAATTTTATTTTTAAAGGGCAAAAGGTTCTCGTTGCGGCGAAAGGGATTGAAGCCTCCAGCGGGAAATTTTTAAATGAAATCTATGCGCAGTATGTTCCCGAAGAGAATCTCTGTTTTTTATCCGGTCCATCGTTTGCTGCGGAGGTGATTCAATCGCTTCCAACCGCGCTCGTTATTAACTCAAGCTCAGAATCTACCGCAAAAGAGTTTGCCGCTCTTTTTCCTAGCTTTATCCGTACCTATGTGAGCAGTGACGTCATTGGAGCGGAGATTACAGGGGCTTATAAGAATGTTATTGCGATTGCCGCAGGGATATGTGAGGGATTGGGCCTTGGGCACAATGCTGCAGCGAGTTTGATTTCACGCGGCTTAGTGGAGATGGAGCGTTTCGGACGCTCTTATGGCGCAACGCAGGAGAGCTTTTTAGGTCTTAGCGGTGCAGGGGATTTGTTTTTGACTGCGAGTTCCTCTATGTCACGCAATTATCGGGTAGGGCTTGGGTTGTCTCAGGGTAAAACCAAAGAAGTGGTATGCCAAGAGATTGGTGAAGTGAGCGAAGGGATAGGGACGGCATACGCGCTTCATGAGATAGCCATTGCACGCGGAATCTATCTTCCCATCGCAGCGGAAGTGTATGCGATTTTAGAGGGGAAATCCCCGAGGCAGAGTTTAAAAGATTTGATAGAGAGGTAGAAAAAAAATGCTAGTACACATTGTGATGTTTCAATTTAGTGATGAAAATAAAGAGGCCAATTTGGAACGGGTTAAAGAGATGTTAGAATCTTTACCGTCGAAAATCGATACCTTGCGTTCTATGGAAGTTGGGATCGATATCAGCCGAAGCGAGCGTTCATTTGACTTGGTACTTACGTCGACGTTTGATGATCAAGAGGGACTCAACGTGTACGTTCCGCATCCGGCACACCAAGAAGTTGTCAGCGTTATCAAAGAGGTTACAACCCTCTCAAAAGTTGTCGATTATATACAATAAGGAAATTTGTGAACGAAGAATTAAGTGTAGAGAATATTAACGAACCATTTTATAAAAAATATAAAATCCATCTCTCGGTCGCTGCGGCGATAGTCGTTGTTGGTGTAAGTGCATTGAGTCATTATAAAAATGAGAAGGTCAAAGAAGAACTGGCCAAATCACTGAGCGAATATCAAAATACCCTTGTTTTGATGGGTGGAGAGATGAAATACGATGGTATCGATTGCAGCGGGATTATTACAACGGATTGTGAAATCGAAGCTCTTAAGTTCTCTATGTTGGGACAAGAACAGCTCTCCATCGGATCACTTCGTTTAGGTGATGTGGAATCATTATCGGAGTTTAAAGCATTTTCAAAAGGGGAGAGCGTTAAAGCTTCGATCGATATCGAAGCCGATGAAGTGGCACTCCCTAAACCGATTATCGCACAAATGATTGCTCAAAATGTGAGTAATGCGTTTCAGCAAAATACCCTCAGCAAACTCAGCTCGATCAATCTTGCATTCAAAGGGGAAGTTGAGGGGACACAGATGCATTTAAAGCATCTCGAAATCGAACAGTTCCGTATCGATAATGCCATTATGCCGTTAGAATTTTCGATGAGTGCACGGGAAATTTCGAGCAGTGCACCTGATTCTATGATCTTGGACGAGTTTTCTCTCAGTATCGAAAATCGCGCTATTGCAGATGTCACGTATGAATCGGTTAAAAGTTTTATTGATACCTTGAGAGAGGAAGAAAAAGGAATTTTTCTCAAAGAGTTTGCTCTCTCTTCGCACGATATGAATGACCGTAAAAAAGCGTCAATTGCTATCAATAATGCTATAGCAAAACGCTTTGAAGCCGATTTGCCGATGACTCCAGGAGTTGTTGAGAAAGAGCTTATTCGAGCAATGGTTAAAATGCTCAAAGGTGAGACCGATACGATTGTACTCGAAGGCAAAAATAAAAACGATTTAACGATGGTTCGAATACAAAATGCATTGCAGCAATCCTCGACAATGAGTGAACAAGAAGCTGAAAAATATATGGCGGATAAATTTAAAATAGATGTGAGCGTTGATTAAATTAAGAAACTTGTTAATACACTTTTAACAATTTTGCATTACAATAGTTGAAATTATTCAAGGAGTACCTCATGAAAGTATTACTAAGTGTGTTGTCGGCTTCGGCGTTACTCTCTACTTTTGTTTTTGCAGAACCGGCAATGATGCAGAATCAAAAAGGTCAAATGAATCATAAGATGATGCAAGAGAAAGAAAAGATGATGAATGCCCCTGAAAAAGTCTCACAAGAGATGGGTAAGCAAGAAAAAGGGATGGGTTACGGTCAAGGTCAGGGGATGATGCAGGGGAAACAAGAAGACCAAAATAGCACAATGGGCTCAGGGATGGGAAAAGGTAAAGGAAGATATTAATCCTTTCCTTACATTAAAAAGAAGTACTTAACTAGCTGTTTTTGAGTGCTTCGATCTCTTCCGCTTTTTCTTCAATGCTTAAGAGCTCATCCACTTTTTCTTCATAGATCAATTTTATTTTTTCCAACTCTTCTGCCAAAACACTGATTCCGATTTTCTCGTATTTTTTCGGATCGGCGAGAGAGGCGTTTAGTTCATCAATCTTGGCCTCAAGCGCTTCGATTTCAATAGGGAGTGTTGAGAGGGCACGCTGTTCGTTAAAGGTGAGTTTAAATACTTTCGGCTTTTCGCTCTGCATTACAGCTATTGGTGTTAAAGACTTGGAGAACTCGGCCTCCATCGCGTCCATTTCATTGAGCTCTTTTTCATCTTCGAGGTATTCGCTGTAGGGCTTGTAGCTCTCTTCGATGGTTCCGTCTCCTTTGAAGATGAAGAGCTTTTTGGCGATTTTATCGACGAAATATCTATCGTGGCTGACGAGGATAACGGCTCCGGGGAAGTTTTGGAGCTTCTCTTCGAGGATATTGATAGTGGGGATATCAAGGTCGTTGGTCGGCTCATCGAGGATGAGGATATCCACTTTTTTCGTAAACAGCAGAGCGAGGG
>JGI24728J21555_1001037_pt1 | contig 12427 bp, 9 predicted proteins | sample EPASupsiteSAE305_FD_21555 | JGI IMG/M metagenome (IMG submission 21555) | reverse complement strand
GTCAAAACGGGACAGGTGGTGTTCAAAGGCGGCCCGGTTATAGAGCCCGGTCAGACTGTCATGCAGGCTGATATAGCGCAGTTGTTCTTCTGTCTGTTTGCGTGCCGTAATATCACGGGCAACCACCACCGTGACCGGGGCACCTGAAAGCCGGGCCTGTGAATAGGCCAGCTCCACCATTAGCAGATGGCCATCCTGATGACGTCCGCTGATTTCAAGCATCAGCCCCCGCTCACTATTCGTCTCGGACTGATGCACTGCATCCACCAGGCCGGGCAGGAAGGTTACCAGCGGCAGGCCGATAACAGCGGCCGAGTCGGCCCCGAAAAGCAGTTCTGCTGCCGGATTCCAGAAGCTGATGCGATGATGGAGATCAGTCATGATGATCGCATCGTGGGCTGTTTTGGCGATCAAGCGGAAGCGTTCTTCGTTCTCCTTCAACGTCAGCAGCGCAAGCTTGCGTTCAGTGATATCGCGGTTACTCCCCCGTACTCCCAGCAATGCGCCATTGTCGTCAAAGATTGAAACACAGATATGGCGTAACCAGCGCACCTGACCCGATTTGGTGATGATCCGGTACTCAATAGTCTGATTATCAGGACTTTTTTCGGTCTGACAGAGATGCTGATCCCAGAGGCCGCGATCTTCCGGGTGGATCATGGTATANGTCAGGGTAGGCTCGGACATCAGCTCATCAACCGAGTATCCGGTGATCTCCTCCGCAGCAGGNGAGATATACAGCATTGCCCCGCNCGGTATTCGCCAGAAGATCCAATCATGGGAGAAGTCTGCAATAAACTGGAACAACTCCCGGCTNCTGCGCAGATCACGTTCGCGGGCCTGCAGTTGATACATCAGGCTGTTAAAGGCCGTGGCCAGTTCGCTGATTTCATCATTGGACGCAATCTTGATCGGCTGGTACTCGCTGTCCTGGTCAACCTGTGACACCCGGGTCGTCAGCAGCTGCAGTGGCGCCAGCAGATGCGAGGCAGCTGCAATGGTAAGTATGGCAAGCACAAGCAGGGCGCAGCCGGTGCTGATCCATGCCAGACGTCGGGCAGTGTTGACAGCGGCATAGGCCTCTTTAACAGGCACCTGGACCGCCATGATCCAGTTAACCGTGCTGAGGCGCTTGAATGCGGTCAACATTGCTACGCCCTCGCTATTACTGGTCTCCCCTGCCCCTTCAAAACCGGCCAGCGCCCTGTCATACAACCTGTTAACCCCGGGTGCAGCAACCGGCTTCATCAGACGATTCTGATCCGGATGCATGATCATGGTGCGATCAAGATCGCTCAGATAAAAATAGCCGTTGCTGCCGATCCTGGTAGTGGCCAGCCTGCCCAGTAGATTGGGACGCAGCAGGTTGATGCTCCCCCCCACAATCGCCAGGGGCGTGCCATCCTTGTCAAGCACCGGCGCAGTGAACATCACAACCGGTGGCCGGTGATTGAGCTGGCTCCGAAACGGCTTGGAGATGACAGGCAGCCAGTTTTTACGGGTCTGGATGATATAATCGCGGAAGGAAAAATCAGTACCTGTGCGGCTTGGGCGTTTGGCTGTCTCAGCCAGCAACACCCCTTGAGGAGAGAAAACCACCACATTGTTATCAAAAAATTCCAGAACACCTTGCCGGCTGTCAATGTACTGTTCCAGCTGTTGCGGATTGTTCAAGGCATGACGCGGGATGCTTTTTGAAAATGAGACGATGGTTTTCTGGTAGGCGGCAAACTGGTCATCCAGCTTTTGTGCCATCAGCGAGACAAGGGTCAGTTGCTGCTTTTCAAGATCATGCTGAAATGAATGCTGGATGTACGACGACACAAAAATAGTGGTCAGAAAGCCAAGCGCTGCCAGGATCGGCAAGATCGCCAGCAGCAGCTTGAGCTTTATGGAGAGGCGGTAGCGTGACATGGTTTCCCGGGTATCAGGCCAGCTTGAACTGCCCCATCAGGCGCTTCAGTTCATCTCCCAGATGCGACAGACTGTCCGATGCCGCTGCAGTATCCATAGCTCCTTTGGAAGTACCCTCAATTACCTCCGAGATCTTGTGGATGTTGTCAGTAATCTCGCTGGTGGTGGCGGTCTGTTCTTCGGCTGCCGTGGCAATCTGACTGATCTGCATGGTTACGGAATTGACCTGATCCAGAATTTCCTGCAGGGCGGATTCCAGCTGGGCCGCCTCGGCTGCACCCTTTTCTGTGCCCCGTACCCCCTCCTCCATGGAAACAATCGCCTCCCTGGTCTCCTGCTGAATCGCCTTGATCATCTCGCCGATCTCTTTGGTGGCACGGGTGGTCCGTTCAGCCAGGGCACGGACCTCATCGGCAACCACGGCAAAGCCACGTCCCATTTCACCGGCCCGGGCCGCTTCAATGGCGGCATTCAGGGCCAGCAGGTTGGTCTGGTCGGCAATATCCTCAATGGTGGCCACAATGGCACCAATCTGGTCGGAACGTTCGCCCAGGGATGAAATGGCCTGGGCGTTAAGTTTGGTCTTTTCTCCCCGCTGCCTGATACCATCAACGGTATGCTTAACCACCGCAAACCCTTTTTCAGTGGTATTGGCAGCATATTGCGCACTTTCGGCAGCGGCATGACAGTTACTGGCAATGTCATTGCTGGTGGCTGCCATCTCTTCACTGGCCGTGGCCACGGTCAGGGCCTGGGCCGAGACCTCTTCCGCACTGGTGGCCATCTGATCGGCGGTATTATTCAGTTCATAGGTAGCTGAAGCAAGTGTGGTGGTGGTGGTGGAGATACTCACCAGAGTACGATTCAGCTTCTCGATAAACTCGTTCAACCAGTGAGCCGCCTGGGCCAGCTCATCTTTGCCCTGCACCTCCAAGCGCTGGGTCAGATCTCCCTCACCTGATGCAATATCCTTCAGACGCAGCACCATGGTATCAAGGGAGTTTTGCATCAGCTTCCAGAAAACCAGCAGGATGATGTTGATCAACACAATTGCCACCCCCAGGATGGCAACCGTTACGATCAGATTATTCTCGTTCTTCTTGTCCATCTCTTTTCTGAAGGCAGCCATATCTTTTTTCATGCCCTTTTGCAGATCCACAATCTGGGCTTTAATCTCACGCCATTTGGGGGTTTCCTGCTTGGCCAGCATTTCTATGGCAGATGCCTGATTACCGGAACGGGCCAGTGCGATAATCTCTTCCTTGACTGCGGCATTTTCCTGCCAGAGCGCAGGAAGCTTCGCCAGGTTCTGTTCGTACCGGCTCAGATCTTTTGCCAATTTGGAGGCTGATTTATGTGACTCAAGGAACTCTTCATTGGCCTTTTTGTAGTTGGCCATAGCCTTTTCATCAGACGGGTTCAGGATAACATTACGGATGGCCTGTTCGGTCTGGATACCCTGGGTGTGCATTTCACTGACAATAAAAGCAAGAGCCTGATATTTTTCAACAAACATATCAACACGATCTTCAGTTGAGCGCATACCGCGGTATGACTGCAGAACTGCAACAACCAGCAGCAGGGACGCCACGGCGCCAAAAATGGAGAATTTCCAGAACAGACTGATATTCCTTGCAAAAGAAAACATGGTGAGCCTCCTCAATACAATAAAAGATAGAAATGTNCGCTGATCTGCGGAGCCGATTAGGTCTCTGGTGTTAACGGCAATTCAATGGAGAAGGTGGTCATACCGCCTGAACAGCTGAAANCAACCTTCCCCCCCAGGTAACGCTCACCAAACAACTTCATACTGTAGGTACCCAACCCCCTTCCCTGTTTTTCCTTGGTACTGAAAGAACGTTTAAAGAGTTGCAGCTGGACGTCTAAGGTCATCTCACCAGGATTTGTCACATGGATCTGAACCAGACCATTGGAGCAATACGCCCTAATGGTTACTGTATCTCCACGTTTACTGGCTTCCAGCGCATTCAGCACCATATTGCCGACAATCCGGCGCAGCAAGGGACGATCAGTTATCAAGGTGCAGTCAATCGGCAGTTCAAGCTCCAGTTTCCGGTCCGGTACCCGCTCATGATGTTCATAAAGGCGCTGGACATCATGCAAGAGCTCCGACAGGTCCACCGTTTCAAAATGTGGTTTGTACGCTCCCCGCTCAGCATCCAACAGCCGGCGTTGATGGTTGATTTCTTCAATCAGATTGTCAGCAAGATTGACCATCCAGCCTTTATATTCATCTTCAGCAGCCGGCGTGGTTCCTTCCTGCAGCAGTGCGGCCAACCCACGTATCCCACCGGCACTGTTGAGTATATCATGAAAAAAGACCCGCTCCATGACATGGCGGCGTTTTTCAGAGCTGATATCGCGCAGGGCCAGTACCGTAAACAGTTCTCCCTCAATGGTCACAGGGGTAGCCAGTACATCCAGATCAAGTGCTGTACAGCCATCCTTATCAAGCATCAACTGGCACTCGCCCTGTTGTGGTAGACCGCTGTTCTGACAGGCCATGATGGCAAGCACGGCACCACACACGGCACAATGTTTTGCTGTGCCGCAACCATCCGGACCTTCGTAGGCATGGGTACAGCCAACCGCCTCACCCGGACGCAACCCCAGCAACGATTCCGGATCAGCAACCCCGAATGTCATCAGCAAGCGTTGGTTTACCGCCACAATCTGGCGTTGTTCATTAAGCACCAGCAGAAAATCTGGCATGGCATTCAAAAGTGCTGAAATCAGCTTGCTATTGGCAACCTTAGCGGTTTCCTGTAACAAGGCTTCATGAGAGACTCTGCCTGCAGGTGCAAACCAGCTATCCGGTTCTTGATTTATTTCATTCATAACCCAAATTCTCCCAGAGTGCCCCTATTGTAAAACCGTTTCGGGAGGCACTATACAGTTTAAAGCAATTCACTGCTGAACGGCAAGACTGAGAAGTGAGAACAGGTAGCGTCTTGGGTAAAAAAAAAGCCCCGAAAAGTTCTTCGAGGCTCATATAAACGGCGGGAACATCAGAGTACGGCGCGAATAGCACGTAATTCCTGTCGGACTATTCTGAGTATAGTCTGCAGATCATGAGATGGATCTGCAGGAGCTACCTGCCTGGTTGAAGCGGTTTTGCGCGGGGAAAACTTCTTACGAACACCTTCAATGGTATACTTTTCCTGATAGAGCAGTTGTTTGATCTGTTGCACCATCTCAATGTCCTGCCGGGTATAGAGACGCTGCCCGGCAGAGCTTTTCTCAGGGTTCAGAAAAGGAAACTCGGTTTCCCAGTATCTGAGTACCGATGTCTTGATATCGGCAAGACGAGCAACTTCACCGATCTTAAAGTAGGTTTTGTCCGGAATTACTGGCTGCATACCCTACTTACCCTGACCGGCGTTATTCTTCGTCGTTGATGCCGCTTTTTAAAACCTGGCTGGGTTTAAAGGTAAGGATACGGCGTGCAGAGATGGTGATTGCATCTCCGGTCTGGGGGTTACGGCCACGACGGTCCGCCTTCTGCTTGACAACAAAATTACCAAAACCGGCAATCTTGATTTTCTCGCCGGATTCCAGAGTATTTTTCATGATACCGAAAACCATCTCCACCATTTCGGCAGACTCCTTCTTGGAGAGACCGATCTTCTGATGAATGCGTTCAACAATATCTGCTTTTGTCATAAAAAACCCCTCTTATATAGGACAGTTAACTCTGTAACGGACAGATAGCGGCAAGGAAAGGTTTATAACATAGGGGCATTGATGCTGCAACCCTTTTTTCAGCTAATTGCGTGATATTGTGCTGCATCTGCCGGACATGCAGCCATATGATGCCGGAATCCGGCCCTCCGGCACCGGAACCGTTCTCACCCCCCGACCGAGCGACAACTGTTTACAGTCAAAACCCCTGCCACAGCAATGCCGGACAGGGGTTTTGAGCTTGTTAAGCAGCATGTGCTGATTCAGATCAGCTCAGCAGCATGCTACTTGTAGCCTTCCATCTCATCGAACTGCAGGTAACGATAGATCTTCTCCTTGTTAGGAGCAACCTTCTCATTGTAGATGGCCAAGAATTCGGCCGGTGTAGGCAGTTTGCCCATCTTGGCCGCTACGGCACCCAGTTCGGCGGAGCCCAGGAATACCTTGGCGCCATTACCGATCCGGTCGTCGAAGTTACGGGTGGAGGTGGAGAACATGTTTACGCCATCCGGTACCCGGGCCTGGTTACCCATGCAGAGTGAGCAGCCTGCGATCTCGATCCGTGCACCAAAAGCGCTGTAGATGGAGAAAACAGCCTCGTCCTTCAGCAGATCGCTATCCATACGGGTCGGAGGAGTGATCCAGGTGCGGACATTGGGGTTGAACTTCTCGCCCTTCCAGATCTCGGCTGCAGCACGGAAGTGACCGATGTTAGTCATACAGGAACCGATGAACACATCCTGAATCGGGGTACCGGCAACTTCGGACAACAGCTTGACATCATCCGGGTCATTGGGGCAGGCCAGGATCGGCTCGGTGATCTCGGCCAGGTCGATCTCGATCACAGCGGCGTACTCGGCATTCTTGTCAGCCTCAAGCAGTTGCGGATTCTTCAGCCACTCGTTGACGGCGTCGATCCGGTTCTGCAGGGTCTGGGGATCCTGATAGCCATCGGCGATCATCTTCTTCATCAGNGCCACGTTGGAGCGGAGGTAGGTGGCAACNGACTCTTTGGAAAGCTGGATACAACCGGCAGCAGCAGAACGCTCGGCAGCAGCATCAGTCAGCTCAAAGCCCTGCTCAACGGTCAGCTCTGGCAGACCTTCCATCTCCAGAATGCGGCCGTTGAAGATATTGACCTTGTTCTTCTTGGGCACGGTCAGCAGTCCCTGCTTGATAGCCCAGTAAGGGATGGCGTTCACGGCGTCACGCAGGGTGATACCGGGGTTGAACGTACCCTTGAAACGAACCAGTACGGACTCAGGCATATCCAGCGGCATAAAGCCCATGGCGCCGGCGAAGGCCACCAGACCGGAACCGGCCGGGAAGGAGATGCCGATCGGGAAACGGGTGTGTGAGTCGCCACCGGTTCCGACGGTGTCAGGCAGCAGCAGACGGTTCAGCCAGGAGTGGATAACGCCGTCGCCAGGCTTCAGGGCAACACCGCCACGCTCTGCGATGAAGGCAGGCAGGGTCTTGTGCATCTTGACGTCAGCCGGCTTCGGATAGGCAGCGGTGTGGCAGAAGGACTGCATGAACATCGGGGACAGGAATTTAAGGCAGGCCAGTTCCTTCAGTTCGTCAGCGGTCATAGGACCGGTGGTGTCCTGTGAACCAACGGTGGTCATCTTCGGCTCACAGGCAGTGCCAGGCAGGATGCCGGCAACGCCACAAGCCTTGCCAACCATCTTCTGGGCCAGTGAGTAGCCTTGATCAGCCTTGGGAACCGGGTTGACCGGCAGGGTGAAGACATCGGTCTCGCCCATGCCCAGCGCCTTGCGGGCCTTCTCGGTTACAGCGCGGCCGATGATCAGCGGAATCCGGCCGCCAGCGCGGAACTCGTCGGCAATGGTGTTGGGAGCAAGTTTGAAGGTGGAGATAACTTCACCGGCCTCATTGGTAATTTCACCCTTGGCGGTGTTGATGGTGATTACGTCACCGTCGTTCATCTTGGTTACGTCAGCCTTGATCGGCAGTGCGCCGGAATCCTGGGCAGTGTTGAAGAAGATCGGGGCGATAACGCCGCCGATGATCACACCGGCAGTCTTCTTGTTGGGGACGCAGGGGATATCCTGGCCCATGTGCCACAGCACCGAGTTACAGGCAGACTTACGGGAAGAACCGGTACCGACAACATCGCCCACAAAGGCGACCTGATTACCGGCAGCACGCCAGTCAGCGATATCCTTCAGACGGTTCGGGAAACGGGTCTTACCCATTGCCAGTGCATGCAGCGGGATATCAGGACGGCTCCAGGCATCACCGGCAGGTGAGAAGTCGTCGGTGTTGATCTCACCTTCAACCTTGAATACCTTGACCTTGATGGTTTCAGGTACGCCCGGCTTGTTGGTAAACCACTCGGCATTTGCCCAGGAGGTCAGAACCTTTTTGGCAGCGGCATTGGAGGAAGACAGGGCAACAACCTGATCAAACCCGTCATACACCAGGGTCATGCCTGACAGAGCGCAGGCAGCTTCATCAGCCAGCTCGGCATCCTTCAGGGCCTCAACCAGCGGACCAACGTTGTAGCCACCCATCATGGTGCCCAGAATACGGACTGCATCAACCTTGGAAACCAGCGGAGACTTCTTGCTGCCATTCAGGATGCCGGCCAGAAACTCGGCCTTAACCTTGGCTGCAGGGTCAACACCCGGGGAAACACGCTCTTTCAGCAGGTTCAGCAGGAATGCTTCCTTGCCTGCAGGGGGGGCTTCCAGCAGCTTGCACAGCTCAGTGGTCTGCTCAGGGGACAGCGGCAGGGCAGGAATACCCTGGGCTGCACGCTCGGCTTCATGGGCCAGATATGCTTCGATCATTCGTACATCCTCCTTGTTTTGATAGGTACTTAGCGTACATATGGGTCGAAATAAAGTGTATAGTGTATACAATTTCTCTTGGAGGTTGTCAACGATTCAACAGCAGCAGCATGACAATGCCGACTCCCCCGCTTGCGCTGCCCTGATTTTGCTGGCAGACTACGCAACCAGCCGGCTCACCTGCGGAGGTTTCATGAAACGGATACTGCTGCCACACCTGATCTGCCCGACCTGTCTGCCCAAGGAATATCCCTTGCAGCCGAGCATCACCAAAGAGCTTGACGGCGAGATAGAAACCGGCCTCTTGACCTGTCCTCGTTGCAGGCAAGACTTTCCGGTTCAGGACGGTATCGCCAACCTGGTGTCCAATCCGGACAGCGCCACAAGCGGCGGTCAGTGGCGTTATGAAGATCAGGAAATGACTGCCCGCTACCTCTGGAGCCAGTACGGGGATCTGTTGGGTGAACAGACCGGGGAGATTGGTTGGGGCGGATTACTGGCGCAGAGCGGTGCTGCAGCCTTTGAGGCAGGCTGCGCAGTAGGCAGGCTTACCTTTGAGATGGCGAATCGATTCGGGTTCAGTGTCGGCTGCGACCTGTCCAGCAGCTTTATCAAGACCGCCCGCCGCCTGGCACGCAACCGTGGACTCAGCTTTTCACTCCCGCTGGAAGGCAACCTGACTGAGGCTTTTAACCTGCAACTGCCCGTCAGCTGGCAGACCGGCAACGTGGAATTCATTGTAGCTGATGCCCTGCGCCTGCCCTTTGCTGCCAACAGCTTTGATCAGGTAGTCTCGCTGAACCTGCTGGATCGGGTCAGTTACCCCCTGGCACATCTGTATGAGATGAACCGGGTGTCCGCTAATCAGAACAGCTCCTTCCTTTTTGCCGATCCGTTTTCTTGGTCCACCAGTGCCGCACCGGAAGAACGCTGGCTGGGTGGCACCAGCCAGGGCCCCTACTCCGGCCGCGGTCTGGATAATGTCCGCGCCCTGCTGGAGGGAAAGAACAGGGTGTTGATACCGGCCTGGAAGATCAGCCGGTCCGGATCACGTACCTGGCGGATGCGCACCCACCGTAACCACTATGAAGTGATCAGCAGTGATTATCTGATTGCAGCACGATAAACAGCATGACATCCAACCACTACCCCGCTTTTTTTTACAGACTCTTTGCACGCCATACGGCAGCCTTAACACAGTACCTGCATTGATCATCTTCCCCAATGGGCAGCCAAATTGTAAAAAAAAATTACACTCAGTTACCCATTCAATATCATTTGATTTTGTCTATTTTTTCAAAGCAGTGGAAATAATTTTTCAACTGATACCCAGCGAGACAAGGGAAATCATTTTGAACGATGATTGCATATTCGACAGCGTAATGGCAAAGGACCTGCCCTTACAGCTCAGCAGGGATCCGTATACAAAAGCTTTGATGCTGTTTGCATGAGCAATCGTAGAATCAGAATGAGGGCACCGTACAGGTGCATGTCACGAACACAATAAAAGAACCTGCTAATAAACCGCCACCGCCGCGTAGGCTACCACCTCGCGCTCATCACCGGTGACCTGACCGCTGTTGGTATAGGCCACCAGCTCCGCAGCAGTTGCCCCCAAGGCCTTGGCAGCCACCAGCATGACTGCCGCCGGAATCACGCCGCACATGGTGATCCGCTCTGTGCGGCAGACCTCCACCAACCCTTGTGCATCAAAGGCCAGGATCCGTTCCAGGGCCAGACTGTCCTTGCGCCTGGCAGTTGCGACCGATTCGTAGTGAGTCATGTCCGAGCTGGCCAGGATCAGCACCTCTTCTCCAAAGTCACGGATGGCCGCAGCCAGGCCGTTACCCAGCAGCTCACAACCGGCATAATCGCCAAAGGCCAGACAGAGTGGCACTATATTCAAATCAGGACGAAGGTACTGCAGAAAAGGAACCTGTACTTCAAGGGAATGTTCATGGCGGTGGGCGCTACTGTCTTGCTCTACCCGGGGGACATGCTGCTGGATCAAGCCTGCCAGGCGTTTCTCGATCGGTACAACCCCCAGCGGTGTCTGCCAGCCATCATCCGGTGATACTGCTGCAAGTGCACCGGTGCCATGATGATTGGGGCCAAGAATAAGTACAGTGCGGGGCAACTCTATACCGGCCAGTAGCTGCCCGGCTGCGCTACCGGAGTAGAGATAACCGGCATGGGGTGAGATGACGCCGATGGCCTTCTTTCTGGTCTTGACCGCCGGCAGCAGAATCTGCAATTCGCGGATAAGCGCCGACTGACTGCCGGGGTAAAACTGTCCTGCCACTGCCGCTTGCCTGATCATGACTCACCTCGCTGTTCCCCTCCCAAAGGCAGTTCTTCCTGGACCTCAAAGATCGGCACTTCATCCAGAGACTGAATCTCACGCAGGGTAGGCAGACCTTTCAGATCCTTCAGGTTAAAGACCTCAAGAAACTCTCTGGTGGTGCCATAGATAATCGGCCTACCAGGAATATCCTTTTTCCCCAATATTTTAACCAGTCTTTTTTCAAGCAGGGTCTTAAGTACAGCACCGGTATCAACCCCGCGCAGATATTCAATCTCCTGGCGGGTAATCGGCTGGCGGTAGGCGACAATGGCGAGCGTTTCAAGGGCCGACTGGGAAAAGCGGGCCGGCCGTCCCTTAACCATCCGGGAAAGATAAGGCATCAATTCCGGTACAGTACGCAGTTGCCAGCCCCCAGCCACTTCCACCAGATGTACCCCGGAGCCGCGCTGTTCATAGTCATCCCGCAGTTCCTGGACAGCCAGACGGACCGAGGCACGCTCATAGTCCGGCAGCAGTTCAGTCAGACGGTCCAGGGTCATCGGACCCTCTGATACAAACAGCAACCCTTCAATTATGGCATTAAGCGAAGGGAAGTGCATCAACTACTCCATTATCATCTGTTACTGGTACCGAAGGGAAGATATAGATAGTACCATAGCGACTATTTTGAATAACTTTCAACAACTTAATACGACACAATTCAAGCAGAGCAAGAAAGGTAACAATCATCCGCTCCTTCCCCATATCTTCCTGAAACAGCGACTCAAACTCCATTGAGTCCTGACCGTCCAGCCTGGTCAAAATTTCATTGATGGCATCAACAATGCTGAGGGTATCCTGACCGGCCACCTCATGGGCACGGGCCATCGGGATCTTGGCCAGCAGCCGGTTAAACGCCTCTGACAGTTCAAACAGATCCAGCTCAAACGGGCCGTCGTCTCCTGCAAAACCTTCCAGGCAGCAGCCATCGGCACAGGGCCGAACAAAGACCTCACGCCCCAGCAGTTCCCGCGCACCGAGCTCCAGCCCGGCATCACGGTAGCGCTGGTATTCAATCAGGCGCCGCACCAACTCTGCCCGAGGGTCTTCCTGCTCCTCCCCCTCTCCTTCTTCCGGGTCAGGCAACGGCAGCAACATGCGGGATTTGATCTGCAGCAGGGTTGAGGCCATGACCAGAAAATCACCGGCCAGGTCCAGATTCAGCTCTTTCATCAATTTGAGGTAATCAAGATATTGGCGGGTGATCAGGGCAATCGGGATGTCGTAGATATCCACCTCGTTCTTGCGAATCAGGTGGAGTAACAGATCAAGGGGGCCTTCAAAGGCATCCAGCTTGATGCTGTAGCCCTGCTCTGCCCCCTCGAAGAGTGATGTCGGAGATGTTTCAGCCGCTTGCGGCATGGTTACACCCGTAGTGCAGCCCGTACTTCCTGCATGGTCTGGCTGGCCACCTGTGCAGCCTTGCGACTGCCTTCTGCCAGCAGATCATCCACAAATGAGGCGTCCTGAGCTATTTCTTCACGACGCGCCCTGAAGGGTGCCAGGCGTTCATTCAGATACTGGGCAAGGATTTTCTTGCAGTCAACACAGCCGATTTCAGCATTTTTACAGGCTGGTATGATTTCATCCTGTTTGTCCTGCGGCACATAAATCCGATGCAGGTTGAATGCCACGCACTGTTCGGGATCAC
>JGI24728J21555_1001003_pt1 | contig 12724 bp, 14 predicted proteins | sample EPASupsiteSAE305_FD_21555 | JGI IMG/M metagenome (IMG submission 21555) | reverse complement strand
TCCATGGATATCTATGCCGCCTACACCAACCATAGTTTCTGGCAGGTCTATAACAGCGACATCTCGGCACCATTTCGTGAAACCAACCATGAACCCGAGGCTTGGGTTCAGTTCAACCCCGGCTGGGAACTTTTTGGCATTGTCAATACCAGCAATTCGTTCGGTATTAATCATAAATCCAATGGCCAGAGTGGTGAATTGTCGCGGAGTTGGAACCGGCTGATCGCCACCTTGGTTTTTGAATACGGCGATCTCGGCTTGTCGTTCACTCCTTGGTACCGGATTCCGGAAAGCGAGGGCGACGACGATAATCCGGATATTACCCGGTACATGGGGCACTATGAAATCGGGGCGGCCTACAAATGGGATGATCACACCTTCAGCCTGATGACTCGCAACGGTCTTGAATCCGACTTTCGCCGGGGCGCAATCCAGGCCAGTTGGAGTTTTCCGCTCGGCGATTGGCCTTTCCTGCGCGGTTATGTCCAGTATTACAGCGGGTACGGTGAAAGCCTTATCGACTATGATCAGTACGTCAACCGGGTGGGCGTTGGGCTGTCGTTATCGGATTGGTTGTAAGAGGGGGAGGAAAAGGGGGCTTGGCCCGGTTGAAGTGGAAAACACATTGGGTCATTTTGTATTTTGATTCGAAGTAAATCGTAATACAAAACAACTCAATATCGATATCCTTCGTCGCTTTTGCCCGATCAGATCAAAAAAAGGTGGTTCGATTCAAAGCGGGATCGAAGAATGCCGCTTGACAAAGCCTCTGAGATATTTTAGATATCGCCCACTCTAAACGGCCCCATCGTCTAGTGGCCTAGGACACTGGCCTCTCACGCCGGCAACAGGGGTTCGAGTCCCCTTGGGGTCACCAAGTAATTTCAATCACTTGGTGATTGTTTAATAGCCCACAGCGTACTTCACACCTTTTGGTGTGGGTTCTCTGTGGGTTTTTTGTTTTGTGAGAGACACGGTTTTATACTGCCTGTCTTGCAAAATGATCTTCAATTCTCGGTAAAGCCGCCAGGGCTTCCCGTGATCCTTCCTGCAGGGTATGAATATACTTCGCGGTGGTCTGGATCGATCCATGCCGCAACATCTTCTGGATTTCGACAAGGGGCACGTTTTTGCTCGCGAGGATGGAGGCGAACAAATGCCGGATGCCATGAAAACCGAATTGTTCAACCCCGGCCCGTTTGCACAACCGCTTGAGCCATTGCACCCTGGCCTCATAGGGTACCCATTTGCCATCGTCGGTGCAGCGCATGAACACATAACCGAGCAGTCCGGTTGTCTTGCGCTGAACTTTCAGCATTTCGACCAGTTCATCGGTCATGGGTAGCCAGTATTCCCGCCACTCGCCCAGGTTGTTCTTGCGCCACATGAGCCGCAGTTGCTTCTTTTGGAAATCAATGTCAGCCCATTTCAAACGAAAGAGTTCGTCTCGCCTGGCACCGGTCTGCAGGTAAGCAAACAGCATCAGGCGATCCTTGTCGTTCTCCGCCACGGCATACACTTTCCAGAACTCTTCCAAAGATGGCACCCTGCGGTCGTATCGTTTCTCTGCAAAGCGATGAACTGAATGGAAGGGATTCTTCTCAGGCATACCAAGGAATTTGACACCCCATTCCCAGGCAGCCCGGAGATTCTTCCGCTGGCGGTTGGCGGCATTGCCTGACCGGAGATTGGCTTGGTTCTGCAGGTGCTCTAAGGCGGGTTTGGAACTGTACGACTCGGTTGGAGTCTCGGGAGGGTTGCTTCCGGCGAAGAATTCCCGAAAGGCAAAGCATTTCTCTGTATAGGTTGTTTCACAGAAGCGTTGCTTGGCATAATCAAGGTATTCGTTTGCCCATTCTCCCAAAGATACTGTGCGCGTCTGGTAGGTCTCGCCTCGGCGGTATTTCTCTTTTTCCTCCTGCTCCCATAGGAGCGCTTCTTTTTTCGTCAAGCACCGGTGGCGATGTTTCTTGCCCCTGATCGTCACCTGGGCCATCCATTGTCCGTCTGTAGGTATCCTGTAAGGCATGTCTTAATATCTCCTCATAGACATATGTTCTGCCATCCAGGACGAATCCACCAAAGCGAGCATAATGCTTCCTGAACTTTTTGACACCAATTCCGATCAGCTTGGCTGCCTTTGGTGCGGTTAAAAGTTTGCCTAATTCCTGGAATGCCATATTTGTTTTCAAAGTTTTTTGTTGATAGTTGCTTTTAACTAATCGAGAAAATGTTTGATATTTGATGGAAGTCCTAAACGTCTTCTCTCTGCATGAACCTGCCGCATCTTCATGTTTGCCCTGGCACGTTTGGCCCGTTTATCAGCCAAATCGATTTCTAATTCGAAGTCACTTTTTCCGTTTTCTTTGGCACTTTCCTGGAGTTGATCAACCAGATCAGTCAGCCGGGCAGGGGAGCCGATGGGAATATCCTGTTCCTCATGGTTACAAGCCATTAAACTGGTCAAGTTTCCATATGACTGTGCGAATAGCTGTTTCTTCAATGGACTGATAGCTTTACACCGAATCAAAGGGGTTGCTTCCTGTACTCCCAGGAATCCATTCTGGACAATCTCCCACCAGGGCAATGTCTTGCGCATGGTATGGTGTTGGCCTGGATTGGTTTCGAACCTCAGCCAGTGTTGAGTGAAGTAGGCCCAGAGTTTTTCAATATGATCGAATAAATCGTCAATTTTATCGATTCCTAATTCTCGAATCGCTTCCCGTCTGAATTGACCCTCGATCCTGATAATCTTGAGTTCCGCGGGAATATCTTGTTCAATGCCCCAAATGTCATACATCCAGAACTTTTTAGATTTTTTGGTTATCTCCAAAGGTTTGTCATATAGCCGGGCAACAACATTGCCATGCCCTATACTGATGCCGGTCATAGTGATGTTTTCGAAATGTGGCGCGGCGTATCTTGAACGAGTTACACGGAGAGGGATCAAATTGACCGACCATTCATTTACCGGAAAGGTCAAATCCAGGCAAAGATCTACCCGACTTGGTTTCACGGAGACACTTTCAGCGCCAGCCCGGTAGAACAGTTCTTGCAGAATATCGACACAAGTGACGGGGCCAAGACGCCAGAGGGCTTCCGAGCGAATAGATACCATGGCGCTCGGTCGTGATTTGGGTTCCAGCCAATTGCCGATGGTAAGATCGAAATCATTATTTTGGATGATCCATTTATGCCCTTTTCTGCCGTACGGCTTGAGAACGGCAAATAGATCGGATTCTGGAAATTGGATGGCCTGGTCTTGCTCATTTTCAATAGCTAGGCCTTGCATATAATCGAGGTATTCAAAGAAGGATTCGTCCTGCCAATGGATATCACAGGCAACGTCTAATGAATCCAAACCTGAGGAGAGGACTTTGAATGTGTCCTCGGGGGTGAGTTTCACCTTAGCGGGGGGGCTGATAGTCATTTGCCCCCCCTTTGTGGTCCGTCTCGACCCGCAGGTCGAGCCGGCCCCTTCGTTCCCCTCACCCGCCGGTGACGGGGAAACGAAGCGGCCAGCTCTCTCACTTCGTGGAGAGTTCGGGGCCAAACAACTTTGTTTTTGGGTATCTCGTCTCTTCATGACCACGAGATACAGTCAAACGCTTACAAAGACCCGGACACCTCGGAAAATAATTTTGTCCGGTCAAGGAACAGGGCCGTTATCCAAAATTCCCGTTCACGCTGTATAGCCTTGGCAAAGGACTCAGGAGCGCTGGGCAGGTCGTGATCCCGGAGGGTGTCGATCCCAAGATCCATGTTGACGGCATCAAACAGATTTTGGATTTCAGGTGCAGATAATCGCTCTCCTAAAAGTTCGGAGCCGACAGAGATCAAGCCAGCCATGAGGTATTTTACTTTTCGGAGGGTGATTTTGGGGTGAGTCGGATCGCGGAAGGCAGTTAACAAAGCAGCAAGCTGATATTGATCTTTTTCATTGCGTGCAAGCCTATAGAGCCAACGGTTGATACGGGGATTTTGAATTTGAAGTTTATCGAGACGCAAAAGGTGTTCAAGTGCCTGGTGTTCACCGTGAGTCGCCTTTTTATAGATCTGAATAGGGCTTTCCCCATAGAGCAACCAACTGCGAAGAATAATCTGGATAAGAAATAAAAATTCCTTGGTCAGAAACACTTCTTTAACGGTTTGCTTCACCTCGTCCGCAAGCGGCTGATTTTCTATATCTTCACGGATGAATTGTGTATGAATGGATTGTAATTCTTCGATCGTGAACGATGTGGGAGGCGGTGGTTCCAGTTGGAGCTTTAAACGAAACGCCGGGTGGGATTGGAAAAGATAGTAAAAATTACCAGCCAGCATTCCGACAGTCCCACCAAATTTAAGGCCACCAGCTATCATAAAACCGAAAGAATCACGGGGACGTCGATAGTAGTGTAACCATTCATTAAGAGGGCACTCTTCGAATCTATTCAAAAATTCTTTTTGATTAAAACCGGGTAACACTTCGTAAATCAGATAGGCACCTCGAGCAGCCCATTGCGCGAATATTCGAATTAGCAAGTCCTTCTCTACTTCCCAAGATTCAATTTTGAGAGGATCCATTGTTATGTTTTTCCGAGAAATCCAAAGGGCTTCTCATCTCCTTTTTGGAAACACTTTTGACGGTATGGGTATAAATCATGGTGGTCCGAACATCACTATGACCGAGCATTTCTTGGATAGTGCGAATGTCATAGTTGTTTTGCAGCAAGTGGCTGGCAAAGCTATGGCGGAACGTATGAGCCGTAACCCTTTTGGGAATTCGTGCCTTGAATGTGGCCTTGCGAATAGCTTTCTGGAGAACGGTTTCGTGTATGTGATAGCGTCGTCTTTCCTTGCTTTCCGGGACTTCAGTTAACTCTTTGGCGGGAAAAAACCACTGCCAGATAAACTCTTTGGCTGCATTTTTATATTTTCTTTCGAGTTGGCCATAAAGAAAGACCCCATCATAGCCTGCATGGCAATCCCGCTGGTGCAGTAACGCAACCTTGGACAGGTGATTTTTCAATTCATCTTTAATGGATTCAGGAAGAGGAACGGTGCGGTCTTTCTTACCCTTTCCGTCATGAACCGTAAGGACCATCATATCGAAATTGAAATTATTGACACGAAGGCTGATACACTCCGAAATCCGCAGGCCGCATCCGTACATAAGTTTCAAAATGAGTTTACATGGGTCATCGATACATTCAATGATTCGATCTACTTCGGTTCTTGACAGAACGACAGGTATATATGGTTTTCTTTTAGCCCTGACAATCCCATCAAGTTTACCAAAATCTTGATGGAAGACGTGCCGAAATAAATACAGGAGAGCGTTAAAAGCCTGATTTTGAGTAGATGCTGATACATTTTCGTGAACGGCCAGCCAAGTTAAGAACGCTTTCACGTCATCAACCAAAATGGAGTCGGGATCTTTACTTTTGACAAATGCTTGAAATTGTCGATTCCAAGTAAGGTAAGTTTTTAAAGTTTTCGGAGAATAATGGCGTAATTTGATTGAATTGGTCAATTCAAGAAAAACTTTGGTCCAATCTTTATTTTTATTTTGTGTAGAACAATCAGCCTGAGAGCATTGGTAATGCTGCAAACTATCCTTGTTCTTTGTCAGTAACTCTCTTGATTCTTCGGGTCTGTTGGCATTTTCTACTTGAAAAACATTTGAATATTCAGCATGTTTTGTGAGTTGGTCCTTCGCCAGAAGACCGTCGTTGTTTTTTGCCTGACCCAGGGATTTCATTTCATGAAAAAAGGAAACTGCACGATAAGCCTGTCTCCTCAGATCCAACCCCTGGCCTTTTTCTTCCAGTTTCACCATAAAAGCCTTCAGGTCAGCATCATTGCCTTGTTTGAGGCTGTATTTCTGACAGAAATCGAGATAGTACCGCAACCATTTGACGCAAATTCGTTGCGTTTGTATCGGGATCCCCTTCTGTCCAAGATAGGCTTGGTACTGACGGGCAATGTACGGTGGTATAGGCAGCATGAATGGTATCCAGATTCTGGTAATCGTGCTGTGAGTGGTGATATCCAGTTAGGAAAAGCTTATCATGCTGAAAATACGTTGTCAAACGCACGGATTCGGGAATGATATCCGGAAACCGGCTAATAACTTGTTGGGCCTAAGAGGTTCTATGCCGAAAGCCCCCCAAAGATTTGAAGTGGATGCCATACAAATTGCTTACCTCTGGAATCGGAGGGGCGACTATAAGGCACGCGAGCATGCGATTCGGGCGCTCCGCAATCGACGATCGGGCGCAGGCAAAAGCATCGCGGATTGCGAAAGCATTTTTGATGTTGGAGTGACAATTTTAAAAAAGGTGGCTAAAGCCGTTCCAGCCTCTTCCTCACTTAAGAAACTAAGTGCGGTAGAGGAAAAAAAGATCGCCGACAAAATATCTTCCGAGGTGTTAGAAACCGTTTCTAAGAGCACTCCCGAGATGGTTGACTACGCAATCGGAATGCTCTTTTGGATGCCGTTAATGAGATAACAGGCCCAACAAGTCGTTCCAGCGGACGTTGGCCACGATGCGGCCAACGCCGCTGAACTTTTTCGTTAGACATCACACTCAGGAGGTGCCATGAACAAATCACTGTTGCTGCTAATGTCCGGTCTTATTCTTACTGGTTGTTCTTCAACTTTCATGACGTCGAAATTCGACCCTACCAGTTGGCAACCGGTGGGAGAAAAAGTCGAAGGTTTGGTTTACTACGAACCACACCAAGTGCTTGTCACATACGAATTCACAGCGCTAACGGACAAAGGGAATCTTGTTGGGACAGCAGAGAACAATGTTTGCGCCCCAATAATTCAAAAACAGGAAATCATCATCGAGCCAAACTTTGCCGAACCGCGGGTATTGTTGAATCGGCCATCTGCATTCTCGAGCAATAAGCTGTCAGTCACCTTGTCAAACGGAATGATTACCAACCTGAATTCAGAATCATCTCCGAGGACACCTGAACTTATTAAGGAGGTCACCGGTTTTGCAAAGGAAGCAGGTTTGCTCCCATTGGTAAAGAAAGTGGAATTACTGCCCGCATGCAATGCTGCCCCTGTAATAAAGAGCAAAGTACCTTATGTGCAGAAATAGTCTAACTCGGCAGTCAACGCGGACGCTGCGCGATGAGGCCGCGCAGAGCCGGTTACTTTGAACGTTAGGCAAATCAGGTACTAATTTATGTATCGTATTTTTATTATAGCCTTGACATTTTCAAGTATTGCGCTTGCAGAAGACTATAAGTGGACAGACGACTGCGATAAAAACCAGTCGACCATGAACTCGTGTGCCGCAGACAAATTCAAGTTCTATGATCAAAGATTAAATGGAGTCTATGCTGAGCAGATGAAGCATTTGCAGGACGGTAAGCATAAAAGCTACCTAAAGGATGCTCAGCGAGCATGGGTTGTGTTTCGAGACAAAGATTGCACTTACGTTGCCGGTAAAAGGGAAGATTCAGGCTCGATATGGGCATTGGAGCACTTCCTTTGTTTAGCAGAGCGCACCAAAACAAGGATTTACGAAATCGAAAAGTATGTTGCGTGCAGAGAAAATGGATGTCCATACTAAGATTTGCCTAACCAGGCGGTGCAGTGGATGCCCTACACTCCGCGCCTTCTTTCGCAATGGGCTTCGCCCATTTTATTGCGCAAGTCGGCACTCCGTTCTGGGCACCACTGACCTTGGCGTTGGGCTGCAATAAGGACTCAAAAATGAATTCTACCGACAAAAGTCCTTCTGGGAAAATCGGAATGTATATTATTTATGCAGTAATAATAATCCCACTGTACTTATTCGTTTACCCATTAATTACATTAAAAATTGTTCTAGATCTATTTCCTAAAACTACCAATTTTAATAATACAGGATGGGCGCTTGGGTTTATTCCAAGCAAAATTATAGATTTGTCCACAGTATTGTTTTATATTTTTTTAATTATTGCAATTATTTACATTAGAAATTCTTCAAAAAAAGGGTTTTTAAAAATTCTATTTGTTTCCTATTGCTATGCTTTTGCATTTGCACCTGGTGCTGTTGGTGGAGAAGGTTTTGGGTTACCGGCACCTTTTCCTCTTGCTGTCTTCCCGCCTGGCTTTGCCTCTCATGAAACATTGAGAGGGTTGTATGTTCTGTTTTCTTTTACTTGGCTGGTTTCATTTGTGGTTACATTGGGTGTTTTCATAGCACAATGCTACATAAAACCAGGAGACTGGTAAGGATTGAGTAAAAAAACATCAATAACTGAGCTTTAATGTTTTCTTCTAGCGTCTCAATCCCATGGGCAGGAGTGCACAACCGGCTGGTTTCCGTTGCACTGCAATGGCGTCGCTCTTTACTCACCCAACCAGCCAATAAACCGGACCGGAATTACCCGCGTTCTAAAAGGTGGCCAACTCCCTCGCCGGCCGGTTATCCGCACGTTGGCGTGTATAGGGGTTAAGGATCTGCGCAAGAAATGTCCCCGTGGAAAACGATATGGTCAGCAAACATGATTGACTAGAGGCAGCAACGCCGCTCTCCTCGTTCGACAACGGCGATTCGCCACAACCAGGCGTCTCGGTTCTGCGGATAGCGACAGCGAGCGTGTCAAGCCGAGGCGTGAATGTTTATTAAAAGAGGTGATCGGAATTCTCACTGTAACGCGACGTCGGACGGTCTCCGGGGTGCAAAACGGTGGGGGAAATGGAGGCACGAGGTTTATGTTGACGTTCTTAAGCCATAGCTTCGAAGACAAAGCAGTTTATACAGCACTTTGTTTTGTCCTTGACGCGGCGGGTTTAGACAGATGGGACCCGAAATCAATGTCTGTAGGCGAATCGCTTGCGGAGCAACTTCAATCTGCTATACGAGACTGCGAAGTATGCGTGTTGATAGCGACACAGCGCTCCGTTGCTTCGCCATGGTGCCTCGCCGAATTGGGTGCGTTTTGGGGGGCTAGAAAGAAAGTGATGATGTTTATAGCAGATCCTGATCTTTCTGAATCAACGCTGCCACCGCAATTCAAGGACACTCTTTTCACAGATGACGCAAATGAGCTAATCGAAACTTTAAAAAGAGAGAAGGAGCGATGCCTTTGTCGTCGAGGGTCAGCGGAACGTCAGCGGTCAAAAGAGGAAATTACAGTTCGCGCATTTTATGAGGGGATTTCCGATGGCATACGCGGCAATGATTCCGGATGGGAACAAGCGTGGAACCAGTGCACTGAAGTCCAGCAAGAGAATTACCGAGATTTCCGCATGGACGTACCTACCGACGCGACTCCAAGCGAAATTTTGAAGCCTTTGTATCAGGGTAGCTCGATTCACGAGGTTCTCCATATCAGTGAACATGAGAGGGTCTCTTCTTCCGAGGCAGTCTACTTAGTAATGTACAAAGAGCGGAAAGAACTTCTGCTTAGTCAATTACATTTCAAATTTTTTGAAGACCGAAATTTTACAATTAAGGAATTTTATAGCACTTTTGGTGATCCGGCAGCAATTTACGACTGTATTTTAAAGGATATCGGCGAGTACTACGATTTCTCCTCAACGGCGAAGAGCTACAGTAACCTAGACCAGCACCAGTTAAGAGACGCGATAATGGCGGAGCTCCGTGAACTTTCCTTGAATCGCCTATTTGGCGGAAATGTGATCTTCGAGCTTGGGACCTACTTTCGATTAAGGCATAAAGAGAAAAAAGATAGGCATATCGGGGATCGGAGACGACGGCTCTACGATGTCGGATATGTGTTGAAGATTCACCTCAAGATGGAGAATGGAGAATGGCGCATATCGCGCTTTGTTCATAACTCTACGATTTACGTCGATGTGCTGAAGTGAGTGACCTGCGATGACAATTGTGCCAACAATTGCGTCAACCTGACACCGTGCCCGCAAAGCGTTTTGGTCTGGGCAAGGCTCGTGAGCAGGCACGGCGCAGGTTACGCCAGCGTTTTACCGGCGAGCTGAAGGGAAAATGGGGAATTATCTGTACCGCATAATAGCTTTATTTCTGACCCTGCTATGTCTCCCTTTTGGGCTTCTTTCTCTTTTTGATTGGTGGTTACAAGAAAGTCATGTTTTTGATTCTCAAGTGAAGCTTGGGTTCGCCAGCACCGTTTGGGGGGTGGTCATGCTCGGATGCCTCTTTCGTGGCCGGCCGCCAAATGACAAGGTATCTTTCAAGGTATTTAAAAGGGCGAAAAAGAAAACATAACCAAGGGCTCCAGCGGATTTGCTACACGCTGCGCGTTTCGCAAACGCGCTGAGCCCAAACGTTAGGTCTCAAGTAGACGAGAACGCAATGAAATCATCAAAAAACACGATCGAGGCTGTCGAGAAAATTCTAGGCGACCCAGCGTTCCTTGAACTGACAGAGAACGCTTGGAAGATTCGAACGAATCTCATATTGGCCTCTGTCATCTCGATAGCAGTGGCCTTTGGCGATCTGCACCTTGAGCCAGACTCTCAGATCCTTGGATTGAAGTTCAAGGGTCTGTCAGACACGATCCTGACAAACGGGCTCATCGCGCTGGTCGCCTACCTCCTCTTCCATTTTCTTTGGGCTTCTGTTGATGCACTGCTCGAATGGCGGCTACGCATCACAGGTACAAGAGTCGCCTTCGTCACAACGGCACGGCTTGCAAGCGAGCATGGGGACTACCCCAGCGACCCAAGGCAATCAACGCTCTACAACTGGTGGAAAGACGAGGCCCGCAAGATTGGAAACCTCGGGGCCAAGGTTCACGATATGGACAACAGGCTTTCTGATTGGGAAACAGAGATGAAAGCCAAGTTCTCCCAAGGCGCCGACGCCATGAACATCGCAAACGCAGTCAAGCCCGTTGTTGGTCTGCGTGAAGAACTTGCAAGATTCACCCGGGAGCTCAAAGCTTCTGTAGCTTCAATTGAAGGAGCCAGAGTTCCGGCTTCGCTAAAGCGCTTCGATTCATGGTTTGGTCTTTTTCTGCGAAGTCAGAACCTTCGATGGTTGCTAATCGAGTTTCTAGCACCGGTTCTTGTCGGCGGCTATGCGCTTTTCCTTCTAGTCGCACGTTGAGGACTAACCCTTCCATCGAGAGGACGCTTTCCGGCCTACGGCCTCCAAGCGCCTCTCATGTCAAACGTTATGCATAAGAAAAAATAATGGACCATCATCAACCATTAAAACCAGTAAGATTTGCAGGGACTTTCTGCATTATCATCACATTGCTTGGACTGATTTTCCAGTCCTATGCATTGCCGAAATCTGATTTTGATATTTCATTTAAATATATTGTAGCAATAGTGAGTGCTTTTCATCTCCTTGTTGGGTTTGGAGTTTTGTCACAAAAAATCTGGGGCTATTATCTCATGAAGATTTATCTCTATATTATATTGCTAGGTGTTCCAATAGGAACATTGCTATCGTTAAAGGCACTCAATTATTTGAGAGAAAATGAAGTAAAACAATATTATCTGTAAAAAATATATAAAATAATTGCATAACCAAACGTTCCAGCGGAAGCCGAAACAGCCCGGCTCTCGCTGAACTCCACGTTGGGCACCACACCAATGACCGACGCACAATCCACAACTCATGTGAGCACCACCTACCGTGCGCTCGCCGCCGCGTGCATCCTTCATGCAGCGACTGTTTTCACTCTTTGGGCCACAATGTTCTTGGCCGATCTCGATTTCATGTCTGGGAAGCTTTGGTTAGTTGTCGCGTGGCTATGGTTTATTTGGCCAGTTGCACTGTTCTTTCATCGAGGGCGCACAGTCCGCCGCTTTGTTGTTCCCGTGTTAATAGGCGCAGCACTATTGGTTCCGTGCCTTCCTGTCTTTTTCACGTTCACGGCGTGGTACATCTATGGTTTCGCTCCGTAGCATGAAAGCGCGAGTAGTGTTGCCCAACCCTACGGTCGAGCGGACCAGCCGCAAGCGGCCGTCCGCTCACCTTGAACGTTGGGCTATTGCATATCCGGTTGGGTGCAGAATAAAATATACATCCAGCTTACAGTTCCCCGACATCGCTACGCTCGTCGGCGGTGACTTGCGTCACCTGGAGGCCTGCGGCGCTGGCCTTGAGGAGGAATGTGAATTGGTTATCGCTGGAGAGGAAAGCAGCCCTGCAACCTTCCAGGACCGTTTCAGCTTGGTACTGTCTACGGCGCGGTTGCGCCTACCTGGGGTCGGTCGGCCGTTACGGCCGCCCTCGGCTCCGCCGATCCCCAGCCCCCCGTCACTGACACCTAAAGTATCGAGCTTTGTCCTTTTGGCGTGTCTACGAGAGGGAGTCTTACGCAATTTGATCATTACCACAAGGTTACATCTGAACTTGTATTTTGAGGTAATTGCTGTGGGTTTTCCTGTGGGTTTTCTACGGGAAAGATTTGACCTTTTTCAGATTCTTTCAGAATAAATATGTTGTAATTACAATGTGGTGGATTCGTTCTGATTGGTCTGTCTGCGCCTCTCACGCCGGCAACAGGGGTTCGAGTCCCCTTGGGGTCACCAAGTAAAATCAGCGCTTTAGCTCTGCCAGCTAAAGCGCTTTTTTTATGTGGTGAGTTAATGGTGAGTTGACCCATTTTTTCAGCCTTTGATTTCCCTTCCAATAGAAAGCTCGCGCAAGAAGGTGCAGAATCGCGCGCGAGCTTACTGAATGCCTGGCGATCCATGTCGATCAGGCGATCAAAGGCAAGGATGTAGTTCAGGTGATGGAACGGTTGCGACTCTTTGCCGATCGTTGCCCTGGGC
>JGI24728J21555_1000976_pt1 | contig 12935 bp, 9 predicted proteins | sample EPASupsiteSAE305_FD_21555 | JGI IMG/M metagenome (IMG submission 21555) | reverse complement strand
TCCCGCGAATTGACATACCCCTGGAAAGTGGCCAGCGTTCTGCCGATGGGGCCAAGCATCGGCTTGGCATGGAGCGACTGCTCCCATTGAGCGTAGATTTCCGGATGGCACTCCTTGCAACTCGATGCGTCGTACTGCCGCACCAGTTCATCCAGGGTTTGCGCCTCCTTTGCCGGCGAGACACCAGGAAGTGCCGCCACCATCAATATCGTCAGAACTACCCGAATCAGCCTCATGCTCTTCTCCTTTTTGATGCGCGGTTATCATGGCCGATACCCCCGTGTGGGGATCGTTCCACGAGTGCCAGCGGGCTAAGGCTCGCTGTGAGTTGCTGGGCAAGGAGCCCGGAAGGCGCATTTCGGCTGAATTCGCGCAGCAGCCGCACCATGCCGGGCCAGGATGGGTCATGGAAGAAGGGACACTATCCGGAATACGCCGGAGGGGAGAACGTCAACAGGCTTGGCAAACCCAAGGGTTGGCCTGAGGTCTCCCCGGAGTTTTCCATCCACCAAAAGGGGATCTGCTATCTTTGGGCTCGCGTTGCCAAGGGACATTGGTGAACTGCCCACCGGAACCATTTAGGATTATTACAAATGGCCCGGTCGCTGGTCAATATCTTTGTGTTGTATGGGTGATAATCACGGCTCCATCTGCGGAGCGTGATGCATCGGTTGGTCTGAAGGCGGCTGGTAGGCACAAATGGTACGCAACGTACAGTCTTTGCAGCAAGAATTGACATGCATCCGTCAATCCTCTAATATCCTTATACGTTCGCTGTCCGGGTGCGGACAACAGTTTTTTTCCTGCACGTGCCAGACGCGTCGTCTCCCGTGCCTGTTCTGTACTGTGGAGACAGGCTTGGAAAGAAGGAACCCCATACGTTGAGCGGAGTGAGGAGGCAAAATGAGACTGCGGCTGTTGTTGCTTCTGCTGTTTGGGCTATGGGTACCGGCCTCGGTTCTGAGTGCTGAGTCCGGCATGTCTCCGGACAGGCTGACCCATGTGCTGCAAAGGGGGCAGTTGCGGGTGTGCATCTGGCCCGATTATTACGGCATCACTTACCGGAACCCCAAAACCCAGCAACTGGCAGGGATCGATATTGACCTGGCGCGGGAACTGGCACACGATCTCGGCCCGGAGGTGCGGGTCGAATTTTTCGACAGTTCTTTTGCCCGGCTCATCGAGGATGTCACCGGCGACCGCTGCGATATCGCCATGTTCGCCATCGGCATCACCCCGGCCCGTGCCGAACAGCTTCGTTTTACCCAACCTCATCTGCACAGCGATGTCTACGCCGTGACCACTCGGAGCAACCGGCGCATCCAGCAATGGGCGGACATTGATCAGCCGGGGGTAGTGGTGGCGGTGGCCAAGGGAACCCTGCATGAGCCGTTGATGCGCGAACGGCTGCTTCAGGCGCGACTGGCGGTGCTGGACACCCCTTTTGCCCGCGAGCAGGAGGTGGAGTCGGGCCGCGCCGATGTCTTCATCACCGATTATCCCTACAGTCAGCGGATGCTGGCTAATTCCGACTGGGCGCGGCTGGTCGCGCCACCGGCGAATTACCACCTGACCCCCTATGCCTACGCTATGGCCAAGGGGGATGACCGCTGGCATCAGCGGGTCGAGCGCTTTATTGTTGCCATCAAGCAGGATGGCCGATTGCTTGAGGCGGCCAGGCGGCACCGGCTTGAAGCCATTGTCAAGCTCGATTGACCCCACGGCCTGCCCACGTGATTCCGCGCCGCGCCCTGAGCGCCAATTTGGCCTTCGTGATCCTGATGATCGTGGCCGTCTGTGCGGCCGTTGCCGGCACTGCCTATGTCATCCAGCGCCAAAAGAGCGCCGCGCTCGTCGAGGGCCTTGCTCTCGGTGCGTTACGCGCTCGCGCTTTCGAGGAGCATCTGACCCGCAGTCTGGAAAATATCCAGCGGCTGGCCGATCTGATCGTTGCCGGATCGGCCGGCACGGAGGCGGAGGGCATGGATGAGCTGTTCCACCACTCCCTGCGCCAGGCGCCTTTTCTCCGTTCCCTGTCGACGCTTGACGCAGAGGGCCGCATCGTGGCCAGCTCCAATCCGGGGAACATCGGGCAACGGCTGGAGACCGGAGACTATTTTCCGCAAGCCGCTCCGTCCGGGGAAGCATCGCTGCGTGTCGGCCGTCCTTGGGCCGGACGCGATTTCAACGAAGGGGCACCGGCAACCATTGCGCAACCAATCCCTGTCGCGGGCCTTGCTTTTGTGCCACTTCTTTGTCGCGTCGAACATAACGGCCGGGAGGTGCGCCTGGCGGCTGTTCTGAATCCGGATTATTTTATTAATTATTACACCCGCTGGCTGGAGGCAGGAGAAGGATTTGTTGAGATCTTGCGCTATGACCGGGTGGCTTTGCTGAGCAGCGGACTGATGGCTCTTTCCGGCGAGCAGCATGCCGGCAAGATGCTTGCGCGCATGTTGCAGGAAGCCGAGATTGGCCATTATCAGGGGAAAGAGGAAGGACAGGAAGAAGCGCTGGTCGCGTTTTGCGCTTCACGACAATTTCCGCTGGTGGTGGTGACCCATCTGTACCGGACGGCCGCCCTCGCAAAATGGCGGCGGGAGAGCGGCAGGCTATTGTTGCTGGCCGTACCGGCACTGCTGGGCATGATCTATCTGGCCACGGTTCTCTACCGGCGGGAACGGCGCATCACCGCTGAACAGGAGGCGGCACGGCGGCGCGAATACGAGCAACTTGCCGCCACGGTGTTTGAAACGGTTCTTGAAGCAGTTGTGGTCACGGATGCGCAACAGCGTATTATTGCCGTGAATCCAGCGTTTACCCGCATTACCGGCTACAGCGCCGAGGAGGCTATCGGCGCTGATTTTTCATTGTTGGCCAGCGGGTATCATACCGACGAGTTTCACCTGGAAATGCAGCAGGCGCTGGCCATTGAGGGCCGATGGGAGGGAGAGGTGCGCCATCGCCGCAAAAACGGTGAAATATTCGTTTCCTGGCAGTCAATCAATCAAGTGCGCGATGCTGCCGGCCAAATTGTGCATCAGGTCACCGGGCTCTCCGACATCACCGACTATTGCGCCGAGGCCGAGCGCATTTTCCACCTGGCCCATCATGATTTGCTGACCGGGTTGCCCAACCGGGTGCTATTGCTTGACCGACTACACCAGGGCCTCCATCAGGCGCAACGTGATCACCGGCAACTGGCCGTGCTCTTTTTTGATCTCGACAAATTCAAGCCGGTCAATGACCAGCTCGGACACCCCGTGGGGGATCTCCTGCTGCAAGCACTTGCCGTCCGGCTGACCGGAGAATTGCGCGCTATTGACACCCTAGCCCGGCTCGGCGGGGATGAGTTTGTGATCCTGCTGCATGGCATCAAGAACAGCCGCGCCGGGGTTGTGGTGGCGGAGAAGATTCGTCAGGCGGTGGAGCAGCCCTTTCTGCTGAACCAGCATCAAGTCAGGGTTTCGGCCAGTATCGGTATGGCTTTTTTCCCCGACCATGGCACGGATGAGGAAGGGTTGCTGCGGTGCGCGGACAGCGCCATGTATCGCGCCAAGGCGAACGGGGGTAATCGGTTTGAGGTGTATCGTGCTGATCAAGAGGCACTCTCGGCCTGAGCTTCACGTTGTGCACCCAAGGCAGGCGCGCCAGCGTTCGAGCCGCGCAGGGGCAACTCTCCGGCAAACCCCCGTAACCTCTGCATGACGAAGAACACTTTTTGATCGAGTTGGAACAGGTGTTGGGCCGAAAACTGCGATCGCAAAACCCGTTCCGAAAAAGGATGTGTAGGAAGCATAGAGGGCAGCGTAGTCTTTCTGTCAGGCCGCCCCGCATAGCCTGCTCCCCTTACCAATAACCGGCCTGAATGGAGCAATCATGGAAAACAAGCAACCAGAACGTGGTGCGGCGTTACCTTTGACCGGTATCCGGGTGCTGGAACTGGGGCATAATATCATGGGGCCGGCCTGCGGCCTGATTCTGGCCGATCTTGGGGCCGATGTCTACAAGGTCGAGCGGCCGGGCAAGGGTGACGACACCCGCTGGTTGCAGGGGTTCGGGGCGGGGTTTTTCACCTGTTTTAACCGCAATAAAAAAAGTCTGGCGATCAACCTTAAGCACGAACAGGGCCGGGAGCTGTTTCTCCGCCTGGTGGAGCAGGTTGATGTCCTGATTGAAAATTTCGCCCCCGGCACCGTCGACCGCCTCGGCATCGGCGCTGCAGTCTGCCGCGAGCGCAATCCCCGGCTGATCTTCTGCTCCCTCAAGGGCTTCATGCCCGGTCCCTATGCCCACCGCCCGGCCCTGGACGAGGTGGTGCAGATGATGGGAGGACTGGCCTACATGACCGGGCCGAGCGGCAAGCCGATGCGGGCCGGGGCCTCGGTCACCGATATCCTCAGCGGCGGTTTCGGGGTAATCGGCATCCTCGCCGCCCTGCTCCAGCGGCAGCAGACCGGCCAGGGGCAAGTGGTGCAGGCTTCGCTGTTCGAATCCGTGGCCTTTCTCATGGGGCAGCACATGGCCGGGGCCGCGGTGTCCGGCCAGGTGCCGCCGCCCATGCCGGAACGCGGCCGCACCTGGTCGATCTATGAACTGTTTACCACCAAGGACAATCAGCAGGTCTTCATCGGCATCACCTCGGATCGCCATTGGCGGCGGTTGTGCGAAACCTTCGGGTTTGCCGACTGGGCCGAGGATACGCGGCTAGCCACCAATCAGGGGCGGATCGAGGCTCGGTCCTGGTTCGCCCCCGAACTGCAGCAGCGGCTGCAACGGTTGACCAAAGCCGAGTTAATGGTTCTGGCCGAGCGGGCCGCCATTCCATTTGCCCCGGTCAACCAACCGGTAGATCTCTGGGACGACCCCCACATGAACCAGTCCGGCGGGCTGGCCGACACCGAAACGCCCGCCGGCAAACAGGTCAAACTGCCCAAGCTGCCGCTACGGCTCGATGGCCGGACCTTTGAGCTGCGCCTGCAACCGCCTGCGGTCGGCGAAGGGGGAAGCGATCTTCTCGCCCTGGCCGGACTCTCGCCAGCCGACATCGAGGCCCTGGCGGCAGCGGGGGTCGTGGCGGCCCGGTCATGTCGCAAGCCATGAACTTCCGTGTCCGCAGAATCCCTTTCATGCATCCCCTCCACTGCCACAGCAGGAGTGCGTGGGCCGGCGTCGCTCTCCTTCAACCGAAAAGGTGAATGTATGGTTTGTGTTTCCCGATACCTGGCTGTGGTTTTTTTGCTCGTCTGCATCGCTGCCCCTGCCCCGGCTGCTACACCCCAAGCCTGCGAGGAGATGCAGGAGCGGATCGAGGCGCTGAGCGCGGCTATCGAGGAGGCTGCCAATGAGACGGCCGAGGCGGCGTTGCAGGCCGAGCTGGACAGCCTATCCATGCAGTACGCTTCGCAGTGCATGATGCACATGGGCGGGATGCTGGGCACCCTGCCCCATCTGGGTGACATGCTCTCTCCGGACAAGATGCGGCCAGCCGCCACACCGGAGCAGGAGATCATACGCCGGCGAGAGGCGATCAACCTGATGCGGCGGCAGTTCGGCGATAATCTGAGCGTGCTCAGCGCCGGGGTCGGCGAACGGGAAATCCCGGTGCAGCAGGCCATCCCCATCGATGGCCGGATTGTGGTCGAGGGTGGCGCGGTGGCAACGTTCCATCGAGCCATCAAGCAGGAGATCAGCTACACCGTTCGTGAAACTTATGTCGGTAATCTGGTCATCACCCGCTATTACGACCGCATCGAGGGGCGCTACACCGGCCGGGAAGACTACGACATCCAAACCCTGTCCACCAGTATCGAGGTGCTCGGCTTCAATGGCCGGGGATGCGTCAAATTCATGGGGACCGCCGCCCCGGTCTGCACCCGGTGGCACCGCTTCGACCAATGGCGGATCGGCGATGGCGAGCAGTATCACGGCATGTACGACGGCGTGGTCGGCGCGGACAACGACGACACCACGGTGAATGTGAAGGTCGATGCCCCGGATATCCATTTTTCTTCCTCCCAGGGGCAGGTCGGCACTAAGTCGGGATGCGGCGATTTTTTCAAGGAGACCCTCAGTCGCGAGGCCTTCAAGGAATGGATTGGCCGTTCGGAAACACGAATCACCCGGGAGGTGGGCTTTTTCAAGGAATCCACCCCGGGCTGCCGCCCCGGATCGACCCTGACCCTGGAGATGCGGATTCATCCCGAGCAATGACTCGTAGGGGATGCATGCCAGTATCTCGTGTCATTCCGAACGCAGGTGAGGAGTCTCAAGCTCACAGCCCGATGGAGCCCAGGAGAAATCCGGGGATCGGCTTCGCCCGCGCCATCGAATCCCCGCATTGCATGGCATGTCCTTCTGGTTCGATGTGGTTTTTCGAAAAATTGATATCCTGTTCTCATGATATTTGGGCAAATTGTGCATCTGTAAAAACGCTTTGACTTTTCTAGGTCACTGAGTTAGGGGATAAAACGATTCGCTCTGGCTTGGTTTTTCCAGGCAATATTTTCAGCCGTACCAGCATCTCGATCAGTCACACCCGACGTCTATTCAGACTTTCATTTCTTGGCAGGCTGAGAAAACGATCCCGCTATTTCGGGGGACTTTTCTTGGAAAATCACTCATACATACAGGAGGGAAGTATGCGGATGATGCGAAAAATGCTGAATGTGGGGCTGTTGACAGGTTGTTATCTCTTGACCCAAGCTGCGGCAAGTCCATGCTATGCAGCAGGTGACAGTCCTTGGATGGTACGGCTGCGGGCATTGGGTATATTCCCGGACGACAGCAGTAGCCAGATTACGACCATTGGAGGAGAGGCCAGCGTGGATAGCGCCTACACCCTTGATCTGGACATTGCCTATTTCTTCACCGACAACATTGCCGCTGAGTTGACGCTGACCTACGCTGAACATGATGTCACCGCTGAAAACACAGCCGTCGGCAATATTGATCTTGGCTCCTTGGATTTACTCCCGCCTACCCTGACCCTGCAGTATCATTTCATGCCCAAGAACACGTTCCGCCCCTATGTCGGTGCTGGTGTCAGTTATGTCCTCATCCCGGATGAAGACCCGGGGAATGCCACCGCTGTCGATTACGATGACGGTCAGGTTGGTTTCGCCCTGCAAGCCGGATTTGATTATTTCTTCACTAAGAACTGGTGCCTGAATGTCGATGTGAAGAAGGTCTGGGTCGATGTTGACGTGACTGTGCATGCACTGGGCACAACCGTCTACACCAATGTTGATGTTGATCCCTGGCTGTTTGGTGTTGGTATCGGATATCGATTTTAACGCACCTGTATCGCCCAAAACCCGGAACACAAACCAAGCAAGGCTCTGCTCGGGCCTTGCTTGGTATTGCTAGATTTTTCATCGCCCTCTTTTCTTGAAGAGGGCGATAACCCTCCGAAACACCTTGTGAATCCGTCGTCATTCTGCTCATGGTAGATGCCAGCACCACCGGCACCCGGATTCCATTGTCCTTCCTCCAAGTCTCTCCTCTTGAGCATTCAAACCCTTATTTCGCATCATTGCGAATTGCTGTGAGGAGTCTTAAAATTTGATGGTTTCGTAAAAAAGAAAACTCTCCGGTTTGTCGAGAGGAACGAAAACACTCTAAAATTATGACTAGATTTCTCCTCGCTGTACTCATCGAAACAGGAATGTGCTTATTACTAATTTATCGAAATTTGAAATTGCAGTTGGAATGACAGAACTCGTCTTTTGGTTGGAGCCAAGGCGGAATCAGGCAGGTATAATTTCCTTGCGCCTGGTTTCCTTGGATGTCACTGCGTTGTTGCATCAGGGCAACATATTGAACAAGAGGCCCTGGCGGCGGGTGAAAAATGTGGCGGCCCAGCTCTGCCGTAATCCATAAACGGCCGGGGCGCGTTGGCCTGTTCCGGTTACATCCGCCATCAAACGGAGAGGTGATCCATGTCTTCTCTTTGCCGGATATTTCTGGTGCTTGTACTCTTGGTTTGTGCCGCGAAATCTTCCCCGGCGGCCCCAGCGGTATCCTGCGAGACTTTGCAGGCCCGCATGGAAGCCTTGCGTATAGCCATTAAGAAGAAGTCCGCCAGTAAGGTGAAGGCCGCCGGAATGCAGACCGAATTGGATAGCCTGTCCAGACAATACACCTCGAACTGCGCCAAACAACGGGGCCGTATGACCATTCAGTTGCCTCCCAAGGGAACAAAACCGTCTCCGCCAACTGAACAGGTTCAGCATGTACAGGTACAGCAGGCGGCCACTCCGGAAGAGGAAATCAAGCGCCGCCGGGAGGCGATCAACCTGAAGCAGGTGCAGCCCGGCGACAAACCGGCAAGACCTGTTCGGGCAGGGGAGCGGGAAATCGCGGTGTCGCGGGCCGTGCCCATCGAAGGGACGATTGAAATCAAGGCAGCCGCCGCTTCGACCTTGTCTGGCGCAGTCAAACAGGAGATCTCTTACACCCTTCGGGAAACCTTCGTCGGCAATCTGGTCATCAGCCGCTACACTGACCGGGAGGACTATGCCATTCAGAGCCTGTCCACCGAAATCGACATGGAGCAGTTCAAAGGCCGGGGGTGCGCTCAATGGACCGGTTCGTCCGCTGCCTGCACGCAGTGGCAGCGGTTTGATATTTGGGAGATTGTTGAGGGCGACGAGTATCCCGGCAGGTCAGACGGTGTGGTCAGCGCGATTACCAGCGGCCGCGCGGTGACCGTCAGAGTCGATGCCCCGGATATCCAATTCATGTCCTCTCAGGGCACGGTCAGCCTTAAGTCCAGCTGTGGAGATATGTTCAGGGAAACGGTAAGCCGCGACGAGTTCAAGGAATGGATGCGCCGCTCGAAGGTGCAGATTACGCGTGAGGTGGGCAAGAACACTCCTGGATGCCGTCCCGGTTCGACCCTGACCCTGGAGATGCGCATCCAATCCGGGCAATAATCCGTCCGTGCGTCCAAGGCTTTGTTTTGGGGCCGTTGCGAAAGCTATGGATTACCGTAGCCTGGATAGAGCCAAGGCGGAATCCGGGGAGCGCCACCAACCCTCGGATTCCATTGCGTTGCATCCAGGTTCCCCGCTGCTACGCTTCGGTTTGAATGCCTTCCGGCTCGCTGCCGCCGGTTTCGGTTCCAGCGCTGCTGGTTGCGGTGTGCAGCGATTCATAGATAGCCAGAAAGCGTTCATAGGCCACGCCCTTGCCCCGTGGAGCGCTGAGTTCTGGCAGACTCTGGGTTGCCGCAAGCATGGTTTCCAGGGTGGCCTTCTCCGTATCAAACCACTGCTGGAGATTCGTGAGCGCCTCCGTAAAGGGCAGGGGAGCCGGAGCGGCACTGCTGCTTTCCCCGGTCAGGGGGTCCGTTAACGCCCCCTCCGTTGTTGCGGCGATCGCTGCTTCCTCGGTTTCAGGCAGCACATCCAGGGTGGCGCCACCTTCGGCGGTCGCCACCGCAGGGCTTTCTTCCACTGCTGTCGGCTCGAAAGCCCTCAGTGCTTCGATGAGGCCATTGAAGGCCGTGGTCATTGTTTCCATTGTGGCGGTGGCATCGAACGGGCCATCCGTTGCTCCACTGAACAAGGGGCTGATTGCTTGCTCGAAGTTGTCCGTGAGCACAGTGACTTTATCAGAAAAAGCAAAGGTATCAACCATTTCCTCGATTTTTCCGTTCAGGGTGGCAACTAATTCTTGTCCCCCGCTTGCCCAGGTTTCTTGCGCTTCACGGGTTGCTGTTTGCTGGAGTTCTTCATGGAAATTGATCCGGAGCCGTAGGTCGGATACCCCTTGAAAATGCCCTTCGCGCAGGAGGCGGATGACGCCCTTTTCCTGTTCCTGGTCCTGGCTCAGTTCGGCGGGCTTGGTCTCGGTCTCGATTGGAGCCGGGGCAGCCGTCTTCTGAAGCTTCGGCGTTTTCTCCGTCGCGGTTTGCGGGCCATCCTGCCGTGTCTTCAAAAGCTGCCATGCCTGCTGATGGCCAACACCCTGTATCTGCATAGTCTTTCCTCCGGTGATGTGTTCCTCCGTGAATCTTGCATCTTTTATCGGTTCCGGATTCCATTTTCTTTAGGGTGCCTGGATGCTGGTACGAGGATGGCTCGTTGCGAACGTGCAGCATCCAATCCATCAGGCGGGGCCAGGCAGGATAAGCAACTTTGGGGTGAGCAGGGGAGATGGAACGATGCAAGGGGCTCTTGCGAGCCCCTTGCATCGTTGGTGACGGGTTATTTGAGACTTTTCGGGTCGTGGCAGGAGATGCCACAAGAATTGGTGTATGGAATCGGCATGGCCTTGGCGGGATCGACGCCCTTCACATACTTGTTGTCCTTACGCGGGACGATGAGCAGATGGGAGGTGATATCGTTTTCCCAGTAGTTCTTGCCATCTTCCGTCACCAGGCCTTTGCCGAAGCCTGCTCCGGTCTGGGCGGTCTTGAACTGGTGACAGTTGGTGCAGGTGATCTTGGTGTCAGGGCCATGGGCGAAGCCCACGGCTTTTTCCGTGTGCTTTTGCACATCCTTCTGCGCGGTATGGCAGCCCTGACAGTAGGTGTTGCCCGGAGTGACCGCATCCTGGCGCATCTGGTGCTTGAACGAGCTGCCGCCATGGGGGTCGTGACAGGTGGTGCAGCTCAGGATCTGATCGCCATTGCGGTATTTGCTGGAACGGATGAAATCAAGATACTGTTGATGATGCGATTTGGAATGGGCTTCCCATACATCCTTCGGGGAAGCATCCTCGCGGGTCGTGTAGTTGACCAGGTAGTCGTTGCGGCTGGTACCCGGCACCATCATCTTGTTGTCCTTGTTGACCGGCTGATCGTTGTTGAGGAACCCTTGTGGCCGGGAATGGCATTGGCCGCAGATGACCGAAGCCCGTTCCGAGGCCAGCTTGCCGGGGCTGACGATGGTGGTGGCCTTTTTCGCGGTGGGCGCCTTGACATGGGCCGAACCCGCGCCATGACAGGATTCGCAGCTGATATTCAGATCATTGGGTATGCCGTCGCCGTCGAGGTCGAACTCGCCGTTGGGGTCATTGACCGCCCCTGCAACGTATTCCCCGGATTCCAGTTTGGTGAGGCTGTAGCCGGTGTAATGGCAGGAGGCGCATTCCTTTTCAAAGGATTTGGCAATCGGTGGATCGGTGAGTTTATTGGTGCCCTCGTTGAAGAACCAGTCGGCATGATAGTCCCTGAACTGCTGCCGGGTCCGGTCGTTATACTCGTCTTTGCCGTGCTCGTTGTATTGCAGGAACGGATACAGACTCTTGCCGATGCGCAGGAGATAGCGTTGCTTGTAGAGGCCGCCGCCGTAGGTCATCGCCACCGGGTACTCTCTGGGCGGGTCGGAGGGGTCCTTTAAATTCTGCATCTTGACTTTGACATGGCCCTTGCCGTCATCGGAAAAGGTGGCACTCAGGCTGGCGGCAGCCGGATCTTTGGGCATCTGTCGGGCGACCTTGTATTTGTCAAATCCCCGTTCCTTATCGAAGTCGTAAAAGTAGAAGGTGGTCCCGGCCTTGAGGATGTTGAGGCCATTGTCGATTTCTGGAAAGCGGGAAGAATCCTGCGATTTGCTGTTTTTTCCGGCCACCCGGATGCCCAGTTTATGCAGGGTCATCTTTTCGGTGCCATACGTCTTGTGGCATTTTAGGCAGCTGGTCATGCCGACGAATTTCGCCCCGGCGGGAATATTGCCCGAGACGAGAATTTCAATTTTTTTCCCTTTGAGATCCGCAGGGGCAAGGGCGGTGTTGGCCTTGTCGCCGCCGGGCAGATAGGTTGCATCCGCCGGGACCACATAGAAGAAGTATTTGGCATCGGCGACATCGGTAATCTTGAAATTCCCTTGTTTATCGGAAACGCCTTGCTTGTATTTTTCCTTGTTGGCAGCCAGGTTGTCCTCCATGGGCTCATCGTTGGCGGCGTTTTTCTTGACCTCCATGGCGGTCTTGGCCATCGCCTCCACGTCCGCGGCCGGGATCAGATACACCGTGGCCTTCGCCACAACTTGTTTGGACGCATCTTTAACGACCCCGCTGACGGTGGTGCCGGCGGCGACCGCCGGCGTGCCCGCCAGGAGCACTAGACCCATGACACTGAGGAAGAATGGCAACACTCCGTAGGCATGTTTCATCTGGATACCTCCTGGGAAAAGGGGTTGGGCGAACTGTGAACACACCGGACCGGACGGATGGTCCTTTGTGCACAGATGGTTGCAGTGGGGCGGGGTGGGGGCGGGACAGGGGCAAGCGTGAGAAAAGGGCAATCCAGGTTCGTATCGCTGCCTGCGACTTTCAGGGTGTCGAGAAGGAATGGTACGAGGAACGGATGCGGCATCGTGACATCCTACATTGTCAGGGCGCTTTCATGGGCAGGCGGTATTGATAAATGTACAGAACCAGGCGGCGGGGGGCAATATTTAATTCCCGGGGAGAGGACGCGTTCTCGTCCGGCCGGACCCATGGTGCTGCATGTTCAGCGCTCCCGACGGTCTGCGCCAGCCTTGGTTAAAGGCGGGCTGAGTAGTTGTTGAAAGGATATATTTTCTATCCATTTCATCTTCATTTTTTCTGCATTGTTTTTTTTCTGAACATCCGCGAATAGTTGCACAACATGGGGCCGCATGGTCCACCGTGCGGACGGCTCGCATCCGTCGTTACCAAAGAGGTGTTCGCCGGTGCCGGTTGCCGGCCACTGCCTCAAACGCACGTTTCTGACAGGCGGATGGAATTCCGGCGAAGAACATGCTCCGCTACGGGAAACCGTCCCTCACCACCACACCAAAGGAGCGTATCATGCTGTTTATCACCAACCGATTTCCCAAGCAGTCCATACAGAGCAAGGCCGGGCGGAGTTTTGATTTTGATTTGCGCAACAACGCCCCCAGCAACTCGGTGTTCTTTTGCCGTTTGGAGCAGGACGGCTCGATTACCGAGGTCGGCGGCCT